>Ga0265298_10011804_pt1 | contig 10187 bp, 8 predicted proteins | sample AusTroGonzalo_MG_3_FD_193486 | JGI IMG/M metagenome (GOLD analysis project Ga0265298, IMG submission 193486) | Bovine rumen microbial communities from tropical cattle in Woodstock, Queensland, Australia - Gonzalo_01 | ecosystem: Host-associated > Mammals > Digestive system > Stomach > Rumen ... | reverse complement strand
CCAAACCCGTGACAATAGCGACAGTAGGATGATTTTTGGTCATGCCGGAGTGGACTATACCAAGAAATTCGACAATGAGGGTCACAATCTTCGTTTGGGTCTGAACACACGACTCAACAGGAACAGCACCGAGGAGTGGTACAACCGTTTCTACGATGTTTACACCGACCTTGACGAGCATCGTTATATGCTTACCAATACCTTCGGTTATGGTGCAAGCCTCGATGCCCGTTACAACCGTCCTTACAGCAAGGATGGCGAACTGAGTTATGGACTCCGCGTTGACCATCAGCAAGACGACAACACCTACGACCGTTACAATGACACGATTGGCGTGTTGATCGACACCTTGCGTGCCTACCAATTCAAAGGTATTGAGTCGAGCGTCAATGCCGATGTCAACTGGACGCACCGCTGGGGTGGCTTCACCTTAAGCACAGGACTGGGCTTGGAAACCGAACGCACTGGTTATGCCTATTTCAGCGAGATGCCTTTTGCTGACGACAGCACGTATACGCATCTGCATTTCCGTCCATCCATCCACTTGACATACCGCACCGAAAGCATGCATAATTGGAAGCTCAACTATTCGATGCGCATGTCGCATCCTAAAGAAAGCCAAGTCAGCACCTTCCGCCGTTATGGTGAGAACAGTTACTCCGTCGGTAATCCTAATGGGTTGAAAGACGGTTTCACCCACAATGTGGAAGCCGGCTGGCAGAAGTTCTTTGAGCGTTTCGGCAACATCGGTTGGGAAGCATACGGACGTTGGAGCACCAACGAAATCAGCTCGCTGACCGATGCTGAATACGACAACTATCTGGAGCGTATCGTCAGCTATTCGATACCTTATAACATGGGTACTTCATGGCGTTACGGCACCTCCATCAACATGACCTATCGTCCGAGCGGTTTCTTCAATGTGCGTCTTTACGCCAACCTTTACGACTATGGTTACAAGATGGAATATGATCGCGTTGACGAGTTCGGCAACATCGAACATAAGACGGACGAAAACCATAAATGGTCATGGAACGTGCGTGTCAATACTTGGGCGAAATTGTTCGACCAGTTGCAAGTCACGGCTTCGGCCAACTACCGTTCTCCCACCATCGGTCTGATGAGCGAAAGCAAGGCGCGCTATTTCCTCAATATGGGTCTGCGCAGCGACTTCTTCAAGCGCCGTCTGTCGGTGTTTGTCAACGTGCAGGACATCTTCAACTGGGGCGCAAGATACGGTTCGGGCTCGAGCAACACCAACCCGTACTATCTCAGCGACAGCACCCGCAAGATGCTCAACAGCCGCTACATCTCGGCAGGCTTCACCTTGCGTTTCGGTAAGATGGAACTGGAGCGTCAAGCCAAGGAGGGCGATAGCGAGTCGGGCGATAGCCTCGAATAATCAGTTGTCCTGGAAATCTTTTGGGAAGTGCCTCCACATGTCGTAGGCGCTTCCCATTTTGTTTACGAAGGCCTGCCACATTTTTTCGGGTGGCGTATTGAGGTATTCCTCAGCCGTGATGTCGCTGATGAGCCATGAGTTGCGCACCAACTCATCAACCAATTGGCCAGCATCCCAGCCTGCATAACCCAAATAGAAGCGTACGTTGTCCTCGTTGGCGATGCCTGTGTGAATCAAGGTGGCCAAGGTCTCATGGTCGCCGCCCCAATAGAGGCCGTCAACGATGGGGTAGGACTCGGGAATCGTGTCGCCCAAGGTGTGGATGAAGAAAAGCTGGTCGTCGGCAACGGGACCGCCTAGATACACGGGGGCTTCGAAGTCGGGGAACTCGTCAACAATATGGTTGACCTGAACATCCAACTTCTTGTTGAGGATAATGCCAAAGCTGCCTTCCGACTCCACATGGTCAATAAGCAGGATAACCGCCCTGCCGAAGTGGAAGTCATTCAATAAAGGCTCGGAAATCAAGATCTTATCTTGTTTCGGCTCCAGCGAATTGCTCCTTATGACAAACTTTTCTCCTAAATCCATACCGCAAAAGTAGGATTTTTGAATGATATTCAAGGCGGTTTTCGTAATTTTGTGCCATAAAATCCTCATTATCTTGAAACGAACTGATAATCAATCCAAATTTGATGCCCTGCGCAAAGAGTTTTCGATCTTCACCTTCGAAAGCCAGACGGTGAAACGTGAAAACGGCAACTTGTCGTTGGCTTTCGACTTCAACCTTGACGAACGCTACCATTTTCGCCCTACATTGGAAATCCCAGCCGGACCTTTCTTCGATTGGGACAGCATCCCCGAGGAGCAATTACAGACCTTGGCTTTTCAAATCGGAATGACAGAGCTGGTGAGCTATTGGAAAATCGCCTGCCCGAAAAGGGTGGTGGTGAAGCCTTTTGCCTTGACGGAGTCACAGAAAGCCTTTTGGAAGAAATTGTATTACAATGGGCTAGGAGAATTTCTCTATCTGAATAGCATTACAGTTTCGGAAGAGGATTTGATGGAAATTGAATCACCTCGGCTGCCCATGTCATTCCTGCGTAGGATGTGCGAGGGCATGGAATCTATGGGCAGTTGGTTCAAAGAGCAGACACTTGTTCCAGTGGGCGGCGGCAAGGACTCCGTGGTTACGCTGGAATGCCTGCGCAACGAAATGCCAGTCATCCCATTGATTGTGAATCCCCGTGGCGCGACTTTAAAATGCGTGAAAACGGCAGGATATAAAGAAAACGAGTTCATCGTCATCAACCGCACCCTTGATCCGAATATGCTGCAACTCAATGCTGAAGGCTACCTGAATGGACATACGCCGTTCTCGGCTTTGCTGGCTTTTATCAGCATTTTGGTGGCGTTTGGAAGCAGGTCGAAATACATCGCCTTGTCGAACGAGAACAGCGCGAACGAATCGACCGTGCCTGGGACGAACATCAACCATCAGTACAGCAAATCCATAGAGTTTGAGAGCGACTTCAGAAACTACGTTGCCGAGAATCTTAACAAAGAAGTGCAGTATTTCAGCTTCCTGCGTCCTTTGAGCGAGTTGCAGATTGCCAAGCTGTTCTCGCAATGCGAGGCCTATCATCCTGTGTTCCGCAGCTGCAATGCGGGCAGCAAGACCGACTCGTGGTGCGGCAAGTGTCCCAAGTGTCTGTTCACTTGGATCATCCTTTCGCCCTTCCTCTCAAAGGAGAAGCTGGTTGCCATCTTTGGCAAAGACTTGATGGCCGATGAAAGTTTGCGACCTATCTATGAAGAACTGAATGGCACCGCAGCCGTGAAGCCCTTCGAGTGTGTAGGCACGGTGGAGGAGGTACGGGCTTGTATTAATGCTGTGTCTAAGGTTCCTGAGCCCCTCGAAGGACCGACAGTAGAAGAGATCCTATCTCGCTTCAACACCCATCATTTCCTCCCCGAGAAGTTTGAACAAATCTTAAAAAATCGCCTCTATGTTTGACCTCATCCTCAACCGATTACGCGGCAAGCGTATCCTCATCCTCGGCTTCGGTCGCGAGGGTAAGTCGACCTTGCGTTTTTTGAACAAATACCTACCTGATGCCGTTGTCGCTGTAGCCGACAAGAATGACATGGAAGGCGTGACGCATTCAGGAGAACACTATCTTGAGGCGATGTACGACTATGACATCGTCATCAAGACGCCTGGCATCTCGCTGAAGGACTTTGACACGAAAGAAGTGGAGATTACCTCGCAGACCGACTTGTTCCTCAGTCAATTTCATGCGCAGACCATAGGCATCACGGGCACCAAAGGCAAGAGCACCACGACGAGTCTCATCTATCATATGCTGAAATCCTCGGGGCGCGATGCCATCCTCACTGGCAACATCGGCATTCCTTGCTTCGACATTATGGAGGACATCAAGCCGGAGAGCTTTGTGGTGTATGAATTGTCGGCGCATCAATTGGAATATGTGCACAACAGCCCCCGCGTGGGCGTGTTGCTCAATATTTTTGAGGAGCATCTCGACCATTTCGGTACCATGCAGCATTATGCCGAAGCCAAACTCAATATCATGCGTTATATGGGCGAGGACGACACCGCTGTCATCCACGAGACCTTGATGGAGGACGCATGGCGGCTGTTCGTCAACAACATCGTGTTTTCCTTGTTCGACATGGATGATTTGGTGGACCGCACGGCCTTGCCGCTGATTGGCGAGCATAACTATATGAATGTAAAGGCGGCGTTGCTGGCATGTTATGCCTACGGCGTGGATATTCTTGAGTTGGTACCGTATCTATATACTTTCAAGCCTTTGGAGCACCGTCTGGAGCCCGTCGGCACCTTCGGTGGTGTGACTTTCGTCAACGACAGCATCTCCACCATCCCGCAGGCCGCCATCTCGGCTTGTCAAGCATTGGGGCGCGTTGACTTCCTGTTGCTCGGTGGTTTCGACCGTGGTATCGACTACCAGCCTTTGGCGGACTATCTTAAAGAACACCCAGTACCGCACCTGTTATTTACGGGCAAGGCAGGGGAGAGGATGATGACTTTAATAAACGGTGCTTCGACAGGCTCAGCAACCTGCAACACCAAGGCCCCTGAGCTTGTCGAAGGGCCTGTTTTATATTATTATTCCTCTATGGAAGAAGCCTTCGCCTACATGGCCACCCACGCACAATCAGGTGATGTCTGCCTTTTGTCGCCAGCGGCCTCCAGCTATGACCAGTACAAGAATTTCGAAGAACGTGGCGCGAAATTCAAGATATTAGCACAACAATTTGGGAAATAAAAGGAAACCCGCTCGGAGCATTCCAAGCGGGTTTTGTTTGTAGAGACGTTGTGTGCAACGTCTGTTTCGTAGAGACGCGCCGCGGCACGTCTCTACATAAAATTGTTATTTACAGCAAATCTTCCAAGACCTTTCCGCCTTCATATTCGGTGCCTTTGTATTCACCGCCGCCTTCAAGCCAAACGTTGCCTTCTTTGCAGTCGACAAAGGTGTTGCCGCTGTGGGTCACGTTGCCCCACTTCTCAATGCTCTCAATGCCCACGCCGTTGTAGAAGCAGGGACCGAACACGTTGTTCGTAAGAGTCAGTTTGACTTCACTGCGGATGTAGAGGCAACATCTTTCGGTCCAGCCGTCGCTTGTGCCGCAGTTCTTGATTTGGCAGTAGTTGATCACATTGTTGTTACGCTTGCTGTCAAAGCGGATGCCATTCCAGGCTTCGCCTTCTTCCTCGCAGCGGAAAATGATAGGCTTTTCCTCGGTGCCGTTGGCCACGAAACCACATTCGTCGCCCACGCCGATGCCGGAATTGATGGGCATGACAAACTCAACACCTGGCTCGATGGTCAAAGTCTTGTTGCCATCGAAACTGGTTCCATCAGTGAAATAGTAGGGGATAGGCAACTCGTGAATGGTTAAGTTTTCTTTTAATTCACCGGCACCATGTCTGCTACAGACCATATTTTTGCCATTGTTTTCGAAGGTGTTACCGGCACCAATGTTCTTACAAATGGCCTGGAAATATTCGCTAATCCAAGGATAAGCGGCGCAGTTTTTGATGGTGTTGTTCTCGAAAGCGGTGAAATAAGCCTCTTCGTATTCGGTGACGAGACCCATGCCAAGGCTGCCATCGATGAGGCAATTCTTCATGCTGAGGCGACCATTGGCCAGATGCAACACACCTTCCCATTCGCCTTCACCGCTGCCACCACGCAGGAATTGGACATACTCAAGTTGGTTGTCGTTACGCTTGCTGTCGATTTTGACATTATGCCATGAGCCGTTGCTGCTGTTGTTGGTGGGACCTTGCAGGATGATGGGCTTGTCTTGGGTACCGACCATTCTTAGTCCGGCATTTTCACCCACGCCGAGACCACCGTCCGTACCAGTAAACATAATAGTCACGCCAGGTTCGATGGTGAGGAGAGCGTTGCCGCTGATGTTAACCCAGCCGTCGATAATGTAGTCCACGTCAAGGCCGAGGTCGGGCCAAGTGACATTGGCATCGATGCTGCCTGAAAACTCGGTAGGGCCACCTTCGCCGTTTGTGGCATTGTTCACGGTGGTGTTGTTTTCTGTGTTCTCAGTGTTGTTGGTGTTGTTGACATTGTTATTGTCAATCTTCTTGGGACCGTTGTCGCATCCGGCCAACAGCGTGATGGCAAGCAATGCGACACCCATAGTTTGGAATAATCTCTTCATGATTTGTAGTTTTTGTATTACTGTTTGATTTGTTCGTTTTTATGATTTCTTTCCGGCTTTTACCGTCTTTCCTCCATTTGACGAGCCGTTGTTATTATTGCCGCTGTTATTGCCAGGCTTGCTGACTTTTGGCTTGGTGTTGGTGGCTTTCGGCTTGCTATTGGTTGTCGAGGTGGCCTTAGGTTTAGCCGTCGAGCCAGTAGTGGTCATCTTGTAGCCAGCGGCTTCTGCTATATCTTTGATATGGGCGGCACGTTTGTGGGTGTCGGGGTGGGTGGAGAGTAATTCTGTCAATCTGCCTTGTTGGCCGGTGTCGCCGTTGAGGCTAATCAACACGTTCAAGGCATGATACATGGCGAATGGGTCCACACCGTTTTGGACGCAGAATTGGAAAGCGGTCTCGTCGGCTTTTGTCTCTTGACGGCGAGAATAGGCGTTGCTGGCCAACTGTTGCCCAAGGTCGCCCAAAAATCCCTGCGATATGGCACCTGCTGTCTGGTTGAAAGCACCGATACCATAGCGGGCGGCTACCATCAGATAAGCTGCACGATAGGCGTCGCGGACATCTTTATTAATAAGGTGCCCCAGCTCGTGGCCGATGACGGCAAACAACTCGTCATCGTTCATGGCATCCATCAGGGCGGTATAAACACGAACGCTGCCGTCACCACTGGCAAAGGCGTTGACAGAGTTCGATTGGTACACTTTGTAATTCAAGTTCAAGTCATTGATGTTATGGAACTTGGCCATGATACGGTCTAAACGTTGCGTATAGCTGTTGTCAGCAGGAAGAATGGTGTTCTGTCCATCGGTCTCAACCATATACTGGCTGCACAGTTCTTTGACTTGTGCATCGCTGATGGTCAAGGCCTGTACGGCGGCAGCACCCGCGTTGATGGCGGAGTTCTGGTCCACGATTTTCAAGGATGAGCAACTGGTCATCATCATGACGGCCAAGGCTCCGATAAGTGCTAATTTCTTCATATTGAATAAGTTTAATATTTGACTTCTGATTTAACCTTGCAAAAATAAGGTATAATGATGGATTTTTTTCAAAAAAGTGCAATTTTTTCTTGCATGTTCCGAAATTAATGTATTTTTGCCACATCAAAATAATATCAAAACAATATCATAAATGGAAATCATCGATTATACCAATTTAGGGTTAGGCTTGCTGCTTATCGTGGTGGGTTTCCTGTGTTACCGTAACCCAAACCTGATTAACCCTTACGGAAACATGTCGCCCGAAAGGAAAGCTTTGGTTGACATTGATGGTCTGAAAAGGGTGGTGGCCATAGCCTTTGGCGTAACAGGTTTCCTGTTGATTGTCACGGCTGCGCTCTCCATGACCAAAGTCATTGGCGAGATGACGAGTGTGTATGTGATGATTGCACTGGTGACGGCCATGCTGGTGCCCCTGTTTATCGCCATGTGGAAATACAACGGCTTTGGTCGTGATAAAGAAAATCGCCTTTCCAATGCTGTCAAACAAAAGGAAAAGAAGAAAAACAAGATCACAATCTGGGTTGTGGTTATCATTACCTTGTTATCTTTGGCATTGATCCCGATTCTCTTCCTCTGGGGTAACAAAGGACCCAAGTATGAAATTTCAAGCGATTGCATTAAGGTAAAAGGCGGGGGATACCACGCGACGATTCCTGTTGCCGACATCATCGCTGACAGCGTGTGGGAACATTGGCCAGGCATTGCCTTGCGCACCAACGGGATGTCGACCAATAAAGCCAACATGGGGCATTTCAAGCTGAAAAACGGCGAGAAATGCATCATGTTCATTCACAAAGACGGCGGTCCCTTGCTGGAACTGCGTACCGCTGATGGCGGATTATTTTACCTCAACTGCGCTACGGAGGAGGAAACTATGGAGATAATAAAAGAGGTGAAAGCAGCAATTCATTCGAGACTATCTAGTATTTATAACGACACACACACCCTTTACCCTCATGGCGGAGGAACATCCGCCATCTCCCAAATGCGAAGACGTACTCTTTTCGCTTGGGAGATTGCGGGTCAAGCCCGCAATGAGGACTAAGGGTAGGTTTTTACATAATATAGATAAACCTATGAAAAAAGCAATAAGGTTTTCCCTCGCTGTCTGCCTCTTCAGTTGGGCGATGGCCGCCGTGGTCCACTGGGGCTTTGGCATGGGAGCGGACACCCCTACGGGGCTTATGATCTTCTCCATAGTGTATATGTTTTTCCCGCTCATTACAGCCTTGGTGTTGCAAGCCATCGACAAGGAGAAATTCAACCACACGGGCTTGGTCAACTTCAAGGTCAAATGGTCGTGGGTGGTAGCCTGGCTGTTGCCTTTGGTGATGACTTTGGTCTGCATCCCCGTGAATGGCTTGATGCCAGGTGTTGAGCTCAAATACAACGCCGAGCAGCTCATCAACCAATACCATGTGCCTGAAGACCAGCAAGAAATGGTGCGTGAGCAGATGGGGCAAATGCCAGCCTATCTGATGATCATCATCACGCTGGTCAGCGGCCTGATTGCAGGCGCTACCATCAATGCGGTCTGTGCCTTTGGCGAGGAATTTGGCTGGCGCAACTATCTCGTCGGTGCCTTGCGCGAGGTGAAGTTCTGGAAGGCCGCCTTGTTCATCGGCATCGTGTGGGGCATTTGGCACTTTCCACTCATTCTGATGGGTCACAACTACCCGAACGAGCCGCAGTGGGGCGTCTTGCTGATGGTAGTGATGTGCATCCTGTTGGGTGTCATAGAATTGTATTTCGTTCTGAAGTCCAAGTCAATGGTGGTGGCCGCAATTATGCACGGCACTTTCAATGCAGTCGCTGGCGTGGTCATTTATTTCACTTTGGGTGGCAACGACTTCGTGAACGGCATGCCTGGACTGTCAGGTTTCATCGTCATGGCAGTCACTATTCTGTGCATTTGGATTTACGACAAATACATTGCCAAGGACAACATCTTTGCGATGACCTTAGGCGAAGCGTTGGAAAGGTAAGCTATGGCGAAGGACAAGGAAAATAGTACCAGCAACAAGACCTTTCTGCTGCGCGTCGATAACGAGACGATGGAGGAGGTGGAAAACTGGGCCGCTGACGAATTCCGGTCCGTCAACGGCCAATTGCAGTGGATCATCGCCGAGGCTTTGAAGAAAAGCGGGCGGAAAAAGAAGTCTTAGTCTTCCAGGACGTGTCCGTCCTTCTCAGCCAGCTCCTTGATGTGCTTGATGCGCTTGAGGGTGTCGGGGTGGGAAGAGAACATGTTGGCGAAGCCGCTCTTCTTTCCCGTCTGGTCGCCACTCACCGAATCCAGTTTTTGTAAGGCGTGATACATGGCGTAGGGGTCGACGTTGTTGTCGATGCAGAACCTGTAGGCTGCTTCGTCGGCTTTGTTTTCCTGGTGGCGTGAGTAGGCGTTGTTGGCCAGCTCGTCGCCGAGGTCACCGAGGAAGCCCATGGAGAGCGCGTTGGCCCTTTCGCCAAACGAGGCGATGCCGTAGCGGGCGGCCACCACAAGATAGGCAGTGCGGTAGGCATCGCGCACATCGTGGTTGTTGAGGTGACCCAGCTCGTGACCGATGACAGCAAACAACTCGTCGTCGTCCATCAGGTCCATAAGGCCGCTGTAGACGCGCACGCTGCCGTCGCCACTGGCGAAGGCGTTGATGGTATTCTCGTCATCATAGACGGCATAGTTCAACCTCATGCCCTTCAAGTTCTTAAACCTTGACATGACCCTGGTAAGACGTTGCGAATAGGGGTCGTCGTCAGGAAGGACGATATTAGTGGTGTCCATCTCCTCCATGTGCTCGTGGCACAAGGCGACGATTTCGTTATTGCTAATGGTGATGGCAGAGGCCAATGAGTTGGCGGCAGCAGCCACGGCATCGGGATCAACCGAGCTGACTCTTGAGGTGATTTGTTCAGTGAGGTTTTCGCTGATGACATTGGCGATTTCGTTGCCTGCCACATTATTGAGCACCTCACAGCTGCTCAGCGTAGCAACTATCAATAATAAAAAGAATAAAGATTTTTTCATGATGATTTCTTTTATTTGACA
>Ga0265298_10011802_pt1 | contig 10189 bp, 6 predicted proteins | sample AusTroGonzalo_MG_3_FD_193486 | JGI IMG/M metagenome (GOLD analysis project Ga0265298, IMG submission 193486) | Bovine rumen microbial communities from tropical cattle in Woodstock, Queensland, Australia - Gonzalo_01 | ecosystem: Host-associated > Mammals > Digestive system > Stomach > Rumen ... | reverse complement strand
CACAGGTGACGGACTGATTACCGCTATCATGGTGATGGGTGTTATGATTGATACCCAGCTGCCCCTGAGCGTACTGGCTGAAGGATGCAAAATGTATCCTCAGGTGCTGAAAAATGTTGTCGTGGACGACAAAGATGGTACCCTGGCCGAACAGGCGGTCATGGACGCTGTCAATGCATGCACTGATGCTCTGGGAGACAGCGGACGCGTGCTGCTGCGCAAGAGCGGAACCGAGCCGGTGCTTCGTGTAATGGCAGAAGCCGGCAGCAAGGAAGAATGCGAGAAAAACGTGGACGCGATCATTGAAGCCATGAAGACGAGCGGCCACCTGATTGAGGTGAAAAAATAATGCTGAAGACAAAAGACCTATATGACTTGAGTCATACCCGTGCAGCTACCATTCTGGAAAACACGGAATATCCCTGGGAGGCACTTTCCAAAATCAAAGAATTTATCATTGAACTCGGCAAAACGCTTCCGAAGGATGAATTTGAAGAAGTAAGTGAAAACGTCTGGATTGCAAAAGACGCCGTAATCTATCCGAATAACTATATCGGCGCACCGGCCATTATCGGACATAAAACAGAAGTCCGCCCCGGCGCATTTATCCGCGGAAGCGCCCTGGTCGGAGATAACTGTGTGGTCGGCAACAGCACAGAACTGAAAAACGTCATCCTGTTTGACAATGTCCAGGTGCCGCATTACAACTATGTCGGAGACAGCATTCTGGGTTATAAGAGCCACATGGGCGCAGGATCCATCACCTCCAATGTGAAAAGCGATAAGCTTCTGGTTGTTGTCAAGTGCGGTGATGAAAAGATTGAAACCGGACTGAAAAAAATCGGCGCAATGTTGGGTGACCGGGTAGAAGTCGGATGCAACAGTGTACTGAATCCGGGAACCATTATCGGACGGGATTCCAATATCTATCCGACGTCCTGCGTGCGCGGAACCGTTCCGGAAAAGAGCATCTGGAAGAACAACGGCAAAATTGTTGCAAAACAATAAAAATATAAAATCATATTCAAGGGGGAGTATGACAATGAAGGTTATTATCGCAAAGAACTATGAAGACGGTGCAAAAAAAGCGGCTGACATCATTGAGAAGATTGTAAGGGAAAACCCGGAATGCACACTGGGTCTGGCCACCGGTTCCAGTCCTGTCGGAATGTATAAGGAACTGGCCCGCCGTTGCAGCGAAGAAGGCCTAGATTTCAGCAAGGTGCACAGTGTAAACCTGGATGAATATGTCGGACTGGACGGAACTCACGATCAGAGCTACCGCTATTTTATGAATGACAACCTGTTTGATCATATCAATATTGACAAGAAGAACACCTATGTTGCCAAGGGAACAGGTGATGTGGTGGCCAATCTGAAAGAGTTCAATGATATCCTGGACAAGACGGATATTGAAATTCAGGTACTGGGCGTAGGACCTGACGGACACCTTGGATTCAATGAGCCGGGCGCGACACTATATGACGGAGCACATGAGGAAACGCTGGATGACTCCACGATTGAAGCCAACAAACGCTTCTTTGCCAGCAAAGAAGATGTGCCGACCCACGCGGTAACGATGGGTATGGGCAATATCATGCGGGCCAAACGGCTGCTGATGATCATCAGCGGAAATAAACAGGAAGCGGCAACTAAGCTGCTGATTGAGGACAAGATTGATCCGATGTGCCCCTGCACGTTCATGCGGATGCATCGTGATGCAACTGTTGTTATCGAAGAAAAGCTGGCCAAAGAAATCGGATACAAAGGATAAAATGCAAGCATTAAAAAAGGCGGAGATGAAACCATCTCCGCCTTTTTTTCGCAGGAATCAGAATTTGGGCAGTCCGTTGAATCCCTTCTGTAGTTCTTCATCCGACGGGATGTAATCGGACATTTCGCCGTTATGGAACTTTTCATAGGCAACCAGGTCGAAATACCCGGTACCGGTCAGCCCGAAGAGAATTGTTTTTTCTTCGCCTGTTTCCTTGCACTTCAATGCTTCGTCGATTGCAGCACGGATTGCATGGCTGCTTTCCGGTGCCGGCAGAATGCCTTCCACGCGAGCAAATTCTTCTGCGGCTTTGAAAACGCTGGTTTGCTCAACACTGCGTGCTTCCATATAGCCATCATCATAAAGCTGGGAAAGAATGGAACTCATGCCATGATAGCGGAGACCTCCTGCATGGTTTGGCGCTGGAATGAATCCGGAACCCAGTGTATACATTTTTGCGAGGGGACAGACCATTCCTGTATCACAGAAGTCATAAGCAAATTTACCGCGGGTAAGGGAAGGACAGGAAGCAGGTTCAACCGCGATGATCCGGTAATCCTGTTCACCACGGAGCTTTTCACCCATGAACGGGGCGATCAGGCCGCCGAGGTTGGAACCACCGCCGGCACAGCCGATGATGATATCCGGTTTGATACCATACTTATCCATGGCAGTTTTTGCCTCCATACCGATCACAGACTGATGGAGGAGCACCTGATTCAATACGCTGCCCAGCACATAGCGATAACCGGGGGTGGATACGGCTACTTCCACGGCTTCGGAAATTGCACATCCGAGAGAACCGGTTGTTCCGGGAAATTGTTCGAGAATTTTCCGGCCGACATTTGTCGTGTCGGATGGAGACGGTACAACGGATGCGCCGTAGGTACGCATCACTTCACGGCGGAAGGGTTTTTGTTCATAGGAAACCTTTACCATATATACCTTGCAGTCCAGATCAAAATACGAACAGGCCATAGAAAGCGCGGTGCCCCACTGGCCGGCACCGGTTTCGGTTGTAACGCCCTTCAGCCCTTGCTTCTTGGCATAATATGCCTGCGCGATAGCAGAATTCAGTTTGTGAGAACCTGAAGTATTGTTGCCTTCAAATTTATAATAGATTTTTGCTGGCGTCTGCAGCTTTTTTTCAAGGCAGTAAGCGCGAACCAGGGGAGAAGGACGGTACATTTTATAAAAGTCCTGAATCTCCTGCGGAATCGGATAATAACGGGTATCGTTATCCAATTCCTGTTTGACGAGTTCATCGCAGAAAACGCCGGAAAGTTCTTCGGCTGTCATCGGCTGATGTGTGCCCGGGTTTAGCAGTGGGGCTGGTTTGTTTTTCATGTCAGCACGGACATTGTACCAGGTTGTGGGCATTTCTTTCTCTTCCAGGTAGATTTTGTAGGGGATGCTTTTTTCGGTTGCCATGGGTCATTCTCCTTTCAACATATAAGGTATTGATGGGAAGCGGTCCGGGAAGGGAAAAGAAAAATCCCTGTCCCAGATTGTTTGCTGGGACAGGGATGAAAATCATCTCTGCGGTGCCACCCGGCTTGACGCATTATGCGCCCGCTCATCACCGTGCCATCACACGGAATCCTTTGATCACGGAGGGAACTCCGGCGTACCTACAGGGTTTCCCGTTCGGCTTGCCCTCGGAAGTCCATTCATACGATTCTGCGCACCGCATTCCACCAACTGCGGCTCTCTGTATCGCCGGAACCGGATTACTTCTCTTCCTCATCGGTTTAGAGCAATATAGCAGGGGATGATAAAACCGTCAAGTGGCAAAACGTGCAAAAAACAATTGAAAAACAAGCTTAAAAATCTTTCTGATCTCTTCTGTCAATCAGTTTACTGAACACTGAACAGCAGTACATCATATGTCGGGAAAGGCCAAGAACCCTTATCAGTAATTCGTTCCAGCGCATCCGCATGAACACGGAGTTCCGTCATGAGGGGAAGAATCATGTCGTGCATATAGCGGGCAAAAGATTCCGCTGAATCATCGGAGGGCTTTCCGGAAAGCATTTTTTCGAGTCTGTCGGCTGATGCGGAAAGCAAATCCGTCTCACTGCAAAGATCGGCAAGCAGGTTCCCTGCAGATGAAAGACTGCAGGAAGCAGATCGTACCTGGTTGACTGTATCTGCCACAGAACCCGTATAGCGGAGAACTGCCGGAAGAATCTGGCGGCGGGTCATCATGAGCATGGTTTCCGCTTCAATATTGATGATTTTTGCATAGGAATCCAATCCGATATCCCGCCGGGAACGAAGCTCGACTGCGGAAAGCACACGATGGGTTTCAAACATCCGGATATTTTTTTCTGCCGTATAGCAGGGAAGTGCATCAACCGTGGAATTCAGGAAGAGCAATCCGCGCTGGGCTGCTTCTTTCCGCCATTCATCTGAATAATTATTGCCATTGAAAATGATCTGTTTATGTTCACGGATTGTGCGTACAATCAGATCATGCAGCGCTGAACGGAAATCTTCGGCTTGTTCCAGTTCATCCGCAAACTGACGGAGTGATTCAGCAACAATCGTATTGAGAACCACATTTGCGTCAGAAATCGAAGCGGAAGATCCAAGAGAACGGAATTCAAACTTGTTGCCGGTGAAGGCAAATGGCGACGTACGATTCCTGTCAGTGGTATCCTTCGGGAACTTCGGAAGCATATGAACCCCGATGGTCATGTCAGATTTTTCCCGTCCGCTGTAGGAAGATCCCGCTTCCAATGCTTCCAGAATTTCGGTAAGTTCATCGCCGAGGAAAATGGAGATAACGGCAGGCGGTGCTTCACAACCTCCAAGACGCTGATCATTTCCGGCTGAGGCAACTGAAGCCCTCAGCAAATCCTGATAGTCGTCGACTGCTTTGATGACAGATGTCAGGAAAAGCAGGAACTGAGCACTTTCATGAGGGCTGTCGCCAGGCTCAAGAAGATTATAACCAGTATTTGTCATCATGGACCAGTTGTTATGCTTGCCGGAACCATTTACACCTTCAAATGGCTTTTCAGCAAGAAGACAAACGAGGTTATGCCTGCGAGCGACCTTTTTCATCATTTCCATGGTCAGCTGGTTATGATCGCAGGCGACATTCACTATCGTATGGATCGGCGCCATTTCATGCTGGGCCGGTGCGGTTTCATTGTGTTCGGTTTTTGCGAGGACACCTAGTTTCCAGAGTTCTTCGTTCAGTTCCGCCATAAAGGCCTGTACCCTTGTCTGAATGGTACCGAAAAAATGATCACCAAGTTCCTGGCCCTTCGGTGCTTTGGATCCGAAAAGCGTACGACCGGCAAAAATTAAATCGCTGCGGCGATCAAAAAGATCTTTATCCACCAGGAAATATTCCTGTTCCGGTCCGACGGTAGGCGTAACACGGGTAGCATCCAGCCGGCCGAAAAGATGAAGAATACGGACTGCCTGTTTGCTCAGTGCTTCCATGGACCGGAGAAGCGGCGTTTTTTTGTCCAGCGCTTCACCGCTGTAGGAACAATATGCTGTCGGAATGCAAAGGACATGATCCTTAATAAATGCATAAGAAGTCGGATCCCATGTTGTATAGCCGCGGGCCTCAAATGTGGAACGGAGTCCGCCGCTGGGCAAAGAAGAGGCATCCGCTTCGCCACGGACCAGCTCCTTTCCAGAAAACTCCTGAATCACTTTTCCTCCAGGAACGGGTGAAATGAACGCGTCATGTTTCTCCGCTGTGACGGAATTAAGCGGCTGGAACCAATGTGTATAGTGGGTTGCGCCACGTTCAAGAGCCCAGTCTTTCATTGCGTTGGCAACAACGCTGGCTACCTGGGGATCCAGACGGCGGCCGTCATCGATCGTTTTATGGAGCGCACGGTATGTTTCCCTGGGAAGACGCTGACGCATCACGGAATCATTGAAAACGTTGACGCCAAACAGATCATCCATTACAGCCACAGGACATCCCTCCCGGATGAAAAAATTACGCTTCATATTAGAAGAAAGAACAGGAAATGTCAAGGAAGATTGGGCCCGATTTTGTTTGTACTTCATTGAAAAATATGATAAAATAACTTGATATGGTATTTCGCATAATGCACAGGGAAAGGATCAGAGAAATGTTCGAACCGAAAGTAAAAAACCAGCAGACAGATATGCTGATGAAAGCGGTTATTTCCTTGCAGAATGAAGAAGACGCATACCGGTTTTTTGAAGATCTGTGCACGATTCCGGAAATCCGGAGTATCAGCCAGCGGCTGGCCGTTGCAGTGCTTCTGAAAAAGAAAGAAACATATCAGAAAATTGTTGATGAAACCGGCGCATCTACTGCAACGATCAGCCGGGTTAACAGGGCACTGACATACGGAGCAGACGGATACAACCGCGTATTGGATGGAATGGAGAAATAATCAATGGATTTATCAATGCTGAACCGGGAGCAGCGGCGCGCTGCAGAAACGCTTGGGGGTCCGCTTCTTATACTGGCTGGTGCAGGAAGCGGTAAAACGAGGGCGTTGACATACCGGCTGGCCAATCTGATTGATCACGGTGTTCCAGCGTGGAACATACTTGCGCTCACTTTTACCAACAAAGCAGCAAAAGAAATGAAATACCGTGTAGAAGAACTAATCGGCACCGAAACTGCAGATGAAGCATGGATCAGCACATTTCATTCTGTATGTGCAAAAATACTTCGGCGTGATATTGAAAAAATCGGATACAACAGATCGTTCGTGATTTATGATGACGATGATCAGTCACGCTTACTGAAAGAAATATATAAACAACTGAATATTGACGAACAATTCATCAATATCCGGGAAGCAAAAGCCAGGATCGGAGACGCCAAAAATAAAATGTTAACTCCCGATGAATGGTTTACACAAAGCGGAAGGGATTACAGGAACAGTTTTATTCATGATATTATGACTGCTTACGAAGCAAGGCTGAAAAACCTGAATGCGCTGGACTTTGACGACCTGCTCCTGAAAACCCTGGAGTTACTGGCGGATCATCCTCCTGTTCTGGATGCCTACAGACGGCGTTTTCGATATGTAATGGTGGATGAATACCAGGACACAAATAAGGCACAGTATGAACTGGTCAGACTGATTACTGCTGAAAACAGGAATATCTGCGTTGTCGGAGATGATGATCAGAGCATTTACGGATGGCGTGGCGCGGATATCCGGAATATTCTTGATTTTGAAAAAGACTATCCTGACGCGCAGATTATCAAACTGGAACAGAATTATCGCTCCACATCCACAATTCTGGATGCAGCCAATCAGGTGATTGCTCATAACGACGGAAGAAAAGATAAAAAGCTTTGGACTGAACATAGTGAGGGAGAAAAAATCCAGGTCTACTGCGCTTCGGATGAACATGATGAAGCGGCATGGATTGCCGGCAAAATCTCAGAAATGAAAAGAAACGGATCGTCATACGGAGATGATGCGATTCTATACCGTACCAATTCACAGAGCCGTGTCCTTGAAGAAATGATGATCCGGGCCGGAATACCGTATAAAGTGTTCGGCGGACAGAAATTCTACGAACGAAAAGAAATCAAAGATATTCTGGCTTATCTTCGGGTGATTGTTAATCCTTCGGACGATATTTCGTTAAGCAGAATTATCAATGTACCGAAGCGCTCAATCGGTGAAGGTACCGTTCAGGCCCTGATCGATCATGCGACAGCGAATGATATGCCGTTGTTCAGTGCGTTGCATGATACGCCGGAATCACTTGGAACACGCGCCAGAAGCAGCGTTTCCGGATTCGCTATGCTGATGACCACCCTGTGTGCCATGAAGGATGAGATGGATCTGGAAACTTTTGTCGATCATGTTATTGAGCAGACCGGACTGGAAGAACAGTATATCAAAGAAAACTCCGATGAAGCCCGCGGAAGGCTGGAGAATATAGCAGAATTCCGGAGCACTGTGCATGAATATCAGACAGGCGAAGAAACACCGACTTTGGAAGGCTATCTTGAAAATGTAAGTCTGATGACAGATCTGGACCGAGAAGAAACGGACAATGCGTATGTCACCATGATGACACTTCATTCGGCGAAAGGACTGGAATTCAACCATGTATTCATTCCGGGCATGGAAGAAAACATCTTTCCCAGCTATCGAAGCGTAAATGAAGAAGACCGTCTGGAAGAAGAAAGGCGTCTTATGTATGTTGGCATTACACGTGCCAGGAAACGGCTCTTTCTTACAAGGGCAGAAGCACGGATGCTTTATAATCAGTTCAACCATAATCCGGAAAGCCGGTTTCTGAAAGAAATACCAAAAAGGTTGGTTGAGGAAGAATACAGTGACGGATACCGCCCGAGACAGCAGTCATCCGGTACCGGATGGCGCGAAAGAACGCAAAGTTTCGGGCAATCCACTGTTACTGGCAGCAACAAAAGCACATCCCAGGGCCATAGCAATCCGCTGAGCGGAAATGATAAGAACCGGTTTGTTCCGGGCGTATCCGGAAAACCGAGACTGACATTCAAAGGGGTATCGCTGGATCAGATTCCGGGTGTAAATAAAGGGCTTGTTCCAAGTGCTGCCCGTCAGACGGAAAGCGCGATTCAAAAACTTTTCCAGAGCGGAGACCGGATTATGCATCCCAAATTCGGAAAGGGAACAGTGCAGAATATCACCGGAAACGGGGCTGAAGCACGGATTTTTATCCGTTTTGACGAGAAAGGCGTAAAGGAACTTTCTCTGGCACTTGCCCCGATTGTAAAAATGGAGGAAGAGGCATGAACGATACTGACCGGAAACGGATGGAGGAATTGATTCAAAAGCTGAATGATGCCTCCCATGCCTATTATGTGCTGGACAATCCGTATATATCCGATATGCAATGGGACCGGATGTATGATGAACTGAAAATACTGGAAGAAGAGACTGGCGTCCGCCTGGATAACTCACCGACCCGGAAAGTGGGCGGCGAACCGCTGAAAGGATTTGAGGAACATCGCCATATCAGCCGGCTGTGGTCCCTGGATAAAGTCCAGAGCCTGGAAGAACTGGACGCATGGATTGCACGGACTGAAAAGCTGGCCGGAAAAGCAAATCTTCAGTATTATGTGGAATACAAATTTGACGGACTGACTATCAACCTGACATATAATGACGGAAAACTGATTCAGGCGGCGACGCGCGGAAACGGTATTACTGGAGAGGCAATTCTTCCTCAGGCCAAAACGATCCACAGCCTGCCGAAGACGATTCCGTACCAAGGGCTGCTTGAGGTGCAGGGCGAATGTATAATGCGCCTGAGCACACTGAAAAAATATAATCAGACTGCGGCAGAACCTTTGAAAAATGCAAGGAACGCTGCAGCCGGTGCACTTCGGAACCTGGATCCGGCTGTTACAGCCAGCCGACATCTGGATGCGTTTTTTTATCAGGTGGGAACGATCGAAAATCCGCCGTTTCATACCCAGCCGGAAATGCTGGATTTCCTCCGGGAAAACGGTTTCCAGGTCAGTCCGTTTCTTGGGAAAGGGAGCGGAAGGGAAGAACTGGAAGCATGTATCCGTGAAATTGAGACCCAGCGAAGCAGCCTGGACTGGCTGATTGACGGTGTGGTGATCAAGGTCGGCGATTCAAAACTTCGGGAACAGATGGGATACACTGAAAAGTTTCCGCGATGGGGTGTGGCTTACAAATTCGAGGCAGAGGAAGCTGTTACAACGCTTGAAAACGTAACATGGGAACTGGGAAGAACCGGCAAACTGACGCCCCTTGCTCATGTAAAACCGGTCGATTTCTACGGTGTAACCGTTCAGAAAGCCACGCTGAATAATATGGGCGATATTTTAAGGAAGGACATTGCCATCGGATGTGACGTATGGATCCGGCGAAGCAACGACGTAATCCCTGAAATCATGGGGCGGGCCGGAGAAGCAAAACCCGGAGAAATTCCCATCGAAAAACCGAAGGTTTGTCCGGCGTGCGGAGAAAAACTGACGGAGCGGGGAGCACATCTGTTCTGCATGAACCGGGTAAGCTGTAAGCCACAGGCGGTTGCGCGAATCAGCCATTTCGCCGGACGGGATGCAATGGATATTGAAGGACTGAGCGAAAAAACAGCTGCCCAGTTGTATGACCAGGCAGGCATCCGCGAAGCGGCGGACCTGTACAACCTGACACCGATGGATCTGCTGATGCTGGACGGGTTCAAAGAGCGGAAGACAGCAAACCTCAATGATGCGCTGGAAAAGAGCAAACACTGCGAACTGGACGCATTCCTGTTTGCATTGGGGATTCCGAATGTCGGAAGAAAAATCGCGCGGGATCTGGCCAATGCATTCGGAACACTGGAAAACCTCGAAAAAGCGGATATGGATACATTAACCGCTATTCCGGATATCGGAGAAATCGTTGCTGGGAGCATCGTGGAATATTTCGGATT
>Ga0265298_10011800_pt1 | contig 10190 bp, 10 predicted proteins | sample AusTroGonzalo_MG_3_FD_193486 | JGI IMG/M metagenome (GOLD analysis project Ga0265298, IMG submission 193486) | Bovine rumen microbial communities from tropical cattle in Woodstock, Queensland, Australia - Gonzalo_01 | ecosystem: Host-associated > Mammals > Digestive system > Stomach > Rumen ... | reverse complement strand
CGATTACAAACATATATTTTTTTGTTATTTTGCAGATCTTCAGTTCAGACTGCATTTTTTGGATAAAATGTATAAGACTTTTCATATATAACACCCCCTTTAATGAAAAACGCACCCAACGGGTGCAATATATCAAAAAAAGCACACCTCGGCGGATGTGCTGATTTTCAATTTACGCCTTTAAATACGAAAAGGCGATATATATGACATCCGTGATATATAGATTTTCATAACAATCGCCTCCTTTTCGGCTCAAATTTTCTTGCTTTATAATATCACAAACTTTTCCGTTTGTCAATACTTATGCGACAACTTTTTTCAAAAATATGAATATAACTGCACAAAAATCGCTTAACTTAATGACGTTGAGGGTTAAATCAGCCCCGCCCCGTGTTCATTTTATCAGATCATCTATCATTTTATTTATGTTTCCCGCGCCCATTATGACGGCGGCGTCGCCGGGCTTGAGTACCGTTTTAAGATACTCGGCGACGGCGGAAAGGTCGCCCTTGTACGTTCCGTTTTTCGTGTCCGCAGCGAGCTTTTCCGCGGACATCCCGAGCGTATCCGTCTCACGCGCGGCGTAGATGTCGCAGAAAACGACCTCGTCACATTCTTTGAAAGCGTTTATAAATCCGTCGTAAAACTCCGCGGTGCGCGAGTAGGTGTGCGGCTGGAATGCGACGTATAGTTTTCCATCCGTCTGCTCTCTCGCTATCGAAAGCGTCGCTTCTATCTCGTCGGGATGGTGCGCGTAGTCGTCGTAGATCTTTGCGCCGTTGTACTTTCCTTTGAATTCAAATCTTCTCGCCACGCCCTCGAATTTTGAAATGCCCTTTGCCGCCGCTTTGCCGTTCACGCCGAGAAGCACGCATGCACCGAGACAGCAGAGCGCGTTATACACGTTGTGCGCGCCATAGACGCCGAGCTTTACGTGCGCGTATTTTTTGCCCTTATACATCGCGTCGAATTCCGGGAATTTGCCGTCGTATCTCAGATTTTCCGGATACACGTCCGCGGTATTCTGCATCCCGCATTTTATCAGCCTGCCCGTGTAGCCCTCTATCGCCGCCTTGCAGTTCGTTGAGTCGATATTCACAACGGCGCACGGCGACTGAGAGATATATTTTTTGAATGAATTTATATAATTGTCTATCGTTTCAAAATAATCCGCGTGATCGAAACCGACGTTCAAAACAAGCGCGATCTGCGGGAAAAACGACAGGAAAGAGTCCGTATATTCGCACGCCTCGAAGCACAGGACGCTGTCCGAGCCTCTGCGATAAGACGAATTTATGTCGCGCATCACCGCGCCGTTCAGCACCGTCGGATCGAGCCCCGCTTCGATCAGCGCAGAGCCGAGCATGGCGGTCGTCGTCGATTTTCCGTGCGTTCCGGCGACGCCGACTGACTGCTTAAAAAACGTCACGACGTAGCCTAAGAAATCCGCGCGGCGTATCAGCGGAAAACCGTGCTCGCGGGCGTACGCGTATTCGGGATTGTCCGCGTGTATCGCGGAATTATATACAAATACCGTGTATCCTTTGCAGTTTTCGGCGTCGTGTCCCTCGTAAACGGTTATGCCCTCTTTCTGTAAAGCTTCCGTTACGGACGATAAGGTCCTGTCGGAGCCGGAGACGCGGCTCACCTTTTTTTTGGCTATTTCCGCAAGGCTCGACATGGATACTCCGCCTATGCCTATGAAATAGACGTTATCCTCTTTTGAGAGTATCCCGCATATCTGCTCGGGGGAATAATAATCAAAATTTGCCATAAATAAATACAAATCCTTTTAAAAATGAATTAAAGAAAAACACTGACAAAAAATTAACAGATACGCACAAACTGTTAAACAACAGTCAATTAAAATATATATCATTTCATTGACCGTAGTATTATAATCATAAAAAAGATATTTTCACATATAAAGATATTTTTTTCAATCCTATAAAGGAGGACGCAAAATGGAGATCAGCGGTGTAAAGGTAAGAAAAGCCTTTGAAGATGGAACAATGAGAGCGATCGTGTCCGTTACTTTTGACAATCAGATAGCGGTCCACGATATAAAAGTCATATATGCCGGTGAAAGATATTTCATCGTAATGCCCTCGCGCAAGGTCGCGGAAAACTCGTTCCGTGATATAGTGCATCCCATCAATTCTGAATTCCGGGCCAAACTTGAAAAGGCGGTCATAGACGCTTATTTTGAGCAGAAGGACGCATTACTTGAGGAAGCCCGCGCAGCGGCTGAGGCAACACAGGAAACGACAGAGGAATGAACAAGCCGGGACCGGCATCAGTCGCCTTTACGGGCGGCTTTTTCCGTTTTGCTTCTTCTTTTGACGCGGCGGCGTATTTTTAATACGTCCTTTATCATCTTCGCCGCGTCGGAAAACACGTGGACCTTGGACTGCCTGTGATTGATTATCTTCACGGGCAGTTCGCCTGTTTTATACCCGAGCTGTGAGGCTGTCATTATCGCCTCGAAATCAAACGCAAATCCGTCGGTCTCGCACCTTTCAAAGATCTCGTGCGCGGCTTTTTTTGTAAAGCCCTTTATGCCGCACTGTGAGTCGGACAGGCGGAAGCCGCCGATAATGCCGAGCAGCTTTATATAAGCCTTTGACGCGATCCGGCGCAGCGCGGTGTAGCCCTCGTATCCGTCCTTTGACAGATTTCTGCTGCCGACCACGACGTCAAACTCGGGGTGATCCCGGAAGAATTTCACCGCGTCGCCTATGACGTTTACGCCGAAGGCTATATCGCAGTCGGTGAATATCGCAAGATCGCCGTCGGACGCGAGCATACCCGTGCGCACGGCGCAGCCCTTGCCGCGGTTTTTTTCATATCTTATAAGCTTTACGCGGCCGTGCTCCTTTGCATATTCGAGCACCGCGTCGCCGCAGCCGTCGGTCGAGCCGTCGTCCGCGAAAATAAGCTCGTAATCGTCGAAATTACCGCGCAGGTATTCGTCGAACGCCCTGACCGAGCCTTCGATTATCGACGCTTCGTTATACATAGGTATGATTACGGATAATCTCATATTCGTCAACCTTCGTATATGCCTATGAGCTTTGCGTGGAACGCCCAGCGCATATCGTCGCCTCTGACCGTGCAGGTAGAGAGCGTCAGTATCTTTGAGTTTTTGTCAAAGGTTATATCCTTTTTGAAAATGGATTTCTTTTTGCACCGCTCGCAGAATTCGAGGAAGTCGTCGTCGCTTTTGAATTTCGTCTGTATATAGTTGTAGCTCGAGTTCGTATCATAGACGGAGAACAGCTCGTACGTGTAAAGACCTTTCGGCGTTATGATATTTATGACCTGGTTTTGGAACGCCTCCTCGTCAACGGCGAAATCGAGCAGCGGAGCGAACATTATGCGCGCCGTGTTCATGTTGTGACCGTATAAAACGAGGTTTCTGTTGCTGAGCGCGGTGCGCGAGCAGCGCCAGTCGGCGAAAATGGAGCCGTAGCGCGTCCCGCTGCCGTTGTATTCGCGGTAGAGATAATAGTTGTTGTCGGCGGCCTGCATGACTATATAATCTATCGACGTGCCGGGAACGTCTATCCAGCCGAAAACGTCCGGATATCTGCGCCATTTGCCTATAAACTGCGAGCGCTTTGTTTCAAAATATTCGTTATATTCCTTTTTCTCGAGAATCGGAACGTCGCCCCCGCCGATCACGTCCATAGACTGACCGAGCTGCAGGTTCTCCGTCGCGCGCAGCGATTTGTTCTGCGTGGACATAAGCTTATCCTTTATTTCTCCGCTGCCGATCTTTGAGAATTCTTCATCGAGCTGCTGTTTTTCGGCGTACTGTATGGCGTATGAGGCGACGTAGCCCGCCGCGCCGAGGAATATTAGGAAGCACAAAAGCATGGCGGTGTAGCGGACCGCGCCGCCGAGCGCCGTTCTTATGAGCGTTTTTCTCGTGACCTCGTTTCTGTGCGACAGATCGGACGGACGCGCCTCGGAAAGATCCTTTGTCAGCGCGGTCTCGCTGTTTTCATATTCGGTGCGCAGAACGCTGTCGGATATGTTGGTATCGGTTTTTTTCATTTCGTTTTCCTTAAATATGATCGGTTGTCTATCATATTATTATATTTAGAAAATTTTAAGTATGCAAGGGAATTTTTTGTATTTTCATGTTTTTATGTTATAGACCTCAAATTTTTTCGCCCGCCTGCATAAAAATCGTGAACAAAATATACATTGTAAATAACGCGCAAATAAATGAAATTTGTTCAAGGTGTCGGCGGAGCCGCCAGGTGCGCCGTGCGCGGCGCACGGAACGTCGCGTCAGCGACACCTTGATCCTTGATTCTATGCCATACATATACCTCGGTCCGAAAATAAAAATCAGCGCATTTCTGCCGCCGCTTTTATTCCTTTTGTTCTGCACGGGCGCGCCCGTTTTATCCGCCGCCGTCTCTGTTATCATACACGAGGCGGCGCATTTGGCGGCGGGCGCTTTTTTTCGCTTGAAGCCTGCCGCGGTGACGGTCTCCCCTCTCGGCGCGGACATAAAATACAGCGGCGTCATACCGTATAAGACCGAGATACCGCTCGCGTTATCCGGCCCTTTTTTGAGCGTTGTTTTCGCTTTCGCAGTCAGACCATTTTCGCGCGAATGCTTTTCCGTCAGCCTCATATACGGTCTTCTCAATCTGCTCCCCGTTCCGTGCTTTGACGGGGGCAGGGCGCTTTGCGCCGCCGTTTACGGCAGATTTTCCTACAACACTGCGGACGCGGTCTGCGGCGCGGTGAACACGGTTTTTCTTATTTTGCTCTACCTTTTTTCCGTGTTCGTTTTGTTTTACACGTCGTTCAACGCCTCGCTTTTGCTTATCTGCGCCTGTATTTTCGTCCGGTCATATGTAAAAATGACGTCTTTTTCCTGACTTTGCGCGAAAAAACGTTAATTTTCCGTGAATTTCCGTTTTTTGTGCAAAAAGTATTGCATTTTCAAAAAAATGTGTTATAATAAAGAAGATAAATAAGGAATCGGTCTTCACATGACCGATCGTCGGCTCGTCCGATGGGGCGGGGGCGAGGAGCCCTGAACGTCCGTGTGTTATATCTGGATTTTTAATCCTTTGCGGTTTTTTATCTGTATATGACGCCTTATAAAAGAATGGTAACATCTCTACCCTAAGGCAAAATGAATTCGCTTTAGCGGTCAGAGGTGTTTTTTGTATAAAAAAGGAGCGCTTATGGAGCAAACAAAGATCATAGACTTAAAGAATATCAGCAAATCCTTCGGCGCGGAAAAGGTGCTGGACGATATCAACCTTTATATCCGCGACAAGGAGTTTGTAACGCTGCTCGGTCCGTCCGGCTGCGGCAAGACGACCACGCTGCGCATTATAGGCGGCTTTGAGACGCCGGACACCGGCGACGTGTATTTTGACGGCGTGAAAATAAACGACGTCCCGCCGTATAAACGCAACGTCAATACCGTGTTCCAGCGCTACGCGCTTTTCCCGCACCTGAACGTTTTTGAAAACGTGGCGTTCGGTCTGCGCGTCGCAAAGGTCAATAACAAAGAGATAGTCAAAAGAGTAAAGGAAACGCTTGAGCTCGTCAATTTGAAAGGCTTCGAGCGCCGCTCCGTCGCCACTTTATCGGGCGGTCAGCAGCAGAGAGTCGCGATAGCAAGAGCCCTGGTCAACAATCCCAAAGTGCTTCTGCTCGACGAGCCGCTCGCCGCGCTCGATTTAAAGCTCCGCAAGGATATGCAGAACGAGTTGAAGGCTCTGCACGAGAGGACGGGCATCACGTTCATATACGTTACGCACGACCAGGAGGAGGCGCTGTCCATGTCCGACACGATAGTCGTCATGGCGGAGGGCAAGATACAGCAGATAGGCACGCCGACCGATATTTACAACGAGCCGAAAAACGCGTTCGTCGCGGATTTCATAGGCGAGTCGAACATACTTGACGGCGTGATGATAGACGATTACCTCGCAAAATTCGCGGGCCACGAGTTCAAATGCCTTGACAGGGGCTTTGAGAAGAACGAGCCCGTTGACATAGTCGTGCGTCCCGAGGACGTTGACATCGTAAAGGCGGAGGACGGGATGCTGAAGGGCACCGTCACGTCAGTCACGTTCAAGGGCGTTCACTGGGAGATAATAGTTGACATACAGAATTTCAAATGGATGATACAGACGACGGATTACTGCGAATCAGGCTCCGTCATAGGTCTTTCGATAGATCCGGACGCGATACACGTTATGAAGAAATCCGAATTTTCGGGTATGTTCGGCGACTATTCCTCGTTCAGCGAGGAGTTCGACGAGCTTTCGGAGGCCGACCCCGGGGCGGCGGAAGAGGTCAGGGTCGAATGAAGCGCAAGTCTTTTCTTGAAAAAGCGGCGGCGGTGCCCCATATAGTCTGGATGATACTGTTCATCGTCGCGCCGCTTCTGTTCGTTGTATATTTCGCGTTTACAGACGCGGCGGGGAATTTCTCCTTTTCAAATATACTGAACTTGTCAAACTACGGCGAGATTTTCCTTATGTCCGTACTGTTCGCGTTCCTTGCGACGGTGATATGTCTTTTGCTCGGCTATCCGCTCGCGTTCTTCATGTCGCGGTTAAAGCCTTCGGCGCAGAGGGTATTTGTTCTGCTTCTGATGCTTCCGATGTGGATAAGCCTGCTTATAAGGACGTATTCGCTGCTCGCTCTGCTCGATAACGGCGGTCTTCTCAATTCGCTTTTAGCGAAATTGAACCTGCCGACGGTAAAGATAGTCGGCACGCCCGGCGCCGTCATACTCGGTATGGTCTATGACTTTTTGCCGTATATGGTGCTGCCTATATATACGACTTTGTCAAAGCTCGACATAAAGCTGTTCGAAGCCGCGGAGGATCTGGGCTGCAACGGCGTGCAGACGCTGTTCAAGGTAGCGCTGCCGCTTTCAAAATCGGGTATAATCTCGGGCATAACGATGGTCTTCGTCCCGTCGATCAGCACGTTCTATATTTCACAGAAGCTCGGCGGCGGCAGATTTGACCTGATAGGCGACACGATAGAGCGTCAGTTTCTGATGAACAACAACAAGAACGTCGGCGCGGCTATATCGCTTGTAATGATGATACTCATTCTTATTTCCGTCGCGGTCATGAACCGCTTCGGCGACGACGACGGAGGTGAACTGATAGTATGAAAGTCTTATCAAAGATCTATATGGTCCTCGTTTTCGGAATGCTGTACGCCCCGATCGTCGTGCTCGTTCTGTTCTCGTTCAACAGAGCGGGATCGTTCAACAACTATTCGGAATTTTCGTTTTACTGGTACAGAGAGCTGTTCCGCGACTCTACCGCGATAGACGCACTCAAAAACTCGCTTATCTTAGCGACGCTTTCGTCTGTCATCGCTACGGTGATCGGAACGCTCGCCGCCTACGGCATCAGCCGTATGAGGAACAAATACGTCAAGACCGCGATTACGAGCGTGACGAACATACCGATGATGAACCCCGATATAGTTACGGGCGTTTCGATGATGCTTCTGTTCGCCGCGGCGTCCGCGATACCGTTTTTAAACGTTGAAATGGGCTTCGGCACGATGCTGATAGCGCATACCACGTTCAACCTGCCGTACGTGATACTGTCCGTTCTGCCTAAATTCAAGCAGATGGATAAGCATCTGACGGAGGCGGCGCTCGACCTCGGCTGCACGCCGGCCAAGACGTTTTTGAAGGTGGAGCTGCCGTTCATTCTGCCCGGCGTCGTGTCGGGACTTATGCTCGGCTTCACGCTGTCGCTTGACGATTTTGTAATATCGCACTTTGTAAGCAGCTCTGATTTCAAAACCCTGCCGCTGTACGTCTATAACCAGACGGCGCACGACGTGAAATTCAGTATGTACGCGCTCTGCGCTCTCATGGTGTTCGCGATACTCGTGCTCATGATACTCGTGAACTTCGCGGGCGGCGGCGAAAAGAAACCGGAGCACAGAAAGAAAAGAAAAAAGGCCCGCGTGGTCGGCAAGATATAATGGAGGAAGAAAACTAATGAAGAAAATCACGGCTCTGATCATCCTTACGGTCATGGTATTATGCGTGCTCGCGTCCTGCGGAGGCGGCAGCGGCGATACCGTAACGCTCTACGTTTATAACTGGGGCGAATATATTTCCGACGGCAGCGAGGATACGGTCGACTCAAACGCGGAATTTGAAAAATACTGCAACGAAAGCGAAGAGATAATGAAGCTCACGGGCGGCAAAAAGGTCAAGGTCAATTATTCGACCTACGCGTCAAACGAGGACCTTTACGCCAAGCTCGAATCCAAAACGGTCAGCTACGACGTCGTCGTACCGTCCGACTATATGGTCGCGAGACTTGCAAAGGAAGGGCTCATTCAGAAGATAGACGTTTCCAAAATAGAAAACTACTCTAATATCGAGGACAGATTCAAAAATCTGTATTACGATGAAAACAACGAATACAGCGTACCCTACACCTACGGCACCGTCGGCATAATCTACGACACGACGAAGGTTGACGAGGCGGACGCAGCGGAACAGAGCTGGTCGCTTATGTGGAACGAGAAATACAAGGGCAACGTCCTGCAGTTCAACAACCCGCGCGACGCGTTCGGCACCGCAATGTTCTATCAGGGCTCGAGCGCTAACTCGACGAATGAAGCCGACTGGAAGAACGCGCAGCAGCTGTTGAAGTATCAGAAGGCGATAGTACAGGGCTACGTCATGGACGAGGTCTTCAATAAGATGAAGAGCGGCTCCGCCGCCGTCGCGGTTTACTATGCGGGCGACTTCCTCACCATGTACGAGGACAACGACAATCTTGATTTCTATTATCCGAAGGAAGGCACAAACGTTTTCGTTGACGCGATGTGCGTGCCGGCAAACGCGAAAAGCCCCGAGCTTGCGCTCGAATATATCAACTTCATGCTCTCCGAGGAGATAGCTATAGCAAACGCGGAGGCGATATACTACGCGTCCCCGAATAAGCTCGTTTATGAAAACGAGGAGTACAAGGAGTGCATGGCGGAGATACACGAGAACGCCATGGATATACTCTATGGCTACGACGATTCGAAAATGGAATACTTCCACGACCTGCCCGACGACACGAGAAATCTTATGAACGACCTCTGGGAGGATCTTAAGATAGACAGCGAAAAGGGCGTCGCCGTTTATATCATCTGCGGCGTGATAGTCGCCGTGCTCGCCGTCGTTATCGCGGTCGTGCTTATAAAGAAGAAGAAAAATTCGGAATCTTATTAATGGATTTATGAAAGGAGCGGCAGGATGAAAAAAGAATTGCTTTTTGTGATCGTCGCGGCGATATGTATATTTGCCGTTGCCGTGTTCATGATAGGCGGAGTGCTTCAGGACGTCGATTATCACGATCTGTCAAAGCTGCCGCTGCTTGAACAAAAGGCGGCGTACGACAAAATGCAGAGCCGCCGCGCCGCGGGAGAAACGATACAGCTCATAGGCGCGATATTATCGCTGTCCGGCTTCGCCGCGGTAACGGTCGTAACGCTTACGATAAGTCACAACAACGCCAAGGAAGCGGAAAAGAAATACGTTAAGGAATAAGAAATAAGCTGTCGCGGCAAGCGGCAGCTTTTTTCGTTGGGGCTCCCCACCCCCTGACCGCCCCAAACCCCACCACCCCCCGAAATTTTCGGGGATTTTGACTAAACGGGTCGTCGTTAGGGGGTTCCCGTAACCGAACCTTATTTCTTATACATCTCAACGATCACTCTGTAACTGCCGTTTTCAAGCAGTTCTACGTTTTTCGGGTTTTTCATCGATATAACGCTGTTTACCTTGAAATCAAGCAGATCGTCGGTATGGAATCTCTTTACAAGCGCGTCGAAGCAGGGTTTGTCGGTTTTTGACAGCTCCGACAGCTTTTTTGCGGCGGCGAGGCTTTTGTCGGTTATCCTAATAATATCCTCATCCGTCGCGCCGCGGAATTCGCGTGCTATAAGGTCGTTTCTCAATCTTCCGAACAGGCTTTCCGCCTGGGCTATCAGATACGCCTCGTCAAGCTCACATCCGAGGCTGTAAAGCCCGTCTCCGATCTTTTCAAGCGACGAGACCATCTCGTTATACGGGATATCGCGGTCGTAGAATTTTGATTTTACGAGCTTATCAGCGCCGAAATCGACAAGCTCGTACATATTGCGGCTCGCCCAGTACAGAA
>Ga0265298_10011798_pt1 | contig 10190 bp, 13 predicted proteins | sample AusTroGonzalo_MG_3_FD_193486 | JGI IMG/M metagenome (GOLD analysis project Ga0265298, IMG submission 193486) | Bovine rumen microbial communities from tropical cattle in Woodstock, Queensland, Australia - Gonzalo_01 | ecosystem: Host-associated > Mammals > Digestive system > Stomach > Rumen ... | reverse complement strand
TTCCGATAGGCGAGATTGAAATAAATCTGCGGCGTGAATTTCAGGACAGGGCGATAGCTGACTGCTATAATATTTATCAGGAATTGCAATATATAATTGCAGTCTTCAAGATAGATATAAACAAACTGATTCCGATTATTGAATCGGTGGAAAAGGAACTGGCCTTATTGAAAGGCTGGCGTAAATCTAATAAGAAAAAGAAAAAGGATATAGCTTGATTTGTTCCATGTTTGCGAATGTGAACTGGAATGGTAATTCCAACAATAATACTGCTACCAATGTTAATGGGGTTCGTCCGCGATTGACTGGCGCATTCAATAGATCCTTCAGATCGTTTGCGCCTTTGAAGGAAGCTATATCCTGTCCGTAAAAGGCGAAAGGGGCGGGCGACGTATGAAGATAAGTCTGTATGCTACAAAGCGCCCGCTTTTTATTATGTATGAAAACCTTCTTGATATGAATAAATTATATAAGGCATTCACGGAAAGCAAAAGGAATGTCAGCTGGAAAGCTTCCGTCCAGCGCTATGAAGCCAATGTTCTTCTTAATATTTATCAGCTGCGGAAAAGCCTGATCAATGGCACATATAAGCAGAAGCCTTTCTATGAATTCGATATAAATGAAAGGGGCAAGCTTCGGCATATAAAATCAATACATATTTCAGACAGGATTCTTCAGAAGGCAATATGCAACGAGATACTTCCGGTCTTGGAAAAATATATGATTTATGACAACGCAGCTTCAAGAGTAAAGAAAGGCACAGACTTTTCAAGAAAGCGGCTGGCCTTGTTTTTGACTGAATATTATAAGCAATACGGCAATGACGGATATGTTTTAAAAATAGATATCTCCAAATATTTTGATTCAATATCACATGAGAAGCTTGTCGCAATGATAGGCGAGAAAATAAAAGACAAGAAGGCTGAAGAACTTATCGGCCAGCTGATAGATACATTCGGCGGCGCTTACGGTCTTGGTCTTGGCGCGCAGCTTTCACAGATCGGCGGGATATTCTATCTTCACCAGCTGGATAATTTCTGCAAGATTGTTAAAGGAATCCGCTGGTATGTCAGATATATGGACGATATAATAATAATCGGGAAAGACAAGGGATATCTTTATGATATCCTTTCGGATATAGAGCATATATTATCCGGCTTGGATCTAAAGCTTAATAAGAAGAAAACGCAGATAATAAAGATATCTTCCGGCTTCGTCTATCTGAAGATACGCTATATTCTTCAAGCTGACGGCCATATAGTCAAGATTCCTGATAAATCTACATTTTTAAGAGAAAAGCGCAAGATAAGGAAATTATCTTCTGATATATTGAGAATGCAATTCAAGTCATGGCATAATAATTTATTGCGCTTTGACTGCAAGCGCAAGCTTTATAATATGCGCAAGCTTATGGCTGAAAAGGAGAAAGCGGAATGACATTCTATCAATCAAAACAATGGCAGACTTTAAGGCAGAATATAATTCTGAAGCAGCTTCAGGCTGAAGGGGAAGTCCGCTGCTGGTTCTGCCATAAACCGATTACAGACAAATATGATATCATAGCCCACCATGTCGTTCCGATAGAGAAGGACAAGTCTTTGGCTTTTGCCGAAGATAATATTGTCTTGGTTCATCATAACTGCCATAATATTATTCATGCCCGCTTCGGAACTTATGACAGGCATATCTATATAGTGCATGGCGCACCTTTTGCCGGAAAGCATTCCTTTGTCTTCGACAGATGTCTGCCTGATGATTTGATCGTTGATATTGACGCTATATATCAGGCAATATGCCCGACGCGTTCAGGACGGCTGCTTAATAATGTCATGGAACTTTATCGGCACCTTATAGACATGGTAACTGTTCAGAATGGGAAATGGGTCAATGCTTGGATAATTAGGCTTCTGCCATATAAAGCAGAACGAGAAAGACTGGCGGCGCAGACTGGCGGGGAACTGGTTCATATAGATACAGATTTTGAAGAATGTATAAAACGCGCTGACGGCAAGACGGAAATCGTGGAAGATTATTTCAGAAAATTTCAGGCATAACCCCCCCCACCTATGCCGCTTTTTGTGTTGCTTGGGTGACTGGACGGCGGGGTCTTTTTTCATATCACCTATTTTTTTTGACTTTTTCCAAAATTTCAGGCGATTTTTTGAAAAATAGACAGACTTTCCGTTTTTTCCGCTTGTTTACAGGTCGTTAATTCTGCTATATAATCAGGATATGGATAGAAAAACAAAACTGTTATCATTATTCAGGGAAGAAGAAAAAGAGGTTGTCGCGCCGTTTATTGATGAAATTCTTGGAATCGAAAGGAATCTTGAAAAAATAAAAAAGCTTCCGCTGCTGAAGGTGAAAGACGGCAGACAGAAGATAACGGCAGCCGGCCGGCTTTATACGGCGCTTCTTGCGCAGTATTCAAGCGCAATGAAGACTTTGTATTCACTTTCCAAAAAGAAAGACAAGGGCGGGGCTAAATCGCCGCTTCAGGAGTATTTTGAAAAAAGATGATACGGAAGACCAACGGCTTTTTGGAACAGTATATAGCAGCCGGCCGAAGCGGTGAAGAAATTATCGGCTATGAATTGCAGCTGGAACTTGACCGGCTGGAATCCGATATGACCGGAGAAGAATATATCTATGACACTTCTGACGCAGATCTCCGGCTTGATTTCATTGAAAATTGTATCCGCTGCACAAAATCACCTTTTTATGGCCAGCCCATGAAGCTGCTTCTTTTTCAAAAAGCTTTCATTTCTGCGCTTTATGGCTTCAAGATGCATGACGGAACGGATCGGTTCCAGCGCGTCCTTCTGCTGATAGCGCGCAAGAACGGCAAATCCGAATTATGTTCTGCGCTTCTCTTGGCTGAAATGATTATCGGCGGCAAGGGGCTTGATATTGTATGTTCAAGCAATGACGACAATCAGGCAAGTATTCTGACCGACGCCGTAGACACAATGCGCCTGATGATAGATCCGGAAAGCATAGACACAAGACGGAATCAGCGTCTTATCAAATGCCTTATCACCGACAACAAGATATTCAAGCTTTCTGACCGGACGAAGAACAAGGAAGGCCGGAATATAGATATCGCCGTTGTAGATGAAGTCCACGAAATGAAGGAAAATATCATTGTCAAATCAATAGAGCAGTCGCAATCCTTGAAAGTGAATCCGAAGCTTATACTTATCACTACGGAAGGATTTGTCAACGGCGGCTTCCTTGATGAAGAACTTACTAATGCCCGCGCGGTGATCAATGGGGAGATTTCCAATTCTGCTACTGAAAGATTCTTGGTTTGGCTTTATACACAGGATTCAGAATCTGAAATTTGGGGTTCTGATCATAATGTTTGGAAGAAAAGCAATCCGACGCTTGGCAAGATCAAGCGCTTCAGCTACCTTGACCAACAGGTAGAAAGGGCAAGAGGAAACAAGGCTGACAGAACTTTTGTCTTGTCGAAAGATTTCAATATTAAGCAGACAAGCGCAGAAGCTTGGCTGAAAAGTGAAGATTACGAATATATTGATGAATTTGATATTGAGAACTTCCGGAATTCCTTCTGTCTTGGCGGTGTTGATATTGCTGAAACGACAGACTTGACCAGCGCCAAAATATTGCTGCTGAATCCAGCTGACCGGAAGCGTTATATTCATCAGATATATTTCATTCCTTCCGGCAAGCTGGCCAAAGCTGATGATAAAAGCGCCGGCGCTAAATATGAAGAATGGGCGCGCAAAGGTCTTGTCCGGATAGAAGAAGGAAATTATATTGATACTTCTGTCATAGCTGACTGGTTATTCGGCCTTTATAAAAAATATGGAATCAAGCCGTTCAAGACTGGATATGACGCCAAATTTGCGAATGAATTTGTAAATAGAATGGATCAGTACGGCTTTGAAGTTGAACCGGTATGGCAGCAGCCCGCCATAATGTCGCAGCCTATATCTATGGTAGAAGCGGATCTGCAATCAAGGTCTATTGCTGGCCTGAATGAGATTGACAAATGGTGCATAAGCAATTCGACATTGAAAGTCAATTCCTTCGGCTTCGGAATCTTGGATAAAATAAAAGGTCAGGCTGCGCGGAAGATTGACGGCGCGGTCAGCTTGTGTATTGTTTACGAGATTTTCCGGAGATATGGAAAACAATTTGAAGATGTAGTAAAATATCAAAGTAAGAAATAGGGGGTTAATATGGGTCTTTTTTCTTGGTTGAAAAAGAGAGGGGATATAACAAAGAAATATATTCGCCTTGAAAGTCAGAATTTATACGATCCCATTTTTTCACAATACGGCCAAAATATTTATGCTTATGATGTCGTTCAACAGGCGCTGAATTGTATAGTCAGAGAAGTAAAGAAGCTGCGCTTTCATCACATGGGGCGCGGCGACAATGGTCAGACAATTGTCCTGAAGGACATTGTTCAGAATGTCTTGGAAAATCCTAATCTTTTAATGACGCAGACTGATTTTTTGGAGAAGATAACATGGCAGCTTTTCTTCAATTACAACAGTTTTATCCTTCCGGTTTGGGACGAAGCCGGCAATATAACCGGATTATTCCCGCTTCAGCCTGTTCAGGTCGATTTCCAACAGGATAATACAGGAGAAATTTATATTCATTTTGTTTTCAACAATAGTTATGAATCTACCGTCAGATATAAAGATATAATTCACTTGCGTTATAATTATAGCGTTTCTGAATTCATGGGCGGTAATGAACTTGGCCAGCCGGATAATAAAGCGCTTGCGAAGGTCGTAGGCATGAATAACGAATTGATAACCGGTGTCGCAAAAGCAATGAAGGCCGGTTACGCTATCAATGGAATTCTTAAATATAATACATTGATTGACGACGGAAAGGCACAGGAAAATTTGGACGCACTTGTCAAGCGGCTGGAAAATTCGGAATCCGGTCTTATGCCGATAGATCTGAAGGCTGATTTTACACAATTCAAGCGGGATATCCAGCTGGTAGATGATAAGACTTTGAAATTTGTTGATGAAAAAATCCTTCGGCATTTCGGCGTTCCGCTTCCTATCCTTACCGGTGATTACACAAAAACACAATATGAAGCTTTCTATCAGAAGTCAATAGAGCCGCTTGTGGTTACTATCAGTCAGGCATTCACGAAGGCGCTTTTCAGCAATCGGCAGCAGTTTGGCTTCGGCCATTCCATTATTCTTTCGCATAATCTTTTGGATTTTATGTCTATGGACGAAAAGATTCGCTTCTGTCAGATTGCTTCCAGCGTCGGCGGTGTAACAATTGATGAATTCAGAGCTATCTTTGGCTTTGCGCCATTCGGCGGCGATCTTGGCAATACGCCGATAATGTCGAAGAATTATGGCGACGCACAGGTTGTCAAGAATATTGACAATAGCGCTGATTAATGGGATAATTGGTTATAAACAAAGGAGTTGTCTATGGCAAGAAAACATTCAGGCGAGCAGATAAACAGAAGAAGCTATAATGTTGAAATGCGCGCTATCGAAGGAGAGGAAGGAGTTATTGAAGGATTCCCACTTGTATTCAATCAGAAGACAAGAATCAGCGATTGGGGCGGCGAATATGACGAAATTATCGACGCAAGGGCGCTTGATAAGACCGATATGAAAGATGTCCGGCTTTTCGTAAATCATGACACCGATCAGATAACACTTGCAAGAAGCCGGAAGGGCGACGCCAATTCTACTATGTCTTTTGAGATTCTTCCGGAAGGATTGAAGATTCGGGCTAAACTGGATATCGAGAACAATCCGGAAGCTAAAGCTTTATATAGCGCTATCAAGCGCGGAGATATGGACGGAATGTCCTTTATGTTTAGGGTCAGATCGCAAGAATGGCTTAATATTGATTCTGACATTCCGACAAGAATTATCAAGGATATATCTATAATCCATGAAGTAAGCGTGGTTAACTTTCCAGCTTATCAAGGCACAAGCGTTTCAGCGCGGAATAAGTCTTCGGAAGGAGATTATTCGCCGCTTGCGGAAGCAAGGGAACAGATTGGGAACGATCGGCGCAAGGCTGCTGCCGCAGAAGTTGAGAAGATCAAATATGATTATTTAAGGAGAATCTAAAATGAAGGAATTTCTTGAAAAATTCATTGCAGAAAGAAAAGCCGAAATGGCTGAACTTGAAAAAAGAATGAAAGCGTCAACAGACGCAACAGAAGTCAGAAAGATCGGTGAAGATCTTCTGAAGCTGCGCGACGATATCGCAGAAGCTGAAAAGCAGATCAGAAGCCTTGATGTCAAGCCTGTTGCACCAGCAGCACCAGCAGCCGGAATCAATCCTATTGCTACTTATGGCGCTGCACAGAGAACAGAGGAGCCAAAAGAAGGCCGCTGCTCTATGGAGTACAGAAAAGCATTCATGGAGTATATCCGCACCGGAAAGAAGGCTGATGTTCTTGAATCAAGACAGAATTCGCAGATCACAAGCAGCGATCTTGGCGTTCTGCTTCCTATTACCGTTGTTCAGGAGATCATTGACGGTGTAGGACAGGCACATGGCACACTTTATAATAGAGTGCGCAAGACTGCTATTCGGGGCGGTGTTCGCTATCCTATCGGAAGCTTCAGCGCAACATTCAACAGAATTGCTGAAACCGGCGCACCTTCTGACAGACAGAAAGCTGGTCAGATTACCGGATATATTGACTTTGCCTACAAAGTTGGAGAAATCCGCGTTGCGCAGACACTTGTTGAAAGCCTGATGACTGTTCCAGCATTCGAGCAGAAACTGGCAGAGTGCATTGTTACTGCTTATCTGAAGGCAATGGATAAAGAGATCCTGAACGGTGGAAATTCTACTTTAAGTCCTTCCACCTATCAGAATGAGTGCGTAGGAATCCTGACAGAAGCTGCCGCTTCTCCTTCAAGAATTCCAGCCGGTAACACAATCACCTTTACTGCCGCAGACGCAGCAGACTGGAAGAAATGGCAGTCAAAGCTTTTCGCAAAGCTGCCTGTTGGCTTCAGAAGACTGAATCCTACATTCGTTTTCACAGTCGGAACTTGGGAAGGAACAATCAAGACCCTTGCAGATCAGAACAACAGACCTGTATATGTTGAAACTTTCAATCCTATTGACGGAACTGAAAGGGCATTGTTCAAAGGCAGAGAAGTTGACCTGATTGAAGAAGGCGTTGGAATCGCAAACTTTGACGACGCTTCACAGGGTGATTGCTTCGGCCTTCTTTGGGCTGCAAGAGAAGCTTACGCTATCAATGACAATCTTGAATTCTCACTTCGCCGGTATTATGACGAGGAAAAGAACGAATGGGTTGACAAGGCTATCGTTATCAATGACGGAAAGGTTCTTGACGGCGAAGCAGTTTACATTCTTGTAAAGGGCTGATTGTATGACTAAATCTGAAGCAATGAAGGCTTTCTTCGTAAAGCTGGGTCTTGGATCAGACGCACAGATTATCGCTGATACAGTCGCCGGCGTACTGGCAGATCTTGCCGTTGCTGCTGGCGTTGTAGATAAGCGCGAAGACCTTCCTGACTTCACAATCGTTGGAATTCTTAACTATGTTACTGATAATATAGATAAGGTTCATTCTTTGACTGTTACTGCTACAAATTGCACGATAACAGTTAAAAGAAACGGCGAAGCGATAGAATCAGGGGCTTCAATCCGCGACGGCGAGAAGCTGACAATTACTGCCGAAGCTGACGAAGGCGCCGAAATGTCGGCGCTGACAGTAAACGGCGAATCAATTTCTTCCGGTGATGAAATCACCGTTGAAGGTGATGTGGTGATTGTCGGAACTGCGGCATAGTTAAAGGGGGCGGCGCATGGCGTTATTAGATGATGTTAAGACAAGGCTGAACATAACCGGCACATATCACGATAACCTTTTGAATGGTTATATTGAAGATGTTAAGGATTATATTGAATCTGCCGGCGTAGATCCAGCAGATACTAAAGCTATCGGTCTTATAGCGCGCGGTGTCGCTGATATGTGGAATTTTGGGGCGGGGGAAGGAAAACTTTCTCCGCTATTTATGCAGCGCTGCGCGCAAATGGCTATTGAAGGGAAACCTTCAAGCGGTGATTGATTTATGTATACACCGAAGCAGCCTTTTACAGTTGCAGCGCAGATATTGACGGCTTCGTTCGATACTGTCAACGGAATACCGACAAAAACTTTCAAAGCCGGTGATGTGTTCTATTGTTCTGCGCGTGCTTATGGCGGCACAGAAAAAATCGTTGACGGAAAATATCTGATTGAAGATACTTTGACCGTTGAAACTTGGTACAGGCCTGATCTGACTTCCGAATGCAGAATCAAATTCCTTGAAGATTCTTCTGAATGGGAAATTCTTAACACACCGGAAGACATAGATCTGCGGCACCAGTTTATCCGGTTCAAAGTGAGAAGGTACAAGGGGAAGGCTTAATGGCTGGTAAGGTCGGCATTCAGTTTGCCGGTGATTCGGCGCTTCTGAAAAAGCTGGAAGCAATAGGGGCTAATGTTGAAGAAGTTTGCCTTGAAGCTATCAGAGTAAGCGCGCAGAAACCTAAAACCGAAATGCTTGGATATATCCGGCAGCATAAGCTGACCGGAAGAACTGAAGATTCTTTTGTTGAAGAATATTCAGCTGCCAATGGCGTTGTTACTGCCAATATCGGCTTCAATGCTTCAAAAGGCGGCCTTCCGGCTATCTTCCTGAATGTCGGCACACCGACAATCAGACCTTCTTTCTTCATTGACAGGGCGATTGAAGACCACCTTGACGAAATCAGAAGGACGCAGCTTGAATATATCAACAGACTTTTTCGGGGGTGAAGATGTGGTCTAAACTTGAAGAAGCATTCAAGGAAATGAAGCTTCCGTATTCAAGGCAAGGCAGTTATTCTGATACAGACGAGCTGCCGGAATCCTTCTTCACTTTTTGGAATTATGATACACCTGAAGGGGGCTTCTATGATAATGAAGCCAATCGGGCAGTTTGGGTATGGTATATTTATGCCTACACAAGAGATCCAGCATTGCTTTATAGCAATCTTGACGGTCTTATCAAGATTCTGAAGGAAAAAGGCTTTGCGGTTGAAGGTCGGGGGCGTGATATTGCGTCCGGCATAGAAGATTATGTCGGCCGGTATGTCGTTGTCCGATATATTGAAAATTATTCAGAAAAGGAGAATTAAAAATGCCTAATATCTTTGAATGGCGCGGCGTTGAGAATCTTGTCGCCGCAGAAGTTTTGAAAGATGATGTAGACGGAATTGTTTATGGTTCACCTTTCGCTATTGCTGGAACTGCTTCTATCGGCAGAACAACAGAGAATGCGACAGAAACACATTACTATGACAACATTCCGGCTATTGTTATTACCAGCGAAGGCGCTGATACAATCACTTGCGGCGTTTCCGGTATTCCGCTTGATGTACTGGCCAAAATCACCGGTCAGACTTTTGATGAACTTACCGGCGCTTTGATCGAGGGCGAGAGAGTACAGAAATATTTCGCACTTGGTTATAAGACAAATAAGACCGACGGAACTGATGTTTATGTTTGGCGGCTGAAGGGAAGCTTCGCTATTCCTGATTCCACACATAACACCAAAAACGCTTCAGCTGAAGCCAACGGTCAGGAAGTTGTATTTACTGGAATTTCCACAACATACAAGTTTATCAAGACCGGAAAACAGGCTAAAGCAGTCAATGTTGACGCTGGTCTTGGCCTTGCAGATGTATCTAACTTCTTTGCAAGCGTTCAGACACCTGACACCTTGACTTCTGTTGCAGTTGCTAAACCTGTTGCCACACCGGAAAGCGGCGAAGTTGCTTCCGGCGATACAGTCGCACTTTCTTGCGCTACTGCTGGGGCTACAATCTATTACACAACAGACGGAAGCGTTCCTGACGATACTTCAACAGTTTATTCTGCACCTATCGCCATTACTGCCGCTACAACAATCAAGGCAATTGCCGTTAAGACCGGCCTTGTTTCAAGCGGCGTTGCTACTTTTGTTTACAATCTGTCTGTCTGACGGATTAAAAGGCTTGCGCTTTCGGGCGCAAGCTATTTATTTTTTTTTTTTTAAGGAGAGAAGAAAATGGAACTGAAGCTTAACATTTACAAAGGGGCGAAAGTTGTCAAGACTTATCGCACAGAAGAATTTACTTTGACAACAGGAATCTGCGAGGATATTCTT
>Ga0265298_10011795_pt1 | contig 10192 bp, 12 predicted proteins | sample AusTroGonzalo_MG_3_FD_193486 | JGI IMG/M metagenome (GOLD analysis project Ga0265298, IMG submission 193486) | Bovine rumen microbial communities from tropical cattle in Woodstock, Queensland, Australia - Gonzalo_01 | ecosystem: Host-associated > Mammals > Digestive system > Stomach > Rumen ... | reverse complement strand
CGAATTCGGCTCCGGTACCGAGCCCGCCGCCGGCGGCGCCATTGCTGAAGCCATCCTCGCGTCCCTTGACGCCCGTGGCACCTACGGAGTCATCACCACACACTACACCAATTTGAAACTCTATGCGTCCGGCGCGGAGACCGGCGTCATCAACGGCGCCATGCTCTTCGATGCCCGCAACATCGCTCCCCTCTTCCAGCTCGAAATCGGTCTTCCCGGTAATTCCTTCGCCTTCGAGCTGGCCCGCAAAATGGGTCTGCCGGAGGCCATTGTCAAGGATGCCGAGAGCCGTGCCGGCGAAGAATTCGTCGGCATCGAGCGCAACCTCCGTAAGATTGCCCGCAACCGCCGCGCCCTTGATGAGAAACTCCAGAAGATACGCAACACCGACAAGACCCTAGACAATCTCACAGGCCGTTACCAGAAAGAACTGGAAGATATCCAGAAGATGCGCAAAGGTATCCTTGACGATGCGCGCCGTGAGGCTGAGGACATCATAAAAGGAGCCAACAGGCAGGTCGAGAACACTATCCGCACCATCAAGGAGGCACAGGCGGAGAAAGAGGCGACCAGGGATGCACGCAAAGAGCTCCAGATGTTCATCGGAGCCCTCGGACAGAAAAAGGAAGCCGACGCCAAGGACCGATCCGACTACATTGAGAAGAAGCTCAGGATGCTCGAAGAGCGCAAAGAGCGCGAGATGTCCCGCAAGGCCCGCCGCGCCGACCCCGCCACCCGTGAAGAGATGTCCCGGGCAGAGCAGGAAGAGCGGCAGATGGCGGCTTTCCGAAACGCCCCGCTTAAGGTGGGGGAGAAAGTACGTATCAAGGACGGCGGTATGGTCGGCGAAGTCTCCAAGATTTCCACCAAGGCTGTGACCGTAATAGTCGGCAACATCACCACCAAACTTCCTCTCGATCGCGTGGAGAGGGTTACGTCCAATGAATACAAAGCCGCTCTCAAGGAGGTCGCCAAGCCCCCCGTGCAGCGTTTCGATACATCCATTTCTGAGAGGAAGCTCAATTTCTCTCCCGAAATAGACGTCCGGGGTCAGAGGGTCAATGAAGCCATAGAAAACGTAATGCGCTACATTGACGATGCCCTTATGCTTGATGTCGATACAGTACGCATCCTGCATGGCAAGGGGACGGGAGCCCTGCGCGAAGAGATACAGCGATACATAAAGACCGTCCGCGGGGTTGAATCCGTCTCCGACGAGGATATCCGGTTCGGCGGCTCCGGGATTACAGTCGTTAAATTCAGATAGTAAAAACCATGGAACAAATGTTCGACAGACAGCAGACAGGCAGGGCGGGGGAAGACCGCGCATGCTCTTATCTTGAGTCGGTCGGGCACAGGATACTCGAGCGCAACTGGCGCGGCGGGCATCTTGAGATAGACATTATTACCCTGGCGGATGACGGCGTGCATTTTGTAGAAGTAAAGACCAGGACGGCACCTGTGCAGGCCGCTCCTGAGGAAAATGTCGGCCCTGTCAAACAGCGCAAGGTCACCGCGGCCGCACTGCGGTATCTCAATACATACGGCCGCGACCTCGGCGATGACGTGGAAGCATTTTTCGATGTCGTGTCCGTGGTTTTTGACGGAGACAAGGAGACGATCGACTATTTCCCCTCCGCCTGGGTGCCGATATATGTATGAAGACATGTTTACACATAATATAATATGAATAATAACCAAAGATATTGCGTCATAATGGCCGGCGGCAATGGATCGAGGTTCTGGCCGATCACCAGGGACGACCTGCCAAAGCAATTCGTAGACTTCACCGGAGAAAAGACATTCATTCGCAGGACATGGGAGAGATTCTCCTCCATTTTCCCTGCCGACCATATCCTCGTGGTCACTATGGATCGCTATGCCGGAAGGGTCCGCGAGCAGATTCCGGAACTCTTGCCAGAAAACCTCCTTCTCGAACCATACAGCCGCAGTACGGCTCCGTGCCTGACCTACGCATCCCTTTCCGTTCTCAACAGGGACCCTGACGCCGTCATCCTGGCGACACCATCAGACCTTGTGATCGAAGACAATGACCAGTTCCGTAACACCGTGGAGAATGCGCTGGATTATGCCTCCGGCCATGATGTCCTCATGACCCTCGGTATCGTGCCCACGTCTCCCGACGTGAATTTCGGCTATATCCAGGTCAAGAGCGCCCACTCGTCGACCAAGGGCCCCTTCCAAGTGAAGACCTTCACCGAGAAACCGGACCGCGCCCTCGCGGAGGTATTCTGCAAGAGTGGAGAATTCTTCTGGAACTCCGGCATGTATTTCTGCCGTGCCTCTGTGCTCCGAGACCAGATCGCCCGCTTTGTCCCTGAGGTGTTCTCGCTTTTCGAAGATATGAGCGGAGTCATCGGCACTCCGTCCGAACGCGCCTATGTTGAGCGGGCCTACATGGACTGCCCCAAGGTCTCCCTGGACTACGGCGTGATGGAGAAGACGGACTGCGCATGGCTATACCCCGCCATGTTCGGCTGGTCCGACATAGGCAGCTGGGACAGCCTCTACCGCTTCCTTCCCCGCAAAGACGATGAGGGCAACGCCGTCAACACACCCAGCATCTCCGAAGGCAACACCGGCTGCATCATGGTCTCCATGAACCGCAAGAAACTCATGGCCGTCAAAGGCCTCAAGGACTATCTCGTCATCGACACCGACGACGCCCTTATGATCTGCCCCCGCAAAGACAAAGACGTCAAGGAATTCCTCTCCGACATCGGCATGCCCCAGTACGAGCCTTATCGATAGTCCGGCCGCGGCCTTATCACTTCCGGGCATCGAGCACGAAAGTTCATAATTATTTGATAATTTGCAAAATAGTCCGTATATTTGCAGCCCGCAAAAAGTATGCGGGCTTTTTAATGTATTTATAAACAATTAATTAACAAACCAATGCCTGGATTAATTGGAAAGAAAATCGGAATGATTTCCGTTTTCGGTGCTGATGGAAAAAATATTCCATGCACCGTTGTTGAGGCTGGTCCATGTGTTGTCACGCAGGTGCGTACAGTCGAAAAAGATGGTTATGCCGCTGTACAGCTTGCCTATGACGAAAAGAAAGAGAAACACACCAGCGCTGCTCTCAAAGGGCACTTCGAAAAGGCAGGAACCACTCCCAAGCGCAAGCTCGTAGAGTTCCCTATGGACTTCGCGGGAGAGCTTAAACTGGGCGACACCCTCTCTGTATCCGACGTTTTCACCGAGGATACCAAGTATGTGGATGTTGTCGGTACTTCTAAGGGTAAAGGTTTTCAGGGCGTTGTTAAACGCCATGGATTCGCCGGCGTCGGTGGTCAGACCCACGGCCAGCACAACAGGCTCCGTCACCCTGGTTCAATGGGTGCATCTTCATGGCCTTCACGTGTGTTCCCCGGCATGAGAATGGCGGGTCACATGGGTGCCGAGAGGGTGAAGGTATTCAACCTCGAAGTTCTCAAAGTAATCCCTGAGTCTAATCTTCTTGTAGTTAAAGGCTCTGTTCCCGGAGCTAAAGGATCTTATTTAATTTTGGAGGCCTAAGTTATGGAATTGTCAGTTTACAAAATTGACGGATCAGAGTCCGGAAAGAAGGTAGTACTCGATGAGCAGATCTTCGGCATTGAGCCCAATGATCACGCAATTTACCTCGATGTAATCCAGTACCTCGCCAACCAGCGTCAGGGCACAGCCAAGACCAAGGACCGCAGCGAGGTCGCATACTCTACCAAGAAGCTTGGCCGTCAGAAAGGCGGCGGCGGTGCACGTCACGGTAGCATGAAAGCCAATATTTTCGTCGGCGGTGGCCGTGTATTCGGTCCCAAGCCCCGCGATTACCGCACCAAGCTCAACAAGAAGCTCAAACAGCTCGCTCGTTTCTCCGCCCTTTCTTACAAGGCTAAAGAGAACAACATCGTATTCGTTGAGCCGTTCTCCATGGAAGCTCCCAAGACAAAGGAACTCCTCGGCATCCTTTCAGCCCTCAAGGCTGGCAGCCGCAAGGTCCTCGTCGTGCTTCCTGAGAATTCCAATAATGTATATCTTTCATCACGTAACCTCCCTGAGGTAAAAGTCATCACTGTTGACGAGATCAACACCTACGCTATCATGAATTCCAACACTCTCGTGATGGTAGACGGCGTACAGGACATCCTCGCATCAAGGGTAAAATAAGGAGAACGCGAAATGGGAATTTTAATTAAGCCAATCGTAACAGAAAAACTGACGGCTCAGGGCGAGAAGCTGAACCGCTACGGTTTTATCGTGGATCGCAATGCCAATAAGATCCAGATCAAGACAGCTGTCGAGCAGATGTACAATGTAAGCGTCTCCGACGTCAACACTGTCAACTATCATGGCAAGAGGAAGTCTCGCTTCACCAAGGCTGGACTTCTCAAAGGCCGCACAAATCACTTCAAGAAGGCTTACGTCACCCTCGCAGGCGATGATAAGATCAACTTCTACGAAAACATCTAAGAGGAGGAAAGACTATGGCAATCAAGAAATACAAACCGACGACCCCTGGTCAGAGAAACAAAGCTATCAGCTCTTTCGAGGAGATTACTACCAACAAACCTTACAAGAAGCTCCTCGTTCCTCTTAAATCCTCCGGCGGCCGCAACAATACAGGCCAGATGACTGTCCGCTACATCGGCGGCGGCCACAAGAGGATGTATCGTCTCATCGACTTCCTTCGTGTCAAGGACAACGTTCCTGCAACCGTTCTCACTATCGAGTACGACCCTAACCGCAGCGCACGTATCGCCCTCATCCAGTACGAAGACGGTCAGAAGAGCTACATCATCGCTCCTAACGGACTCAAGGTAGGACAGACTGTCGTATCCGGTGCGGGCGTAGCCCCCGAGGTCGGCAACTGCCTCCCTCTTAGTGATATTCCTGTAGGTACACTCGTTCACGCTATCGAGCTTCGTCCCGGTCAGGGTGCTGCAATGGCACGTTCAGCCGGTACATACGCACAGCTCGCAGCTCGTGAGGGCAACTACGCCATCCTCCGTCTCCCTTCAGGTGAGACCAGAATGGTTCCTGTTACCTGCCGTGCAACCGTGGGCACCGTGTCCAATCCCGATCACAACCTGGAATCAGCCGGTAAGGCAGGACGTTCCCGCTGGCTCGGCCGTCGTCCCCACAACCGTGGTGTTGTCATGAACCCTCATGATCACCCGATGGGTGGTGGTGAAGGACGTGCTTCCGGTGGACATCCCCGCTCTCGCAAGGGCCTTCCTGCAAAGGGATACAAGACACGTAATCCTAAGGCTGTTTCAAACAAGTTCATCATTGAAAGAAGAAAGAAATAACGGAATAAAACTTAAGAGATTATGAGTCGTTCACTTAAAAAAGGACCATATATCCAGGAAGCCCTGGAGAAAAAGATTCTTGCCATGAATGAAGGCGGCAAGAAGAAAGAGGTTGTCAAGACTTGGTCACGTGCAAGTATGATCTCCCCTGACTTTGTGGGCCACACTATCGCAGTTCACAATGGGAACAAGTTTATTCCTGTTTATGTAACTGAGAACATGGTTGGTCACAAGCTTGGCGAGTTCGCACCCACAAGAACTTTCAGAGGCCACTCTGGCAATAATAAAAAATAATGTTTAAATCGAAGACATTATGGGAAAACGTAAAAGACTTATGGCCGAGAGGCTGAAAGAGACCAAGAAGCAGACAGCTATCGCTAAACTGAATGATGTTCCTACTTCTCCTCGCAAAATGCGCCTTGTCGCTGACACCGTGAGGGGTGTAGAAGTAAACCGGGCCCTCGACCTTCTTAAATTCTCGAAGAGAGAGGCTTCCATCCGTCTTGAGAAGCTCCTTCGCAGCGCCATCGCCAACTGGGAGTCCAAGAATCAGGACAAATCCAAAGAACTCGATAACGGTAACGTATACGTCAAGACTATCATGGTAGGCGAAGGCCGCACGCTCAAGAGAATCCGTCCCTGCCCTCAGGGAAGAGCCGGACGCATCCGCAAGCGTTCCAACCACGTCACCATCGTACTCGACGTGAAGAAACCATCAACAGTGGAGGAATAGAATATGGGACAGAAAACAAATCCTATCAGCAACAGAATCGGTATCACCCGTGGTTGGGACTCTAACTGGTGTGGTGGTAACTACCCGGAGAAAATCGAGGAGGATTACCGTATCCGCAAGTATCTCGAGAACCGTCTTTCAAAGGCCAGCCTTTCCAGGATCGTCATCGAGCGTACCCTCAAACTCATCACCGTCACCATCAACGCCGCCCGTCCGGGTGTAATCATCGGCAAAGGTGGCCAGGAGGTTGACAAGCTCAAGGAAGAGCTCAAGAAAGTCACCAAGAAGGATGTTCAGATCAACATCTTCGAAGTCAAGAGACCCGAAGTTGACGCCAACATCGTAGCAGACAGCATCGCCCGTCAGATCGAGGGCCGCGTGTCTTACCGCCGTGCCATCAAGATGGCCGTCGCTACCGCTATGAGAGTGGGTGCCGAGGGTATCAAGATTCAGATCAGCGGCCGTGTAGGCGGCGCCGAGATGGCTCGCTCCGAAATGTTCAAGGAGGGACGTACTCCTCTCCACACCTTCCGTGCAGACATCGACTATGCACTTGCAGTAGCAAGCACCAAAGTCGGCGCTCTCGGTATCAAGGTATGGATCTGCAACGGTGAGAAGTACGGCAAGCAGGATCTCTCTCCCAATGCTGGCGTAGCAGCCAACCAGGCTGGCGCAGGCAACACCGGCCGCCAGGGCGGACGCGGTGGAGAGCGCGGCGGACGCCGTGGAGGCCGCAGCCGTAGCAACAATGCCAAATAGCCAACGTGCTAAAACCATAAAATCTTGGGCGGACATGCGAATGTTCGCCCTTTTTTATTATTTTTGCAATGATTCACACATTCTAACTAATACATTATGAAGTACAAATCTCTACTAATCGCTTCACTTGCCGCTCTTGCGGCATGCTCGCAGTCTCCATCTTCCGTTACCAGATTCTCTGGTGACCTCGGCGAAGACGCACCTGAAACTATCCGCATTCAGGCTGGAGACATCGATACCACCGTAGCGCTTGCCGGTGGCAAGTTCTCCGTAGTCCTTCCTGCCAACCCTTATACCGTGGGTGTTGTCCGCAGTACCGGCATGCGTCTCCCTATCGTACTTGACGGTACGACTCTCAAACTCGTCACTTCCGAAGATGGAGATCCGACAATCGAATCATCTTCTCCCAAGATATCCGTCCAGCACAGACTTACTGAGGCCGTGAAATGGGAAGACAATCTCGGACAGCAGTTACGTGAGGCGGAAAACACGCTCTCCGGTGAAAGGCTTGAGGCTGTCGTCGACTCTATATATGCTGAATTTGATAAACATCGCAGACTCATCGTCAGTGAAAACCCCGGCAATATCCTTTCCCTTTTCTTCTTCCCTCCCGAGGCCAGCCCGGAAGAGTCTCTCACCCTTCTTGATGGCCTTTCAGAGGATGTAAAGGCTACCGATAGATATAAGTCCATGCGCGGCCAGTTCGAAAGCCTTGTCAGCACCTCCGCCGGCAACAAGTTCACTGACTTCGAGGTCGTGCAGTATCCTGACGCCGCCGACACCAAGACAGTGAAATTCTCAGACTATGTCGGCAAAGGCAAGTATATCCTCGTGGATTTCTGGGCCAGCTGGTGCGGTCCCTGCCGTGCAGAAGTGCCCAACCTCAAAGAGGTCTACAAACGCTTCAAGGGAGACAAGTTCGACATCCTCAGCGTGGCCGTATGGGACAAGGTTGAAGACACCGAAGCCGCTATCAAAGAACTCGGCGAGCCCTGGCTTCAGATCGTGAATGCCCAGAGGATCCCGACTGATCTCTACGGCATCAACGGCATTCCCCATATCATGCTCGTCGGTCCCGACGGTACCATCCTTGCCCGCGACCTCCGCGGCCCTGCTATCTCCGAAGAGATCGCAAAATATCTTGACTGATTCCCGGAGCCCGTTATGGACATCCGTGAGAAAATAGCACTGTTCCCTCATTCCCCCGGCGTCTACAGATACTATGACGCCGAGGGAAATGTGATTTATGTAGGTAAGGCTAAAGACTTGCACAAGAGGGTCGCGCAGTATTTCGTCCCTACGGAGAGACTGAACACCAAGACCCGCGTGCTGGTATCAAAGATAGCGGATGCACAGTATTCGGTGGTGGACTCCGAGGCTGACGCTCTCCTGCTTGAAAACAACCTGATAAAGCAGTATAAGCCGCGATACAATATCCTTCTGAAGGATAGCAAGACCTATCCCTGGATATGCGTCAGCGGAGATGAGTTCCCCAAGGTCTATATCACCCGCCGTGTGGATAAATCACATGGCAATCGCTATTTCGGCCCCTACAGTTCCGTGCTTCATGCTCGCAATCTGATACAGTTCTTTTCGGATGTCTATCCGCTTCGTACATGCAACCTTAAGATTACGTCGGAGGCCATCCTCAAGCACAAGTTCCGTCCGTGCCTGAACTATCATATCGGCCGCTGCAAGGGCTGCTGCATCGGGGGCGTATCCAAAGAGGAATACCTCTCATGGATCGATGAGATAGTGCATCTTCTCACTGGCCGGGGCGGTGAGATCGTCCAGCATTACAAGTCGCTTATGCAGGAAGCCGCCGCCGCCCTTGATTTCGAAGCGGCGCAGCTCTACAAGGAGAAGATGTCCTCCATAGAGAAACACTATTCCAAATCCGTCATCACTTCCGCTGTCGACACCAATGTGGACGTGTTCTCGCTCGTCGTGGATTCCAACGAAGCTTTTGGCAACTTCCTCCGGATCAGGGGCGGCGCAGTGATACAGTCTCTCAACCTCGGCTTCAAGACGCATCTGGAAGAGCCGCAGGAATCCATTCTAAGCACTTTTATCGCGGAGATAGAATCCAAGTTCGGCTCCCTGTCGAAAGAGGTCATAGTGCCCTTCCTCCCGGACGTGGAGATTGAGGGGACATCGTTCCGTATTCCTGTGCGTGGTGACAAGCTCTCCCTGTTGGAGCTCAGTGCCAAGAATGCGAAAGAATTCCATTTCAACAGTATCAAACAGAAGGAGCACACCGACCCCGACCAGTTCCGCCTCATGGTCATGGAGGAACTTCGCAAGGCCCTCGGCATGAAAGAGCTCCCGCGCCACATGGAGTGCTTCGACAACTCCAATATCCAGGGAACCAATCCTGTCGCATCTTGCGTGGTTTTCCGCAACGGTGAGCCTTCCAAGAAAGATTACCGCAAGTTTAAGATAAAGACGGTTGTCGGCGCCAATGATTTCGCATCCATGAAGGAGGTCGTCAATCGACGCTATTCCCGCATGCTGGCCGAGGACCCGGATGATCTGCCCCAGCTCATCGTGATAGATGGCGGCAAGGGCCAGCTCGATGCGGCCTATCAGGCCCTTGCCGAGCTGGGCCTTACGGAGTCGCTGACGGTTGTGGGCCTGGCAAAGCGGCTTGAAGAGGTCATAAGGGTCGGAGACCCTTACCCCCTCTTCATAGACCGCAATTCGCAGGCCCTGAAAGTCCTTCAGCGCATCCGTGACGAGGCGCACAGGTTCGGCATCACCTTCCATCGGGATCTGCGCTCCAAGGCGCAAATCCAGTCGGTGCTGCGAACCATACCGGGCGTCGGAGCCAAGACGGAGCAGAGGCTCCTTCTTCACTATGGCTCCGTCGCCCGCATCGCAGCCGCATCCCTCGCGGACCTCTCCTCCTTCCTCTCCTCTCCAACCCTCGCCGCCCGCATCCATGACGCGCTTGCAAAATAAAAAAAAGAGGAACCGGGAACGGTTCCTCTTGTAACATTGTATCGCTGTAAATTATTTGGCGAGTTTTTCTTCAACCTTAGCGATGGCGTCAGCTACGGTAGCGATGCCTGCAGTCTCCTCATCGGGAATCTTGATACCGAACACTTTCTCAAACTCCATGAGAAGCTCTACTGTGTCAAGGGAATCAGCGCCGAGATCATTTGTGAAGTTTGCGCTTTCGGTAACTTCGGACTCTTCAACGCCGAGCTTGTCAACGATGATAGCCTTGACCTGCTTTACGATTTCTTCGTTAGTCATGATAATTTTGAATTAAGTTTATGTTTTAATAATACGTATTTCCTAATTGTGCGGTACACAAATATCGGTGCAAAGTAAGTAAAAAAAACTGAATTATGCAAGAGCTTCCGGCTTGCTCAGGCGATAC
>Ga0265298_10011794_pt1 | contig 10192 bp, 7 predicted proteins | sample AusTroGonzalo_MG_3_FD_193486 | JGI IMG/M metagenome (GOLD analysis project Ga0265298, IMG submission 193486) | Bovine rumen microbial communities from tropical cattle in Woodstock, Queensland, Australia - Gonzalo_01 | ecosystem: Host-associated > Mammals > Digestive system > Stomach > Rumen ... | reverse complement strand
TACTTCTGGAACCGTGCCGTCTATCACATCGGTAACATGGAGGCATACGCTGCCACGGGTATGCAGCAGTATCGCGACTTCTCGACGGCTTGGGCCACGAAGAACAACTGGTGGGGAGCCACTGGCACCGACAAGTCCAAATGGAAGTACGCCAACTATGGCGAGGGGGCCGACTATGTGCTCTTCGGCGACAACCAGGTTTGCTTCCAGACCTATATCGACCTCTACAACCTCGACGAGATGAAGGACGAGACAAAGATTGCCCGCGCCCTTGAGGTGATGGACTACGAGATTTCCACTTCCAACATCGATTACCTCTGGTGGGTGGATGGGCTGTTCATGGTGATGCCCATCATGACAAAGCTCTATAACATCACCGGCAACCAAGCCTACCTCGACAAGATGTATGCCTATTGGCAGTACGCCAACAGCATTATGTACGACAACGAGACAGGCCTCTACTTCCGCGATGCCAAGTACGTCTATCCTGCCCATACCACCAATGCTGGCAACAAGGACTTCTGGGCACGTGGCGACGGCTGGATATTCGCCTGCTTTGCCAAGGTGCTGGCCGACTTGCCAGCTACGGACAGCCACCGCAGCGAATACATCAGCTACTACCGCCGTCTCGCTGCTGCGCTCAAGAAGTGCCAGCAGGAAGAGGGCTACTGGACGCGCTCACTGCTCGACCCCGCACAGGCTCCCGGCTACGAGACATCGGGAACAGCGCTCAACACCTTCGCCTTTGCCTGGGGCGTGCGCAACGGGATTCTCGATGAGGTGGAATACGGCCAGACAATCGAGCGGGCTTGGAACTACCTCTCCACCGTTGCACTGCAACCCGACGGCACCGTGGGCTACATCCAACCCATCGGTGAGAATGCCAGCCCGAATACCACTGTCAAGGCAACCGACTATCACGACTTCGGCGTGGGAGCCTTCCTCCTCGCAGCCTCTGAGATGAGCCGCCTGGCTGCAACCGGCACCGAGCTGCCAAAGCTCCGCATGACAGGTGCTACACTCTCCGACGATGCCACCCGCCTCGACGTGACGTTCAACCTTCCTCCCAATGCCAAGGAAGCGGCAGTAGCCTCGCACTATCTTCTCAACGGACGATTCTTTGGCGTGGAGAGCATCAGCGTTCAGGGCAATGTTGTTACCCTCAACCTCGCCCAAGCCATCGACTACGGACTCTACACCTTCTCCGTCGATGGACTGCACAGCAGCGAAGGAGGTGTGCTTGCGGCCAACCAGCAGCGCACCATTCTCCGCACCGTACCCCTTGATGCTCCGCAAACGGGAATCAGCATCACCGCCATCGGCTCTCAGTCCGGCAACCCTCACACAAACGTCAACGACGGGTCGCTCGACACACGCTGGAGCCAGGAAGGCACGAACCAATGGATACGCTTCGACCTCAGGGCCAAGAAGTACGTCTGGGCAGTCGATGTGGCATTCTATAACGGCAATTCGCGCGTCTTCTACTTCAAGGTGCAGACCTCCGAAAACGGTTCCAGATGGACAGATGCCACAGGCGATCTCACCTCGTCCGGCCTCACCAACGAGATGGAGCGCTATTACATTACTCCCGTCATGACACGCTTCGTGCGACTGCTCTGCAGCGGCAACAGCACGAACATGTGGAACAGCCCCACCGAGATTCGCATACGCTTCGATGATGACGAAACAGGCATAAGGCCCCCTTTCGTATCCCCTGAGGGCGAGGAAACTGGAGCCTCCCCTCAGGAAGCCATCTTCGACCTCAGCGGCAAGAAAATCGCAAATCGCAAATCACAAGGCATTTACATCAAAGGCGGAAAGAAACAGCTGATGACCCAAACAAAATAGTGCCTTGTTGTCACTCTTCCATTTCCTCATCCAAGCGGTCGGCCCAGAGATATTGCTTTGTCTCCTGGGCCGCCACTTTGCTTAGGAGCAGCAGAGCGACAAGATTCGGAATCGTCATCAGGGCATTCATGCTGTCGGCAATGTTCCAGATGATGTCGAGGTTGATGATGCTGCCGAAGAACAGCGCCACGATGTAGAGAATGCGGTAGAAGCGTGAGCCACGCCTCACCTCCCCTTTCTTGCCCCTCGCTTCCAAATAGCTCACGGCACTCTCGCCGTAGTAGCTCCAGCCGAGAATGGTGCTGAAAGCGAAGGTGAGGATGCCGAAAGCGAGCAGCGGCGCACCGATGTAAGGAATCTTGGAGAAGGCAACCTTGGTGAGGGCTGCGCCGTCGTCGAAGGTGATGTCGGGGTAGGCAATGATGCTGCTGACAAGCACCAGACCTGTGAGGGCACAGATGATGACCGTGTCCCAGAAAGTGCCTGTACTGCTGACCAATGCCTGCCGCACAGGATTGCGCGTCTGGGCTGCCGCTGCCACGATGGGAGCCGAGCCCATGCCACTCTCGTTGGAGAAGAGTCCCCGGGCAATGCCGTAGCGGGCAGCTATCATCACCGTGGCTCCCACAAAGCCACCTCCCGCTGCCGACGGGTTGAAGGCCGAATGCACGATGAGCCGGATGGCAGGCCAAACGTAGGGGCCGTTCATGCAAAGGATGACGATGCAGCCGATGACATAGAGCAACGCCATGAAAGGCACGAAGATGGAGCAGACACGGGCGATGGCCTTCACGCCTCCCAAGATGACCGAGGCCGTAAGCAGACACACCAGCACCCCGACGAGCGAGGTGGAGATGCCGAAGGTCTCGTTTGCCAACAATGCGATGCTGTTTGCCTGCACCGTACAGCCGATGCCAAAGGAGGCAAGTGCCGTGAAGGAGGCAAAGAGCACAGCCAGCCACTTCATGCCAAGCCCGTATTCCAAGGCGTACATCGGGCCGCCGTAGGTTCGTCCGTTTTCGTCTCGCACCCGATACTTCACAGCCAACAATCCCTCCGCATATTTCGTCGCCATACCGAACACGCCCGTCAGCCAGCACCACAGCACGGCACCCGGCCCGCCCAGCGCAACGGCTGTAGCAACGCCCACGATATTGCCCGTACCGATAGTGGCGGCAAGAGCCGTGGTTAGAGCCCCGAACTGACTGACTTCGCCCTTGGCTCCCTTGTCCTTTTGTACCGACAGGCGAATGGCTGTCAGCAATTTGCGCTGCGGCACCCGCAATCGAAACGTCAGGAATATATGCGTGCCAAGCAGCAAGACAATCATGGGCCACCCCCACAGGAAAGAACTCAAAATCTGAAAAAAATCGTTAATCGTTGCCATAGTCAGTTTACTTGAGATTGTAACATCGGCTTAGATAGCAAATTATTGAAATCCGCTGCGAATATAGCAAAAAAGCTTCTATAACCAGCGGAAAAGCATGTTTTTCTTCATGTTTCCGCTGGAAATAGCGTCCTTTTTACTGAATTGACTTGCAAAAAGTACACTTTATCGTTAAGCCAAAAGACCAAAGACAAGCCCAACATGATCATTTTAGATACACTTTTTACATACCACAATAAGAAAAACGTCAAACAAAGTTGCACAATCCGACAACTTTCACTAACTTTGCACCCATGAAACGCAAAATAAGGACATACGGCGGCTATTTTGAGGCCTTTATGGAAACCTTGAAAGAGAAGGAGCAGGAGAAAATACAATATGGTCTCCTATTACTGAAGTCCCAAGACCGGCTACCAAAGAAGTTCGTCAAATTGGTACGCGATGGTATCTATGAATTAAGAACTGAGTACGGCGGTAACATCTTCCGTGTGTTCTTCATATTCGACGAAGGCGAGATTGTGGTGCTGTTCAACGGATTCCAAAAGAAAACGCAGAAAACACCACCGAATGAAATAGAAAAAGCAATAAAGATAAAGGAGGCATATTATGCAGACAAACAATCACAAAATCGCTGACTACGATGCCGTTCTTGACGCCAAATTCGGCAAGGAGGGTTCTCCCGAACGTGCAAGAGCAGAAGAGGCAGCCTACTCGTTCTATTCTGGTCAAGTACTTCTGGATGCTCGCAAAGAAGCAAAGATGACCCAAAGCGAATTGGCAAAACGTACACAGACGACAAAGTCATATATATCAAAGATAGAAAACGGTGTCATCACCCCAAGTGTTGGCATATTCTATCGTATCATTGCAGCCCTCGGCATGAGAGTGGAAGTAGTAAAGCCGGTTTATTAGGTACATATAACCATCTGGATAGATGTCTATCTGCAAGGCCGAGGAATTCTTCGCCGAGGCCTAGGAGAGGGCCATGATTCGCTACAAGACTTACATGAGAAAGACGCAGGAGAACAGGAAGGACTAATCCCAATCCTTATCTATAGTAAAGCAGCGCATTCTTTCAGACACGCCGTTTATTTTATAATAATATGTATCTCCTATAGTGCAAAATTGAAGCGTTTAAGAACGAATTAATCGAAAAGAATTCAATTATTGTTTCGGGGTAACCGGCAAAGCCAATGGTAATGTAAAATTAAGTTTATGCATTATTAGAGAGACATTTTGGTTTTCTTTACTTCCTCCTGCATGGAATAAAGAAAAAACTTCTATACTACCTTTTCCTCTTTGAGCAGATGCATCTGATACTGTAACTGCTAAGTCGAAATGTATTTCTCTAACCAAATGCACTGTTCCATCTTTATAAGAATATGTGTCATTTTGGGGAATTCCACTTGCCGTTGTAATGTTTTCGGTTGCAACAAATGAATGCTGATTACCTAATTGTTGGTTGGTTTCATTTACGCTTTCTGCAATTTGCGTAAGTGTTTCCTTAATAAAATCCTTAGTATCCATAATCCTTATTATTTTTGTTAAAGTTATGTGCCTTAATCCAGATAATGTTTGCTTTCGTTAATTTTTTGACCATAGTAAACATATTTCTTCTAACAAACCTCTTTTATAAGCCACATGATATGCTTTAGGCGAACCTTTACGAAACTCTTTTTCACTATTATATTCTCTACTTTAGCATTTGAGTCAAATGCTTCTATGGAATTAGTGATATTGTATATCATTGCTCCACTTGTCGTATGGTATGTATCTCGGAAGAGATAGGTTCTAAATCTCTAATTATGGTAGCCATTATAGTTTAAGATGAATATAGGGGCTATCATAAAAGCGTTTCGCCTTTGCAAAGAACAGACAGCAAAGGCGAAACGTAATCAAGTAGGGTTATTCAATCAATCGTTACAAGCTTGTTTCCATATGCTTCATAACAAACATGATGGTTGAAGTTAATGGATTTACCTCTAGATTTACAAGATAATCAAAATCTGAGAAATTCAAGTAGGGAACCGCTTCTTTTTAACAAAAAGACACTTAAAACGGAACATCCAAGCTGTTTCAACAAAGACAAAACGATGTTTACAAACAAGATAATCGCGGTTTAGGAAATGTTACGTTGTATTGCAGATTTACACCTCAACAATCTTATCCCTGTCGGATGTCAAAGTTCTTTGGATGCTCTTTCTTCCTCGAACGATTGTATTTCCGCAGCAATGGTTTTTTGCAATTCTTCCTTAGGAATGATGAGCTGATAGTCGGCTACACCAATGGGCTTTGTCATACCTTCTAAGGCTAACTCTACATCCACATGGTCTTTCTCCGCACATAATATGATGCCGACAGATGGATTTTCTCCATCCTGACGCTCTATCCGGTCTAACAATGAAAGATAATAGTTCATCTTGCCTGCATATTCGGGAATAAACTTGCCAATCTTCAGGTCAATTGCAACCAGACAACGTAAACCACGATGGAAGAACAGCATATCTACTCGGCTTTCTTTTCCATTATATTCCAACACATGCTGATTCCCAATAAACGTAAACCCCCTGCCGAGTTCAAGAAGGAATAGCTTGATTTTCTCTACAAGTCTTTGCTCTAATTCTAATTCAAGGATGGGTTCTGTAACCCCAAGGAAGCCGAGATTGTAGCCGCTGCGGAAAACTTCATTAGCATACATGGCCTGCGTGACAGGCAAGGAGGACTCAAAGTTGTTGTCGGCCAGCACGGGCTGATGTGTTTCATGCATCTTTAACTTGATGGCGTTGAGCAAAAGGTCGCGACTCCAACCCTTGGCAATGCTTTCCTGTGCATAGTATAACGTGGCTTCATCGTTAAGGTTACTACTGAGTGTCAACAAGTTTTGCGACCAAGGCAAAAGTGCTACGCTCCGTAGCAGTTTTTCGTCGCTATCCTTATATCGGGTATAGAAAGACTTCATATTCCACAATTGTCGTGGAGACATTCCCATCTTGGGATACCGCTCTTTTAAGTCAATTGACAATTGCTTTATTATCCTGCTACCATATTTGCTTTCAAGTTTCTTTTCGTATAGCAGTTTCCCTATTTTCCAATATGTGTTACTGGTCGTTGCCGATAAATGGCGTGCCACATTGGAACGGGCATCTTCGATAACTGCTACGGCCCGTAGCAGTATTTCCTGATATTCACTATTCTCTGCTTTGACAGATTTCGTTTCGGCATTTATATTTTTCTCCATACTATTATCTGTTAATCATTAGGATAACCAGTAAGTGCAGGATGGTTGAAAACTAAATTTGTATTACTTCTGTGTGCAAAAGTAATACATTCCCCCGACACTTCCAAAAATACACAAACAAATTTGGCATTTCACACGCTTATTCGTAACTTCTTGCGCTCCGTAGGTGCTCAGGAGCAGGCGGACTGACTGCGTCTTAGATACTCTCGCTCGGAAAAGCAAAGAAAAACATATTTTTCCTTTGCTTTTCTCTCGCTTATTCGTACCTTTGCCAAACAAATAGGAAAATCATGGATGTAAAGATAGAATCTTCGTGGAAGGCGCAGCTGCAGGAGGAGTTCGACAAGCCGTACTTCGAGCAGCTGACGCAGTTTGTGCGGCAGGAGTATGCGGCTGGCACTTGCTATCCGCCAGGGCGGCTCATCTTCAATGCCTTTGACACGACGCCATTCGACCAGGTGCGCGTGGTCATCCTCGGACAAGACCCCTATCACGGCCCTGGACAGGCGCACGGACTTTGCTTCAGCGTGAACGACGGCATACCCTTCCCGCCGTCGCTCCAGAACATCTTCAAAGAGATTCAAGCCGAGACAGGCGCACCCATCCCACTAAGCGGCAACCTGACGCGATGGGCGAAGCAAGGCGTGTTCCTGCTCAACACATGCCTAACGGTTCGTCAGCATCAGGCATTCAGCCATAGCGGGAAGGGTTGGGAGACCTTCACAGATGCTGCCATTGCTGCCCTCAACAGGGGACGCGACAACCTCGTCTTCATGCTTTGGGGCGCACCGGCAGGCAGGAAGGCAGCCCTTATCGACCCGTTCCGCCACCTTGTCCTGCAAAGCGCACATCCCAGTCCTCTGAGCGCCATGCGCGGCTTCATGGGCAACGGGCATTTCCAGAAGTGTAACGAATACCTCATACAGCATGGGCAAAGACCAATCGTTTGGTAACCTCATCGAGGTGGGCGATGTCATCCTGCACTCGGACATCCTGACGGAGTACTTCTGCTGCGACATCGAGAGCTGCCACGGTCGTTGCTGCGAGGAGGGAGACGCAGGGGCACCGGTCACGATGGACGAGATTGCATACATCGAGGAAAGCCTCGATGCTCTCTGGCCGCAGCTCTCGGCAGGTGCGCAGGCAGTCATCGACCGCCAGGGCGTTGCCTATCCCGACCGCGAGGGCGAACTGGTGACGAGCATCATCTGCGGCGGCGACTGCGCTTTCCGAGGCTCAAACGGTTGCCTCCTGAAGCAGAAGCCCATCAGCTGCCACCTCTACCCTATCCGCGAGAAGAAGCTGGGACCGCTCACAGGCCTCAACTATCATCGTTGGGACATCTGCAAGGATGCCATCCGCCTCGGCACAGAACGCGGCATCCGCCTCTACGAGTTCCTCCGCGAACCGCTCATCCGCCGCTTCGGACAGGAATGGTACGACGAGCTTTGCAACACAGCCAATGAACTTAAAAGACAGGGAATGTTATAATAAAGACAACGGATTACACGGATTGAACGGATAAATATAAAGAAGCAATATCTGTTTGCTATGAAACGATTCGCTATTCTTTTTCTCCTGATAGTTACTACAGGCGCGAAGGCGGCCGAGGCCATCAGTTATACTGTTGACACAGGGCAGGTGCGGCAGCATTGGGACGGCTGGGGCGTGTCGCTCTGCTGGTGGGCTGGGCAATGCGGCAAGTGGGATGATGAGAAGATTGACGAAATCATTGAGTGGCTCGTCAGCCCCGACGGCCTCAACTACAGCCACTTCCGCTACAACATCGGGGGCGGCGACGACCCGGAGAACCGCCACTGCACCCTTCACCACATGGGTAAGGGCAAGGGACTGCGGGCCGAGATGGAAGGTTTCAAGGACTTCAGCGGCGACCAGTATCACTGGGAGCGTGACGCAGCACAGCGCAAGATAATGCTCAAAATCAGGGAGAAGCGGCCTGATGCCGTGTTCGAGGCTTTCAGCAACTCTTGCCCCTACTACATGACCTGGAGCGGCTGTGTGGGCGGCAATGCCGATGGCGGCAAAGACAACCTGAAACCAGAGTTCTATGAGGAGTTCGCCCACTATCTTGTGGATGTGTGCAAGCACTATAAAGATGTATATGGCATCGAGTTCAAGACGCTGGAGCCTTTCAACGAATCGGCGACCAGCTATTGGTATCAAGGCGGTTCTCAAGAGGGCTGCCACTTCGGCTACCAGTCGCAGATTACCTTCCTGCGCGTGCTGGCTCCTATTTTGAAACAGTCAGGTCTCAGCACCATCATCTCTGCCTCCGACGAGACAAGCGTGGCCCACTCCGTGCAGGCGTTCGAGGCATATCGCGATGCCGGTGTCCTGCCCTTGGTGGGACAATGGAACACTCACACTTACGAGGCCGACGACAGCCTCCGCGCTCGTCTGCACCAATTGACACAACAGGCAGGAATTCCTCTCTGGATGAGCGAGACAGGGTCTGGAGGAAGGGGAATCGCAGGCAATCTGAAGCTGGCTCAACGCCTGATGGATGATGTCCGCTGCCTGCAGCCCGAGGCTTGGTTCGACTGGCAGTATATGGAGGAGCACGGCGACCAGTGGTGTACCATAAACGGCAGCTTTCAAAGACAGACTTATAAGAAGGTGAAGAACTATTATGTGCGCCAGCAGTGCAGCCGCTTTATCAAACGAGGCTACGACATCCTTGCCACCGAATGCCCGCAGACACTGGCCGCAGTCAGCGCCAATCGCGACACGCTGGTACTGGTTTTGCTGAACCATGAAGCGAAAAGCGCCCACAACATTTCATTTGACAATTGCACAATTTCACAAATTGACAATTGCAAGGCCTACCGCACCTCGGCCAATGAGAACATGGCAGAGATAAGTGACGGCATCAGCCTCGAAGGGAACACCCTCAGCATCGCCCTGCCCGCGCAGTCCATCACCACGTTGGTTCTTCCCATGAGCCCCGGCAAATAGCGAAGAAGAACAGGCCTGAAAGCATCTGCCTTCACGTTATATAAGTTCGCGAGGCACGCCTGATAATTATTTTCAAGGTTTGGAAATATATTTTCAAGGCGTGATAATATATTTTCAAAGCTTGATAATATATTTTCAAGGCTTGAAAATAGTTTGTAGGCTCTCTGCGTTGACTTTTTGAGGCAGCTGTGAGGGATTTGTCAAGAGGCTGTGTTGCGAAATTATTCCTGTTTTCTCTTGGGTGCAAACGAAAAAAGTCGTATTTTTGCAACGGGAATACTTGACCTTATAACACAACTGACACCAATGAAGAACAAAACATCAAGAAACCTGCTCGCAGGCTTTAGAAACCTGTTCGCGGGCTTTGCCGTGCTGGTTTCCCTGTCGGCAGGTGCCCAGGAGTTCAGCTCGGAGCTGCAAATGAGCACCGACGAGACCATCTGCTGGTACCGCATCTGCAACGCCCAGTCCGGAATGGAGGGGTACGCGATGACCGACCTTAACGGACATCCCGATGATGGCGAGGACTATGACGATTTGCTCCGTGTCGCTATCTATCTGTTACCTACAGAGACAGACGACCACCGTTCACAATGGAAGCTGACGGCAGGCGAGGATGGCAAAGTCGTCATCACCAACCGCGCAACCGGTTCGCAGATTAGCAACCATTCCAACAACAACAATGTCACTTGGCTCTCCTTCTCCTCCGACTCGCAGGGCTTCACCGCCACCAGCCTCGGCGA
>Ga0265298_10011793_pt1 | contig 10192 bp, 10 predicted proteins | sample AusTroGonzalo_MG_3_FD_193486 | JGI IMG/M metagenome (GOLD analysis project Ga0265298, IMG submission 193486) | Bovine rumen microbial communities from tropical cattle in Woodstock, Queensland, Australia - Gonzalo_01 | ecosystem: Host-associated > Mammals > Digestive system > Stomach > Rumen ... | reverse complement strand
CTTATATACAACATCGGCACGAGCCCAAGGCACTGGCAATGCCCCAATATGGTCGGAACAATGATTCCCAGGCCGGAGATAAGAAGGAATGCGCGTTTCGCCTTGTCTTCCGTTCTGCGCCAGAGACAAGCAAGGCCAAGTGTGATGAGAGCGAAAAACACCCACGCGGTGGTCATGAACCACTTTCCAAACATGACGGCTGACGAAGCGGGCATCGAATAGGTCATATTCCCGGGCGTATTGCGAAGTATCTCAACATCTGTAGACACGAACCATTGGGCCTGGGCCAAAGCCTTGCATGTCTGAACCTGGACGAATGCGCGTGCACAGGCGCCCGGCGACATGCCCGGTTTCCTTTCTCCCGCGAAAAACGCCGCGAGGTGAGTCATTCGGTTGGCATCCGTAGCGATATGTACCGAGACTGCCGCAAAGGCTACGACACCGGCGATGAAGAGAATTCGCTTGGCGTGGTCGCCATATCGTTTGCGAAGCCATGCCGCCAAGAGGGCAAACGCAACAGGAAAGAGCGACCAGACGCCCAACGAAATCGGGCCCATCCGTACAAAGTTACAAGAGCCATCGACCACCGTTTGCGCATGCGCGACAAACCAAAGTGCAACCCAGCCTGCGAATACAAAGGGGGCCGCCTTGAGCCAGCGTTTCCATCCGGCGATGATTGCCATGACGAACGCCGACAGGCCAAGGACATTCCAGCCAACCTGCCTATTGAAGTAGTACCATCGCGAGGCGACGCCTCCAATGTCATGCAGTCTTTCCACGTGCGCCCAACAGAACACAAGCCCCGTGACGGCCAGTCCTACAATTGATCCCAGTATCATCGCCATGGGCACAAACGATGGCGACGCGCAAAATTTTTGTTTCATGCCTTATCCTTTCTTGATGGTTGTTGATGGCGCAAAGTATAGCGCCAATGCCCTCGCAAAAGGTAGCCTCCGCGGCGACTTCTGCCGCCATGCGATATCTCTTTTCGCTATCTCTCGCCCCGCGGTTTTTCGCCGAAGTCGAAGAGCGCCGTGTTGATGCCGAGGATGTCCCATTAGGAGTGCGCAATATAACTAGACTAACCGCCTAGTTCTGTAACCAGTGTCCCGTTGTCTTTCTTCCCTGTCAGACAGTATTGGCAAAAATGATGGCAGTTTTTAGATAGCAAATCATAGCCGGCAAATGTCTTGTCGCGCATGGCCTTTTCAGCGCGACAAGCTATTTCCTCCCCGCCCACAGGGGTATCACCTCGACAAGAAACGAAAATTGTAACCGCCGGATTCAATCCTGAAAGCCTTTTCAGGAAAGTGTCAGGGGAGACGGAATCCAAATACCCATCTCCGTCCCGATGAATGATCTTGCCGTTTCCGACATACACGCCCGAATGTTCAAAAGCCCCCGCAAGATCGCAGCAGACAATACTTCCGCGCACTGGAATCACATGATCAGTCAGAAACATTTGAATAGGCCCCCTCTTTGAAAACCCATCAACCGCTTTATCTATCACATGATTTAGCAGAGGACTTTGCATTGGGCTGATAAGAGAAAGCGCTATGCCCAAAAGACCCATAACAACTCCATATTACATGTCTGCTTCTATCTCACCTCAGAAGCTTCTTACCGTAGTCAAAGAGCGCCGTATAGACACCGCGGATGTTCTAGACGAGATGCGCGAACACGATATATGCGCGCCATTGCAGTCGCGAGATGTCTCGCCCATCGCGCGCATGGCGTCGACTTGACGCTTTGTGATGATACGCGGCTGGGGGCCCTTGATGAACGGGTTGCTGTACGTTGGCGGCCAGATTTCGTAACCGCAGAGACTGAGAAGCCATTCGCGGAACGGCTTTATGTGTTGTTGCCTGTTGAGAATGTCCATAGAACCGTCCATTCAATTTCCGCACACGATGCGCAGGAACGTGTCGTGCATGTCCCACTTCTTCTTGCCGAAGTCAAACGGCGTCATCGGCGCCATCGCATTCGTGCCGTTTGCATTGTGCGCCCAGTAGCAGTTACCGCGTTTCACGACAAAGCCCTCCGGCCCGTAGCCGACGAGCCCGTCGCACCGCATGTGGACAAGCAACACGTCGCGGGCGTCATAGACATCCGCATAGCCGTCCTTGTATTCCGCTCTCGCAACTTCTCTCATGAAATGTCTCTTTTACCAATCTCCGATGGCGGTATTATACCACATGTTCCCCGCCAGCTGTTGCCAAAAGATACCACAAAATTTCAGGCAGTTGCAGCGCCTTTGCACAATGACTTCTGCTTGGCGATGCAACTGCCAGATGTCCTTTAGTCGCGGCCGAAGAAGGAGCACAGCCCTTTAACGGCCAGTACGCCTCCAATGCCGAGCGCCGCGCCAAGCACCACCTTCTCGACATCCCTGCCATCGATTTTGTCAAGGAAGTCGAATGGCGTCTTGAACTCGCCGAAGGGCCACTTGGCCGCGTCCCCCTCGGGCTCTTCCGCCCCATCGGCATCAGAGTCTTCCGGCGTGTCCGATGGAGGCGCCTTCTTGGCAGCTTTAGAGGTAGACTCTTCGTCGTCTTCTTCGAGGATGAAGATCTCGCCCGTCTTTGGATTGCGGTATTTCTTGCTCATTTGTCTGTTCCTTAATTGAGGGTTGTCTATGGCGCAAAGTATAGCGCCACCACCCTCACAAAAGGTAGCCACCGAGGCGACTTGTAACAATGCAGTCAATTATTTGAAGAATCAATCGTGCGATTGATCAAGAACCGTTCTCGCTTACCGTGAGATAGGATTCAACTGCATGAAGATTCTCAAATGCTATATCAGAGTGTTCTGGACGAGACGATACCAACACAGGACGCAGCCCACATTTTGATGCGCCAACATAATCCTTTTCATATGAATCACCAATATAGATCACTTGACTTGCGTCACCTATTCCAATATCGTTCAAGGCGTATCTAAACGCCTCCGACGATGGTTTTCTGTACCCGATATCTGCACTTGAGTAGACGGCATCGATAAAACCTTCAATGCCAATAGTTGCCAAGTGAGCCTTCAAATTGTCACCAGAAAATAAACTGTTTGTCAAAACGCAGATGTGCGTTTTACACTCATGTAGCATGCGAAGAAGTGATGCAGCCCCCTCTTTCAGTCTTTCCTTGCGGAATACTCTTATGAACCCAGCTTCTACTGCTTGATAGCCATCCTGTAATTTATGGTTCAGAGCCGTTTCAAACAACGCTAGCTGCGCCCGAAACGAGAACTCGACATTTGATGCAGAACGCATGCCCATATAAGTTGCTTTAAACCGACAGGACAAATCCATCAACTCCTCAAATCGGGCGTCAAAATAGGTGTTTGCCATCCATCGAAGGGCACGATTGTAATCGTAGTCTTCTGCCTCGACTAAGGTGCCGTACAAATCAAACATCACAACCGACATCGTAGAGCTCCAACACAAATCCATCCAAAAACTGTACCCAGTCATCGTCATCTGCCGCATAATCGGTCAAACCCAGCGAATAACCTGCACAGGCAATGGTTCCTGACTGGCTGACATAGATGGTGATGCCATGCGGAAGGCAAGTCTCGTGCAGAAATCGGAGCGTTTCTGTTCTGATAAATGCCGCTGTTTGCATGGCCTCCTTGTGCAGGCCCATCTTCCATTCCCGATAGATATCTCGACAGCGTGCGCGATCTGTCAGCAATGAATACTTCTCCTCGTTCTTTACCTGAACTCCAGGTTTTCCGAGTATGGTAGACGTCTGAATGTCGTAAATGGATCCATGGATGCCCCTGCCCATCAGAACGGCTGTCTCCACGCAGCGACTTTCTGGGCTTGCATATAACCTAACTGGCTTGTGCAAGGCAGACACAAGCCGACCGACACGTTCGATTTCCGCCTTGCCATCTTCGGTCAGCCCGAAATGGCCATTGGCCTTTTCGCCATGTCGAATAAGGGCGCAGACGGTATCCCCGACATTCAGCGCATTCACGTTAAACATATATCTCCTGCATTCCTTATTAAAGTTGAAATCAAGTGGCCAGACAACAACTGCAAGTCCTCCACCACTTGCATATTGCAGACCGGCACGTGAAAGACGTAGTCAGATAACGTCTTGAGTCGCCCCCCGTCAAACCCCACCATCGCCACAACTGTGCTGCCATTTTGCCTGGCAAATTCCACTGCCTTGATGACGTTGGCAGAATTGCCGCTTGCAGAAATCGCGACAAGGGCGTCTTGACGTTCAAGCAGATACTTTAGCTGATGGCAAAATACATCCTCATAGGCAATATCGTTTGCGATAGCAGTCAGCGAGGCGACATTATCTGTCAGGCAAACAGCCGGCATGATATTGCACGAAGTGGCAAATGCTCTGTTCAAGTCGGATTGAAGATGCGAGGCGGTAGAAGATGAGCCCCCATTCCCACAGAGGTAGATTTTGCCTTTGGCCTGGGCAGTTTTACGCAGGAGATGACAGATCGTCGTGATTTCATTTGTGCGAATCAGTTCACACCCTCTCAAGAGCGTTTGTAGATATTGCTCGATGATGACCTTTTCATCCATATGGGGCCTTTCAGATTAGGGAAATTAAATCCTGAAATAGTTCCTTGTAATACCCACTTTGGTAATGTGACGGAGATGCGCCACCCAGAATGGGGCTGCGGACATCACTCATCCATGACGTTGAACGCTTATCAAGATAGATAGTGCCGGGCAACTCGTCAAGGAACAACTTGTCCGCAATGTCCCAGTTACGGTTGACTTCCGCAATCCAGCTGGCTTTATCCTCCCACAACGCTATCCGTTTCGTCTTTTCGTCAATCATATATTGACTGAGTCTACCGCCAACCAACACCACATCCCTTATGTGATACGTTTCCAGCCATCTGTGGAAGGCAACAAGGCTACTCCTAAAGAGGGTCTCGTGTTCTTTTGTTCCTGGGTAGATAATGTCGCAAGACGACAAGTACCGCTTGAATATAGATTCTGAAATATACTTATTGTAAGTCAGATAAGCATCCCCATGAATCCGAACGACTGGGACAGAGGCATCAACGTAAAGATCAGAAACGATCATGCTCGTACTTCCTTTTTGCAGTCTGCCATCTAAATCCTTGCTGAATTCCACTCCAACATATTTGCCAGCATCACCAACATGCAAATCCTCAATGCCGGACACGTCGAATGGAATCGGATCGGAAAACAGGGAAATGTAGGAGTTATGGAAGAAGGTTGCATTAACACGGAAATAGGATTTGTACTGAGGATTGAAGTAATCATCCGATTTGAAAATACTGCGACTGAAGCATGAGCCGATGTCCAGAAGCGAAACCGGGAAATGATCGGTAACCTTGCGACGCTCCTTATTCTTGTGGATGAAACTGCAAACATTTGGCGTTTGCCGCACCTCCGTCTTGGGAGATGAACTATCGTCTTCGAACAGAATGGTATTGCCGTCGATCCTAATCACAGGATCGTCCGCAAGCGCAACGCGGATGTCATCGGAAACCGAATAGGCGAACCGAGTCTTCGCATCGCAGACGCAGAGTCTAAAGCGTTGCTTGGCGAAGTGCGCCAGAAATCCGTGCAGCGTTTGCCGTTCGATACCTATTTCCTGCCGTCCGTCAGGAGTTTCCAAAGAGAGAATGTGCGGATAATGCTTGTTTACGTTTTCGATCCAAGCCTCAATCCTTTCCGCCCCGCGATACGAGAACACAAGCATGCCGCGACGGCATGCAACCGTAACTATCCTAATCTCATGCATGATATCTTTCTCCAGCCGTCCGAAATGAGACAGTTCAGGGAATTGATGGCACTTTCCGTATCTTCCATCATGTTCTGCGTATGATATTCACGATACAGCATGGCATTCAGTTCTCGTCTCGAAAACATAAGATGGCATCTGGTACTTAAACGAATTCCTTTTTGTTTCAGCATCAGTTCGATTTTGTCCCAATAGAACAATACCAAGAGCAGGCATTGCCGCAACCGGGCGAGATAGTTATCGCCGAACAATTCCCGTAACACAACACTCTGAAACACATCATCCATTGTCATGGAATAGCGATGCAACCAATTCGCGCGCCTTCGAAAATAGGCAATCATGGTATACATTGTTACCACAGTGTCTTTGAATGCTCTTTTGACAGACGAAATTTCCACGGCGTCCGCAAAAAAATAGAGATGTTCTTCATACTGATAGTCGTCAAAAATGTCATTGTTCGCCTCAAGGGCGGCAAGGTCACCGATAAAATCATGACATGTTGTGTTCTCAAGGACAACGATGGAATATAGACAATCAATATTACACCTGAGAGCGTATTTTTCTTTATATCCATCAAGAAGCGAGCGATAATCCCGCGTGTTTTTAATGTGCATCAGGTTCTCATGAAGCGTCTCTGGACCACATTTGTATTCTATCCTTCCACTGCCGAACTGGAGCGCATACAAATTATCTGCCTCTGTCAACGCATCATGCCGACGATCCATAGGATAGTGCTGAAACTTGCCATGTATATTGTCGATGGACTGCCGGAAAACAGTCGCAATTGTGTAGTCGATCAATTCCTCGGCGCATTCATGAGCCTCCGTTTTTGGAGAATCATAACAAATCGTCAGATCGATATCGCTTTCGATCCTGTCAGTAAATTTCGTCAAGCTGCCAAATTCGTAGATCAGACATTCCCTCGGGAGAAAACTACGGAACCGTGCAAGTACCTTTTGGATCACAACCTGACGAAGATTGCGGTACCGATGCCGGAAAGCATCGTATGCCTCGGGATCAAATGCAGGAAATTCTCCTATAATGGAATACTCATTGAACAGCGCGCCCTTTGCAGAATCGAATTCCAATCTGACTGATGCCAGAAAGTCGCGATAATCGTTGTAACCTATCATCCTTGTACAGTCAAACACAAACATTTACTGTACCTTTCTAATCACATAGTTACCTATAACCAACATGTCGATATCTCTTTTCAAGAAGCATTCCAAGGCGTCCTCGGGCGTGTTGACCAACGGCTCTCCCTGGCAATTGAAGGAGGTATTGCACAATACCGGAACTCCGGTCAATTTGCCAAATGCCTTAAGCAGGGCATAGTACCGCTTCTGCTCAGATTTCACCACCTGCGGTCTTGCCGTATGATCGACATGCACGACAGCAGCAATTCCCTTGCGTTTTTCCTCTTTCACGACCGCTGCGACATTCATGAAATACTTTGAATCAGGAAATCCCTTAAAAAACGTAGAATACGCTTCATACAAAACACTGGGGGCTATCGGACGCCACATCTCTCGCTGCTTAATCTGATTGAGACGAATAAGGTTGCGCCGCGTTCTGGGATCGGCAAGAATACTGCGGAATCCTAACGACCGTGGACCAGCCTCAAAACCATCCTGCATCCACCCGACAATACTACCCGAAGCGAGCGCCTGCGCGACATGCGAATACAGTTCCGCGTTTCCACACAGTCGCCAGCTGATTCTGTCCGCGTATCTCTGAAGAGTTTGCTCCGTCTGCGTCTGCGAATAGGACAATCCCAACCCAGCATAACGAAGCGGGACTTCCACATAGGGCTTTCCATAAAGCTTATGATAGACCTCCATTGCCGCGCCTACAGCCGTGCCCGAATCAGATGCAAACGGCGGTACAAAGACATGGCGAAACAGTCCCGACTGCTCAATTCTCCCATTGGCGGAACAGTTTAGCGCCACACCCCCGGCAATTACCAGATTATCCATTCCCGTACGTTCTTTAAGCTCAGCCACAAAGTCCAGAATCGTGAGTTCAAGAGCATGCTGAACTGAAGCCGCAAAATCAGCATAACTCATAATTTCTTCGACATTGCCCGTTTCATACGGGAAGCAGTTGTTCTCAAAGAAGGCCTTGAATTGAATTGTCCGCAATCCAATGGCATCATGGATACTTCGTCTCTCAATATCTGGCAGTGCCTTAAAAAGCAGTCCGTCACGCGATGGGGAAAGCGGCACCGGAACGTTCGGCATACCATAGGATGCCAGCCCCATGAATTTACCAACCTCCCTGTACTTGCCATACAATCCCGCGAACCGAGCAGCGTGGTTATAAAAAATGCCCAGCGAATTATGAATGTTTATCTTTCTAAAGAAGGCTATCTCGCCGTTTTGCGCAACACCCAATGATGTTGAAGAATCCTCTCCGCGATTATCGATAACAAGAACCGCGCATTCATTAAATCCGCTGACACGATAGGCGCTGGCAGCATGCGCAAGATGATGACGCACCGGAATAACAGGCGGCAAGCGCTGCCCGAAAATGCTTTGCGGAAGAAACCAATCCGTGTCAGCAAACATCCGATATTTATTCAGTTCGTCTGTCGGCATCTGGTAGACTTCGTTCCGGTAATGCCAATCCATACCAATGGCGACCGCAGAAACGTCACGGATTGTAATGTTTTCGCGTTGCAAGCATGCCAAAGCAGCATCAATCGGCGGTTCGCCGATTGCCATCTTGTGCCTGCTGATACGCTCCTGTTCAAGAAAGCACACTAACTCGCCATTTTTTATCAGCGCTGCCGCAGAATCGTGATTCCCGACATTCAATCCTAACAAATACCTGTTCATGGTTTATTTCCACGATTTCGAGATTCATCTTTTGCCAAAAACGAAAGGAGTGTTTCTGAAGAGCGATTGTCAGCGTCATAAAATCTTCCGCGAGAAATGGTCATCTTTGACAGAATCGAATCTATTCGTCCGACAGAATTCTTTAATTCGTTGAACGGTAAATATGCATCATACGGTGAGATATTCAAAAGAAAAGGCACATTCCAAAATGTGCTGACATATTCCTTGGCGAAATCAAGAACACCCTGCGTAATCTTCTTGATGATATCGTAATTCTCAGATTCCTCTCTGTCAAATTCCAAACCATCCCGCGTATAACCGAGAAAAGAAGGCGAACAGGATTGCGTAAATATCTCCAACAGCAAATTATTCTTTTTTGTGCCATAATTGGTATGCGATTCGATCAAATCCCTATTGGCATTTATTGAGAACAGATAAGCTGCAATGGTACCATCCATCGTATACAGAGAAGCCATGCTTTCGTTCGGCTGACGGTATCCCGCAAGCAACGAATAGACCATGCAGTCTAAATGCAAATAATGTTGGATTACTTTCTTGAGAATCATTGGGCCTGTTCCCGCCCACCCCACATCGACAATGGCCACTTTCCTCATGGTACCAACAACTTCTCTAATCTTCGCAAAAGTCGCCTCAATGTCATCCCGGAAAGTATTAATGATCATATCCTTGTTGCTATAAAACAGACTTTCGATCTTCGGTGCGGTATCATTTGACAACATGTCATTTTCATTTAGATGAAATGCTTCCAGTTGAGTAGCTAGATATGAAATACCGAAGAATTTCAGTATATGCCCGACTTGAATGCTATAGACCCCCCTTGCTTTATGCCAAATCATGCGTTGACAGAACTCATGGAAGTTTTCCATCGCCGTAATCTTTATGCCAGCCATCCTGGACCAATGGAAATACTCCCAATCCCTATGATTTGGCAACATGTCATATATCTTGCTGTAGACATCGCCATCCCTTGCGAGGAACAATACCTTTTCAATATTACGATCAATCACAAACCTATTCACCCATTGCACAAATCCAAGCACATAAATTCCTCCGTACACATAGCCAAGCTTGTATTCGTCAGAATAAGTCTTGCAGTCACTATAGAGATGATTGTTTATGATGCCAGAATACGTTCTTCCGGCGAGGTAAGACATGCCGTCGATCCTGTTCTTACCACCTATCGCATTGACGTTTTCATAGTAATAGGCATCTATACCGGATTGTTCAGCATGCACGATGTCAGCAGTTTCATCATCGCCGATATGTATGATACGTTGTGATTGGTATGACTGTTTCAGAATCGCGAAAATATCGCCTTCTTTCTTTGAATGATTTAATTCCGATGAGACATAAATGCCATCGAAATCTGGGTAACCGGCCTTCTGCATTATACCTTGTATCTGCGATCGCGACAAATACATGTCAGTACAGGCAATAATAGTCTTATGTGCCTCTTTGCATCTGTAAACAACCTCCTTAAAGTATGGATTTGCATAGCAGTATTCAAGTTCCAGATCGTATTCCAATCTTGCCGTACGAATCGCATCGAGGTTTGTTTTCTTGGCAATCAGCTGATAAATTTCATCC
>Ga0265298_10011792_pt1 | contig 10194 bp, 4 predicted proteins | sample AusTroGonzalo_MG_3_FD_193486 | JGI IMG/M metagenome (GOLD analysis project Ga0265298, IMG submission 193486) | Bovine rumen microbial communities from tropical cattle in Woodstock, Queensland, Australia - Gonzalo_01 | ecosystem: Host-associated > Mammals > Digestive system > Stomach > Rumen ... | reverse complement strand
ACGGACAAGAAGGACCCAGATTTTGACAAGGGCTTCCGTGCATACGTTTTCTACGGCTTCCAGCACTCTACGGCCTGCGAGCTTGACCAGAACACGATGTACAGCAAGCGTCCCGGCACGGAGTTGATAGACCCCTTCATCCCAGCCAGCAGTCACGACGGCAGGCTTCTCGACAAGGAAGGCAGCGAGTACAAGGCGCTCTATCAGGGACAGAATCCACTGGACTTCAACTTCTTTGAGGCCAGCAGTATCCGTCAGGTGGGTAACAAATACGTGATGGTCTTCTCCGGCTATAGCGGCAAGGAATACGGCTTGGGCAACACCAACAGCGCCCTGCGCTATGCATACGGTGACTCGCCCCTTGGTCCTTGGCGTGCTGGAGGTGTGCTGGTGGACAGTCGAGGCGTACTGCCCAATGAAGACGGCTCCCACCTGATGACCACCAACGCTGCCCACAACACGCACGGCTCGCTGCAGGAAATCAATGGTCAGTGGTACGTCTTCTACCATCGTCCGCCGCGCGGCTTTGCCAATGCGCGTCAGGCAATGGTGGCTCCCGTGAAGATTGAGTGGGACAAGAAGCCTGTTGCCAAGGGCGGAAAGGTGCGCATCACGGGCTATGACCCCTTTGTCGCTGGCAATGAGTGGACAGCCAAGGCTACTGACGGCAATGAATATACAGGTGCAGAGGTGACCAGCGAAGGCTTCCAAATCTTCGGCTTGCCGCCCTATCAGTACTACAGCGCCGGCATTGCCTGCTTCATGGCTGGTCCGGGTAGCAACGAATGGTTGCAGGACAACCACGATGTCTGGTCGGACCACATGGACCTGGCTGGCATCAAGAACGGTGGCATTGTGGGCTTCAAGTATTTTGGCTTCGGAGGACTAGCCCAGAGCACCAAGGGACTGCCTGCTTTCGAGGGCACCAAGAAGGGTGATGATACACGTCTCAATCTGTTCCTCACACCAAGCGGTCGTGGCGCTTTCAGCATTCATGTGCGTCTTGACAACCCTTGGAAGGGCAAAGAGTTAGGAACCATTGCTATTCCTGCCGAGGCAGCGAAGGAGCCCATGACTTGCACCCTCAAAGTTGCTGATGTGGAAGGTCTGACAGGGAAACATGCCGTTTACCTCATCGCTGAGGGGCCTGAGGTGGAGGAGCCCCAGCAGCAGAGGCAGTTTGGTCGTCGTCAGCAGCCAGAGCGTCCACAAGGTCTCTTCGACCTTCACGGACTTGGCTTCTCGAAAGGTGGTGCCATGAAGGCTCCAGAAGTTCCGCAGGTCACCATTACCGTCGATGGCAAGCAGCTCGCCGTTCCCACAACACCTCTCTACAGCAGCAATGCCAACGGCTATACCGAGTGTAACCACTATCAGGTCTATGCTCCGCTGAAGGCAGACTCCAAGCTGTCAGCCACATCCCAGAACAAGGCAGTGATGTTTGTGGTCACGCCCATCGTAGCAGGCCGCGCCACCGTCACAGCCACCTATTGTGGCAAGACAAAGGTCTATCTAATTAACTAAAAGTATGTTCTAATAATTATAAAATTCTAATGAATTATCTTTGTCTGTGCTTGTCTCTTTTTGGCATCTTTGCCTCCAATGCCTTGAACCGTAGCTCGCTACGCTTCTTCGACCTTGAAGCCAAATGTGCTCAAAAATAGACTAAGCACAAATCAAAGCTAATTTTTAGAACATACCTAAAGGGAAGCTAATCCTCACTTGCAGGGAAGGCTTTTTTGTGTCTGAGTTAGAAATAATTAGCTGATTTCTTTGTTTGTGTTGTATTTTCTTCGTAACTTTGCAATGAGATTTCTTAAAAGGTACAATGAACCTTTTTCCTTTGGATATTACAGAACATCGCAAAATAAGTAATCGATAATGATTCCAGAAGGCAACACTACAGAAGATATTAGAGAGAGAGAACAGATTATCCGAGAATTCTATAGAGATTGGAAGGAGAAGAACCCTTCTCAAAGGAAATACAATCTCTCATTGAAAGAACATATCAATATCCGTATGGTTTCCATTGTCGAGGCAAGTGAGCACGCAGCAAAAACTTTCCTTTCTACGTTGGCCGTGCTTCAATTGGATGCCATTTTGACTGGAGCAAAAGTTGTGTCAATACGCAAACTTAAAGAAGGGAACAAAAATCAAAAACCTTTTGAGCGTATTTTGATTATGAAATACAGTTTGACCGGTATTGGAATAGTGAAGATGACCGTTGGCGTACGCCGTCGGACACATGAAAAGGTGCAGTATTGTATTACGGCAATAAATAATCAAGAATAAAGGCATCCGTCTGGATGCCTTTTGTTTTTTGCCCCTAATGCGTGAGGGAGGTTTACGCCATACGGCGTGATGCTATGCTGGCGGGGACTTCGCACTACTCATACACATCGTCCCTTCACGACTTACTTTTTCTGGGTGCAAAGGTAGGCTTTTTTATTATATCCTCCAAACTTTTTAGCGGTTTTCTTTGTCCGTATTGTATTTATTTATAACTTTGCAACGCATTCTGTAAAGAATGCAATATCTTATTTGCTCAATTATTCCGCCGAACTGCGACCTCGAAAGGGATATTGTCGAGCAAATCTAATCTACATTGAAGCTGTGCCTTAGGCGCAGACTTCTCCATAGTAGATTAGAGGCTGTCGCAGGCCTGGCGGAATATATGGCAGGTCTGCGCTTTTCTTATGCCTATAAGTTAGTGCTGGCTTGCACAATGAAGATGATATTATTAACTTTAAAATAAAAGGATATGAAAAGAAGACTATTACTTTTTCTGATAGTGTTGTTTCCAATAATGGCAAACGCCTTTGAAACAATTACTGAAAATGGCATCAAATATGATATATTTTATGATGGGAGGGGGTATTATTGTGCAGAAGTAATAGGGTTATCATATAATCAACAAGATCTTTCCATTCCTACATTCGTCAGATGGTCTGGAACTAATCGTAATGTAACATCTATAAGAAAAAATGCATTTGTTGGCCATCCAGAATTATGTTCCATCTCAATACCACTTTGTGTTTCATCTATACCTTCTGGATTGTTTTTTGAAAGCCCTCATTTAACATCTATTGTTATAGATGAGAATAATCCCTATTATGATAGTCGTAATGGTTGTAATGCCATAATAATGACAAATTCCAATCTATTAATCGCAGGTTGTAAAAATTCTATTATACCTGATGGCGTAACTGGTGTTGACAATGGAGCCTTTGAGAATTGCATAGGTTTGACCGCCATTTCTATTCCCAGTAGTGTGATAAGCATTGGCGGTTATGCCTTCCGTGGTTGCAGTGGTCTGACCTCAATCACCATCCCAAACAGCGTAACCACTATCGGTGACGAAGTCTTCTATAATTGCAGCAACCTAACCTCCGTCGCCATTCCCAATAGCGTGACCAGCATCAGCAGCAATGCCTTCTCTTATTGCAGTGGCTTGACCTCAATCAACATCCCAAACAGTGTAACCACCATCGGCGACGAAGCCTTCTATAATTGCAGCAACCTGACCTCCGTCACCATCCCAAATAGCGTGAAAAGCATTGGCAACTATGCCTTCTCTGGCTGCAGCGGTCTGACTTCCATTTCCATTCCCAACAGTATGACAAGCATCGGCGATGGTAACTTCTCTGGTTGCAGCGGCCTGGCCTCTGTCACCATCCCAAATAGCGTGAAAAGCATCGGCAACTATGCCTTCTCTGGTTGCAGCAGTCTGACTTCCATCACCATACCCAATAGTGTGACCAGCATCGGCAGCAATGCTTTCTCTGGTTGCAGCAGCTTGACCACTGTCAAGGTTGACATAGAAACACCCCTTCCCATTACTGCTTCCACCTTCACCAACAAGGAAAACGCCACGCTTATTGTTCCCAAAGGCAGTAAGTCTGCTTATGAAGTGGCAGACTATTGGAAAGAGTTCAAAGAAATAATAGACGGCAGTGATGTTGTTAATGAAACTACGTACTCGATTAGTTCGGCTCTGGACTTAGTAGCTTTTGCAAATGATGTGAATGCTGGTGCTAACAGCGCCAATGCTTTTCTGACCGCTGATATTGACCTCTCTGAGGTTAGCACTGCATGGATTCCTGTTGGAAGTGAAAACAGACCGTATAAAGGCACTTTCGACGGACAGGGACATACAATTACAAATTTCGAATATACAGCCACAAGTGATTACAATGGACTTTTTGGTGTCATCAATAACGCGACTGTTAAGAACTTCTGCATCAGTGGGACACTGACATCACAGAAAGACTGGAATGGTGTTGTCGGAAGAGCTGATGGTGCATCCGTAGTCAGCGGCATTCATAGCTCACTCACTATAAAAGTTTCAAATTACGCAGCTCACTCCGGTGGTGTGGTTGGCGGTAGTACTGCTCTTGGTTCTCAAAGCCACATCCATACTGTTCTTGTAGAAGGCTGTGAATATAGCGGAACACTTACACATAATGGTGTTGGAGATTGTCAGGCTGGCATTTTAGGTTATACCAACGGCGGTGGCGTTAAGAACTGTATTTTTAGCGGAACGATTATTGGTGAGAATAGCTACTATGGCGGCATTTTAGGCTATTGTAAGAATATCGACTTCATTGGTGTGCAGAATTGCTTGTCTGTCGGCAAGATTGTCACAGATGACAATTGTACATTCGCAGCAGCTATTATTGGAAACTGGAATGGCAACGTAACAGCAAATGTAAAGAACAACTATTACTATCTCCAAGAAGGTTCCACAACAACTATCGCGATAGGCAACAAAGCTTCAAATTGTGAAGCTCCCCATGCGGTGACAACAGATCAACTTGCTAACGGTGAGATTTGCTATGCACTAAATGGCGACCAGACAGAAATCAATTGGTACCAGACGCTGGGCAATGATGACTATCCGGTTCTTGACAATAGTCATCTACAAGTTAAGTCTATAGATGGCTCTTATACCAATGATGTCCTGTACTCAATTACCTTTGATAGTGATGGTGGCAGTCAAATAGAGAGCATTTCTCAGTATTATGGCAGCGCGATAACATCTCCAGACCCCCCAACAAAAGAAGGCTATACATTCATAGGCTGGGAGCCAGCAATCCCAGAAACAATGCCTATAGGCGGTTTGACAGTAGTGGCTCAGTGGCAAATCAACAGCTATACCTTAACTTACATGGTGGACGGTGAAGAGTACAAGACTGCGACTGTGGTTTATGGCTCGGAGATTATTCCTGAGGAAGAACCCTGCAAGGATGGCTATACTTTTGGTGGCTGGAATGGGTTGCCAGAGACAATGCCTGCGCAGGATGTGGAGGTGACAGGTTGGTTCTATCTGTATGGCGACGTGAACACGGATGAGAATGTGAATGTGGTAGATGTTGTAGATATTGCCCGTTTCGTGGTGGCAACGCCATCGGAGAAGTTCCGCGAGAAATTGGCAGACCTGAATGCGGACAATAACGTGAACATAGGTGATGCTGTGACGTTGGTTAATCATATTGCAGGCGACCAGAACTTTGTGAAAGCTTGGGTTGCTCCAAGCCAAACCGTCGCAAACGATGTGCTGTGCATGTCTGGAAGTAATGGCATTTTGTCTTTGAACCTCGAAAACGAGTGCTGCTATACAGCTTTCCAATTAGACCTTTATGTGGCTGAAAGCTCCGAAGTCTCTCAAATGATGCTGAATGCAGGGCGCAGACAAGGACACCAGCTATTATATAATAAGATAGAGGAAGGTCACTATCGTGTGGCTGCCCTGTCAACCTCCAACCATGCTTTCATTGGGAATGACGGTGAACTGCTGAACATCACCATGAATGGAGCTTCTGGTGATGAGGTAAGTGTCCGCAACATCCGCTTCTTTGATGCAGAAGGTCATAGCTATCTGCTTGAGGATGTTGAGAGGGCGATAACTACAAGTGTCAACAGACCCACCCCCGACCCCTCCCTCTATGGAGGGGAGATATATGACCTGCAAGGACGGAAACGTGAGAAAGTGCAGCGTGGAGTCAATATCGTTGGTGGTAAGAAGATGATTGTTAAATGATAAAGCTTGGAATCATGAAAAAGTATATTCTATCCATTATTGCAATGGCATTCGGTATGCTGAGTGCCTATGCACAATCTGTAAGCGTCTCTGATGTGACTATCAAGGCTGGCGAGACGAAGGTGGTAAGCATCAATCTGAACAACACGCAGACAAACATTGTGTCGTTCCAGATGGACTTGACGCTGCCTGACGGTATCACAGTCAATAAGGCTGGTTGTTCTCTTGGCAGCCGCATCACAGATGCCAGTCAGGAACTGACCATCGGCAAGCAGCAGGATGGCAGCTACCGCCTGACCAGTACCTCGTTTGACCTGAAACCTATCTCTGGAACCAGTGGCGAGATTGTAAAGCTGTCGCTCACAGCTGCTAACGACGCAAAGGGCGGTACGGCAACATTGAAGAACATTCAGTTTGCTACAAGCAATTCTGATAATCTGACACCATCCAACACTTCTTTCCAAGTGAGTGTCCCCTATACATTGACCTACAAAGTTGATGGTGAGGTTTACAAGACAGAAACCATTGTCTTTGGCACAGAAATCATTCCAGAACCAGTACCCACCAAGGAAGGCTACACCTTCTCTGGCTGGAGCGAAATACCAGCAACGATGCCTGCACAGGATGTTGAGGTGACAGGCTCTTTCACCATCAACAGCTACACGCTGACCTATATGGTTGACGGCGAAGTGTACAAGAGCGTTTCTGTGGTTTATGGTACAGCCCTGACACTTGAAGCAGAACCAACGAAAGAAGGCTATAGTTTTAGTGGTTGGAGTGAACTGCCTGCTACAATGCCCGCACATGATGTTGTAGTTTCAGGTTCATTCTCAATCAACAGCTACTTCTTGTTCTACGTCTTGGATGGAAGCATCTACAAGGCATACGGCACACAATATGGTGCGGAGATTGTTCCTGAACCAGCACCTGAGAAAGAAGGCTACACTTTCTCTGGCTGGGAAGGCTTGCCAGAGACTATGCCCGCCCATGATGTGACGGTACAGGGCTTTTTCACCATCAACAGCTACACTTTAACCTATGTGTTGGATGGTGAAGTATTCAAGACCGATACTCTTGTCTTTGGCACTGAAATCATCCCTGAGGAAGAACTCAGCAAGGAGGGCTACACGTTCTCTGGCTGGAGTGAAATACCAGAGACCATGCCTGCACAGGATGTGATTATAACTGGCTCGTTCACCGTCAACAGCTATACATTATCTTATATAGTGGATGGCGAGGTCTATAAGACATACGAGGTGGCGTATGGCTCTACGATTACTCCAGAGGCAGAGCCGATGAGGGCTGGCTACACCTTCTCAGGTTGGAGCGAGATACCAGAGACGATGCCAGCCAATGACGTGGAGGTGACGGGGACGTTCATCCTCAAGATGGCTGAAAGCATTGCCCTCGACAATGATAGCCTCCTCTTCAACAGCACAGATGCACAGCAGCTCAATGTAACGCTCATTCCCTCCGACCTCATCAACAACGCTGTGGCTTGGTGCAGCACAGACACGACTGTAGTCATAGTAGATGAGGCGGGTCTGGTGACACCTGTTGACAATGGCGAGGCTTACATCATAGCCAGCACCACGGATGGTACAGATTTGAAGGACAGCTGTAAGGTAGCGGTTGACTTCAAGGCGGCTACCCTGACGATTAACAAGGAGAGCGTGAAAATTACAAAGTTGAAGAGCAAGAAGCTCACTGCCGTTGTTACTCCCGAAAAGGCAAGCCAGGAAGTCGCCTGGAGCAGCAGCGATGAAAGCATTGTGACCGTAAGCAAAACGGGAACCATCAAGCCAAGGCGGAACGGCAAGGCCATCATTATAGCCACGACAACAGACGGCACAGAATTGAAGGACACTTGCACGGTGACTGTCAGCATCCCAAGCCAGTTTGATGTGGCAGTCACTCAGACAACCTTCACCATCCAAAGCAAGAACGACACGATAGCAGTCAAGAACATCACAGCTGCAATAGAGGGCGAAGTGTATGACCTTGGTGATGAAGGAAAGATGACTGGACTTGCCCCTGGCAGGACTTACCATGTGGAAGTGACTGCCAACATAGCTGGCTACCTTTGGACAGAGGATCTGGATGTAGCAATGGCAGAGATAGCCGTCAACTTCGATTGCAATGCCTCTCCCACAACACTTGACATCAGCGCGATTTATGATGCTGGCGATGCCACTGTCACCAGTGCAAGCTTCGAAGGGGAAGAGAGTGTAAGAACCCTCAACCTCATAGGACTTGAACCCGCACAGACCTACGACTTCACCTATAGCATCACCACAGAAGAGGGCGGCACATATACCTACGAGACTCAGTTCTCGACAGAAGCCTTGACACTAAACATTTCACGGACAAAGATTGTGTCTGTGGGCAATGTGGTGGTAGTGGCATCCTCGAACATAGTAGAGGAGGAGAATGTGAGTGTCGGCTTCGAGTGGAGGCGTTATGACTGGCCCGATGAGATAGAGACCAAGACAGGAGCCGCATATATCTATGCAGGCACCATAGAAGGCTCAATAAAGAACCTAAACGCCGATAAGTTCTGGAAGATTCGTCCCTACTTCCTTTCTCAGGCTGGCAACCGCTTCTTGGGTGACTGGGTTACGATAGACCCATCGGATGTGTCATACTTTGAGCCATCGGTTCACACCTACAACAGCATCAGTGTGGAAGGCAACACGGCAGAGGTGAAGGGCTTTGTGATGCAAGGTTCTGACGATGTGGAGAGCCAAGGTTTCATGTATTGGACAGCCTCACCCCAACCCTCTCCAAAGGCGAGGGAGAAAGTCCCATCCATACCAAGCAATGTCGTGACCATAGAGGCCAATGGCAACATGATGGTGGCCTCTTTGGAAGGTCTCGAATTTGAGACACAATACTGCTATGTGGCCTTCGCAAAGACCTCAGAGGGCGAGACTTTCTACGGCGAACAGCAGACATTCACAACAGGCGAGATGGACCCAGACAGAATAGAAGAAGTCCATAGTTCACAGTCCATAGTTCATAGTGAGGAAGCCGTATATGACCTCAGCGGACGCAAAATAGTAAATGGTCAATTGTCAAATGGTCAAATGCCCAAGGGCATCAACATCCTCCGCATGAGTGACGGGACAACAAGAAAAGTCCTCGTGAAATAGCGCTGGTGAAGAATGAAAGAATAAGAAAATAAGCAAATCCCCGCTGCGGTTTTTTCCACGGCGGGGATTTTCCTTGCTTGTCCTTTGGAAATCACAGAAAGCTCTTACTCAATGTACACTTTCTTGGAGGTGCCGTCGGTGTGCCTTTCTATGCAGAGGCCGCGAGGCTTATCCAGGCGTCGGCCTTGCAGGTCGTAATAGGCAGGACTGCTTGCTGCGGCCTTTTCCCTGACTTCCTTGATGGCCGTGCCGTCCTGGTCTATGATGAAGATATAGGTGTTCAGGCTGTGGGCAGGCATCTCGACGGTAACCGTCTTCGTCGGCTCATCGATGGCAATGGGCGTTTCCTGACAAAGGTTTGCCGTCTCGTTGCCTGTAGATAACAGGTGCGTGCCGCTCGTCACAGGATAGGGCAGCGTGATTTTCAGTTCGTGCGCAGTCTTGGTCGTGTCGATGGCCATGACGATAAGCGAGTCGCCCTTGATGTAGGCCGAGTATTCAAGTGCTGCTCCCTCGCCCGAGGTCTTGTCGCGCGAGGTCGTCAGGCGTGTGGAGCCGGTGACGTGCTTGGAGAAGTGGCTCATGACGTAGGCACGAGGCAGCAGTCTGTTCTTCGTCTTGTTGGCATCGCCATATTTGCTCTCGCCAGTGCTTACAAAGGCCCAGTGGGCGCGCATGTACCAGTAGATGTAGCCCGTGCAGCCGGCCAGCATACACTCGTTCAGCTCCTCGGCGAAGATCAGCTGCTCGTGCCAGTTGGGCAGACGCTCGTCGCTCGACGACACGGAATGTTCCGTCATCCACACCTCCTTGCCGTACTTCTCTGCCAGCACAGCCGACTTCTTCATGTACTCCAGCGGCGCATGTCCGTAGAGGTGGCCTGCCACGATGTCAATCTGCTCGCGGCAGGTGGCATCGTTCATCAGCGGGTCGGTATAGTTCTGCGTGAAGCCAAGGCTCTCGCCGCTGATGAGCTTCACGCCCGGGTATGTCTCGCGGTCG
>Ga0265298_10011791_pt1 | contig 10195 bp, 6 predicted proteins | sample AusTroGonzalo_MG_3_FD_193486 | JGI IMG/M metagenome (GOLD analysis project Ga0265298, IMG submission 193486) | Bovine rumen microbial communities from tropical cattle in Woodstock, Queensland, Australia - Gonzalo_01 | ecosystem: Host-associated > Mammals > Digestive system > Stomach > Rumen ... | reverse complement strand
ACCGAAATATGTACCGACGCTTGCCAATCTTTTATTCGTAATATAAGCTGCCAGACTTATGTATGTACGGATTGACTCGTCAGTAAAAAACTATGTTTTGCCGCGCAACGCTTTGCGCGGAATCGGTCAAACTTGGCCGATAAATAAGGGAGGTCGGTCATGTAGAGCCGATACAAACCTTTGCGGGTGCAAAGGTACGAAAAAAAAATGACGTGAGCAAATTTCACGTCATTTTTTTATCAAACGCTCCATTCGGCGCCGTCTTTGGTGTCCTTGATGCGGAAACCGAGTGCGGTCAATTCGTCGCGTATCTTATCGGATGTCGCCCAGTCCTTGTTCTGCTTCGCCTGAAGGCGGATGCCGAGGAGCAGGTCAACGGCACCGTGGAAGGCGGTAAGTTTACCTCCATCTCCTCCCTGAGGGGAAGAGCCTTCTTCGAGACGGAGACCGAGGATGTCGATGGCGTAGGTTTTCCAAACATCCTTGAGTTCGTTGAGGTCGGTCTCGGAGATCGTCGCCTTGCCGTCCCAGACGGTGTTGATGAGGCGTGCGCTGTCGAAGAGCGCGGCGATGACGAAGGGGGTGTTGAGGTCGTCGTCCATGGCGTCAGCGCAGCGCTGACGGAGCGCTGCTATTGGTGATTGGTCATTGGTGATTGGTGATTGACCGGCTGTAGGACGTATCTTCATCAGGCGGGTGTAGGCTTCCTGCATGCGCTGGAGTCCTTTCTCGGCGGCTTCGAGTGCCTCGGAAGAGAAATCAACCGTGGAACGGTAGTGCGCCTGGAGGATGAAGAAACGGATGACCATGGGTCCGAAGGGCTTGCTCAGCAGCGGATGGTCTCCGCTGAAGAACTGCTCGAGGGTGATGAAGTTGTTATAACTCTTGCCCATCTTCTTGCCCGCGATGGTGATCATGTTATTGTGCATCCAGTAGTGGACGGTCTCATGCCCGAGGGCGGCACAGGACTGCGCTATCTCCGCCTCGTGGTGGGGGAAGATGAGGTCGAGTCCGCCGCCGTGGATGTCAAACTGCTCGCCGAGGTATTTCGTGCCCATAGTGGAGCACTCCATATGCCATCCGGGGAAGCCTTCGGACCAAGGACTGGGCCAATGCATGATATGTTCGGGCGCGGCTTTCTTCCAGAGGGCAAAGTCGTAGCTATGCTTCTTCTCGTCCTGTCCGTCCAGTTCGCGCGTCTCGGTGACGATGTCATTGAGGTTACGTCCGGAGAGTTTGCCGTAGGGGTAGTCCTTGGCGTACTTCTCCACGTCCATATAGACAGAGCCGTTGGAGACGTAGGCATAGCCTTTGTCGAGTATCTTCTGGACGAAGGCAATCTGCTCGATGATGTGTCCCGAGGCGTGTGGCTCGATGGAGGGCGGCAGCACATTGAGGGCAGCCATGTCGCGGTGGTAGCGGTTGGTGTAGAACTGTACCACCTCCATCGGCTCGAGTTGCTCAAGCCGCGCTTTCTTGGCTATCTTGTCCTCTCCTTCGTCCGCGTCATGCTCAAGGTGTCCCACATCGGTGATGTTGCGCACATAGCGCACCTTGTAGCCGAGGTGGAGCAGGTAGCGGTAGAGCACATCAAAGGTGATAGCCGGCCGCGCGTGTCCCAGATGGGCGTCGCCATACACGGTGGGACCGCAGACGTACATGCCCACGTGTCCCTCGTGCAAGGGTTTGAACGTTTCCTTGAAGCGTGTTAGGGAATTATATATTTCTAACATAGTCGAAAGTCAAAAGTCGAAAGACCGCTTCGCTCAAAGAAGCGTGTTCGGATCGAGATTGTTTTTCTCAATGTCCTTGAAATACTTGAAGGTGCCGAGTTTGAGTTCCTCGCAGGCGGCCTCGTCGCAGACGATGATACCATGCTGGTGCATCTGGAGCATGGAAACAGTCCACATATGACTGACGGGCTCCTCGATGGCGTGTTGCAGCGCGCGTGCCTTGTTATGTCCGTTGACCATGATGAGCACCTCTTTGGCGTCCATTACGGTGCCTACACCTACGGTGAGGGCAGTCTTGGGCACTTTGTTCACGTCGTTCTCAAAGAAACGGCTGTTGGCGATGATGGTGTCGGTCGTCAGCTCTTTCTTGCGTGTGCGGCTGGTGAGGGATGAACCCGGTTCGTTGAAGGCGATGTGTCCGTCGGGACCGATGCCGCCGAGGAAGAGATGAATGCCGCCGATGTTCCTGATCTTCTCCTCATAGCGTGCGCACTCGGCCACAAGGTCAGCTGCGTTGCCGTTGAGGATATTGACATTCTCCTTGCGGATGTCAATGTGGGAGAAGAAATTATTCCACATGAAGCTGTGATAGCTCTCGGGGTGCTCTTCGGGGAGGTTAACATACTCGTCCATGTTGAAGGTGACCACGTTGCGGAAGGACACTTTGCCCGCCTTGTTGAGTTCGATGAGCGCCTTGTACATGCCAAGAGGCGAACTGCCGGTAGGCAGACCCAACACAAACGGCTTGCCCTCTTTGGGCTCAAACTCATTGATACGTTTTGCTACATAATTCGCAGCCCACTGGCTCAGCAGGTCATACGAAGGTTCGATAATAACTCGCATATTATGATTTATGATTTATGATTTATGATTTCAAATTTATGATTTCTTATTTTGCCAATAGGATTTCCTCCAGTTGGGGTTCTTCGGGGTTGACAGCCACAATAGTGCCCGTTCTGTCGATGAGCACGACATGCGGAATGAACTGCACACCGTATTTGTCGGAGCAGGGGTGCGCGGCGTCTTCCCTCATCTGCGGCCAGGGCAGGCGCTCTTCGTACATGGCCTCACGCCACGCCGCTTCGTCCTGGTCCACGCTGCAACTGAGTATCTCCAGCCTGTCTCCGCCGAAACGCGCGTAGTAGTCCCTGAGCACGGGCATGAAGCGACGGCAGGGACCGCACCACGATGCCCAGAAATCGAGCAGCACATAATCCGACTGCCCCACCAGGTCGCTCAACGAGAGTTCGGTTCCGTCCAGCGCTACGCCCGTGATATCGATATAGGCATTGGGGTCTGCCGTCTGCACCGGTTGTTGCTGATTCTCGTTGTCCTGTCCCGCAGGTTTCTTATGGCAGGCGGTTAGCGTCAGCGCCGCCGCCATGAGTATCAATAGATATTTTTTCATTTGTGTTATTGTTTTTGTTCGGGATCACGTGATTACGTGATTACGAATGTGATTAATTCCGTTTCAGTACGACAGCGCTGCGGGCAGGGAGGTACATCTTGAGCCAGCCCTTGCCATCCTTCTGATAGAGCGGGTCGTAGTTGGTGAAATGCTCGACCGAGTCGTCGCTGAGGCCGAAGCCTGCGAACTCCTTTGCGTCCGTATTCAAGACCACTGTATATTTGCCTTCCGGCACGAGAATGCCGTAGTCGGTGAAGGACTTCTGTCCGTTCCAGTTGAAGATGAACAGCAGGTCTCCGCGTGAGTATGCCACCACTTGGTCGCCTTCGTTGTCCCACCATTTCATGACCCACGGCAGGTGTTTGCCCCATGCGTCCTTTTCCGTAACGAGGTGCTGCCTGAGCAGATGGATCATCGCCTCGTCAAAGCGGTTGAGGTCGGCGAAGAAATAATCGGGGTTGTCCACCAGGTCCCACTGGCGCCGTGCGTACTTGCAACTCCATCCGTTGCCCTCGCGGGGGAAGTCAATCCACTCCGGATGGCCGAACTCATTGCCCATGAAGGTCAGGTATCCGCCATTGATGGTGGATGCCGTGATGAGGCGGATCATCTTATGCAGCGCAATGCCGCGATCCACCATATAGGTCGAATGGCCGTGCTCGAAATGCCAGTACATGTCCGCATCGATGAGACGGAAGATGATGGTCTTGTCGCCCACCAGCGCCTGGTCGTGACTCTCGGCGTAACTGATGGTCTTCTCGTCCTCGCGGCGGTTGGTCATCTCGTACAGTATGTGTCCGGCTTTCCAGTCCTCGTCCTTAACCTCCTTGATATACTTGATCCAGAAATCAGGAATACCCATCGCCAGACGGTAGTCGAATCCGACGCCTCCGTCCTCCACGGGGCAAGCCAGTCCGGGCATACCGCTCATCTCTTCCGCAATGGAGACCGCATAGGGCTTGACCTCATGGATGACCTTGTTCGCCAAGGTGAGGTACATGAGCGCGTCGCCGTCCTCGTTGCCGTTGAAGTAAGAAGGATAGCCGTTGAAGTCCTCGCCCAGACCGTGGCTGCGGTAGATCATCGAGGTCACGCCGTCGAAGCGGAAGCCGTCGAAGTCGTATTCGTCGAGCCAGAACTTGCAGTTCGACAGCAGGAAATGGAGCACTTCGTTCTTGCCGTAGTTGAAGCAGAGCGAGTCCCATGCGGGGTGCTCACGGCGTCCGCCGTCATGGAAATACTGGTATCCGGTGCCGTCGAAATTACCGAGTCCCTCGAGTTCGTTCTTCACCGCGTGGCTGTGCACGAGATCCATGATGACCTTCATGCCCCTGCCGTGCGCATCGTCAATGAGGGCTTTAAGTTCGTTCGGCGTACCGAAACGGCTGCTGGCTGCAAAGAAATTGGATACATGGTAACCGAAGGAGCCGTAGTAGGGGTGCTCCTGGATGGCCATTATCTGCACGCAGTTGTAGCCCAGTTCGGCAATGCGCGGCAGCACATCGCGGCGGAACTCCTCGTAACTGTTCACTTTCTCCTCCTTGGAGGACATGCCGATATGACATTCGTAGATGAACAGTCCGTCCTTGCCCGCTTTCTTTACCTTGGCGGAGTTGCGGTGCTTCCATTGGAAATCCGGTTCGTCCCACACCTGTGCGGAGAAGATCTTGGTCTGCTCATCCTGCACCACGCGGCGCACGTAAGAAGGAATGCGCTCTCCGTAGCCGCCGTTCCACTCGACGAGCAGTTTATAGAGTTGCTCGTGCTTAATGGCATCTTCCGGTAACTTGGCTTCCCATACTCCGTTACCAACGGGCTGCAGGCGGTATTGCTCGTCCTTCTGCCAGTTGTTCATATCGCCCTTGATGTAGATAGCGGTGGCGTTCGGCGCCCACTCGCGGAAAATCCATCCGTCTTTCACATGGTGGAGACCGAAATAGAGGTAACCGGTTGCCCACTCGGCGAGCGGTTGTCCTCCCGTCAGTTCCGCTTCTTTGCGTGACGCATACTCGGCGCGCGCCTTAAGTGCGTCCTCATAGGGTTGCAGATAGGGGTCGTGTTCAACGATCTTCAGGTGTTTTTCTTTCTTGGCCATGGTAATATTGATTTTTTGAATTTCCGTGATTACGTCATGAGGTCATGCCGTTATGACGATTATTGGTTCACCCTTGCTTTGACAATGAGTTTGCGGTACTCCTTGCCCGGCGCAATGCCCGGCTGGTGTGCATCGGAGGGGAAGAACACGGCGAAGTGACCTTTGGGCACCACGAACTTGGCGGTAGCCTCATCCGCGTAGAACTCCACATCCTTGCCCTCGTCATACTCCTGCGTCACATCCTGGCAGTCCACTTGCGCCTTCCAGCCCATCATCTCATCGTCACCGAGGGGAATCTGGATGTCCAGATAGTCCTTGTGTGCCTCCATGCGGCATTTGGCTTCTTCTTTTCCCTTGAAATCAAGAATGTTGACGAACAGGTCCTTGCCATCCAGATAGATTTTGCAGGCGGGCAGTTCTTCCAGGTCATTGTCGTTGTAGAACTGCATGAATTGTTTGAGGCCCGGTACACTGTCGTAGTACCAGTCGGCGTTTTCCAATTTGTCTAAAATCATAAAGATATTTACAATTTAGTTATTTACAAATTTAGTTTATCGCTTGTTCATTTGAGCGAATTTGGGCGCAAAGGTAATAAAAAAAATTGACATATACAAGTGTATATGCCAAAAAGTGAAAAATTTTTTTTCGTTTTATCCCAATAGGATGCCGGTCTGGTACACCGCGAAAGCGACCAGCCATGCGAGTGCGAGGGAGTGGAAGACAGTGAACCACGCCCATATTTTGCCTGCTTCGCGGTGGAGTGTGGCGATAGTAGCCACGCAGGGGAAATAGAGCAGCACGAAGAGCATGAACGAGAAGGCCGTGAGCGGCGTGAAGCCGGCGGCGCTGATGTCTCCGCCGTAGAGGATGGCGAGCGTAGAGACGATGGCTTCCTTGGCGGGCAGGCCGGTGATGAGGCAGACGGACATTTTCCAGTCAAAACCGAGCGGCTCCATGAGCGGGGAGACGAACTGTCCGAGCGTAGCCAAGTAGGAGTGCTCGAGGTCGTTGATGTCCTGTCCCGGGAAATACTCCAACGCCCAGATGATGATGGACGCCCACAGAATGACCGTACAGATCTTCTGCAGGTAGTCCGCGACACGCTCCCATATATGTGCGACAGCGACCCGTGCTTTGGGCAGCCGGAACTCGGGCAACTCATTGACGGTATCGTCATGGTCCCGGCGGAACCATTTGGTGCGCTTCATGATCATGGCGAACAGCACGGACAGGCATATGCCGATGGCGTAGAGCGAAATCATAACGAGCGCCTTGTACCGCTCGAAGAAGGTATCCACGAACAGCATATACACCGGCAGTCGCGCCGAGCAGGACATGAAGGGCACCATGAGCATGGTGAGAACGCGGTCCTTGGGGTTCTGTATGTCGCGCGCCGCCATGATAGCCGGCACGTTGCAGCCGAAGCCCATGAGCATCGGCACGAAACTACGTCCGTGGAGTCCAATCCGGTGCATGACGGTATCCATGATATACGCCTCGCGCGCCATGTATCCGCTGTCCTCCATGAGGGAAATGAAGAAGAAAAGGATGATGATATTCGGCAGGAAAGCGAGCACGGCACCCACTCCTTTGAGTATGCCGTCCACCAACAGGCTGGTCCACCAGCTCTGTGCCATCCGTCCGTTGAGCCACGTGCCCAGCGCATCCACTCCGTTCTCTATCCACTCCTGGGGGTAGGCACCGAGGGTAAAGGTGCACCAGAAGACGAAATAGAGGATTGCCATCATGATAGGGAAGCCCAGCCATGGGTTGGTGAGGACTTTATCAATGCGCTCCAGGCGTGTCTGGTGCTTGTCATTCTTGGCGTGCGTGAGCGTCTGCGTCAAAATACCGTGCACATACGCCCGGTAGGTCTCCTCGTCCTCCTGGTCCCGGAGGTGGTAGATAGGGTGCGCCTCGGAGGCCGGTCTTGCCGCCACCTGCTCCAGCACCGACAGACAGTTGGGCAGTCCGTAGTTGAGCCGCACGGAGACGCGGCAGGTGGGTACACCTATCAGTTCCTGCAGTTTGGGGATATTGAGGGAGTGGTCCGTTTGCAGCAAGAGGTCATATCGCCCGATGGCGAGTACGATTTTCTCATGCTCGTCAATGATATGCGGCGTGAGCAGCAGCGAATCCTCCAGACGGGTGGAATCGACTACCTGCAGCACCACATCAAACGCGTGACCGTGCAGTTCGTCCAGGTCGTGCACCTCAATGAACTGTACGTCCGCTTTCTGTTCGTCCGCCTGCTTCTGCAGGGCCTTGCTGAGCGAACTCTTCCCGCTTTGCGGGAGTCCTATGACGGCAATGCGGATCACTATAGGGCTTTCAGTGTTTGGCAGAGCCATTTATAACAACGCTCGGTGGATGGGATGGACAGTCGCTCCTGCGGGCTGTGCACACCGTACATCTGCGGGCCGATGGACACCATGTCAAGATAGGGGTATTTCTCGAGGAACAGGCCGCACTCCAGTCCGGCATGGATAGCCAGCACCTTGGGTTCGGCCTTGTACAGGTCGGTGTAGGCTTTCTTGACCGTCTCCAACAATTCCGATTTGGGGTTGGGGGCCCAGCCCGGGTAGCCGTCACCGTGCGTCACCTCGTCGCAAGCCATGGAAAGGGCCTGCTCCACCGCCCATTTGAGGTGGTGCTTGGAAGATTCGATAGACGAACGTTGCGAAGTGTTCACTTCTACGAAATAGTTGTTGGTCCTGTCATGGTCTCGTTGGTCGCTGGATGACTGCTTAATCTTGATGGAAGCGAGGTTGGTGCTGGTCTCGACGAGTCCGGGCATGTCCTTGCTCATGGCAATCATGCCGTGCGGGCATTCGCACAGCGCCATGATGAGACGGTAGGCCTTGTCGGCAGGGATGCAAGAGTCGGGCATGTCGCATGTCTCAAGTTCAAGGCGCATGTCAGTCTCCACCTCCCCGAACACCTGCTCCATTTGCGCTACGTAATGATTCCACGCGATGCGTATATCTTCCTTGAACGCCATGGGAACGGTGATTACCGCTTCCGCTTCGCGGGCGATTGCGTTGCGGAGGTTACCTCCGTTGAGGGAAGCCAGTTGTACTTCCGTCTGCGGCCAGATGCGCGCCAGGAACCACACGATGAGCTGGTTGGCGTTCGCACGGCCTTTGTTGATGTCATCGCCCGAGTGACCGCCCATCAATCCGCCTACTGAAAGGCGGATGGCTATCAGCTGTCGGCTATTGGCTATTGGCTGTGGCGTATAGTGCATTTTGGCGAGGGTGTCGATGCCACCGGCACAGCCGATGAAGATCTGTCCGTCGTCCTCGGAGTCGAGGTTGATGAGCCGTTTGCTTTTGAGCATGCCGTCCTGGAGTTTCATGGCGCCTGTCAGTCCGGTCTCCTCATCGACGGTGAAGAGACACTCGACGGCAGGGTGGGGCAGTTCGTTGTCGGTAATAGCCGCCAATGCCATGGCGATGCCTATTCCGTTGTCGGCGCCAAGGGTGGTTCCTTTGGCTTTGAGCCATTCACCATCCACGTAGGTCTCGATGGAATCGGTCATGAAATCATGCTGCACATCGCCGTTCTTCTCGCAGACCATATCCATGTGCGCCTGCAGGATAACGCCTTCGTGGTCTTCATAACCGGGGGTGGCAGGCACGCGCATGATGACATTCATGGCTTCATCGGCCACGCATTCAATACCGTGGTCGGCGGCAAAAGCCTGCAGCCACCGGCTGATTTGCTGTTCATGCTTGGACGGACGAGGTACTTTGCATATCTCGGCGAAAATATCAAAAACTCTGTTGCTCATAGCGATAATTTTTATTTTGCCTGCAAAGGTACTGCTTTTTTTTGATATATGCAAGAAAAAAAAGAAAAAGCGACTTTTTCGAGTCGCAATTTCTGTTATTTGATGTTGAACGCTTTGAGAATAATGGGTTCCATGATCTCATATCCGGCGTTCGTGGGATGCACATTGTCATTGCTCAGTTCTTTGCGCAACCCTCCGTCCGTATCGACCATGGCGCTGTAATAGTCCACATAGAGGATTTTATTCTTCTGCGCGTAATCCTGAATCATCTCATTGAGTGCCTTGATCTGCTGCGGCGCATCAATAATGTAGGGGTTCCAGCGGAAGGAACGCGCCGGCAGGATGGAACAGAGCACAGGACGGATCTTGTTCGCCTTCGCCAGTTCGCACATGGAGATGATGTTACCCAGTGTGTGCTCCGGCGAGATGGTGCCGTTGTTCTGCGCCACATCGTTGGTGCCGCACATGATGACGACCGTTTTCGGGTGCAGGTCAATGACATCCTGGCGGAAGCGGACCAGCAGTTCGGAGGAAGTCTGTCCGCCGATGCCACGACCGGTGAACCCATGCGCACGGAAGAAGTCCGGACGCATCTTGTACCAGTTGTTGGTAATACTGTTGCCGTAGAAAACCACGCTGATTTTCGCTTCGTGCGACAGCAGGTCGGCGTTATTGTCCGCATAGCGGCCGAACTTCGCCCAGTCGCTGTGGCGTTTCTCCCGTTTGGCAAGGAGCTTCCGGTGCTGCGCCACGACGTTGTATGTCTCCTTGCTGACGGGCAGGGTGGTAAACGTCGCGACAATGGGGTAGTGGTCGCTCAGGTAGGGCACACCGTAGCCGTCCCGCAGGATACGGAACTCCAGCGGCGAGGCGTTGCGGTAATAGATATAATCTATCATCTTGCCCTTGCCGGGTTTGTAGCCGTGGAAGGTGTAGAGCGTGTCGGTGACAGGCGCTTCGCGTTGCGCCAGCTTCATCGTGTTCCACATCGGTGCCAGTTCGGGAGCATCGGGTGTGACGTTCAGGTCACCCATTACGAACATCGGCACGGAGTCCCCGCCGATAGCGATGGCACTGTCGGCTATGAGCTGCAGGCTCTTCTCGCGCGCCACGACACCTTTGTGGTCGAGGTGGGTGTTGAAGACGAGGTACTGCTCCCCGCTTTT
>Ga0265298_10011790_pt1 | contig 10195 bp, 9 predicted proteins | sample AusTroGonzalo_MG_3_FD_193486 | JGI IMG/M metagenome (GOLD analysis project Ga0265298, IMG submission 193486) | Bovine rumen microbial communities from tropical cattle in Woodstock, Queensland, Australia - Gonzalo_01 | ecosystem: Host-associated > Mammals > Digestive system > Stomach > Rumen ... | reverse complement strand
GCACGTATCCAGTCAGCATTGGGTAAGTTAATACCAATAGCTGTTGAAGGGTATTCGTCGCCACCTAGCATAGCAGCACAGATAGCATTGGCAGTAACACCCTTTACATGTGGTTTACGGAAACGAGAGTCCACGGGTGAATGGTCCTCGAACCACTGTGCATTCTGACTAATGGCTTGCGTGCGCTTAGTGGCTTCCAGATCTTTGTATTCTACAATACCTTCCCACGAGCCTTTCAGTCCCAACGGATCGCCATAGACCTCAATAAAGCCATTGACAAAGTCTACCCTTCCCTCGTGTTCGCCAACCCATTCAATACAGTAGTTGTTGAACACCTGCAAATCACCTGTCTGATAATATTTGATAAGCAGTTCTATCACATGCTGCTGACGAGGATTCTCCGCTACCGTCTGCGCTTTCTCCAGCCAATATACAATCTGTCGGATGGCATTGCCATAACGACCATAAACCTTCCACACATCTTCACGAATGGTATCACCCTCTTTAACAAGTGTTGAGTTCAATCCATAAGATGCTGGAGACGGATTGCCTTCATCCATTGCTTTCTGCTGAGCATAGAACGCCTCAGCCTCCTGCTGCGTCACACCCTCATAGAAATTACAAGCAGAAGTCTGTATCAAATCAGCACCATCAGCCTTGTTAACACGCTTGGGCAGTACTGTTGGATCGAAGATAACGGGAAATAGTTCGTCACACATTTCCTCTACCGTCTCACCAGCGCGCAAAGGCAGTCTTGTGGCATCTACCTGCAACAAGACACTACGCAGATAGTCAGCCGAGAAACCTGGCTCAAACTTCTCCGTGCCATAATGGTGGTAGATACCGTTTGAGAACCAGACACGTTTCAAATATACTTCTAAAGCACGAAAGTCATCACTATCATGATCGATAGTGAGGTCAGTATAGATAGCCTCCAACATCTTACGAATGCGGAGGTTATATTTTCCAAACTGGTCGAAAGTGATGTCACGCCCATAGAGCGTGGCTTTCGAGAGGTAATAAATCAACTTTTTCTGCAACAAAGACAATTGCTCAAATCCGTTTAAACGGTATCTGAGCAATTGAATGTCCGCAAAACGCTCTTTGGTCAGATAACCAAAGTGTGGCGTACAATCATCCGAATAGTTCATTGTGTGTTTAAAGCGTTTTCTTTTCGTGTTTGACCTTCTCGGCAGGGTGCTGAGCCAGATGCTGCAGACGATATTCACGAGGCGTCATACGCATCAGCTTGTAGAATGAAGCATAGAAAGACTGACGATTAGCAAAACCTACCATATCACTAACCTCCTCCATGCGCAGATTCTGATACCTGCGGTCAACCAGAATTGTCATCGCTTCCTCTATTCGGAACTTGTTGACGAAAGAAGTATAGTTCATGTGGAAACGGACATTTACCACAGCAGAGATATAGCGCGTATTGGTGCCTAAATCTTCTGCAAGTTTCTTGGCAGAATAGTCCTTATCCTTATACTTCTTCTCCATCACGATGATATTCAGGATCTTCTCCTTCATTTCATCCATCAACTTAGGGCTGACGAGACTGCGATACACAGCCTCTTTAGCTTTTTTCTCTGTAATATTATACTTTGCCATACCCTGTGAAGAATTTATTTATACAATTCATTTGCAAATATACAAAAAAAAATAATACAAGTGTTATTATTTTCCAAAAAAATGATTAATTTTGTAGAAAATTCATGATTTAGAGCCAAATATGGCCATTTCTAACGCTAATTTTCTTAACAAATGATCTTCTATTTCACTGGAACTGGTAACACTCGATGGGCTGCACAACAGTTGGCAGAAGCCACTGATGACAAGCTCTATTTTATTCCCAACGAGCTGCGCAAGAAGACGCTCCACTATACTTTGGCAGACGATGAGCGCTTGGGTATCTGTTTCCCCACTCACGGTTGGCAGCCACCCCATATCGTTCGCGAATTCCTGCGTCGAGCCTCGTTTGACAACGTACACTACGTCTTTGCGCTGACCACCTGTGGCGACAATATGGGCTATGCCATGCGCATTCTTCGCAAGGAGCTACAGCGCAAGGGACTCTCATTAGATGCAGCCTTTGCTGTCGTCATGCCTGAGTCAAATGTCTGCTTCTCGTTTCTCCACCTCGACAGCAAGGAGTCTGAAGAGCGCAAGATTGCTGCCGCTCAAGAGCGCATGCCTCACATCTGTGACCTTGTTTCTCAGAAAGCACGCAATGTAGAGGAGTTAGTCAAAGGCTCCATACCCTTTACCTATACTTATGTAATTGGTGGTTATTACAACAAGCACCTGATTACAGACGAGAAGTTCTGGGTAGATACAGAGCAATGCATCCTATGCGGCCTTTGTGCCAAACGCTGTCCGGTTGACGACATCGAAGGAATACCGCCACGCTGGAAGCACAATGGTAGCTGTACCAACTGCTTAGCCTGCTACCACTACTGTCCCACGCATGCTATCCACTGGGGCAACATGCAGCGCGGACAATATTATTTCAATAGACGCGAGGACCAAAAATAGTTGTTCCCACACGTACCATCGTAGAGTCTTCCTCGATAGCCAGCTGATAGTCGTGACTCATACCCCATGAGCGCTCGCAGAAGTAATCCTTGTCAGCAAAGTAGGCCGCCTTCAGCTCATAGAAGAGCGTCTTTGCCTGACGGAACTCACTGCGTATCTGCTCCATATCGTCAACGTAAGAGGCCATCATCATCAGGCCACAGATGCGCACATGACTGAGCGAGCGCCACTCGCCGTCAGCCAACAACTGACGGCAGGCATCGGGTGTCAGTCCGTATTTCGTCTCTTCTTCGGCAATGTGCAGTTCCAGGAGTACATCAATCACGCGCTCACACTTGACAGCCTGCTTATCGATTTCCTTCAGCAGCTTCAGCGAGTCCACAGCCTCAATCATCGTAACATAGGGCGCAATATACTTCACCTTATTTGTCTGCAGATGACCGATGAAGTGCCACTGGATATCCTTTGGGAGTGTCTCGTGCTTCTGGCGCAATTCCTGTTCGTGACTCTCACCGAAGATGCGCTGACCTTCTTCGTAGGCAGCCTCGATATAATCGTTGGGGTGATACTTGGAGATAGCCACAAGACGAACGCCCTGTGGCAAATTACCCAGTACCTGCTTCAGATTTCCTTTAACGTCGTACATCATCCCTCATATTCGGGCTTGTCGTCGTGCTTTTCTTTACCGTACTCGAAAACATCCATCAGTGTGGTCTCAGCAACAGAGGCGATGACATAGTCAATCATCGTGCCACCCATCACCTCGTCAACATTCTTCACGGCACCGTTCAGTGTACCAGCCTGTACCAGGTAGTTGACGTTAGAGCGCTTCTCCTTCTCCGTTTTCTCGTCGATAGTAATAAACTGCAGTTTACACTTATACCAACGGTCTGCCAGTTCCTCATCGGAGAAGAATATCTCACCATAAGGAGCAATCTTAATATCTTTAACGGTAAACTCACCGCTTATATAACTCGACATCTCTTCCATGATGCGCTTCTCAGCCTCGGTAAAGCTGAGGGCATCAACGACGTAAGTTTCTGTAACTTGCTTCTGCAAGCCGTCTTCCATTACTTTCTCATACTTGATTTTGCATTCAAACCAAATTGCTGTTCTTGATCTCATTATTTGTTTATTCTTTTATTTATTACCTTTCAGTTGTTTCTTTTTCTCGTTGGTAACACGATCTATAATCTCACTGGCTATCAGCTGAGCACGCTCAGGCGTCAAGCTGGCTTCGGCACCCATCTTTTGCTGCATCTTCATCAGTTCCTCAATGGTTGACTGACTCTCTGCTGAGAATGCCTTCTCCGTCGTGTTCATATATTCCTTATTATATATCTTTGAGAGGATGCGGTCAGCCTCTTTCTCATAGTTCTTACGGAATATCTCCTCAGCCTTAGCCTGATAGACGCGCTGCGCCTCCTGATCCTCCTCTGTCAGTGAGTCAGCACTGACTACGCCCAAGTCCTCCGGTTTGAAACCGTCGTCCAACAAGTCGTCAGTAGCCTGACGAGGAGCTGGTTTCACAAACTCCACCTGCGTAGGTTCCGGGAACAGTTCCAGGTATAGTTCCAATACGACGAGTGCTACGATGACAGCAGCAACAAACATCATCACAGAGCGCATCATACTACGACGCGACTGTACTGCCTTCCACAATGCCTGCGGTGTATCGTAACGATCCTCCGGCTTTTCGCTGGTAGCTTTCTTCAAGGCATTACGATACTCTACTGTCATTCCGGCATGCTGAAAGATGGTCTCCATAAACTTACCGATGGAGTAAACATCACAACGGTCGTCAATGGTTCCGTGCTCCAACACTTCAGGAGCTACGAATACAGCATCATCTCCATAAAGGGCACGCTGGTCATTCATCGACAGATAGAACGAGCCATGAGAGAGCAACATAATAGCATGGTCACCCTTGCGCACCAGTACCGTCTTGGGCGAATAACATATATGCTGAACGCCCTGACTATGAAGATAGGTAGTGATATCCACCAAGGCCTGCAGTGTATTATCTACAAAACCTTTCTCGGCAACGATGGCAGGATTCTCATTGAGCAACTGCTCCATCGAGAAGAACACGCCCTGCTCTATCTCCAAGCGCTCTATCTCACCGTTCTTATTCACCACAGGAGTATAGTGCAACTGGTGGCGGTTCACCAAGGTATTGCTACGCTCACACTCCGTCTTCAGGGCTCCAGAGAATGCTATGCTACTGTTCAGTTCCGGACGGATATTAACAACCGCGCGGTATTTCCCATCAATCTGAATACGATAATATTCTCCGATGGGAAGAAGCGTCCTATTCAGCTTCCCTTCATTTTTAGCAGCGAGCATTTCTTCGAAGTTCATACCTATCTTTATATTTTTCGTGCCGCAAAAGTACAAAAAAAATATGAATTATGCATTATTAATTATGAATTATTTCGTACCTTTGCATGCGATTTACGTAAATTAAACAACATGCCAGAAATATCAGTACGCGGAATTGAGATGCCCGAGTCGCCAATCAGAAAACTCGCACCTCTTGCTGCCGCAGCCAAGAAACGCGGAACACGCGTGTATCATCTGAACATCGGACAGCCTGATCTGCCCACACCACAGGTAGGTCTTGATGCGCTGAAACAGATTGACCGCAACATCCTGGAGTACTCACCGTCACAAGGCTATCAGAGCTATCGCGAGAAGTTGGTTGACTACTACGCGAAGTACAACATCAACGTGACAGCCGACGACATCATCATTACCAGCGGTGGTAGTGAGGCGGTGCTCTTTGCCTTCTTGTCATGTCTGAATCCTGGCGATGAGATTATCGTGCCAGAGCCTGCCTACGCCAACTATATGGCCTTTGCCATCAGTGCTGGCGCCAAGATTCGCACCATTGCTACGACGATTGATGAGGGATTCTCGCTACCTAAGGTAGAAAAGTTCGAAGAACTCATCAACGACCGTACGCGTGCCATCATGATCTGCAACCCCAACAACCCCACGGGTTATCTCTATACCCGTCGTGAGATGAATCAGATTCGCGATCTGGTGAAGAAGTACGACCTGTACCTCTTCTCTGATGAGGTCTATCGCGAATACATCTATACGGGTTCACCTTATATCTCTGCCTGCCATCTGGAAGGCATCGAGCAGAACGTTATCCTCATCGACTCCGTGTCTAAGCGCTATTCTGAGTGTGGTATCCGTATCGGTGCCCTCATTACGAAGAATGCTGAGGTGCGCAAGGCCGTGATGAAGTTCTGTCAGGCTCGCCTCTCTCCTCCCCTCATCGGTCAGATTGTTGCCGAGGCATCGCTCGATGCCCCTGAGGAGTACTATCGCGATGTCTACGACGAGTATGTAGAGCGCCGTAAGTGTTTGATTGACGGACTGAACCGCATTCCAGGTGTCTATTCACCTATTCCTATGGGTGCCTTCTATACCGTTGCCAAGTTGCCTGTCGACGATGCCGAGAAGTTCTGTCGCTGGTGTCTGGCAGAATTTGAGTATGAAGGTCAGACAGTGATGATGGCTCCTGCCGCCGGTTTCTACACCACTCCTGGTGCTGGCATCAATCAGGTGCGTATCGCCTACGTGCTGAAGAAAGAAGACTTGGAGCGTGCACTCGTTGTATTACAGAAAGCGCTCGAAGCATATCCTGGGAGAGTGGAAAGTTGAAAGTGGAAAGTTGAAGGTTGAGAGTTGAATTTCCCTCTATTCATAGCTAAGCGAATCTATTTTACTGAGGGCGACCGCCATGAGGTAAGTCGTCCTGCTATTCGTATTGCTACTGTTGGTGTAGCCATAGGACTAGCTGTTATGATTATCACCGTTAGCGTGATACTGGGTTTCAAACATACCATCCGTGATAAGGTGGTTGGCTTTGGCAGTCATATTCAGATTACCAATTTTGCTACCCAACAGACGGCCATACCGGCACCTATCGCTATCAACGACACGCTGATGCGCCAGCTGAAGAAGATTCCAAATATCCAGCAGATAGAGCGATACACTATCACACAGGGAATTCTGAAAACGGATAGCGACTTCTTGGGTGTTGCCTTCAAGGGAGTAGGAGAAGATTATAACCTCTCCTTCATCCGTCAGAATATGCAGGAAGGCAAGTTGCCTACATTCAGCAGCAAGAAGAGCAGCAACCAAGTCGTGGTGTCGCGCAAGATGGCCGACAAGTTGCATCTGCATATTGGCGACAAGGTGTATGCTTATTTCATTGCCTACGATGATGTCCGCGCCCGACGCTTTACGGTCAGTGGCATCTACCAGAGCAACATGAAGCAGTTTGACGATGTGCTCTGTCTGACCGATCTGCGCACTACCAATCGTCTGAACGACTGGGAGCAAGACCAGTGTAGCGGAGCAGAGATACTCGTCAAAGACTTTGAGCGCACCGACGAAACCAATATGGCTATTGTCGGACTGCTAAAGGGACATACCGACCATTATGGTGAGACACTTTCCTCACAGACTATCTTCGAGGCCTATCCGCAGATATTCTCCTGGCTCTCACTGCTTGATATCAACGTGTGGATTATCTTGGCGCTGATGATTTGTGTGGCTGGCTTCACCATGATTAGCGGCTTGCTCATCATTATTCTGGAGCGCACACAGATGATTGGTATCCTGAAGGCTTTGGGAGCGCGCAACAAGACGGTGCGCCATACCTTCCTGTGGTTTGCGGCATTCATCATCAGCCAGGGATTACTCATTGGCGACGTGATTGGTGTCGGTCTGGTAGTATTGCAACAGCAAACAGGCTTCATCCATCTCGACCCAGCCAGCTACTATGTGGATACAGCACCCATGGAGCTCAACATCCCCATCATAGTTATTCTGAATGTGGCAACACTGCTTATCTCCGTCTTCGTACTGATAGCCCCCAGCTATCTGGTATCACACATCCAGCCAGTCAAAGCAATGCAGTTTGACTAGTTTACACCTTATTATATATATAAGAGGTGAGAGGTGAGAAGCTAGAGGTGAGAGATTAGACTATTCCAAGTCAAAAGGACCTGTGGGAGTGGTACGCTTGAGCACCTCCAAACGGATATCGACTCCAGCAATGATTCCGTAACTGCGCAGCACACTTTCTACCGTCTTTCGTGCCAGCTCCGGATGGTTATTCTCCTCGCTGAGATGACAGAGCCACACATTCTTCAACTGCTCTGACATATTCTCTGCAATGGCTACGCCACAGTCGCGATTGTTCAGATGGCCCTTACCAGAGAGGATGCGTTCCTTCAAGAACTGAGGATAAGGACCGCCCTGCACCATCTCAATATCGTGATTGGCCTCAATAACCAGATGACGCGCCCTACTGATATACTGCTTCATCTCGTCAGTTACGCGACCGGCATCCGTAATCAGACAGAAATTCGTTCCCTCAGCCTCAATGAAATAACCCACATTGTCGGCACTATCATGGGGTACGGCAAACGGCGTTACCATAAAGTCGCCTAACTGCATGGTATTCCCTTTCTCCACCAAGCCTACCAGTTCCGCAGCCACCTTCTTCACCACGCAGTAGTTACGATTAATGCCGTCGTGCACCTCGCGGGTAGCATAGATAGGTATCTGATAGTCGCTGCTGAATGAGCCCACCGACTTGATATGGTCGGCATGATCGTGGGTAACAAGTACATGCTTCACGCTGGAAAGGCTGACGCCATAGTCGCGACAGGCTTTCTTCAGGCCTCTCAGCCCTACTCCAATATCAATGAGTAGCGCGTCGGTCTTGGTAGCCAACAGATAGCAGTTTCCGCTGCTTCCACTTCCGAAAGAGATAAACTTCAGCATAGTTTTTTAGGAATTTGCCTGCAAAAGTACAAAAAAATTCTCAATTTTCAGTTCTCAATTCTCAATTATTTTATATCTTTGCGCTCATTCGAGCGCGAAGATACTCCGTCTCGGCAAAAAAAAAGAAAGGAGTTTCTTTGTTTTGCTCTCAACTTTTCGTATCTTTGCAAACAAAACTGACCGAAAACGATGAAGAAACTCCTAATCTTTGCGATGACACTGTCATTGACAGCTTGCAACATGCTGCAGAGCGATGACGACAAAGCCACAGATGTTGCTGTGCAGTGGGGCGAAGCCTATTTCAATTGTGATTTCCACGCTGCCGAGGCGCTAAGCACTCCCGAGAGTCTGCGCTGGCTGCAGTTTGCTGCATCGAATACCACTCAGCAGGACCTCGACCTCTTGAAGCAGCAGGCCGCCGATGTAGAGGCTACCGACTATCTTCCTGAGGCCAACGACACGCTGCGCGTGGTGGAGTTGCGTGTAAACCACTATCTGAGCAAGAATCTATCTGCTGGTGTTTCACAACAGATAGAAGAAGGTGTGTTCCACATTACCACCGTCAAGCGCAATGGCAACTGGCTGGTTAGAATGGCAAGCCTACCGCGAAATGAAAAGCAAAATCGCGACTAAGTTTCGGATGCAGTATCGGGAAGTGTCCGTCACGGTCTTCATACGCTGGATTCACGGCCTTCATACCCATATCGAAACGCACAATGAAGTAGTCGAAGTTCAGTCGTATGCCCAAGCCATAGCTTGCTGCTAACTGATCCAGAAATTCATTGATTTTAAACTGTCCGCCAGGCTGGTCTTCGTATTCGCGCAGTGTCCAGATGTTACCAGCATCAATAAACAGCGCGCCACTGAATTTCCAGAACAGCTTGGCACGATATTCCATATTGAGGTCGAGCTTCATATCACCCGTTTGGTTGATGAAGTCGATGCGACCGTCAGTACCCACAAACTTACCAGGTCCTAATGAGCGTACGCTCCAACCGCGCACACTGTTGGCACCACCTGAGAAGTAGCGCTTCTCGAAAGGCAGGATGCTGCTGTTGCCGTATGGATAGGCGATACCCAGTCCGATGTGGAACACCAGCTGGTTGTTGAAGTCGAGATTGATGTTACGGGTAAAGTCGAATGTGCCGCGCACATACTGTGCATAAGCAATATTGAGGAAGGTGTACTGCCCCTCAGTATTGGTATGGAAGTGCATGGCACGCGCTGCCCAGTTGAGCAGGTTACCCGCCGTTTCCACATTAGCCTTGATAGCCCAGCGGTTGTTGTTATACGAGTAGCCCACGCCAAACTTCATAATAAAGAGGTTCTCATAGTTATAGCGCAGAATAGAGTTGCGCGACTGACTATTGTCCAGATACTCACTCTCGAAGGTTGGACTAATCCATGGCATATAGATATAGTTCAGGTCGAGCAAATCCACCTGATAGCGGTCGTGGTGTCCCTGGTCGTTCCAACGATATTTCCAACCCACTGAGAATACACGACGATGGAACTCCGGACGGTTCTGCAGGTCGTAGTTGGCTGCCAGCTCAGAGGTAGCATTGATGCGTCGGCGGAAGCTACTGCTGAGGAAGGGTGCTATAAATCGCGGGAATGTCAGTCGCGTACCAAGGCTGTATTCTATGTAGTTATCACCCACATAGCCCTCCAAATTCCTGATGGCCTCATAGGCACCACGCAACTCCACCGACAGGTTTTCCGAACCATGGAAGATGTTACGATTCTGGAAGGTGATAGTGGCTGCAGCACCGAAGTCACCGGCAGTATTGGTACCTTCCGGCTGGAAAGAGATCGTCGACGACTTGTTGGTACTCAGGTTGATGTC
>Ga0265298_10011787_pt1 | contig 10197 bp, 9 predicted proteins | sample AusTroGonzalo_MG_3_FD_193486 | JGI IMG/M metagenome (GOLD analysis project Ga0265298, IMG submission 193486) | Bovine rumen microbial communities from tropical cattle in Woodstock, Queensland, Australia - Gonzalo_01 | ecosystem: Host-associated > Mammals > Digestive system > Stomach > Rumen ... | reverse complement strand
GTTTCAGAAGGAAATCGGCGTTACGCCGCACCGCTATCTGATCGATAAACGGCTGAAGATGGCCGCGGAGCTGCTGGTGACCGACGACAGTGCCGGCGCGCGGACGATCACGGATATCGCGTACTTGTGCGGGTTCCGCGATTCGATGTATTTTTCAAAGATGTTCCGGAAAAAGTACGGCATCTCGCCGCGAAACTATCCCAAAGCCGAACGAAACAAAACCGCGCCGGTGCCCGACGCGGAGAGTCCGAGGATCATGATGTAAATTACCAAACCAGTTCCCGGCCGAAGTGCTTTTTATACTCTTCCATGGTCATGACAGTGGGGCTGGTCTGGAACTCTTTGGCAAACTCCTGTGCCTTTTCCACGGACGGAGCCGGCGCGATGACGGAACCGTCCTGACGGACAATCCAGTACTTGTTGTTTGCTTCATCATTCACAACGTAGCCGCCGTTGACTTTTCCCATTTCATCGAGATTGATTTCCCTTGTGTTATCCATGATTTCCGCCTCCTCTTTTTGTCTTGCTTTTTCAGGCTTGTTTTATTATTTCTGCAGGAGCCAACGTGTTTCCTGCACCAGTATATACGAAACAAAGTGGAACGATGGCAGTAGATTTTCGGGAATCAGGCGGTCAGGCCGTGATCACTTCCCCGACTTCCAGCGTTTCCAGCGGATCTCCCTCGCAGCCCGACAGGAGGACACGGTCCAGCGTCAGCTTCTTCAGGTATTTCGCGATGATCCCTCTCCGGCAGCAGGTTTCCACGTTCAAGGCCATGGCGGGTATCAGGGGCTCGGCGGCGGGGTCGAAGGTGAAACGGCAATCCCGAAGGATGAGGGATTCCATCGGCTTTTCGGGCAATCCCATGACATAGGCCGCGCAGGCCTTGCAGCCGGAAGCCCGCACCCTTTCAAAACAGACGGTTCCGAGCTCCGGCGTTGTTTCATCCACCGGCAGTTTTTCGCGGCTCTGCACCCTGTCTGATCTGCCGTCCGCATCGCAGAAATAGAAGCTGTTGACCACGAGGGGCATTTTGACTCCGTCCATCTGAATATCCCGGAACAGAATCCGATCGACTACACCGTCCCGACCGCGGTCCCGGCGGGTTTTAATCCGCAGCGCGCGGTCGTTTCCGCGCATATAACAGTGATGCGCTTCCACATTTTTGACGCCGCCGGCCATCTCACTGCCGACGGTGACCCCGCCGTGACCGTCCAGCAGTGCGCACCATCCGATTTCCAGATCCTCGCAGGGGGTTTTATATTTCTTCCCCAGGCCGATTTTTCCGCTTTTGATGGCGATGCAGTCATCCCCGACGGAGATCTCGGCGCCGAGAAGCCGCACCTGCCGGCAGCTTTCCGGATCAAATCCGTCCGTGTTGGGACTGTCCCAGGGCGCCCGGACCCGGATATCAATAAAATCAAGATGGTCGCTGAAAGCGGGATGGATGTTCCAGCTGGGGCTGTTCATGAAGGTCAGCCCCTGGATCAGCATATTGCTGCAGCGCTGGGTATAGAAGAGATTGCCCCGGCTGGCGATACGGGTTTTTTTCGGGTCGATCCACCAGTCGCCCTGATCCGCCTGACCGTCGATGACCCCTTCACCGATAATGGAGACATCTGTCAGATCGATCCCGGTCAGGGCCGCGGCGAACCCGTCCGTCGCGCACCCCTCAAACATCCCCAGGAGGACTTCTCCGGCAGGCGTGGCGGCGGGAGTGCTTCCGGGCAGGACCGGAAAGCGGGTGCGGTCTGTCAGCAGTTTCAGCGTTGCCCCGCCTTCGATTTCCAGCGTCATGCGGCTTTTCAGGAACAGCGGCCCCGTCAGATAATCCCCGGCAGGAATCAGCACCCGTCCGCCCTCCGGGCAGCAGAGGATGGCCGCCTGCAGCATGGAAGTATCCTCTGTTTCCCCGTCCCCTTTGGCACCGAAATCCCGGACATCCAGGGTGCAGGTTTCCGCTTTGGTGCGGAAGGGAAGACGCTCCCTGACGCCTGAATCTGTCAGGCTTTCCAGGACATATTCGGTATCCGGTTCCAGATCAAAAAGCGAAACAACCGAGCGATACTCTTCCCCGATTTCTTCTCCGTCCAGAAAAAGGGTATGCTTTTCCCGTGCCTCATAAAACCCTTCCGGATCCAGGAGGATACTGCAGCTGCGGGATGTTACGCACAGTGTTTTCATGACTGAATTCCTTTCTTTATTCGGTCAGGTTTTCAAGCCAGAGACGGGTTTGCTCCGCGTTTTCAGGCGCGGTGTTTTCCAGCGTCATGGGCAGGTTCTTTTTCCGTGCCAGCTCCAGCAGGGGCCTGAAATCCATCTGTCCCTGACCGCAGGGAACCGGGAGCGGCCTCGGCGCATCCGGCCGGGGAAGGAAATCCTTCATGTGCAGCACGCATACGTGATCCCCGAGCCTGTTTACAGCGTCGCTGATCAGCGCGCCTGCTTCACCGGTGTGCGCCGTATCGATCAGGTTGACCGCATCCAGAATGATTCTGACGGCATCGCTGTCCAGGTCTTCCAGCATCCGTTCCGCCGCGGCGGCATCATGGATGATATGGGTACAGACCGGCTCCACGGCCAGAATTACGCCCAGTTCCTCCGCTTCTTTCACCAGCGGTTCGACACGCCTGAGAAAAAGCCGGTAGGATGCTTCCGTCCGGCAGGGGGCGCCTTGCGCTCCGTCCGCGGGCGGCGTTTCCGTTCCCACGCATCGCGCGCCGATCTGCGCGGCAAAGCGGAGATGGGCGCGGTAGATCTCCCGGATCCGGTCAGCCTCGTCCCCGGACTTCTGGGCCAGTGTCAGATAACATCCAAGCACCGCGCATTCCATCTGAGCCCGTTCCAGCTCCTCACGCACTTCCGCGGCCAGGTCAGACGTCAGCAGTTCCGGTGCGTTACGCATACTGAACCCCGGCACCGCCTTGCCCATGGCCAGCTGAACGCAGCTGAACCCCTGGGAGGCTGCGCACGCAAGCCGTTCTTTCAGTGTTCCGGGTTTTGTATCATGCAGTCTGATTCCGATATTCATGGCTGACCTCACTATTCCAGCGTTTCGCCGTCGATCCGGATCCTGGCCGCTATCATTTTTGCCAGGAAATACAGCATGGCGCATTCCGCCTCCTGCCAGATGCGGCGGTTCCTTGCTTCCGCGCAGATCAAATACCCGAAGGTATCCATATCCATGCTGATCCGGACAACGCAGATGGTTTCAATCTCCCTTTTTTTCAGCACCCTGAAGAATACGGGGCTTCGGTTTTTTACCGTGTCAAGGCTGTTCTCGGTGAACAGGTCATCGCTCAGCAGCAGGTGTTCCAGATCCGTGACCGGCTCCGCAACGGTACTGTCCCGGACAGCCCGCATGACTTGCTGCTTCCCGACATAATAGAGATCGGAGATCTGCAGTTCCTCCATCAGCAGGGGCATGACGCTGCGCAGTTTGTTTTCCAGGCCGGGAGCCAGCTCGAACTGACGGATCATGCTACTGAAGGTCGTATACATGCCGTGACGCGCGATCTTCCGGATCACGAGATCTTTATGCTTTTCCGCCACATAGATGATATGGCAGTTCCGTCCCTTGCTCTTTCCGCGGTAGAGCGTTTTGTCGATCAGGTCAAAGAGACCCTGATAATCCTGCGCGTCGGTAGGGTAGATCGCGCAGCCGACTGTGCCGGTGATGAACGGGTTGCAGTCTTCCAGCTGAATGTTTTTCCGAAGCACCTGTCCTTCGTAAAGCCCCATGAAATATACTTTGCACATGTCATAGGTCGTATCACGCAGATTGACTATCATCAATTCATCCCCGCCGAAGCGGCCGGCCACGCCAAAGCCTTCCAGACTGGCGGCCAGATCCTCCGCCACCTGCACTAGCACTGCGTCGCCGGCATGATGGCCGTAGGTATCATTGATGAATTTAAAATTATCCAGATCCAGCATGGCAAAGGAGAAGGGGACTTTGTTCTCGATCAGCCACTGGGCAAACCAGAGAATATGCCCGCGGGAAACAAGACCTGTCAGCTGATCCAGCAGGCCTGTGACGTCGGTTTCCCTCAGCTTTTCTCTGAAATAAGAGTATTGCTCCAGCTGCTCCTTCGTGTACATGCGAATGGCTCCTTTCGACCTGTTTCGCCGGAAAATCAGTTCAGCAATCCTGCCCTGAGCATTTCGGTATAGCACAGGACAAAGGGAGCAACGCCTTTGGCATCGTTGGCTACCACGGGCTCTGACAGATAGTATTCATAGCTGCCGTCCCGGCGGCGGTTGTTCTCCGGTCCAAGGCCGGCTACCAGACAGATGCCGCCCAGTTCCGGTTCTCCGTCGCGCCAGACGAGACGATCCGAAAGCGCGGAAAAGGTTTTCAGGCCGAGATCCCTGAAAGCTCCGTCCAGAATACCAAGCCTGGCGCCTTTCAGCATGGCGCAGGCAATCATCGAACTTCCGCTGGATTCCTGGTAATTGCCTTCCCGTCTGCCCTGATCGACGACCTGCCAGTACAGCCCGGAATCCGGATCCGTGTAAGCCGCTTCGCTTTCCGCCAGTTCCCGGAAGATGACGGCTATTTCCTCCCTTTCCGGTCCTGCGGGCAGGATCTCTGTCAGATCCGCCAGCGCCATGGTGAACCATCCCAGGGCTCGGAGCCAGACGCACCGGCTCAGGCCTGTTTCTGAATCCGCCCAGAAAGCTTTCCGGCTTGCATCGTACCCATGAAAGTACAGGCCTGTTTCCGGGTTCCGCATCCGCTCGTGAACGATCCGGACCTGCCGGAGAATATCCGTAAGATCCCCGTCTCCGAACGTCAGGCGGTACAGCGCCTCAAAAGGCTGCGCCATATAGATGCCGTCCAGCCAGACCTGGTTCGGATATATCTTTTTATGCCAGAAGGAACCTTCCCATGTACGGGGCTGCTCCATGAGCAGCTGATGCAGCCGGCCGGCGGCCAGCCTGTATTTCTCGTTTCCTGTTCTCCGCCAGGCCGGGAAGAGCACCCGCCCCTCATTGATATCGTCGAGCTGCTGCTTCTCCGGTTTCAGCGTCAGGATGCTTCCGCCCTCCTGAACAAAATGATCCATGACCTGATCCGCAAAGGCGGCATAGCAGTCATTGCCGGTGATTTCGGTCAATACATTCAGGGCGGTCAGCATGCATCCGTCGATATAATTCCATTCAACCGGCTGTCCCGCACGGATTTTCTCCAGGTTCCAGGCCGTTTTTTCTGGCGTGCTTTGCTCCACCATCCGGAGGATATACTGCTCAATCCGGTTTGTCATGACTGTTGTTGTTCCTTTCAATTCATTCCGTTTTTTATTCCGTCTGCCGCCTGATCCTTATTCGGCCTTTTTTCCAGAGGACTGCCCGATACAGTATATAAAGCTTCGCCGTGGCAAAGCCGTTGCTGACGGCGAAGCTCAACAAGATGCTCCTGACGCCCAGATTCCATATAAAGATGTTTGCGCCCATAAATGCATTTTTGGAGATAAAGATGGAGAAAACGGATGGAATCGGTTACAGGGTGACCCCCTGCTTGAAAATCGCCAGGTCGCGGCAGCCGTTTTCCTCGCCTTTCGTCTGTTTGCCGGAAGCGACCTGCAGCACCAGCTCCAGAAGTTCCGAACCCAGCGCATCAAGCGACATTCCCTCCAGCAGGCGGCCGGCGTTAAAATCGATCCAGCCGTGTTTTTTCTGCGCCAGGGGGGTGTTGGTCGCGATTTTGACCGTCGGGACGGGACAGCCGAAGGGCGTTCCCCGGCCGGTGGAGAACAGGACCATCTGTGCGCCGGAGACGGCTTCGGCCGTGGCGGCGACCAGATCGTTTCCCGGAGCGGAGAGCAGGTTCAGGCCGGGCGTGGTTACCGGCTCACCGTAGGCCAAAACACCTTTTACCGGAGAGCTTCCGCTCTTCTGGGTGCAGCCAAGGGCCTTGTCCTCCAGGGTGGAGATGCCGCCGGCTTTATTGCCCGGGGAAGGATTCTCATAGACCGGCATATGATAGCTTTCGAAGTACGCTTTGAAATCATTGATCAGGTGAACTGTTTTATCAAAAAGCTCCTCGCTTTCGCAGCGGTCCATCAGGATGGTTTCCGCGCCGAACATCTCCGGAACCTCGGTCAGGATCGTGGTGCCGCCCATGGCGGTCAGCAGGTCGCTGAAAACCCCGATGGTCGGGTTTGCCGTGATGCCGGAAAGGCCGTCCGACCCCCCGCACTTCATGCCGATGACCAGCTGATCCGCAGGGCATTCTGTCCGGTGATCCTGTTGCATGTTTGCCGCCAGTTCCTCCAGCAGCTTTTCGCCGGCGGCCAGTTCGTCCTCCGCGTCCTGACAGACCAGAAAGCGGAGGCGGCTTTCGTCATATTCTCCCAGGTAGGGTTTCAGCTGCTCGATGCCGCTGTTTTCACAGCCCAGCCCCAGCAGCAGCACGCCGCCGGCGTTCGGGTGTTTCGCCAGGGCGGAGATCACTTTGCGGGTGTTTTCCTGGTCGTCGCCCATCTGGCTGCAGCCGTAGGGATGGCGGAAGGCGTATACTCCTTCCACGGACCCGCCGGCCAGTTTCTGCGCCCGGTGCGCGATCGCCGCGGCGATGTCATTGACGCAGCCCACCGTCGGAAGGATCCAGAGCTCATTGCGGATGCCCGGGCGACCGGTTTTCCGGGGATAGCCCTGAAAGACGGCCGGCCGCCGTTTTTCCTGAACGGGATGGATCGGATGCCATTCGTATTCCTTCTCCCCGGAGAGCAGGGTGTGCAGATTATGGGTATGGATGTGCGATCCTTCCGGGATATCCTCTTTGGCTTCACCGATGGGGAATCCGTACTTGATGACCGGTTCGCCTTTCCGGATGGCCCGGAGAGCTACTTTATGCCCCATCGGAACATCCTGCAGAAGCGTGACGGCGCCCGCGCCGTAGTCAATGGTTTCGCCGGCCTGCAGCGGCATGAGGGCCACAGCGACCAGATCTTTTGAGGTAATCTGTACCAGTTTGTTCATGGTGCTTTATCTTCCTTTACAGTGATAAAGATCCGTCCTCCTGAAGGAGGAGGACGGAATGGCAGTTAAATGTTCAGGGTTTCTCCCTTACTGCAGGGGGGCAGGATACTGGATCTTTGTATCGGTGAAGGAGAAGGGCCATACGGTCTTCCATACACCGTCCTGAACCTGCGCAATCGCCACGGAGGCATAGATGTTGTCACGATAGTGGGGCTCGCCCGCGAGATCGTAATTCTCAAACTTGATGTGATCATAGGGGAGCACGATTTTCCGTCCGCCGGGGAATTCGCCCTGGATATCCAGCGCGGCGATGGCATCGCGGACAGCTTCGCCGTCGGTGGTGCCGGCAGCTTCGATCGCGGTCTTGAAGATCCAGACCACAGTGTAGGATTCCGCGGAATGGCCGTTCATATCCACACCGTACTTGGCTTTGAACTCTTCGTTGATCTCTTTACCGTTGGTCAGGTCGGGGTTGAATTCCACCACAGAGCACACCCCATTGGCGCTGGCGCCCAGGTTGGTCAGGAAGGCGGGATCAGTAAAGCCGTTGGCCTTGGCCACGATCATCTTGGGCGTATAGTTCTGAGCCTTCAGCGTCTGGACGAACAGGGTCGCGTCGCCGATATAGCTGTCGCACAGGATCGCATCCGGATCCGCCTGCTTCAGAGCCAGTACCTGAGCGCTCAGGTCAGGCGCGTCACTGGTGTAGTCCACGATGGCAACCAGGTCAACACCGTACTTATCCTTGAACAGTTCCACGCAGCGGATCAGTTCCTGACCGATGGCAGCGCGGTCGGTGAAGATGGCAACCTTCTTGATTTCCTCGCCGGTCTGCTCCGCGGAGTCTTTCAGGAACATCAGCATATCTTCCACATACACGGAGTTGAGGGGGCAAAGACGGAAGAAGTAATCCATGTCTTTATGCGCCTCATCGGAGAGCTTGTCAAGCGTGGAGATGGCGGTGATAAAGGGGACTTTGTACTGGGTGCAGACCATGGCGACCACTTCGGTAACGACGGACATATGGCAGCCCATGATTACGTCCACATGTTCCTGGGTGATCAGGCGTTCCGCTTCGGAGCGGCCGGTTGCCGGATCGCCGGCATGGTCTCCGCGGACAACTTCCAGCATTTTGCCGTTGATGCCGCCCTTGGCGTTGATTTCCTCGACGGCGAAGTCAATACCGCGCAGGATGTTTTCGCCGATGGCAGCTTTACCGCCGCTCATGGCATAGATGGTACCGATTTTGATCGTGTCATTTTCCGCCACAGCGGTGATGCCGCTGAACAGTCCCAGCAGCACGGCAAGGGCAAGAACCAGAGAAAGGATTTTTTTCATGGGGACAACCTCCTAAAATAATAATATGGATATACGCCGACTACCTGCGGCGTTAACCAACCGAATCAGATACCCAGGTAGGCTTTTTTGACGTATTCGTTGGATTGAAGCTCCGCACTGGTTCCCTCAAGGGAGATTCGCCCGTTTTCCACCACATAGCCGCGGTCCGCACAGGCAAGCGCTTTGGTAATATCCTGCTCAACAAGCAGAACGGAAATTCCCTGCTCTTTGACCAAGGTGGCGGCAACCTGCAGGATATCATCAACAATATTGGGAGCCAGGCCCAGAGACGGCTCGTCCAGAATCAGCAGCCTGGGGATGCCGATCAGCGCACGGGCTACGGCGACCATTTGCTGCTCCCCTCCTGAGAGCGTTCCGGCAGCCTGCTTTGCCCGCTCCTTCAGCTTCGGAAACCAGCTGTATACCTGTTCCAGATTCTGAGCAAAAGCCGCTTTGGCAGCTTTATTGAAGGCGCCCATCTCCAGATTCTCAAGCACGGTCATTTCCGTAAACAGCTGCCGTCCTTCCGGCACCTGGATGATTCCTTTTTCTAGAATCGCGCGTGAGGATTTTTTGCTCAGCTCTTCACCCTGAAACTGGATTGAACCTGCCGTCGGCCTGACCATCCCGGTGATGCTCCGGACCATCGTGGTTTTCCCGGCACCGTTGGATCCCAGAATCGCAACAATTTCTCCGTCTTCCACCCGGAAGGACATATCCCACAGGATATTGATCGCGCCATAACCGGCCCGTAATCCTTCGACCTTAAGCATGGGCGTCCTCCTTTTTCCCCAGATACACTTCCATCACATAGGGATCATTCATCACCTGCTCCGGTGTTCCTTCAGCAATCTTCTGACCATGATGCAAAACGATTACTTCTTCACAGAGGCTTACGACCGCCTGCATGATATGTTCAATCAGGAAAATGGTGACGCCGGATTCGTTGATCTTCCGGATTAACCGGATGGCTTCCTCCGTTTCCGCAGGATTCAGGCCAGCCATGTTTTCATCCAGAAACAGCATCCGGGGTTTCGTTGCCAGGGCGCGCGCCATTTCAAGCCGCTTCTGATCCGGCGTGCCCATATCCTTGGACAGGACGTGCCTTTTCTCAAATAAGCCGGTGAACTGCAGGACTTCCATGGCGCGTTCTTTGGCTTCCCGGTTGTTTTTTGCCGCGGCATGGCCAAAATAGGTTGAAGCCACTACGTTTTCAAGCACGGAAAGATTCTTCAGCGGTTTCATGATCTGGAATGTCCGGGCAATCTTCATGTTTGTATATTCATGGGCTTTTTTATTGGTGATATCCTGTCCCTGATAGAAGATCTTTCCTTCCGTAGGAGGATAATATCCGCAGATCATATTGAAAATGGTGGATTTACCCGCGCCGTTCGGCCCGATCATGCCGGTAATGGCGCCTTCCTTCACCTGAAAGGAGACATCTTTGACAGCTGTCAGGCCCTTGAACCGCTTGGTGATGTTCTGCACCTCGATCATGGGCTGTTTCAAATCCGCAGACATGCTCAGTGCGCCTCCTTTTCATGGATTTTCGCCATTTCAACTTCTTCCAGGATTTCAACGGAGGGCTTTTTCAGGATCTTTGAATCGATGAATGCTTTGAGGCGGCTGTGTGTGTACCATCCCAGAATACCGGTGGGCCTGAAACGGATGACAACCACCAGGATCACCGCATACAGCAGCATGTTGATTCCCGGCAGCACAGCACTGAAATTTGCCCGGAGAATCTCTGCCAGCGGAATCATGATCAGGCCGCCGATCAGGGGTCCCTCTGTAAAGGCTGCGCCGCCGACAACCGCGGGCAGGACAGACTCCACGGATTTGGAAAGTGTCATCAGTTCCGGATCAATATACCTG
>Ga0265298_10011786_pt1 | contig 10197 bp, 10 predicted proteins | sample AusTroGonzalo_MG_3_FD_193486 | JGI IMG/M metagenome (GOLD analysis project Ga0265298, IMG submission 193486) | Bovine rumen microbial communities from tropical cattle in Woodstock, Queensland, Australia - Gonzalo_01 | ecosystem: Host-associated > Mammals > Digestive system > Stomach > Rumen ... | reverse complement strand
CACCAGCCACGATTGAAATCATTGTTTTCTTCATATTGTTATTCATTTTTTGTTTGAAATCTGCTGCAAAGATACGGCAATTTTCAATAAGACACTATAATAAATGTTTCTTTTACTAACAAAAATCGTTCATTGCAACAAAAGTATTAGCAATGAACGAATATTTTAGGCCTTCGTTTATAAATACCTACCCTTCTGGTAAACTGTTCTCTTTCTGTATCAGTTCCTTGATGGCCCTGTCATAGTCGCTTTCGTATTGCAGCATTTCCATTTTGCGATATTTCTCAAACTCTGCTATGGCCTTCTGCTTGGCCTCCTCATGGGTAATCGATCCATTCCCAACAAGCAATTGCCTGCCGGATAGTTTCATAAGATCATCAAGCTTTTCAATCCATTCTGCCATCTTCATAGGGATCTGTTCCAGAGCCCACGCTTCGGGTTCCCTCTTGTCGAACTAACAAAAATTTTTTGTGAGTTCGATTCGGATCCTGCTCACCATCATCATATATCTGGTTAATGTGGTAGCTTATATCTTGTTGCGAAGCGTCAAACAGTTCCATCATCTGCTCTACAGTGAGCCACACATCCTCGTCCTCGAATCTCACGTTGACTCGCGCGATACCATTCTCATCCTGATATATCAGGAAGGCCTGGTTCCTCTTTTCTAATTCGTTATTCTTCTCTTTTGCCATAATTGACTGCAAAGTTACATCTTTTTTCTTATATAGTATGCAAAACTCGGAAATGTTAAGTCCTGATGAAGAAAAAATGTTCCCACCTTATTAATATATAAGGAAAAGAATGGTCCCCTCTTAATCAATCATGATGACTGTTCCCGTTTCTTTCATGTCACCTCCGCACTTAGGGCATTTCCTCGGGACTTTGTTTGTTTCGATTTCACCCATCATACCCAAGGTACGACCTTTCCTGGTGCCAGTTATGGTATAGCCACAACCATTACATTGATACTCTTTTAATGTTCCCATAATCTATAACCCTTTCCGTTTCAAATATCTCTGGTAATACTCGATGATCTTCATTGACAGGTCATCCGCTTCGAAGAACAACATCTCCGTCCTGAATGCTTTAGCCAGTCGCTTTATATCCTCCTCTTCCTGCTCATAGATCCAGTTGTTCCGAATCCACATTCCCAGCGAAAAGTGATATTCTATGGGATCACTCTTAACCAATTCACTCTTTTCCTCCTCACTCAGCATCGCATCCAACTGAGCAAAGGCATCATTCTTAGTTTGAGGTATCTTTGTTTCCATCGTCTCTATGATTAAGTAAATAATATCATCTATTTTTATTGTTGATCCCATTCAACCTTTGCACGAATTGGTTCTAAAGGTAATTCTTCTGCCTCTTTTATAATAATCATTGTTTTATTGTTAGGCATTCTTGATAGTTGGGAATAAAGAGATGAATCCTTTGCTTCCGGTGTTGGTAATGCAACAACAGCCCTATGTTTTAATGCATTCTTTTTCTTCAAATTGAAAGTCATTACAACCAATACGCAGGATACATCTTCTACAGAACCATAATACACCCCATCTTTTAGGTCTTGTAAAATGTCAATACCCTTTGCAACTAAGAATGAATTCTTTAGGACATCCATATCTGGATTTTGTAATTGATCTCTTATTGGGTCAAGACTATCATTTAGAATATACATATATCCCAATTTTGCAAATGCAAGCAAATAGGCAGATTTTAGTATTGACAAATTCGCATATTCATCATTCCTCTTAACGCTTGTAAGATCGTATTTTATCTCCAGATTAGATCCATCCCAATTATGATCCAATTCTTGTGTAAAGATTGGGTAATTGTTTATGTCATTGGAATCGATAGTGCATAGTATTTCGTGATTCTCAATTGACTTTATTTTAACCTTTCCTTTTATTTTGACTCCATTCAAACTATATTCTGCCTTAAATGGTGTATCTTCTGGATTTTTTAGCAAGTGAAAAATCAGCAATTCGTTATGTAAAAAGGATTCGATTTTACCACCAACAACATTGTTACAAGGTTGACATGTTATAAGCAAAGGTCTCCCTCCTACTGATTTGGGAGGAACATCTTCAAGAGTGATGATATCACTATCTTCTTTCTTAATTATATTAAGGCATATAGGACAGATAAAAGCATCCATTATTTGGAAATCTTTACCTTCAGCTGACACAAAATGTATCGCAAAAGTCTTCTTGCAGTACTTCTCTATTAAAAGAGCTTTCTTTCGTTGCCCGTTTCCACTCATCTCAAAAACATTTCTCTCTACATAAATGTGGATCTGTGATTGATAAAATATCAAAATCCATCTTTGACATAACTTTCTTCATTCTTCAAACGGATAAGTTTCGTCGTAAATATCGCTCAGCAGTTTGTCTTTATAGAGCCAATGAGCACCAGGGGCAATATGCTTGGATTTATAGCCCTTGAGTTGGGCTGAGAGTGCACTGATAGAAGTTTCCGATCCTTCATAGCAGATCTTCCGCTCTGAAACAATCGTGACGGTTATCGATGGATCGTCTTTCCACGTCAATACATCACCTTTCTGCATCCCCATTTCGTAGAAGTTGAGAGCTGGGCGGTGTATCTGAGCTTTTACTGATGCAGCCTTGTCGTCATCTGTCAGATCGTTTTCTATTTCGTCGCTTACTTCCTCCGTCACGTCAGTATGGTGGAATAGTTCAAGAATGGCTTTAGCCTGTTCCACCTGAATACGGAAGAACTCGCGGTTGGCGTTGATACGCTGCGGTGCAAAAGCAGTGTGCAGCGCTTTCTCAATCTTGGCGCAGTCGGTTTTCTTCACCTTACACGCAAACTGACACTCAAAGGGGACTGGAACACCCGTTGTATAGAGTTCCCTCATTCTCCTTTCTATATCTTCCTGTGTGGTCATGCCAATCTTTACAAGCCCTGGCATTACAGGATTGGTTAAAAGATAAACTATTCCGTATTCCATAATACTAATATTCTTTTATTCTATGAAGTAAATTCTCAAAACAATCTTGTTCTTTGGGCATTTCGGACTTGTTTGGTTCTGAATGAATAAAAACTGTCTTAATGTTGCTCTTATACAAATTCTGGATAAGAATGCCTTGTTCGCGAATGTTATCACGAATATCTAATTCTGACTCTTTATTTCTCGTAACAAAAGTTAGATATAAATCATGATCAATGGGAAAGCATATGTTTACAAAGAATTCTTCAAAATATGGATAGTCAAAAAAATTTAATGAATGTCCAAAGAATATTACTTCATTTGCATCCATTAATTTCTCAATAATGTTGTTTGGCCGACTTATCATATTTGACTTTTGAAGAAAACTAAATGATTTTGGGAAATATTCTCGCCCTATTATCTCACACCCCAAAATGATGTCGTTGTCTTCTAAACTCCCATGTATATAGTTAATATCTATTTGTGGCAATTTACATAAGGCGCAACTATTTGTATAATTGAATGTAAATACATTAACTTTACTATTTGACTCAATCAATGTTTTCAATAGTATATATGACCATTTACTAACATCTAAGTGAAACTCATGTGTCATTCTTTGCAAATAAGTAGATAATGCATTTTTTAGCATTATAAATTCTTCTTTGGTGATACCACTAAGGCTATCCGTTATTTTATTATCATACGCAGGATATGTTTTGATAAACTTATGGATTTCATTCTCTACATCAAACCATAGGGAAGGGTTTTCACTTGCCTTCATCATATGAATTAACAACGAAATACTCTGAAAACCATCAGAATATCTCCTTTTTATATCTTTTATAAAGTCACAAACATGTTGCCACTCTTTTCCTTTTATGAAATCAGTGTACTTTGATTTTAGGCCCAAATCAACATCAAAACCATTTCCCAATATCAATACTATGTTAGCCATAATTTTCCATTACAATTTCACATTCTTCTTTTGTCAGACAGTACAGGTCAAAAACTCGTTGATCTATCTCGTCGTCTGTAGCCTTTATCTGTTCTGAGAGTTCTTGACAGGCTTCACGATATTGGTTGAAGTATTCTTCCCACTCGTCTTGCTGAACTAATGAGAGCTTTATCTTCTGCTTCTTCAGCTCTGCAACGAAGCCATTGAACTCCATTTGATCAAAATTCTGCAAGGCTGCAGTTATCTTCACTCCCTTTAAGTTCTCACTTAGGCGACGTAGGAAACGGCTACGTTTCTCATGTAACTGGGCGTTTAGGGAGAGCATCGTATCAGCGAGGTTTATGAAAAGTTGCTGATCTTGTGGTAACACAATAGGGATAGAGGATATGTTACTTGAATTAAATCTATAATACCCGCCTAATTTTTTAGGACAAATGCAAGTCAAATAGTATGTGGAAAGCCTTGAGTTCAACAAGCACAACAAAACCTTCTCAATATTGTCCGAATCAGGTAAGACTATAGCAGGAACATTCGCACCATTAAATATAGAACGGTTATCCAATAATCCTGCTTGTAATTTCGTTCCAATTCCCTTTAGCAAAATCTTTTTAGGAGATATATAGGAAAATTTACCTGCACGTAAATGTCTAAACCAATTAGATTCCGTTGCATACTGTTTTCTGCTATCTTGGCGTTTCATCAACTCTTCTTTCATTGGGAGAAGGTAATTATACGCATTAGGATATTTCTGCTTAAAGTATTCTTCATCGAATAGTTCACCAGACTGATGATATGGGTAGATTACTACTGATTTGGGGGCTACCATGCAATATGAACTCACTTCTTCACCTCTATAGGCGTAAGGATAGATGATTTCTTCTTCTAATCCTAAAATATTTGCATCTGTCTTTTTTAAGACAAAGGCTTCATCTTTGCCTGTCAAATCCCCAATAAATGATGGAGCTATTTCCTTTAAAGGTTTGAAATCAATTTTATTCTTTATAAGACTTTGTTCAAGATCAAAATCAGAAAACTGCCACGGCTTTGAGGAAAACGAAGAGCATTCATAATCCTTAAATTGACAATTGCGAAGTTTCTCTATAGTCAAATCATCTTTGGATATTAAACGTGAATAACTAATACTGTTACTCTTAATTTTTGAAAGACAAAAGATTGCAGGATAAGTATCGGCATCTTCAAAAACAGGCAATGAGCCAAAATCGAGAATCTTATTCAATTTGCCATCAGACAAGAATTTTCTGATATTCTTCCCATAGTCTGTTTGCATCCACTGGGAGGTTGAAATAAACGATAGAATACCATTGCCTTTTAGTAGATTGTATCCTCGTTCAAAGAAAAGAATGGATATGTCTAATTTTCCTGAAGGGGTAACATATAAGTTAAAATAATGGTCTACTTCGGATTGTTTCAGATTTTGGACTCTCACATATGGCGGATTACCAATCACCACATCAAAGCCTCCCTTTTCAAATACCTTTGGGAATTGCTCTTGCCAGTTGAAGGCTTTGGGGCCAGCAATCTCTGGATCGCTAATGAGTGAGTTGCCACATTTGATGTTCTCATTGAGGGAGTTCAGTTTTCGATGAGGTTTGGCTGTTCGCAGCCAAAGGGCCAACTGCGCTATCTCCACACTCTCCTCGTTAATGTCTACGCCATAAAGGTTATGCTCTAAGATACTATTCTCGACATCTTGAAATACAATTGAAGAACCTGCAACCTTTGCCTCCATCTCGTCAATCAACTTGTGTTCTGCCATTAGGAACTGGAGGGCGGCATTAAGGAATGCGCCACTGCCACAGGCGGGATCGAGAATGGTGATTTGCAACAGCCAATCGCGATACTGCTGCAACTGATCCAGCAAGCGTTTCTTGGTCTGCATCTGGCGACGCTGGTCAGAAAGATAATCGTCTTCCACAATACCTAACTGCTGTTTCTTCTCAGAACAAAGACGGCCGACGGTATTCTCAACGATATATTTCGTGATATACTGAGGAGTGTAGAAAACGCCATCTTGCTTACGTTTTGAGGTCTGAGGCGTCTCACCGCTATTGATCTGCTGCGTCACCTCCTCTATCTCTGAAAGCGAGTTCTCAAAGATATGTCCCAGAATATTCACATCCACATCACTCTCGAAATCATATTCCGACAGTCTGCGTGTATGTTCAACCAAAAGGTTGTCGCTGATCTTGATATGGTCGAGGACATCATCTGGCTTGAAGAGCCCACCATTGTAAGCAAAGATTTCGTACTTCTTGCCTTGATAGCCTGTATTCATGTAGCCGAAATACTTTTTCATGCGGTCATAGAAAGGACGATATTCGTCCATCTCCTTTAGTTTCTCCCACTGGTCAATAATCTGTACCATCGAGTTGGGAGGCAACAGGCCACAATCCTCAGCAAAGAAAATGAAGAGCAGACGATCAAGCAATTTTTGTGTCTTTTTGAATAACAGCAGCTGCCAGTCTTTCTCGTTCTCTGCCCATTCGTTCCCTTCCTGATAGGGGTTCTGGGCTATGATGTCAGCAAAGAGTACACGTTTGAAATGTGAGTAGTCTTTATAAAGTGCCTGGGTGATCTGGTCTTCACTCGACACAGATTCCTGTTTCATCTGCAAGGCTACACCGTGTTCCACCTGCTGCCAGGCTAAACAGAGATAAAGCTCCCGGAATTCATCAACGGTCATATTGAAGATGTCCCATTCGCGATACTCCACAGCATTGTCAATATAAAGACGCAGTTTCTCAAAATTGGAGATGATGACCAGTCTTGTATCTTTATGCTTGCTCTTATAACCGAAAGCCTGGCCCTCGATACTGGCAAGATCAGGTGTCTTGTGATCTTTCAGTTCTATCACACCTATTACCAGATCGTTGAGCAGGATAGCACCATCGGCCTTCTTTGAACCTACTTCATTCTTCTTTTCTGTAGTCAGATTGTAGTTGGGTGACGGATTGATGGTGTAGCCCAGTATCTTTACGAACAACTCCCTGAGAAAACCCTCCTGAAATTGTTCCTCCTTTATCTTATGGATATTAGCCTGTATATCTTCGTTCAGGAAATAGCTCTGGTACTGCCCCCAAGCCTTGGCTATCAGCTCTTCGTTTAGCAGCCCAACATACTTCTTGACGATATTCTTCTGAAACAGCATAGCAATAATATCATTTAGTCTTATTGTGTGCAAAGATAGTGAATATTTTGGAAACATAGACAGATTTTGAGGAAAAAGATAAAATAAATCGTTATGACAGGTCATCTTTTGAGGGAGATGATCCGATTTGTCGCCTTAGAGGGTGATTGTCACTACAAGTTGGAGAAATAAATGGGAGAATGTTTGCAATGGGGCGAAATATGGCGTAACTTTGCGATGTGAATAGAGATTCATACATTAGTTAGTGTTAGTTTAGTTTTCATAAGTTTGGTTTTGTTATTGGGTTATTTGATTAGTTAGTAATTGCTTATGGGCTCGCAGCGATGCGGGCCCAAAGCATATAATACAATCTTCATTTCAATATCGTTGCAGGCCAATCACTTTTAACTCAATTTAGTCATTTGGCGATAATTTGTTTGGTCATTTAGACAAATTTCAATGGGTTATTTGGCATTATTTCGTTTGGTGACTTGGAAACAGACGCCGTATCACCGTATCACCGTATCATTGAGTGGGTTTTGGATATGAGAAAATGGTCATCTAAATTTTATATTATATATATAATTATAATTATATATATAATATAATAACAATTACTACTTATTTCCCACAATTCGCAGATAGCAGATGATACGGTGATACGGTGATACGGTGATACGGCGTGAAATTCTGGGAAAAGTTTTTTACAGAAATTAAACCTGTAAATAGAACACGGAGAGAGCCCTGGGGAAACGGAAAGTTTCGTTAGGGGAAAGTGGGAGTTTCGTTAGGGGAAAGTCCGAGTTTCCCCCGGGGAAAGTCCAAGAGGCTAAAATGGGCTGAAAAACGGGGATTTTAGGGCGAAAGTAGTAGTCTTGAAATTGCTTTACATTCTGCTTAAAAGTCACACGGAAATCACAGAAAGCACAGAAATGTTTTGCCCTGCAAAATGGGTGTCACACAGATCACACAGATGAACACAGATAATTGATTCGTGAGGGCGATGATTTGGAGGGGCGCAGTTTTTACAAAAATTAAGGAGTGTGAAAACGAAAAATAATATGGAATAAATGGGAAAAAAGCTTGGAGTGCATTTATTATTTTTGTAATTTTGCATCAGAAATCAGGAGGAAAGGTGAGATGACGAAGGCGCCTGTTCAGACCACCCCGCCCTACGGGCACCCCTCCTAACTCAGGAGGGGAATGAAGATACCTGAAAAACGCGGGAGGCGGTGACCCGATGTAGTTCGCTGCAAAGGAATCTAATACGATGAAAAAAAGAAAGGAAAAGGAATTATGGCAAGAAGTGAAATTCCCATGGTAATTAATCTGCGTCAGAACACGAATGACGACAGTACGGCATTCGGCAAGTGGTTTGCCGAGGTGGACAGTAAGGAACCGCTGAACCTGAAGGGTCTGGCAAAGCACATGACGGAGCACGGCAAGATCTCCTCGCTGGAGATGTGCCAGCTGGTGCTGGGCGAGATGGTGAAGTGCCTGGTGCACCTGTTGCGCGAGGGTCAGCCCGTGAAGCTCGACGGCTTCGGCACGTTCTCTCCGAGCGTGGACGGCCAGGGCAACGGCAAGAACGACATCGAGACGGCTGTGGCCGCTGGTCCCGATGCGATGATCAACGGCATCCGCATCAACTTCAACCCAGAGAACTCGAAGGGTGAGAAGCTCACCAGTCGTGCGTTGAAGGAAGAGTGTGTGTTCAGCTTCGGCTACGTGGTGCAGAGTGAGGTGCGCACCATCAACGGCAAGAAGAAGCGCTTCCAGAAGAAGACCCCGATCACCTACGTCCTGGCTCCCGAGGCTGACAACAACGGTGGTGGTGGCAATGGCTAAGCCATGAGGCCTCACACAGGGGACAGTCCCCCAGTGATGTCTGCGACAGTCACAGATGGGACAGTCCCCATGTGAGGCGGCTGCGCACAGAAAAAAACAACGGATGATACGGATTTAACGGATTAGTCTATGAAGAAGCAGAGGATTGTGGAGCTGGCGGTGAAGGTGATAGTAGCTGCGCTCACGGCATTCTTGACGGCGATCGGAACGACCAGTTGTATGGGCTATGGGCCGATAGCGATGTAAGGAGGCGGATCAGACCACCCCTGGCCCCTCCTACTCAGGAGGGGAAAGAGGGCTGACAGATGTATATGCTGTCGGCCCTCTTTTTGTTTTATCATTTGCACCTTTTTTTGACTTCGCATGTGAAAAATAGAAAATTATGTGTAATTTTGCAGGCGATTATGTACAAACCAAGATTCAACAAGCGCCAGGTGCTCGTGTTCCGGCAGTTCGGGAACAAGGGCTACTCGCTGTTCAGTTGTCTGGGCAGGGAGGTGGTGTGCAGCGTGCTCTCCGTGGCGACGCTGACGTACGCCTCTGCCGAGAGTGTCAGCACGGATCCCGTGGTGACAGACTCTACTGCGACGACAACGGCCCGCGAGATGATGCTCGAAGAGGTTAGTGTGACCGGCTCGAGGGCGCCCCTGACGAAGAGTCAGGCTGCGAGAATGGTAACTGTACTGGACCGTCAGGCGATTGCGCAGGCGCCAGTACAAAGTATCAACGACTTACTGAAATACGCTATCGGCGTGGATGTGAGGCAACGGGGACCCATCGGTGCCCAGACGGATATCTCCATCCGTGGCGGTACTTCGGAACAGATCATCCTGTTGCTCAACGGCATCAACATCTGTGACCCACAGACGGGCCACAACGCGATGGACCTGCCCGTGGACCTTAACGATATCGTACGTATTGAAGTGCTTGAAGGTCCGGCAGGAAGGATCTACGGCACATCGTCGCTCGTCGGTGCAATTAATATCGTGACTGATGTAAGAAGTGAGAAGTCAGAGTTGAGAGGTGAGAGAAATGTTCAAGCCCATATCGAAGGGGGATCCTATGGGTATTTGAATCTCGGCTTCAAGTATTCTCTCACTTCTCACCCCTCACCTCTCACCTCTTCTCTTTCTGCGAACTACTCCCGCAGCGACGGATGGAGCCGGGCAAAGGACGGAGGACTGAATACGGACTTCAGCGGGGGGAAAGCGTTCTATCAGGGGCGGTACGAAGGCAAGAACTTGCAGTTGCACTGGCACGCAGGAATGACTGACAAGGGCTGGGGATCGAGCACCT
>Ga0265298_10011785_pt1 | contig 10197 bp, 9 predicted proteins | sample AusTroGonzalo_MG_3_FD_193486 | JGI IMG/M metagenome (GOLD analysis project Ga0265298, IMG submission 193486) | Bovine rumen microbial communities from tropical cattle in Woodstock, Queensland, Australia - Gonzalo_01 | ecosystem: Host-associated > Mammals > Digestive system > Stomach > Rumen ... | reverse complement strand
CGTCCGTATAACTGCAACAGCTGTTAAACAGCGGAAAGTCCTTTGTCTTTTTTCCCCTGTCAAATTCATACGGTGAACCGATGATGTCCCCCAGGATCGCTCCGTACATTCCGCATTTCTCCTTACAGCAGCCTTTTGAAGGTTTCCAGCATGGTATGCAGCTGATACCGCAGCAGCCACCAGGCATTGTTCCACTCCGGCACGTCCCGGATCTCATCCAGCAGGTCCGGATAATACCGGTCGGTTTCCTCCGTATACCGGATCATCTTGTCCCGGCTGAATATGTCGGCCATCCCGGCCACATTGTTGATCCGGTCCAGGCATTTCACCAGGCAGGCCAGCGGGTTCCTCTGGATTTCACTGTAATAGGTTTCCTCCCAGTCTTCCGACCAGGGGCATTCCGTCTTGGACATGAGGCGCACGGCTTCCCGCACCCGGTCGCCGACCGGCAGGTCCGCCGGCCTCATGTCCGTATCCTCCACCATGTCGTGCGCCAGGCAGGCGGCGATGACATCATCGTCCTCCAGCCCCAGTGCCAGGGCGTGGCAGGCCATGGTCAGCGGATGCACCGTATAGGTTGTTCCGAAACCGTACTTTGAGCGGCGCGGCTGTGCCCCGTGCGTCTCCCGCAGGATGCCCAGCACCGCCAGCGACTGGGACAGGCCCAGCATCTGCGCCTTGGTTTTCACATAAGTGAACATACGGTCCGCGTCAAAGTTGACCTTTTTCAGTTCCCATTTCTTTTCCTTCTCTGAGAAAAGCGCGTCCAGGGAGAGATCCAGTTCCTTCGCCAGCGCCGGCAGATGCTCCGTGTCCGGCAGGTTCTTGCCTGTTTCCCAGGTGCTGACCGCCTGGAAACTGACGCCCAGTCTCTCGCCCAGTTTTTCCTGGCTCAGCCCTTTCACTTTCCGTGCTTCCTTGATTCTTTTTCCGATCATCTCATTGAGCTTTGTGTTTTCCGACATGGTCATCGCCTCCATCTGTAATAACCATACCATACGGACGGGGTTCAATCCATAAAATTCAAGTTGAATTTGAAGATGGTACCTCAAGCATAGCTTGAAACGGTTTTCCTGTCAACCAATTGATTTTGCGGGCGGTAAAATGGTCAAATAAGCGATACAATGTGTAACAGCTTGATTGCCCAATCGGCTTTCGCGCCGGTCGGGATTGTGTTTATATTCGAATTATCCAGTACAGGGAAGAACTGAAGTGAAACGAAAGTTTCCTTTCTTTTTGGGGCGGAATAATATAAAATGAGAAAAGGAGGAAAACGTTATGAAAAGAATTCTTTGTGTGTCTCTGGCACTGATTCTCCTGTTTATCGCGCAGGCGGCAGGCGAGGACCCGGATTATCTCAAACTGACGTCCGGGGGCAGGACGTATACGCTGAAGATTGCCGAGCATGGCTTTGAAGAGGGTCATAAGACCTACGCTGTTACCGTGAGCGGATACAGCCTGCTGAATGACGCAAACCTGCAGCCCGGCGCGGACATCCAGGCCGCCATGCCGTTTAACGTGGCCATCGCCTGGAATACGGGTGAATGCATGTCCCCGAACGCTTTCCGGGTGACCACGGATCCGGTTACGACCGTGTATTTTGAGAAGGAAGATGGTTCCATTATGGAGGAACCGCGCTATATCATTATTGCAGAAAAGGGGAAGTCAATCCTGAGGGGCTGTTATTACGTAATCAGCGAAGGCATATTCCGCGATGTTGATGAGGTTCGCGAAGCGGATCCGACGCCGAGCCCCACCCCGAGGCCGACACAGGCCCCGACGCCCGCTCCGGGGCCGGATGCCCGGGAGCAGCAGGACCTGCTGAAAACCGCCGGCAGCTATGTCACCTTCGGCAGCTATCCGCAGACGACGGAAGGCACCGACAAAACCCCGATCGAGTGGCTGGTGCTGGAGTATGACGCGGAAACCGGCAGCGCCCTGCTGATCAGCCGGTACGGACTGGACGCGAAGCCTTTCCACGCGGAAAAAACAGACATCACCTGGGAAAACTGCACACTGCGGGCATGGCTGAACGGCGAATTCCTCCAGGCCGCTTTTACGCCCGAAGAACAAGCTGCCGTTCTGCTGACAGAGGTGGACAACAGCAGTCTCCAGAAGAAACCAAGCCAGAATTCAAACATTACCGGCGGAAACGACACGCAGGACCGGGTTTTCCTGCTGAGCTTCCGCGAAACGTTCAAAGTGTACTTTAAAAATCCGGAGGACAGGCTGTGCGCCGCCACGGATTATGCGGTTTCACAGGGAGCCGGAACGAGCACAAGCGCAAAACAGACAGTAGATGACAGACCGGCTGCGGAATGGTGGACCCGGTCGCCCGGAGATGAGCAGGACGGGATGATTACTGCCGGATATACCGGCGAGTATTGGGGAGCCGGTGTTGACTGCGCGGATAACTGCGTACGGCCGGTAATCCGAGTGGACCTGAACGCGGATTTCTTCGCTTCCGGAAAATAAGACGGAATAATGGAGACAGTAAATTCAAAACCGCATGGCGCGATATGCCATGCGGTTTTGGTGTTTTTTTCTTCTGTTATTTCTTACAGACTCACAAAGCTGACCAGCGTTTCCCGCGGGGTTTTCGCGCGCTCGCATTTCAGCTCGTTGAGCATCAGGGCGGTCTGGCCGTCGGGGCCCTGCACTTCCTTGCAGCGGGCGGTCAGGGTGAAATAGGTCTTGTTGTCCGGGGTGCGCTCGCCCTTGCAGACCCAGCCGCAGGGGGCGATGTCGTTGGCGCAGCAGGTCATGGCCTCCCGGGCGAAGTAGTAGAAGCCCTTGGGGAATTCTTTCCGCTTCCAGGCCTGGCCCACCAGGGAAACCACCTTGCCGTCGTAGCGCTCCGGATGGTCCATGCTGTCCACATAGAACAGGCCGAACTGCTCCTCTGAGATTTTGATCACGTCCGCCTTCATGTCATAGGGGAGATCCTCGTCCCGGATGCCGTCGTCCACGGTGCCGTCCAGGTTCTCAAAGAGGATGGTGGCGGCGCTGTTCATGGCGCGCAGCTGCCTGCGCCAGCTGCTCTTGTTGAAGTTTTCCCCGCAGCGGTTGACATAGATCATGTCCGCGGTCTTCATCGGGTCGGTCAGGAGCTTGCGCATGTTGGCCATGTAGTTGTCAAAGGTGGTGGCGTCGGCGGTGGTGACCACCTGGGCCCAGTCCCACAGGCGGGGCAGGGAGATTTCGTCGAGCTTTTCCAGGCCCCACATGGTGTTGTATTCCATGATGACGCAGGTGGGCTCATATTCCTTGTCCAGCGCGGCCAGCTTTTCCGTGGTCAGCTCGTCCGCGCTGTCCAGGTTCACCAGGATGCCCTTATGCTCCGCCAGCTTCTTCTCATCCCACTCGGCTTCGCCTTCCTCGCAGCACAGGATCAGCACTTTGCCGCCGTTGGTAAAGCGCTCGTTTCCCAGGATGCTCAGGCCCAGGGTGGTCTTGCCGGACTCAATGAAGCCGGTGACCAGGTAAACCGGCACAAATCTTCTGATCATAAATGAAACAACTCCGCCAAAGCTTTTTCGTTCAGGTCGGCGCCGATCACGCACAGGCGGCCGGTATAGTCCGCGCTGCCTTCCCGCATGTCGATTTCGCCGGGCACATAGTCAAACTGGAACCAGCCGCCCGCGGCGTTCTGCAGGATGCCCTTGGCCCGCAGCACTTTGCCGTATTCCTCTTCATCCGACAGCTTGCCCAGGATTTCCTTAATCTCATCCATCTCGTAGCGCTGCGCGGTTTCCAGGCCGATGTTGCCGAAGACCTCGTCCGCGTCATGGTCGTCCGCGCCGTGGTGGTGATGGTGGTGATGGTGGTGCTCATGGCCATGGTCATGGTCGTGATGATGGTGTTCATGCTCCTCATGGTCATGATCATGATCGTGGTGATGATGCTTATGCCCGTCATCATCATCGTCGTCATCGTCGTCATGATCATGGTGATGGTGCTCATGTTCCTCATGATCGTCGTCATCATGATCGTGGTGGTGATGATGCTCATGCTCATCCTCATCGTCGTCGTCATCGTCATCCTCCAGCGGCTCGAAGTAAATCGGCCGGCCGGTTTCGATGACTTCCAGCATGAAGTCCGGATCCATCTCATCCCAGGGGGTGGTGATGATCCGGGCATCGGGATGGGCTTCGGCGATCAGGAGGCGGCTTTTTTCCACCCGATCCGCGTCCAGCAGCTGGGTGCGGCTGAAGATGACGGTGGAAGCGCTCTTCACCTGGTCCAGGAAGAACTCGCCGAAGTTCTTCATATACATCCGGCACTTGCCCGCGTCCACCACGGTGGCGCTGCCGCCCACCTCGATGTCGCTGTGGCGGCTCTTCGCCTTTTCCACGGCGGCGAGGATCTCGCTGAGCTTGCCCACGCCGGTGGGCTCCACCAGGATCCGGTCCGGATGATAGGTGTCGATCAGCTGGTCCACCGCGGCCTGGAAATCCCCGGCCAGGGTGCAGCAGATGCAGCCGGCGTTCAGCTCGGTCACGGTGATGCCCGCGTCCTTCATGAAGCCGCCGTCGATGCCGATTTCGCCGTATTCATTTTCCAGCAGCACAACCTTTTCGGAACGCAGTTTGCTGCCCGTCAGCAGTTTCCGGATGAGGGTGGTTTTGCCCGCACCCAGGAAACCGGAGATCACATTGACTTTTACCATTGGCATGAAACCTCTTTTCCTTACGTCCGCCGCCGCTTTCCGCGGCGGTCATCTCTTTATATCGCTTGCATCCGCCTTTGTCAAGGGAAGGGGGATGGACAGTACAGGCCGGAAGCCTGTATAATGTGGCAGAAGCGCTGACGGAGGAACATCAAATGGATGAATATGACCTGAAAGTGATCCGCGCCACGGAGACCTGGCAGCAGGCCGGCGCCTACTATGTCCGCATCCAGGCCATGGCGAGAAAACACCATATCACGCTCCGGCAGGAGTTTGACGGGCATGACACGCCGGATACCCGGTATATCGTGGTTACGGACAAAGAGTTTCCGATTGCCACCGCCAGGATGTATCCGCTGGATGAAACCGCCGTGATGATCGGGCGGGTGGTGGTCCTGCCGGAATACCGGCACATGGGCATCGGGACGATGGTGGTGCGCGCCTGTGAGGAATGGGCAAAGGAGCTGGGCTTTACCCGGGCAGTGCTGGAAAGCCGGGACAACAAGCTGGATTTCTATACGCAGATGGACTACACAGTCACCGGGGAAGCGGAGGACGGGGATACGTTCCGCTGCATCCGGATGGAAAAGGATCTGTGAGAGGAAATACAAGGAGGGAAACGGGATGACTTTTTCATGGATGGACGATTCCGGGGAGGAACTGTTTGACGCGGAAGACATTGACGGGATGGAAGCGGTCATGCTGGACAATCTGTCCGCGGAGGAACTGAAGGCGTTCAGGAGCAAGGTGAACCGGACCCTGAAGGCGATCCGGGAGCAGGAACAGCTGTGGAAACAGCGGGTCAATCTCCTGATGGACATGCGGGAAGAGGCGGAAAACCTGATTGAGGAGAAGTCCTGACGGGCTTTGGGGGTTCCTGAACGCGCAGGAAAAAAAGATGACAAAGCGCCTGAAAGGTGATATACTGTAGGCCAGACGAAAGACTTCATATTTCAGAAGAAACGCAACAGCCTTGTATCACTGCCGGTGTACGGGCGAGGAGGATTGACTGTGAAAGCGAAGTACAGACGGCTTTCCGTATTGCTGATACTGGTCCTGCTTGTTTCTGCCTGCCTGCCCGCCCTGGCGGAGAAGGCTGAGGAGGAACACGCCCCCGATATTGACCTGATCATGGCGCTGGACGCCGCGGGCGGGCTCGCAGGGCCGGACGGGAAGCCGCTGAGGGTGCACAAGGCGCCGAGCCTGGAAGGCCGCGGCAACCGTTCCAAGGGCGATCCGGAGCCGAACTACGTCGGCGTGCTGGGCTATATGGCCCTGCAGAACGGCTGGGAGGTCACCCGGTTCAGCACTTTCACCCAGACACCCTGGGAGCTGCCCTGGTATGAGCAGGTCGGGGAAGATGAATGGAAAATCAGCGGCATTATCGCCCACAAGACGCCGGTGCTCGTGGCGGACCAGAAAACCTATGAAGGCATCGGCTACGGGCTCAGGGGCTACCTGAAGGTCTGCCGGCTGGATACGTTCGAGGTCGGCTGGATTGACGTGCAGCAGTTTGTGACGGTGGCTTACTGGAAGCTGCCGCTGGAGGAAGCGTATCACTACGGAAGCTGTATTGCCGTCTACAGGGAGCGCAGCCGTTTCCTGCCCCTGGACAGGGTCGGCCGCCGCGGCCCGCTGCCGGACGGTATCCGCGTGCTGGTCTGCGACTGGAAATCCTCCACCCGCTATCCCTCCAAGGATAAGACCAACAACCCGATCATGGGCATTCTTTTCCGGTCCAGCCAGGCGTCGGATTCCTATTACCGGACCTTCCTGCGCTTTAACCCGGAGGACCTGACCCTGATTTACTGAGCCGCGCTTCCGGCAGCCGGTTATCTTTCTTAAAAGGACGGATCAGAACAAATGAGCAAGAGAATCCGCATGATATGGATCTGCTGCCTGCTGGCGGCGGTTTTGCTGTGCCTGGGGACGGGAACAGCCGGCGCGAAGACCTTTGACACCATCTGGCAGTATGAGGTACTCGCGGACGAAACGGCGATGATTACCGCGTACGGCGGCAGCACGACGGATCTGGTCATTCCCTCGGCAATGGGAGATTACCCGGTTTCCGCCATCGGGGACGGCGTGTTCCAGATGAAACGGAAGCTGCAGACGGTGGTGATTCCTGAGGGCGTCAAAACCCTGGGCTCGAAAGTCTTTTCCTCCTGCGACAGCCTGGTCAGCATCAAGCTGCCCAAATCCCTGGAAACCATCGGCAACAGGACCTTTTCCAACTGCAAGGGCCTGAAATCCATTGAGCTGCCCGAAAAGCTGTCCTCCATCGGAGCGAACCCCTTTGCCCTGTGTGACAACCTGACGGATATCACGATCACCGGAAACAATGAGACCTTTGAGGTGCGGGAGGGCGCCCTGATCCAGAAGGACACCAGGCGCCTGATCTGCTGGCTGCATGACGGGAACAACGGCCGCTACAGGGTTCCGGACGATATCCTGGTGATCGGCGCCAGCGCCTTCCAGGAATGCGGCGAGCTCAACGAGGTCTTCTTCCCCGAAGGGCTGGAAGTGATTGAGGAGAGCGCTTTCCGCGGCTGTGTGGATGAGGAGAACAATACCGGCGTGTCCAATATCGTCCTGCCGACAACGCTGAAGGAACTGCAGAACCGGGCGTTCGCGGACTGCCTGAAGCTGCAGAGCATTGAGATCCCCGAATCGGTCACGAACCTGACGGGGAACCCCTTTGTGGGCTGCACGAACCTGATCGGTATCCAGCTGCCCGGCAGCAACCCGGTGCTGAAGCTGGAGGCGGGCGTGCTGTTTGACAATGAAAAGCATATCCTGGTGTGCTATCCCTGCGTGAAGCAGGTTGAGGAGTACACCGTTCCGGACGGCACGCTGAAGATCGGCGACAGCGCCTTTGAGTGCGTGCCCGAGCTGTTATCCGTCACCCTCCCGGATTCGGTTACTGTGATCGGCGACTACGCTTTCAGCAACAGTTCCAAACTGCAGACAGTCAATATGCCCGCCCGGATGGAGTCCATCGGCATGTGGGCCTTTGAAAGCTGTAACGCGCTGCAGCGGATTACGGTTCCGGACGGCATCACCGAGCTGGGCAACAGCGTCTTTGCCCGGACGGACCTGATGGAGGAGGTTGTCCTGCCGGAAGGCCTGCTGGTGATCGGCGACAGCGCCTTCAGCGGCAGCAAGAGCATGCGGCAGATCACGATCCCTTCCACCGTGACTGAAATCGGCACTTCGGCTTTCAACTCCTGCCGGCTGCTGGAGGAAATCAGGATTCCCGAATCCGTGGCCACCATCGGGTCCGGCGCTTTCTATGACTGCGAGAAGATGAAAAAAGCCATCCTGCCTTCAGGCCTGACGGTCATTCCGGACAGCCTGTTCTCCGGCTGCGCCAGCCTGGAGGAATTGATCATTCCCCCCAAGGTCAAGGGCATCGGCAACTATGCCTTCAACAGCTGCTCCTCCCTGAAAAAGCTTGAGATTCCCTCCAAGGTCAAGACCATCGGTGAAAGGGCGTTCAAGAACTGCTCGCAGATTGTGGACATCACCCTGCCGCGCAGCGTGAAAACCATCCGTGACTGCGCCTTTGAGGGCTGCACGGCACTGCGCAACGTGGTGATTCCCTCCAGCGTGACCAAGATCGGCGAAGTGATCTTCAACGGGTGCGAAACGACGGAGCTGGTGGTCTTTGTGGAGGCGGACAGCAAGGCGGAGGCTTACTGCGACGACAACGTCTATGAGTACTCCTACTGGGACGGCTCCAGGCCGGACGAAAAGGAAGACGGGCAGGACGAAGAAGAGGACCTGTTCGGTTCGTGAAAATGATACGCACAGGATAGCAAATGAGAGTGAAATGATTCTTGCATGAGACGGTTGCCCTGTGATAGGATCAGGATGGAAAAAGTGGGAACGCCCGGGCGGCGTTCCTTTTTCATTGCATTTTTCGGAGGTGGGCATATGGCAGACACGGCCGGGGCACTGGCGGGGTTCCGCCGGGAAATGACCCGGGAGCTTTTTGAGGAACTGGGGGCGCTTCAGTGCACCCCGGAGGAGATTATTGGATATGTGGGCACAACGGAGAAGAAGCTGTCTTCCTGGTGCCGGAAAACGTACCGCAAACCACTGGGGGAGATGCTCGGCATGATCCGCCAGGACGGCCTGATCGCGATCCGCCGGGCCAGCTTTGAGCAGCTGAAGAAGAGCGCCACCATGGTTTCCCAGCAGTATAACCGTTTCCTGTCCGGGACCGGCGTGCCGCCCGATGCCGCCGCGGAGGCCGCGATTCGCGCGCTGACCTCCGTCGCGGTTCCCGGGGAGGAGCTCCGCGCTTTGTATGAAGAGCCGGAAGAAACCTGAGAAAGGAGAGAGAAGATGGCTTTCCGTTTTCAGCCTTTTTCACGCAGGCAGCTCCAGCTGCTGAACTGGTGGCGCCCCGGCTCCGCTTACGCGGACCGCCGGATGGTGCTGGCGGATGGCGCGATCCGCAGCGGGAAGACGATCGCCATGATCCTGTCCTTCCTGCTCTGGAGCCTGACCTGCTTTGACGGCGGGGATTTCATCCTGGCCGGCGTCACCTCCGGCGCGCTGCGGCGCAATGTGCTCCTCCCGCTCTTCGGCATGCTGGACACCCTCGGCATCCCGTATGAATGGAAACGGGGCGAAGGCCGGGTGCGGATCGGCAAAAACGATTATTACCTGTTCGGCGCCGACAAGGACAACGCACAGGACAAGCTCCAGGGCATGACCGCTTCCGGCGCCTATGCGGACGAGGCGGCGCTGTTCTCCCGCTCCTTTATCGATCAGATGATCGGCCGGTGCTCGGTGGCGGGCAGCAGGATTTTCATGAACTGCAATCCCAACGGCGCCTACCATTATATTAAAACGGACTTTATCGACCGGGCGGAGGAGATCGGCCTGTACCGCCTGCATTTCACCATGGACGACAACCTGACCCTCTCCCCGGAAATCCGAAAAAGCTACGCCCGCAGTTTCGCGGGCGTTTTTTACCGCCAGTATATCCTCGGCGAATGGGTCAGCGCCGAAGGCGCGGTATATCCCATGTGGGACGATACGGAGAATACCTTTGCCGCGGAGGAGCGCGGCGGGGAGGACAGGGCGTTTTCGGATATGCGGCGCTATGCCGCCGTGGATTACGGCACCGCGAACCCCTGCGTGTTCCTGGATGTGCGGGACGACGGGAAGACCTTCTGGGTCATGAACGAGTATTACTGGGATTCCGCTGCCCGCCGCAGGCAGAAAACCGACGCGGAATATGCGGAGGACCTGGCGGCCTTCCTCGGGGAAGACCGGGATGTGCAGGTCATTGTGGATCCCAGCGCGGCCAGTCTCAAGGCGGAGCTGCGCAACCGGGGGTTCCGCCTGCTGGACGCGAAAAACGAGGTCCGGGAGGGAATCGCCACTACGGCTGTGCTCATCGGGCACCGCCGCGTCAGGGTGGAGCGGAACCGCTGCCCCTGTCTGATCAAGGAGGTGCACAGCTATGTCTGGGACGAAAAGGCGCGGCAGAAAGGGGAGGAACGCCCGCTCAA
>Ga0265298_10011784_pt1 | contig 10198 bp, 9 predicted proteins | sample AusTroGonzalo_MG_3_FD_193486 | JGI IMG/M metagenome (GOLD analysis project Ga0265298, IMG submission 193486) | Bovine rumen microbial communities from tropical cattle in Woodstock, Queensland, Australia - Gonzalo_01 | ecosystem: Host-associated > Mammals > Digestive system > Stomach > Rumen ... | reverse complement strand
AGAGCTAATGTTGATGTTACTGAATTAAAATATAGTTTATCTGAATCAGTTGGTATTCCAGCTAAATATTTCTTAGCAGATAAAGAAGTTAATAAGCATGTAATTTACGATAATCATTTATTTGATGAGGTTTATGCAGGGCCACTCATGATTAGTGATAAGATTTTATTATCTCATGAACCAATTATTCCCTGCCCAGATTATTTTGTAAACTTATGCGGACATGTTCATGCCAAAGAACATCTTTTTGAAGTTGATGGTCATAAATACTATAACTTCTGTGCTGAAGCTATTGACTATAAACCAGTTTCATTAGGAAAACTAATTAAAGAAGGTTTATTAAGTAAAGTTAAAGATATTCATAGAGTTACTATTGATGGTGCTATTATCAGAAAATCAAAAAGAAAAAATAATATTGTATAATATTATATAGAAATGAAAGGAATTTATTATGGCCAAAGAAAATCCTAACGTTGAAGCACCAGTTGCTGGACAAGATGCAGCTGCTGAAGCTCCAAAAACAATTCCAGTCGAACAATATGATGCACTAGTTAAACAAGTTCAAGATATTGTTGCTGAAGCAAATCGTAGAATTTCTGCTTTAGAGGCTGAAAACAAATTACTTAAAGATACATTATCTGCTCAAAATAAATTAATTTTAGCAAATAATAGTACTCCAGAAGCTAAGTAATTAGGTATCAAAAATATAAAAGCCACCTGTTAAGGTGGTTTTTATTTTGCTAAATTAATGTTAGATAAATGAGGAGCAATTCATATATGAAAAAAGTCTTACTTGGTATTCTATTCTGATTTGGAAATCTTACTTGGGGAATTTTAATGACATTAATTGGCTTAATTGTCACTGGTTTTTGTATTTTATTCCTTAAAGGTAAAGTTCATAGAAATGGATACTCTTACATCGTAGAAATTGGTGGAAATTGAGGTGGTTTAGACCTTGGCGCTGTCTCTCTCTGTGGTGGTTATACAACTAAAACTCCAGATGAAAACTGATTTCAACATACAAGAAGACATGAGTCTGGCCATGCTTGGCAAAATATGATTTGGGGACCATTATTCCCATTTGTTATTGCTCTTCCTAGTGCTATTAGATACCATTATCAAAATTGGAGAACTAAAAAAGGTCTTCCAAATAAAGAATATGATGCCATTTGGTTTGAAGGACAAGCTACCAGATGGGGCACAAAAATGATAAATTATATAGAAGCAAAATAATCTATTTTATTTAATAAATAAAATTTGCTAAATTAATCGAGAAATTGAGTTTCTCATAACACCATTAGAACGGAGGCCAAACTATGACCCTATTAGAAACAGTTCAGCTTATTTCTATTATTGTTACCGCAGTGATAGCAATTTTAGGCGTTTTTGGTGTTAGTATTTATTTTGCAGAACGAGCAAGACATAAAGCTGGCAGAAAAAATCGCAAAGAATTAGAAAAAGAAGAAGCTGAGAAAAAAGAAGCCGAACAAAAAGAAGCATTAAAACAACAACAATATGAGAATGCTCTTAGAGCAATTATTAGGGAAGAAAATGCTTCATTAAAAGCAGACACAAAAGAAATTAAAAAAGATTTAGCGGATAATACAAAAGGCACAGTTACAATATTAAGAAACGATATGAAAAAATCTCTTGACTACTGTAAACGTCAAGGATATGCTAGTGCAAGCGATAGAGCGAATTGACATGAATTATATAATACTTATGGTGAACTGGGTGGAAACCACTTTAAAGAATTCGTTGATGCCTGGAAGGATGAGTTAGAAGCTCTTCCATTAAAGCCAAAGAAAACAAGAACTAAAAAAGAAGATAAATAGATCTTTTAGAAAGGAAACAGAGATATGGGTGAATGGTTAGACACTGCACAACAATTAGTAGTATTACTTACAGGATTAGCTGGTTTAATTAGTGCTGGCATCGGTGCTTTCTTCGCAATTAGAAACTGGATTAAAGCAACAAAAGAAAAGAGCGCTAAAGAAATTTGGGCTATGATTATGAGTATTGCTGATGCTGCCATGAAAGAGGTTGAAAAATCTTCTGCTGATGGTGCTACTAAAAAAGAATTAGTCGTCAACGCTGTTAAAGAAGGCTGTAAAGCTGCTGGCTTAGACCTCGATCCATTTATTGATCAATTAGGTGCTTATATTGATAGCTGTATTGGTTGGTATAACGGAATGACTGATTCTGCCAAAGCTGCTAAAAAAGCTAAAAAATAGGATTAAAAATTAATTTAAAAATAGAAAGATTGCTGAAAAGCAGTCTTTTTAATTATTTATAATTAATCTGCTAAATTATTTGATGGAGCTCATTCAATATGAAAGATATGTTTTATAACTACGATTATAATCTTGAAGAAAAAGAATTTCCAGAGCCACTTTTTTGGCATGATTGTCATGATCATCCAGTTGCTTTTGCTGGTGGTGCTGTTCCATTAACTAATGTTAAAGGCGATGTTTTAGGATTATTAGCTAAGAGAAATTCAGACTTTGAAATATTTTTTAACCTCAGTGATCTTTGTGGTGATGGCATGATCTATCAAATCATGAACAGTGATGTTGTTTGTGATATTATAGATAGTGATTATAAAGTTTTATTATCACCTGCAGTTTATAAATATTCAGAGAATGTTTTAGTAGTTCAAGTTCATGCTTCTGATGATATAATTCCATATGGTAATTATAGAGTTGATTTATATACTGAGCTTAACGGCATAAAATATACTTTATTTGCTCCAACAGATGGTATTTTAAGTATTGATTAGGAGGAAGCAATGTATAATTATAAGTTAAAAACAAGTATGCTTAGCCATCCTGGTCGTACTAAAGAACAACCAGATTTCTTTAATGTAATTAAAATTGATAGAGGCGGTACAGCTGATATTAAATTTTCTTTTGCAGATAAATTTTATTCATTCAGTGATATTAAACAGTTAACATTTATTTTTAAGTATGGCACAGGTCTTATGGACTATTTCATGCTCAAAGATGAAAATACCGGTGAAATTGATTATGGGTCAGAAGATGCAGGCTATAATTTTTCTGAATATGATGAAGAAAATGATGCTATTTGGCTTGAATTAAAGCCAATTCTTACATTAAGATACCCAGCAAATAAACCAGTGGAGTTTGAAGTTGCTGTTAAAATAAATGATGATGACATAATTATTGAGAGACAACTTCCACTTTGGCCAGTTGCTACTTTATATTCAGAAGTTGAAAATAGCCAAAATCAGCCAATTGTTGTTGAATACTGCTCTCAAACATTGTGTTGTTCAACTGGCATAACTTGCTGTAAATAAGGAGAAAAAGATAATGGCTTATACAAAGATTAAATGGGTTAATAATCAAACAAAATTAAGTGCTACTAACCTTAATCACATGGAGCAAGGCATTGCCGATGCAAATGATGCTGCTCTTGAAGCTCAAAATACTGCTACTGAAGCATATAATCTAGCAGTTGAAGCAAAAGATATTGCAGATAGTATTGGCGATGTTGATATTTCTGGAAAGCAAGATAAATTAGTTTCCGGAGTTAATATTAAAACAATTAATGGGCAAAGCATTTTAGGTTTTGGTAATATCGAAGTTGCAGCTAAAGCTGAAGAAGGTGAAAGTTCTGAGACTCCTGTTGTTTCTGATGAAATTCCATATAGTGAAGTTGATGGTGTTTCTCTTGATACTTTAATTGAAAGAGGTGTTTATTTAGTTAGTAATGCTTCTGATAGTCCAGTAAATACAGCTAACTCAGGTATTTTACATGTTAGTAAGCTTTCTAATAATAAAATTGAACAAGAATGGTTGTCCGATACAAACAGAGCTATCAGACTTCTCTCAGATGAAACTCCAGAAGGTGTTGAAGAATTTACAGTTGATGGAGTCAGAGCTGTTCCAGTTAATGGTATTGTAGAATTAGCTTCTGGTGGCACATATGTATTAAGTGGTACATTAGCTGGTGCTGTTAAAATTGATGGAACAGCTAAATATACTACAGTTAAATTAAATAATGTTACAATTAAGTCAAGTGGTGCATATGCAATTTGCAATAACCTTGATAATAGATTAACTGTTGAAGTTTTACCAAATACTTATAACTATATTATTGTTGATGACCAAGAAACTGTTGGTGCTTCTTCAGATATGGGTGCTATTCACTCTGAGGGTGATCTTACTGTTTATGGTAATGGCTTATTGGGAATTAAGAGCACAAAAGGTCATGGCTTTAAGGGTGAAGATATGAGATTTGGCGGCTATCAAAAAGTCTATATTGATGCCTACCATGATGCTATCCATAGCAGAACTTTAAGACTTACTGAAGGTAATTATTACATTAAAGATGCTAATGATGCTATTTCTGCTGGTAGTTCAGGTCATACTGGTATTATTAGAATTTCAGGTGGTAATATTACAGTTGAACATTGTAAAGAAGATGCTTTCCAAGCAAAAACTGATGGAAGTATTGATATTTATGGTAAAGCAAATATTACTTTATTACCAAACTTTAGTTCAGGAGAAGCATTTAATGCAGCATCAGTTAGATTATATAATACAATTACTTTAACAGGTGTTGAACATGAGCTAATTGATTTATCAGCAGTACCTGCTACAATTGAGCCAAGTGGTAACAATATTTATGAGGTAGAAGATAATATTTATACAATTAAAAATAGTTGTACTTTATCAGGTAATTTTTCTGGGTATAAAATTATTGTTCCAAATCAGTCTATAAATCTTACTTTGAATAATGTCTATTATAAAAATGAAGATGAATCTGATACAGATGCATTTATTGATTATATCTTTAAAACTGATGCAGATAATAATCCAGAAACGCCAGATGAAGGAAAAGGCAGAATTAAATTAATTCTTGCGAATGATTCTATCAATTATATTTATAAACAAGCTGGCAGTTGTGTTGCTTCTTCTAAAAACATTGAAATAAATAACGCTGATAATGTTATAGGTGATATTTATATAGAATGTCCAAATGGTTATGGTTTATATGCACCAAATGGTGATGTTAGAATGCTTAATGATGGTGCTAGATATATTGAAAATTGTAACATTGGTATTTATACCAACTTCTTCCATTTAGGTGAAGATGCAGAAAAATTAAAAAATACTGCTATGAAAGATTCTTATATTTATGTAAGAAATAGTACAGTAGCAGATGTTAAACTTATTAACAGAATAAATTCAGATGGATTAAATATTGCTGGTAAAATTACAGCTATGCAAAATAATGTTGGTCTTAGTATTATTGAAAAAATGATTACTGAGATTAATTCTGAAATTGGTGCCTCAGAATTTGAACCAAGCTTAACAGCTGCAAGTGGGGAAATTGTTCCAAAGAATAACAGTACAACAGTTAGAGCTGCTACAATTTACTATAAACAAGCTATTGATATTAATAATAATGGTGCTACACAATTTAGTGGTATTAATGAAGACTTTGATGAGGGTAGTTTATTAACTGTTGATGAAATTTTAGGCGATGCATCAGAATCTGGCGGTATTGTTGCAAATGCTTGGAAAGTTTATTCAGGTGATGGCTATTCAAAAACACAAGTTGATAATAATTTTGTTGCAAAAGCAGTTTATGAAGAAACTATTGAATCCTATAATATGATTATTTCAGGATATAATACTGTTATTGCACGTTTAGAGTCTAGAATTGCAGCTTTAGAAGCAGTAATACCTGCAGCAGGCACAAATGCTGAGCTAGATAATAATGGGGAATTAACATTAGAAAATGTTAATATAGATGAAAATGGTGAGCTTGATCTAGATGGCTTAGCTAGTTTAGATAATGAAGGCTCATTAAATTTACAATAATTTAAAGGAGAAAAACATGTCAGAACTTAAAATTAAGAAAATTAAAGTTAATGGCGAAGCTCATCAAATTGATTATGAAGCATTAGCAAATTTGCCATTTAGAAAAGTTAACATTGTTAATTATGTTGAAGACTCTTCTAAAGATGATCACCGTCCAAAGAAAGATCATGCTTATGGTCCAGTCCAATATGATGATGGTGGAACCCAAAAAACTAAGTATGTCATTGATTCAGTTGAAATCTTTAGATATGCTTGCCCAGAACAAATTGATATTGACTCAACTATTGGAGAAGGTAATCTTGATACAGTTTTAGAGCCAGAATTGCACAAAAAATATATCCAAGATGGTCGTCAAATGTATGCGAGAGACGGCGATTTCGGTTATCCAGAAATTGATGGAACTGGTCAATTTAATTTCCGTCCAAATTTCAATGAAACAGGATATGTTTTAAGACCAGTTGTTACTGACTCTGATAATAAAGTTCATAATGATGTCAAAGAAATTTCATCTGGCACACCAAATCCAGATTATAATCCATGCTATAATAATTTTAAAACACCATGGTTAACAGGTATTGAGGGTGTTTATAGATTTACAAAAATTTGTAAAGATATTAATATTGATCTTCAAGTTGTAAAAGAATCAGATATTGCAGCAAATGAAATTCTTTATAAAATTGTTGCTCCAGCTGATTATGAAGGCAGTATTCCAAAAGTTAGAGTTTTTAGATCTGGTGATCAAGCTGAAAAATATTTCAAATATTATTTAAAACAAAATTGGGAAACTAAGTATCCAGCACTATCAGAAAATTGTATTAAAGGTGAAGAATTAACTTTTGTAAAACAAGAAACTGAAGCAAATGAGCCACAAGAATGGCATGCATCTGGAATTACTTATGATGATTCCACTGGCTATCCAGAATCAGTTAATGGTAAAGTTGTATTTTTAATTGATGACAGTCTATTACCAGAAGGCTATACTTGTACTCCATCTATTGCTCCAGCAGCTGGTGGTGTAAGCAAACCAGTTGGTGCTGGTGATTATGGTTTAACAAAACAAGTTACAAAGATCAATGGCAATCAAATTATTACAATTACAATTGCTCCACCAGTTAGTATTAGTTATAATAATGATGGTCATTTATTAACCTATCCAGATACAAATAAAGATGGAGAGCTAACAGGTGAAACTGCAGTTTGCTATGGTTTTAATATTCCATACATTAGTCAAGAAACAGGCCTAGAAGCAACATATAAAGGCTATGCTGCAGCTGAAGTCCCAACAAGTGCGGCTCAAGGTTCATCACCAGTTATAACTCTTATTCATGGCGAGTCTGATACAGATCATCCAGAAGACCCATCAGAGGGTAGAGTTGGTGCTGGTTGGGCAGAAGTTGGTCCAAAGGGCGCTAAGTTCCTTGTTAAGAACCCAACAGCAGCAGAAAATGAATGGGTACGTCCAACAGATGCTGATGTTTATCCATACATTGCATCAGTTACAGTCGATGGTAGCCCAATCAGTGTTGCCAGTGCAATTGCTTCTGTTACTTGGACAACTAAGAAAGCTAAGATCACTTTAAGCAGTGCTGCTACTGCTGGTGATGTTGTTATTACTTTGGCAGAACGTCCAACATTAGAATAGGTTATAAAAATAGCTTAAAAAATAGGGCACCAGAGATGGTGCCTTTTATTTATTACTTTAGTAATAATTGCTAAATTATATGATAAATTGACTTTGGAGATACATTATGGGAAGTACAAATAGAAATCTTGCATATAATATTATAACAATAAATAGAGGGGATACCTATGAGTTTGACCTCACAATTAATGATGATTCTATCGGTGGTAGATATATACTACAAGATGATGATGTACTTTACTTTGGCTTAATGGACCCACACCAAAAATTTGAAAATGCTTTAGTTAAGAAAAGATATACTAAAGATGACTGTGATGAAATGGGCAATTTAAATATTGTAATTAGAGCTGAAGATACTATTGATTTACTCCCGGGTGTTTATTATTATTCAATTAAACTACATAAGATGAAAAATACAGAAGAAGAGTTTATTGACAAAGTAATTACTGTTGTAAATAAAACAAAATTTGTAATCAATGATTAGTGAAAGGAAGGCTATATGGCAAGTGGAACAATTAAAAGTAAACAATCTTTAAGTGGTTCTATTTCTGCTACAGACCAAAAAACAGCTACAGCTTCTGGTGGTAGTGGTGTAACCGACCATAATAGATTATTTAATAGGGATGCTGCAAACCAACATCCTATTTCAGCGATCACTGGTTTACAAGATGCATTAGATGAGAAAGTAGATGCTGCTGAAATTGCTCAAATTATTGCTCAAGCAAGCGATAAAAAAGCTAAAGGCTTATATTTAGACGTAGATAAAAAATTTGCTAGAAAAGTTTATTGGTGGTTAACTTCTGAAGTTGATCCAGTAACAGGACAAGGTGATCCAGGTTTAATGGGTCAATATATCGTTTCTGGTCCATATAGCTTAGGTTCAGGTGGTGGTTCAGGCTCTGGAGGTGGAGACTCAGGTGGCAGTGGTGTTACTACTGTTACTTTAACTAATAAAGATCCAGTTACAAAAGAACCATGGTGGCCAACTTCTATTGCTGTTGGTGCTCAAACTGTCCTAAAAGTTAACTGGTCATCAAAGAGAGATGGAGATGTCACTGGTAATGGCACTATGTATGTTTATGTTAATGATAGTTTAGTTACTAAACAATCAGTTAAACAAGGCGATTTCTCTTATGATATTACTAATTATTTAAAATCTGGCTCAAATAAAGTTGAATTTAGAGTTGTTGATACATATTCTTCTGCAAAAAATATTATTGGTAATATTAATGCTGTTTCTCTTAAATTAACCTCTGCATTTGAAGATGATGTTAGTTATACAGGTAATATTACTTATACATACGTTCCAATTGGCGATGTTTTAAAAACAGTTCATTTTATTGTTGATGGCGTAGACATTGGACAAGAAGATGTTAAAACTACTGGTGAGCAATGCACTAAAATTTTAAGAGCTATGGATCATGGCGCCCACACTTTAAAAGTTTATTTTACTGCTGTTTTAGGTGAAGATGTTGTTAAGTCAAATGAATTAAATTATGACTTAATTTGTTATCAAAGAGGCAATCCAACTCCAATTATTGCTTCCACTTTCCCAGCTGAAAGTGAACAAGAGCAATATGTTGCTTTTAATATTAGATATCGTGTTTATACCCCAGGTAAAAACACTTCTCAAGTTGTTCAAACTATTGATGGTCAAGAAATTGGTGATCCATTAGCTGTTGATATGGCTTGGCAAAACTGAGAAATTAGACCAGCAATTACAGGAAATCATACCTATGTAGTTAGAACTGGTGCTGTTGAAAGAACATTTAATGTTCACGTTTATGAAAGTACAATTGACGTCCAACCAGTTACAGCTTCTCAAGTTTTATACTTAAGCACATTTGGTAGAAGTAATGCTGAAACATTAGAAGTTAGACAAACTTGGAAAGATACTTCACATAATATTAACTGCACTTTAACTGGATTTAACTGGTCATCTAATGGTTGAGTTCAAGATGATGAAGGTGCAACTGTTTTAAGACTTTCTGGTGATGCTCGTGTTGAAATCCCATATCAACCATTCTATAAAGACTTACAACAAACAGGTAAAACAATTGAAATTGAATTTGCTACTACTGATGTTAAGAAATATGAGTCTCGTATTCTTGAATGCTTAACAGGTGGTGACTCATTAACATATAGCCAAACATTAGCAGGTGAAGATGACCGTGCTAAATACTTTACTGTTACTGAAGTTGATAATAATAAATTCGTTGAAGCTGTTAAAGGTGAACATAGAGTTTATTTATTCCAACATAATGGAACAGACTGAATTTTAGATGGTGAGCCTGTTGATTTAGGTGATGATAATATTTATGGTATTCAAATTAGATTAGATGACCGTGATGGAACTCCAAGTAATTATTTCATTAATGGTGATAGAATTACTGTTGCTTATGAAGTTGTTGGTCGTGGTATTTATATTACTCCACAGCTTGCTAAGTTCCAATCTCAACTATCCTCTCTTTCAACACAATATAAAGAAAATGAGCATGTTAGATTAGCTTTCGTTATTGAAAAACGTACTGAAAACCGTTTAATCTACATGTATATTAATGGTATTATGTCTGGTGTTGCTAGATACCCATATGGTGATACATTTGAGCAAGCACCAGCTGCAAATATTATTTTAGGTAGTAATGATGCTACTTTAGATATTTATAATATCAGAATTTATGACAACTCTTTAACAAGAAAACAAGTT
>Ga0265298_10011783_pt1 | contig 10198 bp, 9 predicted proteins | sample AusTroGonzalo_MG_3_FD_193486 | JGI IMG/M metagenome (GOLD analysis project Ga0265298, IMG submission 193486) | Bovine rumen microbial communities from tropical cattle in Woodstock, Queensland, Australia - Gonzalo_01 | ecosystem: Host-associated > Mammals > Digestive system > Stomach > Rumen ... | reverse complement strand
CGAATCATTATCAACAGGAAGGATGCGAAGCATATTCTGCTTCAAATTCGCGGGGATACTGTCTGGAAGGATTGTTTTTCTCCCGTTGTACAGGGCTGTCCGTCCCTTTTCTTCGGTATAGACGACGATCCTTCTGAAAACATGATCATATACGTCAAACCATGCTTCCGGCAGAATGTGCTCATTTTCAAGGCCGTTCTCCGTCCAGTCAGCCATATAGGTATCAAAACTGTCCGGATCAGGCGTCGGGATCCATGTCCCCTGTGTATAAGTCTTCAGTATTTCTTTCTGAACGCAGTAATACATACTCAGATGTTCCCCGTCCCAGCTCGCGGGATAGGGAATGAGAAGCCTGCCGGTCTGATTCTGCTCCGGATCCGGAATGGTTCCTGTCAGTTCTCTGTACAGTTTGCCATCCTTGTACCAGCATACATACCAGGGATCCGGTTCGTAATCCTCCTGCATGAGTCTGGCGGCAACGACTGTATTATGCGCGTCGAGGGGAAAGCAGTCCCACCAGTTGCCTTCCTTGATTTGATAGTTTTTATACTCAGCGCCGGCAGAAACGATGAATGTCAACATGATTCCGGCCAGAAGAACCAATAATCGTTTTCTCATGATAAATATACCTCCGAAATAGGAAACGAAGCTGCCGGCTGTTTTGTTTCCTGAATGCTCTCTTAGCCCGATAACTTCAAAGATTTGTTCATTATGAAACGGAGGGTTCTTACCTGTCAATGGAAAATCAGATGGAGCGCAAGCTCACAATCCTCGCAGACAGCGAGCCTGTCACCGGCTATGCCCGGGCGAGGCTGCTCGGGACGAAACGACTGTGGCTGTATCCTTCATTGTTTATGCTGCATTTGTGGAATGTGGCGGAGGAGGACTATCTGGCGCTATCCCGGTGCAAAGAAGTGACGGTTTTGCATGGGCATCGTCACCGGCCGTAATGATGGAGCCATTCATTCCAGCAGTTCCCGCGGATGCGTAGCCACCAGCAAATTCAAGGGAAAAACCATTTCCAATGGTGGGTGGAACCGTGTCGGTCTGCTCACAGCATTCGACTATGGCACGACAGTCAATTGGGTAATGGAGCATAGCGGCTTTGGCCAGACACCAAAAGAAGAACCAATCAAGGAGGAAATAACCATGAACGCAATCATTCAGGCGGAAAACGGCGGAGCGGTGAAGCTGCGACAGAGCAGCGATCCGAAGCGTAGCGGCTATTCCAATCTGGGAAGAAATTCCCTCCGGCACAAGGGCGGAAGTCCTTAAGGGAGGGGAGAATTGGAGCAGAATCCGGGTCGGAAGCCGGAACGGATGGATGATGAGCCGATTTCTGGTGGCCGATGACGGGGATGTGCCGGCGGAGCCGGAGCTGCCCGAAACGGATGTGCAGAATTGTTTCTTCCGTCGGCAGCGAAAAATTTTTAAAACTTCTTTGTAACGAAATTCTCTTTCATCCGTCTAACCCATGAGTGTGAAGAGATGGATTCCGTGGAATCCCGTTCACTCGAAAGAATCTGCAGGAGGAATTGGTTTATGAAAACTGTTATGACAATCGCGGTCGGTGTGGCCATCGGGTATTTTATTTATCAGTACTTTGTAAGCAGCGGAAAGGGAACGACTCATGGCCGCATTCATAAGAGCACCAGCGATAAGAAGATCTGTGGTGTCTGCGGTGGGATAGCTGAATGGCTGGGTGTTGATCCTATTATCATCCGTATTGCCTGGGCTTTGCTGGCTTTTGGCTGGGGAACCGGTATCTTGCTATACTTTATCTGCGCGTTTGTACTGCCGGAGGAATAAACTGAGAGGGAGCAACTGCTATGAGAACAATCGGCAACATACTGTGGTTTATCTTTGGCGGATTTATCAGCGGCCTTCTGTGGTGGATTGCCGGTTTGCTTTGCTGTATCACGGTGGTCGGGATCCCTCTTGGCCTGCAGTGCTTCAAGTTCGCCAGCCTGTCTTTCTGGCCTTTCGGGAAGGAAATCATTTATGCGGGTGGAGCGGTTTCGACCCTGGCCAATGTGATCTGGATCATCTGCTGCGGGCTGTGGATGGCGCTCTGTAATCTGGTTATAGGTTTTCTCTGGTGCTGCACCATTGTGGGCATCCCGTTCGGGAAACAGTTTTTCAAGATTGCCAAGCTGGCACTGACGCCGTTCGGTGCGCAGATTATAAAGGTGTAAAGGACCGTTGCGGACAGATCACCGCTGGCGTCGGGGATTCGGAAAGGGCTCTGGTGTATGAGGAACCCTGGGAAGATCCTGAAAAGTGAATATGCGCCGGTATGACGGCAAACCGCCTTGCTTTTTGTAAGCAGGGCCTTTTTTTCATTTTCGGCGAATATACAGATGTGGAAGAAGTCGGTTTTCAGAATAATTTTGAAGTGAACTAAACCGCCTTCGGCGGTGGTGCGTTTTCCAGCTTATTATTAAGTAACTCTGACCTGGCTATCAAAGCTGCTCGAAACACACAGAACTCCTTTATACTTGAAACACCGCACGTGCGGAATAAAGTATAAAGGAGTTTTTCACATGACCAAAGAAGAAATCTGGGAAAAACTGGCGACGGAAGCCAAACTAAGGGGATTCAGTCCAGCAAGCTATGACACCTACAAAGCAAACATTTCACTCTTCCTGGATTGGAGCGACAAACCTTATGAGGATCTAGACGAAGAAGATTTTCGGAATTATCTTATCTACATCATCAATGAGGGACGGTTCAAGCCGCAGACGATCAACAGCAGAAATAGCGCAATACGTTTCTACTTGGTAGTTATTCTTGGGAAGAATGTAAATCCGTTACGAACAGCGCGGCTTCGTGGTGTGCTGAATCTTCCCACAGTTTGGAGCAAAGAAACGATTGAGCGTTTTCTTAGCGTAATTGACAGTCCTCGCGATCTGGCCATTTTCATCAATATTTACGGCTCGGGTTTACGCGTCTCAGAGATCAGTAAAATGAAAACAGAAGATGTTGACAGTAAAGCCATGAGGCTGTTCGTCCGGGAAGGCAAGTTTAAAAAGGACCGTTATACTGTTCTTTCTCAGCGCGGACTGGATGCATTAAGGCGTTACTGGAGAATTTACAAGCCTTCCAGTCCGGAACACTACCTGTTCCCTGGCGTTGGAAAAGAAGGACATCTCATGCCCAGCGGTATAGAAATCGCCTTCAAAAAGTACAAGAAGAAGGCGGGTATCACTGAGCCTGGTACAGTTCACACTCTTCGCCACAGTTTCGCTACGCATGCACTGGAGAATGGAGCAGAACCGATTTATATCAAACAGCTTCTGGGGCATTCCTGTTTTTCATCTACGGACAGGTACCTCCACGTCGCCAAGACCAGCGTGTATAAAACAAAGAGTCCTGCTGACTTTCTGTGAATGAGGTGTCAGCATGCCAGAAGTTCAAGATGTATTTTGCGAATATGGCAACGCATATGAAAGCAGCCATGCCATGACTCACCAGCAGCAGAAAGCCTTTCAGGCGATAAGGCTTTGCAGGACCTCTGCGCTGGGCGGTCATGTAGATGAATGCCCGGAATGTGGATACCAGCGGCCCTCCTACAATTCCTGCCGGAATCGTCACTGCCCGAAATGCCAGACGTTGCTGAAAGAACGCTGGATTGAAAACCAAAGCTTCGATCTGCTGAACATCCAGTATTTTCATGTGGTGTTTACAGTTCCCGCAGACCTGAATCCGCTGTTCCTGTCGAATCAGGAAAAACTATATCGGCTGCTTTTCTCTTGCGCAGCGGAAACGCTCACTCAACTGGCCTGGGATAAAAAATATCTTGGTGCACAAATCGGCTGTATTGAGGTGCTGCATACCTGGGGGCAGCGACTTGACTTTCATCCACATATTCATTGTATCGTCCCTGGCGGCGGACTGAACAAGATTGGGAAATGGGTATCATCCCGGAAGAAGTTCTTCATTCCCGTCAAAGTGCTTTCCAGCTTGTTCCGCGGCAAGTTCCTGGCGGCATTGAAAACAATGGATCTTGATTTCCACGGTACCGCAGAACAGTATGAGGATCCGCGCGAATTCCTCAACCTGGTAGATCGATGTTACAAAAAAGAATGGGTCACATACTGCAAACCGCCATTCAAGGATTCGTCCGGAGTGATTAACTATCTGGGCAGGTATACCCACCGGGTAGCGATTTCCAACAACAGGATCCTGAATGTCCGGAACAGTCAGGCCACATTCAAATGGCGGGACTATTCCGATGGTAACAAAGAAAAGGTTATGACGCTCTCAGCGATGGAGTTTATCCGACGATTCCTGCTTCATGTTCTGCCGAAAGGGTTCATGAAGATCCGACATTACGGGTTGCTGGGGAATCGGAACAAAACGAAGAAACTGACGCTTTGTAAGAGGCTGACCAACACGCCGATCCGGACAAAGGAAAAGCTTCCGGCTCGACAGCTGATCCTGAAACTGATTGGCCACGACATCACCACATGTCCTGTGTGCGGTACTCTGCTAAATCACGCTAGTCTCTCACCACCGCTTGTGTCCTAACAGAATACTTCCAGTTCCATTGCCCGCTGGGGAGGGGGAAGCTGTGCCTATTATACATGATTTTCTTCGTTCGTCACTTCCTAAATTGATACTTTGCAAGTCAAACCTGACCCCTTCGTTCCGCTTTCGGGGTATTGTAAGTTTTACTTTTCCCATACTGGTCCCGTGGGCGGTTTAGTTCACCGGCAATTAAACACACTCCGCCGTTTACAGCAGGTCTCGTACCTGCTATTATTTTGTCGGCGGACTGTGTTTAATTCGCAGTTCAGTTATCATCTAACGAAAAAATCCAGTTTGACGGACAGATGATAATATCTGTACATTGCATCGGCAAATACCGTTAGGTCCTGTTTCTCCATTTTCGAACGCTGGCCAGAAGTTTTTCTGTTTTCCCATCGTGAAAAGGCACAATTTTCAGGAAGATTGGCTGAATTTCTCCGTTGAGCAAAAGCCGGTAAGCCAGTGTGTATTTTTTTTCTTTCTGTATGGCTTCCATAACTTTTTCCTTTGAAAAGTCGGACAGGAACTTCGCCAGGTCATCTGGATGGATCAGCTTCCTGGTGTTTCCCTCGCTGTTCCGGAAGAAATCAGCTCCTTCTTTTGCTATCCCAAGCTGCTCAAACTCCGGGGATGCGGTAAATTCGATATAGTGATTCGTCTCGGGATCGACGGAATACAGGCTGAGATAGTCGCCGGAGATGGCCATCATCTGGGCCAGAACCGCCCTCTCCCGTATCGTGTTTTCCATTTGTACCTGCTGTTTCATCTGAGAATCCACCACGCTGATGCCCAGGATGATCCTGTTTGTTCCCCGCATACGGTTAATTTTCATGTTGACATATACAGGTGTTCCGGTATCCACTAAGCGGTAAGTAATCGTGAACACTCCCTGCTCGTCCAGTTCCTTGATGATCTTTTCCTTTGTAAACCAGGTCAGAAACAACGCCTGGTCATCTTCATAGATCCGCATCATGGTATCCCGGACAGAGGAAGTAAAGAAATCTTCGCCCCGGCGTTGCAGGGACAGCTCATCCTCGCCGGCAGACGAGGTGTATTCGATATATTCGTCCGTATCCAGATCCACAACATAAATGTTATAGTAATCCGTTGCCAGTGCCCGGGCGATATCCGCATAGGTTTCTCCTTCGCCGGGTTCTGAGATGGAAAGAACCGCAACCACCACCGCCACGCTTCCGGTCTGGGGATTGACGGCGATTCTGCGCGCAAATGAATGAACCACCGAGCCGTCCGGCATCGTCTCATTGTAAAATGCCCGGGTTCCCTGTTCGCAGCAGGTCTTCACGAGATTGCGCGTAAAACCTGTTCTGTATTTTTCCGACGATTTAAAATCCGATATATCCAGATTGAAGTACCGCTTCATAAAGTCCCTGTATGCGGGATTGCTCCTGATAAAGCGCGCGGTATCTCCCGTGATTTCGATTACGCCCATTGGCAGCATATTGAATGCATGTTGGAAATTGTCTTCCTCCCGGCTCGCGATGACATCCAGGTCGTACAGATTGAACCGACCGATGGTTTCAAAATACGGTGCGGTCTTTGAATCCTCGAACCCGATCCTGAGGCCCGCGTTATACCGCTGAATGATCTGCTCCAGGGGAAGCGGTTTGCTGAAATAGAATCCCTGCAGTTTTGAGCATCCGATCTCCTGCAGGAAACGGACCTGTGCCTCTGTTTCCACACCCTCGCAGATGGTGTCGATCCCCAGAGAGGTTGTGGATTTGATCAGTTCTGTCAGGATGATCTTTGTTCCTTCGTTTTCATCCAGCTTCCGCATGAAACTCATATCCAGCTTGACCAGATCAAAGGGAATGCTCAGCAGAAGATCAAAAGAGGAATATCCGCTTCCGAAATCATCGATCCATACCGGGAATCCCAGTTCCCGGAAGCGGGCGATCTGCTCCTTCATGAACTCAAAATTGCTGCCGAGGGTACTCTCCGTGATCTCAATACTGATCTTGTCATGGCTGATTCCGGCCGCGTCCACCCGTTTCCGGATTTCTTCCACGATATCGCAGGCAGCAAAGTCCGATCTGGACAGATTAATGGAATGCGACATCGTATCCACGCCGACTTCCTTCTGCCCCCGGAGTTTATCCAGTACCTGATCCAGCACGCAAAGATCCAGCTTGTAGATTAGCCCGGCCTCTTCCAGATAAGGGATGAATTCGCCGGGTGACAGAAAACCTTCCTCCGGGTCAATCCACCGGGCCAGCGCTTCTTCATCGCAGATCTTTTCGTTTACAGCCCGGACAATGGGCTGGTAATAGACCTTAATCCATCCTTCAGCGATCGCCCTGTCAATATTGGCTACAATGTACTGCTGCCTTCTGACGGTATTCAGCAGTTCCCTGCTGTAGTAATTGGAAGCGGAGAGGTCGGACTTCGGGAGTGCCTGGCAGGCCATTTTGGCCCTGTCGTATGCATAGCTGACAGGAACGTCTTCAATGCCTGTCGAATAAACTCCGACGCGCAGCGGCATTGTTCTGCCGCCGTTTAAGCTTTCAGCAGCCCTGAACAGCTCCTGCAACTGGGCTTCCAGCACATCATCTGTTGAGAAAGAACAGAAATGATCGGCAGCAACATGGGCGCAGTTTTCTTTCCCGAAGATTCGGGCCAGAGTATCGGAAAAAGCCTTCAGCAGCCTGTCGCCTTCGGCAAATCCATATTTCTGGTTAAAGACTTTCATGCCGTTAAAATCCATATACAGAAGAGTAGCGTTTTTCCCTTCGCTGCGGACTCTGGCCCTCCATACTTCACCGAGTTTGAAAAACCAGGTCTGTGTTGACAGACCGGTCAGGTCATCATAATGGGAAGGTTGCAGGGCTCCGTCTTCCTGCATGGCGCTGTTGAGCGAAAGGTTCATCTGAGCGCTGGTATCTTCACCCTCAGCCCAGATACCCTCGTCCATATAGAAGATTTGGGCGATGCGCACCCCGGTTTCCGTGCGCTGATGATGTCCGTGCAGATGAATCACCTTATAGTCTGACGTCATACCCGCTTTGGTACGGTATACAACTTCCAGTTCGTCATCATCTTCACTGTCGGCGAAGTGCAAAGCCGCTTCAGTAAGGCGTGTCCTGTCATCCGGGTGGATGTCTTTATACATGTCATGATCCATAAAAAACACAGCCTGTTCCCGGTTTGGGTATCCGAACAGTTTCCGGAAGCCGTCCGAAATAAGCAGCGTAACTACTTGTCCGTCAATCACCTGATAAACGGCCATCGCCTGCTTCAGACTCTCCAGGGCTGTTCTTACTTCATCCGAATAACAATATCTTTTCATCTGCCTCATCCTTGCCTTTTCGCGTGGAAATTGCCGATTACTGTTTTTGCTCGGGCTTTGTCTTTCCCTTTAATTCATCAGTATAGAAGCTAACCCCGTCCCGCCCGTGATCCTTCACATAATACAGGGCGATATCCGCCTGCCGGAACATCTCCTTCGAATCATTGCCTTCCGGGTTAAAGGAGACGCCGACACTGAGCGTTACCGGGGGCAGCCCGTCCGCACCCGCGGAGAGATCCCGGTTGATCTGCTTTACTTTGTTTTCAATCAGTTGCCGCTTATCGCCGCTCACATGGACCATGAATACCACAAACTCATCGCCGCCGATCCGGCAGACATAATCGTCTGAACGGAAATTGTTCTGTAATGTTGCGGTAATCTTCTGCAACACCCTGTCGCCCGTTTCATGCCCATACTGATCATTGATTGTTTTGAACTGGTCCGCGTCGAACAGCAGCATGGCGGTCGTATTCATGTCCAGACTTTCCCTGATCAGGTCATAGCCCGCCCGGTTGTAAGCTCCGGTCAGTTCATCGTGCGAGGCCTTGTAGTTCAGGCTTTCAATGCTCTTCTTATATGCGCTGTACATCACGTTGTATGTTCCGGCAAGGTACCGGAACTCAGACGCTCCGACAATCGGGATCTTCTGGTCCTTTTTGATATGATCGACGGCTCGCAGCACCGGATTCACGCCCAGTTTTGTTGTTAACCACAGCATCAGGAAAATGGCTGCTGTCTGAAGGATAATCAGGCCGGAAACAACGATCATTTTCCGGTGGGTCTGTTCCTCCATGTTTTGCTGATCCCCATGGACTCCTGCCTTCAGCTCGGCAATGCACGCGGCCATGTCGGCACGGATGCGATTCTTCTGCTCGTAGTAGGTGTCGTCATGCATCATTCTCTGGGCGAGCAGGATCTTGTCTTCCGGATTCAGGACGCCGTGTTCCTCGCTGAGTGTCACATTTCTGATAGCCTCCGGATAGTCTTCATCACCCAGAGCCTCCATCATCAGGCGCATGGCATAGTATTCGCGGTCCATCAGGGATACGGATTCCGCCATTCCGGCCTTTAAGTTGGTCAGTGCAGTTGAATCCGGCAATTTTGCTTCCATGGTGATAATTGCGTTATCCCGGCGGCGGGTTACTTCGGCTTCGGTGAAATAATTTTCCATATGTTTGCGTTCACGCATGACCGTATAGCCCTGAGCCTCTTCCGTCAGGTAATCGGAAGCCTGCATCAGATCAGACGTTGCCTGCTGAAGAATAATGTACTGATCCGTTGTATTCTCCATCAGCTTAAAACTTCGGAACGTCCTGATTGCCGCTACCAAAAGCATTGCTGCAATCAGGATGGAAATGATCAGCATAACCAAGAACAGACGTTTCAGGGAAACCCCTTTCTCTCCTGTGTTTTTGAGCATTTGCATGCCACACTGCCTCCTGCGCAAATCTCCGATTCTGTTGTTGGACACCAAATAAAATTTATATGATATCATAAATACTTTTTTCCTTCAATGTATATTAACCTGTACCAATCGGGAAATCGGAATTTCTTTTGAAAAATTGCTTGTCAGTAGGATGCTTTATCCGGGATATACGGAATTGCAGTCTTTTTTCATTGCAGGATTTATGCTGCTTTGGTATAATGCTTTCGTCAGACGGGGACAAAAAATGAAATACTGTGAGGAAATAAGATGTCCATGTCTTTTGACCCCGAAGAGATTGTTGTAGACCGGGTTAAAGATGAACGGGATGCGATATGCGGATTCTGTGGGAGGAGCGGGGGATAGATGGACGGCCTGGAGGCGGCCGCCGCGATCCGTGCGTTGGACAGGCCGGACGCTAAAGCAATTCCAATCATAGCTCTGACGGCAAATGCTTTTGATGAAGATGTACAACGATCTATGCAGGTGGGAATGAATGCCCATCTTTCCAAACCGGTCGAGCCGGATCATCTGTACCGGATTCTTGGCGAATTGATCTATGAAGCGGAAAAGGCGGAGCGATAATAGTTAAATGGAAAAGAAACGGTCAAGGGGTATCCTTTGGAGGATTCTGTTTGTTCTTGCTGCTATGCTGGCGGGAGCTGTTCTGTGGCTTGGAAAGCATACGATCCTTGGGTGGATTCTTGCCGCTTTGCTCTTTGGCGGGTATTACCTGATCCGGTCTCGATGCTGGAGCAAATGGGAAACAGGAAGGAAACCGTTAGTTCAGGCCGGAATGCTGGCAGTATTTCGTCAATTTTATCCGTACGGGTGATCCGAACGGAGAAGGACTGATAGAATGTCCGGCGAATATGGGCAAAGAGAACCGGCTGCTGGTTCTGGATGAGACGATCCGGATGGAAACGGATCCGTTCTCGGTG
>Ga0265298_10011782_pt1 | contig 10198 bp, 9 predicted proteins | sample AusTroGonzalo_MG_3_FD_193486 | JGI IMG/M metagenome (GOLD analysis project Ga0265298, IMG submission 193486) | Bovine rumen microbial communities from tropical cattle in Woodstock, Queensland, Australia - Gonzalo_01 | ecosystem: Host-associated > Mammals > Digestive system > Stomach > Rumen ... | reverse complement strand
ACAAACGCGAACTTGAACAGACGAAGTCCGAGGAAGGCGGCGCCCAGCGACAGGAGTTCCATGATGAAGGTAAGGATAAACTCCGACTGTTTGTCGTCGGCCAGCAGGCCGGAGGCGAGCGTGTCGGTCTCGTAGAGGACTACGATGGCGATGGACAATGCCAGAATCAGGAGGCAGACGACGGTCAGTTTTTGACTGATTGCTTTCATATCTAATTATGTTATTTATCTTCAAAGAGTGTACGGTTCATGATGGATCGGCCGAGGGTGACCTCGTCGGTGTACTCCAGTTCGTTGCCGACAGCCACGCCACGGGCGATGACGCTTACCTTGACGCCCGTAGGAGCGAGCTTGCGGTAAATATAGAAATTGGTGGTGTCGCCCTCCATCGTCGGACTGAGGGCAAGGATCACTTCCTGCACATTCCCCTCCGCCACGCGACTGACGAGCGATTCGACTTCAATGTCAGAAGGACCTATGCCGTCCATGGGAGAGATGATACCGCCCAGCACATGGTAGAGCCCGTGGAACTGTTGCGTATTCTCGATGGCCATCACGTCTTGGATATTCTCGACGACGCAGACCACCGAGCCATCCCGACGGGGATCGGCGCAGATGGGACAGGTATCCGAGTCGCTGATGTTATGGCAGATGTGACAGTATTTGACTTCCTGTTTCAGACGTCTGACAGCGTCGGCAAACTGCTCCACCTCGCCGCTCTCCTGACGCAGGAGCCAGAGCACGAGACGCAAGGCAGTCTTGCGGCCGATGCCGGGGAACTTCGCGAACTCCGCGACCGCCCGTTCTAACAGTTGTGAGGGATATTGTTGCTGTATCATATTCTTAACTTTCAATTTCCGAGAGTTCCAGCCAGCGGAGGGACTTCTCGTCGAGTTCGTCCTTCAGCAGGGGCAGACGCTTGCTCTTCTCGGTGAGTTCTTCGACGGAAAGAGTACCACTACAAAGAGCCTCCTCCAACGCATGCTGTTCGGCTTCCAAAGCTGCAATCTCTTTCTCCAACTGCTCAAACTCACGTTTCTCTTTATAGGTAAACTTTCGTTTCGAGGAAGGAGGAAGAAGTGACGAGGAAGGAGATGTGTCTGCAGCAGAATGATTCTCTTTCTTTTCCGATTTATTGGTATTCTCAATTCTCTTTCCTTCCTCCTTCCTCGGATTATCCTCATACCGCGAATAAAGGCGATATTGCGTATAATTGCCGGGGAAATCCTGAATCTCGCCGTCGCCCTTGAACACCAGTAGATGGTCGACCACCTTATCCATAAAATAACGGTCGTGACTGACGACGATGACGCAGCCGGGGAAATCCTGCAGGTACTCCTCCAAGATCTGCAACGTGACGATGTCGAGGTCATTGGTCGGCTCGTCGAGCACAAGGAAGTTCGGATTCTTCATCAGCACGGTGCAGAGGTAGAGTTTCCGCCGCTCGCCGCCGCTGAGTTTATAGACGTAGTTATGCTGCTGTTCGGGTGTGAAGAGGAAATGCTGCAGGAACTGCGAGGCGGTCAGGTGCTTTCCGCCGCCCATGTCGATATATTCGGCAATGTCCTTCACTACGTCGATCACCTTCATCTGCTCATCGAACTGCAGTCCCTCCTGCGAGAAATAGCCGAAGCGCACGGTGTCGCCGATGTCGAAGCGTCCGCTGTCGGGCGCCGTCAGACCGAGGAGCAGCCGGATAAACGTGGACTTGCCCGTACCGTTGTTGCCCACGATGCCCATCTTCTCGAAACGGGAGAAATTATAGTAGAAGTCCTTCAAGATGACGTGGTCGTCGAAAGCCTTCGACACATACTGGCACTCGAAGATCTTCGAACCGATATAGACATTGCGCGACTTCAGACGTATCTGCCGTTCCTCGATGCGCTGCTTGGCCACTTTCTCCAGCTCATAAAACGCCTCCTCACGGTAGCGGGCCTTATGCCCTCGGGCCTGCGGCATGCGTCGCATCCACTCCAGCTCCGTGCGGTAGAGGTTATTGGCACGAGCAATCTCTGCCCGGCGGTTGTCGATACGTTCCTGACGCTTCTCGAGATAGTAACTGTAATTGCCCCGATAGGTATAGATAGTCTGGTCGTCGAGTTCGAGAATGACGGAACAGACACGGTCGAGGAAGAACCTGTCGTGGGTGACCATCAGCAGCGTCTTATTGCCCCGGCTGAGAAAGCCCTCCAGCCACTCGATCATCTCAAGGTCGAGGTGGTTCGTCGGCTCGTCGAGGATCAGCAGGTCGGGCTCGGTAATGAGCACATTGGCCAGTGCCACGCGCTTCTGCTGTCCGCCAGAGAGTTGCCCCATCGGCTGCCGCAGGTCGCGGATCTTCAGCTGGGTGAGTATCTGTTTGGCTTTCAGCACTTTCTCCTCATCTCCCTGATGATTAAAGCAAGCATCGAGGACACTCTCGGCAGGATCGAAGACGGGCGACTGTTCGAGCATGCCCACCCGCAGGTCACGGCGGAAGATGATGTCTCCCGAGTCGTAACCCTCCACACCGGATAGGATGGAGAGCAGCGTCGACTTGCCCGTACCGTTCTTCGCAATCAGTCCCACCTTCTGCCCTTCGGCGATGGAGAAGCTGATGTCGCGGAACAGTACCAACGAGCCGAACGACTTCGTCAGTTGCTGCACGTCTAAATATGGAGTGTCCTTTGCCATTAAAGCCCTTTGTTTATCTGTTCGATGTAGTCCAGCACCTCGTCGCGTCCCTGACGCTTCTCGGCCGAAGTGACAAAGATGGGCGGCAGTTCCTCCCACGTCTCCAAGAGCACCTTCTTATAGTCCTCGACGCTCTGGCGCGCCTTGGCGGCAGACAGCTTGTCGGCCTTGGTGAAGACGATGGCGAAGGGCACGCTGCTGTCACCCAGCCACTGGATGAACTCCAGGTCGATCTTCTGAGGTTCGAGCCGGATGTCGATGAGCAGGAACACGTTCACCAGCTGTTCGCGCTGGAGGATATAGCCGCTGATCATCTGTTCGAGTTTCGCCACCTCCTTCTTCGACCGCTTCGCGAAGCCGTAGCCGGGCAGGTCGACCAGATACCACTCGTTATTAATGATAAAGTGGTTGATGAGCAACGTCTTTCCCGGCGTGGCCGACGTCTTGGCCAGCTTCTTGTTGTTCGTCAGCATGTTGATCAGGCTCGACTTGCCCACATTCGACCTGCCGATGAAGGCATACTCGGGTTTATTGTCCTTCGGGCACATCGACTCCATCGGGGCACTCAGGGTGAATTCTGCTTTCTTAATTTCCATCATTCATCATTTTTGGGTGCAAAGGTACGAAAAAAAATGGGAAAAGTTTGGAGATTTAAGAAATAATGCGTAACTTTGCACCGTTTTTCAGAATTGTGCTGACGTCCGTCGAGCACTTTCCTTATCTCAAAACTTAAATTCCAATCAGAATTTATTGCATATATTATGTATACAAAAGAAGAATTAGAATCAATGGAGATACCCGAATTGATGGGTATTGCCGACCAGTTAGGCGTCAAGGTGACGCCGAACAGCGAGCTGTCTGATGTCATCTATGCCATCATTGACAAGGCTGCCGAGAGCGCTGCTTCCGGTGAGCCTGCCAAACGGAAACGCACGCGCATCGCCAAGAAAGACACCAGCAAGGTCTATACGGTGAAAGGCCAGGATGGTGAGAACCTCGACAGCAAGAACAACCGCAGGAAGCCGAAGGAGACTCCCTCCCTGTTCAGCGACCTGCCCGTTCAGTCCGCCGGCGAAGAGCCTGCTGAGGAAGAGGCCGCTCCCGCCGAGGAGGCTCCCAAGCGCCGTGGACGCAAGTCGAAGGCAGAGAAAGAGGCCGAAGAGGCTGCTGCCCTTGCCGCTCAGGAGACTGCCGAGGCAGAACAGCCGCAGGCATCTGTGCCCGAAGAGGGCTTCGTGCCCGAGGCCGCAGACTTCGCACCCGAGGCTGCCGACTTCATTCCCGAGGCTGGCGACTTCGTGCCCGAGACTGATGCCGACACTGCCGACGCCATCGAGAAACTGCGCGAGAAGATGGCCACCCGCCGCGAAGACCCCACTACCGACGAGGTCGACGCCGAGGGCATCTGGATGGGCGACCCCGGCGACGGTACCGACTTCATCCCCATCGTCGACATCCCCATCGAGGACAATGGTGCCATCCCCACACTCGACATGTTCGACCGTCCCACCAGTCATCAGGCCCAGGAGCCTGAGGCTGTATACAATACCCGGGAGACCAGCGCTCCGAAGTTCGACTTCGAGGAGATCATCACCGCCAACGGTGTGCTGGAATGCCTCACCGACGGCTACGGCTTCCTGCGCAGCTCGGACTACAACTACCTCTCGTCGCCCGACGATGTGTACGTGTCGCCCCAGCAGATCAAGAAATACAGCTTGAAGACCGGCGACGTCGTGGAGTGTACTGTCCGTCCGCCCCATGAGAATGAGAAATACTTCGCCATGTGCAGCGTGAAGTTCATCAACGGCCGTGAGCCCTCCGAGGTGCGCGACCGCGTGGCCTTCGAGCACCTGACACCGCTCTTCCCTGAGGAGAAGTTCACCCTCTGCGGCGACAGGGCCACGACGAACCCCAGCGTGCGCATCGTCGACCTCTTCTCGCCCATCGGTAAAGGTCAGCGTGCCTTGATCGTGGCCCAGCCCAAGACTGGTAAGACCATTCTGATGAAGGACATTGCCAATGCCATCGCCGCCAACCACCCCGAGGCCTACATCATGATGCTGCTCATCGACGAGCGTCCTGAGGAGGTCACCGACATGGCCCGCACCGTCAACGCCGAGGTCATCGCCTCTACCTTCGACGAGCCCGCCGACCGTCACGTGAAGATCGCCGGCATCGTATTGGAGAAGGCCAAGCGCATGGTGGAATGCGGTCACGACGTGGTCATCTTCCTCGACTCCATCACCCGTCTGGCCCGTGCCTACAACACCGTGTCGCCGGCCAGCGGTAAGGTGCTCACCGGTGGTGTCGACTCCAACGCCCTGCAAAAGCCCAAGCGCTTCTTCGGTGCCGCCCGAAACATCGAGGGAGGCGGTTCGCTGACCATCATCGCCACCGCACTCGTGGATACCGGTTCTAAGATGGACGAGGTGATCTTCGAGGAGTTCAAGGGTACGGGTAACTCTGAAATCCAGCTCAACCGTTCACTCTCGAACAAGCGTATCTTCCCGGCCATCGACCTGGTTCTCTCGTCGACACGCCGCGACGATCTGCTGCACGACGAGACGACGCTCAACCGTATGTGGATCATGCGCAAGTTCATTGCCGAGATGAACCCCGTGGAAGCCATGAACGCCATCCGCGACCGACTCGTGACCACCCGCGACAACGAGGAGTTCCTCATGTCGATGAACGGATAAACAAACGCGAAGGATATACACAAAAGAAACAGGTAGGCGGACAGCCTATCTGTTTTTGTTTTTCATAAACCAGCCGTGGGTGAACTGGTAGGCGGCCAGGGCCAAGATCGTCAGGAAGAGCGACGTGAACAGCAGCGGCAGCGGAGCACCCTCGAAACAGCCGAGGCCCAGTCCGATGCCGAGGGCGATGCCACTCTCCCACCCGAGCATGAACGTGCTCTGCGACGTACCGCGCTTACAGTGCCGGCTCAGCTTGATGAAGAACAGCAGGAAACGCGAGCCGATCAGTCCCATACCCATTCCGAAGAACATCGGTGCGGCATAGCTGACGATCGGCAGCGTACTGCGGGTGATCAGCATGATCAATGCCGCCCCGAGGAGGATCAGCCCCGTGACCACCTCACTCTTCAACTCCGCATCACGGAACACGAAGCGCCAGCACAGCAGCGCCCCCAGGAATCCGCACATCATCATCGCATAGAAGCGCACAGGCAACTGCATCGACAGCAGCAGGCCGAACGCCACCGTGATCAGCAGCAGGTTTATGAACAGGATGGTTCCGTTAGGCAGGAAGAAGCGGTCGAGACAGAAGAACGACACATCATCCTCAGGCGTGCGGAAGGGGAAGTTGACCATCAGCACCATCACCAGACTGGCCACGGCACAGCCCGTCGCAGCGAGGAAGACCACCGAATGGTCGGTATACCGCAGCAACAGCAGACCCGCCAGCGGCCCCAGGGCCAGGGCGATGCGCCCGAACCAGCCCGTGGCGAAATTCGCCTCCGTGCGCTGGAAACTCTCACAGGTATCGATGATCAGCGTACTGCACAAGACCATCTGCGACATGCCGAAGGCGGCTCCCATCGCAAAGCGCAGCAGCAGCAACAGGGGGAACTCCACAAACTGATAGCGCAGGCCGTCGAGATAATACAATAGTGCCAGCAGGGCCGCCACCGACGCGATGGCCACGACGCACACAATGTTACGGCGATAACGCTCGATGAGGTAACTCACAAAGGCACCGAGTGCGAACAGTCCTGCCCCGAAGGCGCCCATCACGAGACCGGCCTCCACCCCGCTCAGATTCTGGTCGCCGAGCAGCCACTGCGGCATCGTCGGCAGGAGCATATAGACCGACATCGACAGCAGGAACTCTGAGATAGCCAGCAACCAGAATTCATACTGCCACAGACGGATATGTACGGAAGTATTCTGAGCGTTCATAACTACTATTTTAGTGACTGTTCAGCCGGAGTTAACAGCGTCAAAAGACGGTCGAAAGTCAGGCCTTCAAAGTCTTTCACTTGAATATCCGACAGCTGCCGGATGGCTTCCTCAGGGTTCGTCGTAGCCAGTCCGACAACCGCCATTCCAGCCGCGCGACCAGCACGGAGGCCGTTAAAACTATCCTCGAACACAATGCACTCATCACTCTGAGAACCAAGCCGTTGCGCTGCCTTCTGATAGCAGTCAGGATCAGGCTTGCTGCGGTCGAAATCCTCCGATGTCAGGATGGCGTCGAAGAGTGCTTTGAATCCCGGCTGATGGCGATAGACGCTCTCCATCTTGGGGATGTTCGAACTGGTCACCACCGCCGTCCTGACACCATGGCTGCGGAGCGTGGCGATGAGGGCCTCGAAGCCCGCGATATACTCGTAGCTCATCTGCTGCTCGTAGTCGTTCAGCCGGCTGGTGATGCTTTCCTGCTCTGCCAGCAGCGGTCCCGAGAACCAGCGGTCATAGATCTGCGTCAGCGTCTGGCCTTTGATCTCATGTTCCAGTCCCGGGTGCTCCGGATGGTACTCACGGCAGATGCCGCCCCAGAACACGGTGTACTGCGGCTCGGTGTCGAACACCACGCCGTCGAGGTCAAAAAGGGCTGCCCTGAATTTACTCATTGATGGATTACTTTCAAATTTGGGTGCAAAGGTACTGATTTTCCGCGAGAAATTTGCTCATTTCTGAAATTAAGTGTATTTTTGCACTCGATTTCATGATTTATGTATATGCGACTATTCTACACTTCTGCCTTCGTCCTGCTACTCTGCGCTTGTAGCGAGGAGTCTGAGACGATTACTTTCGAGACCGTCACTGCCAACAAAACCGTAGCTCTCACCGCCGACAGCCTCTCGCCGACGTGCAGCGTGGACATCCACCTCGAACAGGCCACCGCCCGGAGCGGCAGAGCCGGAGAGCTCATCAACGCCGCCGTCACCGAGCGACTGCTCGACCGTAACGACGACAACATGCAGAAGTCCGCAGAAGCCTTTGCCGAGGCATACACCGAGAACTACCGGCGCACGCTGCTGCCGCTCTACAACCATGACATGAACGAGGAGCACAGGCTGGCTTGGTATCACTACCACTACATCATCAACGCCCATACACAGGGTGGCAGCAAGGGAACGGTGGTCTATCTGGCCGACATCAACTACCATGAAGGCGGCAACCACGCCGTCAACCAGCAGGTCATCATGAACTTTGAGGCCAAGACCGGCCGGCCGCTGAACATCCGGGACGTCTTCGTCGAAGGCTATGAGGAACAGCTGAAGGCCATCCTCCTGAAAGCCCTTCAGGAGAAGACTGGCCTCGCCACCATGAAGGAGCTCCACGACAACGGCTACCTGAACAACTCCGACATCTTCGTGCCCCAGAACTTCATCCTCGGCAGCGATGCCATCACCTTCGTCTACAACCCCGACGAGATAGCCCCCTACACCGTCGGCACCACCGAGCTGACCATCGCCTACGCAGCTGTAGACAGGATACTCAGTTCCATGTTTGAATATTAAATAAGATGAAAGCAGACATTATCCTGAAATACTTCCCCGACCTCACTGCCCGCCAGCAGGAGCAGCTGGAAGCCCTCGACGACCTCTACCACGACTGGAACGCGAAGATCAACGTCATCTCGCGCAAGGACATCGACCAGCTCTATGAGCACCACGTGCTCCACTCGCTGGCCATCGCCAAGGCCATCCGCTTCCGTCCCGGCACGCGCATCCTCGACTTCGGCACCGGCGGCGGATTCCCCGGCATCCCCCTGGCCATCCTCTTCCCCGACTGCACGTTCAAGCTCATCGACGGCACGGGCAAGAAAATCCGCGTGGCACAGGAGGTCAGCCAGGCCATCGGCCTGACGAACTGCCATCCCGAACACCTGCGCGGCGAGGACGAGAAAGGTCTGTTCGACTTCGTGGTCAGCCGTGCCGTGATGCCCCTGCCCGACCTCGTGAAGATCGTGCGCAAGAACATTGTCAAGCCCCAGAGCCGCCAGGCTGCGGCGACGGGCGCTGCCAACAATGCCCTGCCCAACGGCATCCTCTGCCTCAAGGGCGGCGACTTGCAGGCCGAGACGCAACCCTATCGCAACATCGTAGAGACCACCGACATCAGCACCTTCTTCGACGAAGACTGGTTCAAGCAGAAGTACATCATCTACCTGCCCCTCTAATTTTCAATCTTCAATCTTCATCCTTCAATGATTACCATCAAGACTTTCGCCTTCAACCTCCTTCAGGAGAATACCTACGTGGTCAGCGACGACACCCTCGAGTGTGTCATCATCGACTGTGGTGCCTACTACGACGATGAGCGCCGCGCCATCACCGACTATATCGACGGCCTCGGACTGAAGCCCGTCCATCTGCTCGCCACCCACGGCCACTGGGACCACAACCTCGGCATCGACACCATCTACAAGGCATACGGCCTGCAGGTGGAGGCGGCCAAAGAAGACAAGTTCATCATCACCGACATCCCCCGCAACTTCCAAAGTATCATCGGCGCCCCGCTCCGCCGCGAATACCCCGCCGTAGGCCGTTTCTTCGGCCCCGACGAGGTGATCCGCTTCGGCCGTCACAGCCTGCAGGTGCTGAAGACGCCCGGCCACTCCCCCGGCAGCGTCGTCTTCTACTGTGCCGAGGAGAGCACCGCCTTCACTGGCGACACCCTGTTCCGCATGAGCGTCGGCCGCACCGACTTCGAGGGCGGCAGCTACACGGCCCTGATGAGCAGCCTCGCCAACGTCCTGGCAAAGCTGCCCGAGGACACCACCATCCTGCCCGGCCACGGCCCGAAGTCGACCATCGCCTACGAGGTGCGCTACAACCCCTACATGTCTTAAGCCGTCTTCCTGAGAATCTTGTCGCTCTTCTGGAAACTGTATTCTGTATTCTGTATCACGTAGCCCCGGTTCATCCAGGTCCTGATCATCCGGATGCAGCGGTTTCCCTCGTTGCCCTTGCCCTGCTGCCGGCGCACGCGCTTGGCATCGTCGAGGGTGAACGTGTCGGGCAGCAGCTCCAGCAGGTTCATCGGGCCCCGTGAGCCGATGCGCTCCTGACCATTGTTGGCGGCCTCGATGGCAGCCCCGAAGAAGGCCATCTTGCACCAGAGGTCGTAAGCCAGGCTCCAGCGGATGAAGTCGTCAATCGCCTTCTCCCACTTCATGCCGTTGGCCACGTAGAGCACACAGGCTTTGAGCCAGGCGATCACGCAGGCACGGTGCGACAGGTTCCAGTAGGTCTCGTCCTGCGACAGGCGTGCCACGTCAGCACACTCCTTCTGCATTCTCTTGGCGAGCCTGAAAGCCTGCTGGCAGTCCACCAGCCCGCGGGCCGCCGTGAGGTTGTCGATATAGGGTTTCAGCTGCTCGTCGAACGCCGCGTCGTAGATACCATAGACAGGCTGCTCGGCGCCGATCTCCTGTTCGGGGATGGTACAGAAGTTGATGCGCGAGATGGGCCCGTCGGTGAGCACGCGGCCGAAAAAGCGGCGGCCCTTCTGGATCGTCGTACACGCGTTCCAGTTGAAGCGGCACTTCGG
>Ga0265298_10011780_pt1 | contig 10199 bp, 7 predicted proteins | sample AusTroGonzalo_MG_3_FD_193486 | JGI IMG/M metagenome (GOLD analysis project Ga0265298, IMG submission 193486) | Bovine rumen microbial communities from tropical cattle in Woodstock, Queensland, Australia - Gonzalo_01 | ecosystem: Host-associated > Mammals > Digestive system > Stomach > Rumen ... | reverse complement strand
CAAAGGGATGGCGGCTGCCGTCCGGCTGGCGCTCCCGCAGCGGCGCGGTCTGGGGCGTGGCAATGTATCCCGGCCCGATGCCGTTGCACTGGATGTTGTGCTCGCCGTATTCGGAGCAGATGTTCCGGGTCAGCATCTTCAGGCCGCCCTTGGCCGCCGCGTAAGCAGACACGGTTTCCCGGCCCAGCTCGCTCATCATGCTGCAGATGTTGATGATCTTGCCGTGGCCCTTTTTGATCATGGAGGGAATCACGGCCTTGGAGCAGATGAAGGGCGCGTTCAGGTCCACGTCGATCACCTTGCGGAATTCCGCGGCGCTCATCTCGATCATGGGAATCCGGCGGATAATCCCGGCGTTGTTGACCAGAATGTCGATCACGCCGACTTCGGCTTCAATCTTTTTCACCAGTTCCTGCACCGCTTCCTCATTGGTCACGTCACAGACGTAGCCCTTCGCCCCGATGCCCTTCTCCGCATAGGCCTTCAGGCCCTTGTCCACCAGTTCCTGGTTGATATCGTTGAAAACGATCGTCGCACCGGCTGCCGCGTAGGCCTCGGCAATCGCGAAGCCGATGCCGTAGCTGGCCCCGGTAATCCATGCGATTTTTCCCTTCAGGCTGAAAGCATTCATGTCCATCTTTTTTCTCTCCTTTACCGCAGTTCTGTCGTAGGAATCCCGTCCATATCGTCAAAGGCCTGGTTCTCGCCGCCCATGGCCCAGATGAACGTATAGTTGCTGGTGCCGGCGCCGGCATGGATGCTCCAGCTGGGGGAAATCACCGCCTGCTCGTTCTGCATCACGATGTGCCGGGTTTCCTGCCCTTCGCCCATCATGTGGAACACCACGTTGTCCTGCGGAACCTCAAAGTAGAAGTACACTTCCATGCGCCGCTCATGGGTGTGGGCCGGCATCGTGTTCCATACGGATCCGCTTTCCAGCACCGTCATGCCCATGCTCAGCTGGCAGGTCTTCAACACGCTGGGATGAATGAACTGGTTGATCACACGCTTGTTGCTGGTGGCCGCATCGCCGCAGGGCTTCTTCGCCGCGTCGGCTATCCGGATCAGCCGATTCTCGTAGCTGCAGTGCGCCGGCGCGGAAACGATGTAGAATTTCGCGGGGCTGGCAGGGTCGCAGCTTTCAAACAGCACGGTCTTTGCGCCCCGGGTCAGGTACAGGCAGTCCTTGTAGTCCATCTCGTATACCGTGTCGTCAGCGATCACCCGGCCGGGGCCGCCCACGTTGAACATGCCGCACTCCCGGCGTTCGAGGAAGTATTCCGTGCCAAAGTTCTTCCAGATGTCGATGCCCTTGTCGATGCTGACGGTTTCGTTCACCGGCATCACGCCCAGGGTCACCATCCGGTCCACATGGCTGTATACCGCTTCCACGGTATCCGCCGTGAACAGCTTTTCGATCAGGAATTCCTTCCGGGTTTCCTCTGTGGTATAGCGTTTAAAATCCCTCTGGTTGCAGCTGTATCGAATGTCCATCTTCCTTATTCCTCCGTTTGTTGGTTGATTTCCCGTACTTCCTCCAGGTCCAGCATCGGCCCTTCGACGCCGTCGATCCGCAGGTTTTTCAGTTCCACCCGCCCGGCGTATTTCAGCACCAGGCCTTTCTTCCGCACCGGGTCCACACCGTCGGCCATGGCCGGCTCCCGGACCTCGGAAGCGTCCTCCGCAAAGTCAAAGTAGCTGTCCCGGATCACCAGTTCCTCCACCGGCTGCTCCGGCAGGCCCAGCACATAGGCCACGCATCCCTGGCATCCCGTCGCCTTGACGTGCTCAAAGCGGATGCTTCCGATACGCGGCGTGGTATCATCGACGGCCTCATGGGCCCGGCTCTGCACCCAGGGGCTGTGCCCGTCCGGGTCGCAGAAGTACAGGCTGTTGACCACCAGCGGCACCTTGATGTTCTTCATCCGAACGTGCTCGAACAGAATGTTGTCGACCACGCCGTCCTTCCCCCGGCCGCGCCGGGTCTTGATCCGCAGCGCCCGGTCGTTCCCACGCATGTAGCAGTGGTGCGCACGCACGTTTCGTACGCCGCCGGCCATTTCGCTTCCGACCGTCACGCCGCCGTGCCCGTCCAGCATGGCGCACCAGGCGATTTCGATCTCGTCGCAGGGCATCCGGTATTTCTTTCCCAGTTCGATCTTTCCCGCCTTGATGGCGATGCAGTCGTCCCCGACGGAGATCCTGGACCCCAGCAGCCGTACATGGCTGCAGCTTTCCGGGTCAAACCCGTCCGTGTTCGGACTGTCCCACGGGGCCTCAATCTGCAGGTTCAGGAAGTCCAGGTCCCTGCTCATCGTGGGATGCAGATTCCACGCCGGGCTGTTCCGGAAGGTCAGCCCCTGCACAGTCACGCCGCGGCACCGCATCAGGAACAGCAGATGGCCCCGGGTCGCGCCGCGGATTTTCTTCGGATCCACCCACCAGTCGCTCTCCTGCGCGCGGCCATCCACGATGCCCTCGCCGATGACGGCGGTGTCCGTGATGTCAATGCCCGTCAGCGCGGAGGCGTATCCGTCCCGGCTTTCCCCTTCCCACATGCCCAGCAGGAATTCGCCGTCCGCGTTGCGCGCGGGCGTCCTGCCGGGGAGAATCGGAAAGCGGTTCCGGTCCGTTTCCAGGGCCAGGGTCGCACCTCCGGCGATCTCCAGCGTCATGTGGCTTTTCAGGAAAAGCGGCCCGGTCCGGTAGGTTCCCTCCGGAACCAGCACGCGTCCGCCCCGGGGACAGGCCAGAATCGCCGCCTGGATCATCGGGGTGTCGTCCGTTTCCCCGTCGCCCTTCGCGCCGAATTCCTTCACATTCAGGCTGCAGGTTTCCTTCTTCGTGCGGAAAACCACGTGCTCCGGCGTCCCGTCGGGAGCCTCGCCGGAAAGCGTATATTCCGTGTCGGGCTCCAGCCCGAAGACGGAGGCGATGGATTTCGTTTCCTCCCGCAGAAGCTTTCCGTTCAGGGAAAGCGTCCGGGGTTCCTTTGCTTCATACAGCCCGTCCGGGTCCAGCAGCACGGTGCAGCTGCGGGAAGATACATACAGTGTTTTCAATGAGCTTCCTCCTTCGTTTCCATCCGGAGCGGCTCAGACTGTTTTTCTGTTAAAGGCAAAGTAACGGTCCGCGTTGTTGTAGCTGATATCCGCCACGATTTCCTTCAGCGTATTGATATCCTCGGGATAGAAGCCTTCCTCCACCCATTCGCCGAAGATCCGGCATACGATCCGGCGGAAGTATTCATGCCGGGGATAGCTCAGGAAGGAGCGGCTGTCGGTCAGCATGCCGATGAATCCGGCCAGGTATCCCAGGCTCGCCAGGGATTTCAGCTGTTCGCTCATGCCGTCGAAGTGGTCATTGAACCACCAGGCGGAGCCGTGCTGGATCCGTCCCACGGCAGTGCCGTTCTGGAAGCATCCGATAATGGTGTCGATGGCCGCGTTGTCGTTGGTGTTCAGGCTGTACAGAATCGTCTTCGGCAGGCTGCCCGCTTCCTCCAGGGCACCCAGGAAGGCGGCCGTCTGGGCGGAGGGCGCATAGTTGTCCACGCAGTCGAAGCCGGTATCCGGCCCCATGGCCCGGAAGGTCACCGGATTGTTGTCCCGGCGGCAGCCGTAATGCAGCTGCATCACCCATCCCCGCTTCGCGTATTCCTTTGCCATGGCGGTCATGAAGGCATATTTGAACCGGGCCTCATCCTCCGCGTCCGGAATCTCGCCGTTCATCCGCTTCTCGAATATCTTCTGCACCTTCTTCTCTGAAGCCGGCGCATATACGACGTAATTCAGCGCATGGTCGCTCAGCTTACAGCCGTGGTCCTGGAAGAAGTCCAGCCGGGCCTTCAGGGCTTTGATCAGGTCCTCGAAGGTCACGATGGTCATCCCGGAGGCCAATTCGAGCGCCGCCACGTATTCCGGATAGGTGGGCTTTTCCAGGTTCATAGCCTTGTCCGGACGCCACGCGGGCAGCACAGTCACGGGAAAGCTCTTGTCCGCAGCCAGCTTTTCATGCCATTCCAGGCTGTCAATCGGATCGTCCGTGGTGCAGATAATATCCACGTTGCTCATCCGAATCAGCCCCCGGGCGGAATATTCCCCGCTCCGCAGCTTTTCGTTCGCGCATGCCCACACTTCCTCGGCGGTATCCTTATTCAGAATGCCTTCATATCCGAAGAAGCGGCGCAGCTCCAGGTGGCTCCAGTGGTGCAGCGGGTTGCCGATGGCCTTGCCGAGCACCTCCGCGTATTTCAGGAACTTTTCCTTGTCCGTGGCATCGCCGGTAATGTATTTCTCGTCCACTCCGGCGCTGCGCATCAGGCGCCACTTGTAGTGGTCCCCGCCCAGCCACACCTGGGTGATGTTGTCGTACCGTATATCCTCATAGATCTCCCTGGGGCTCAGATGGCAGTGATAGTCAATAATCGGGCAATGCTCCGCCGCTTCATGATAAAGCACGCGGGCGGTTTCCGTGTTCAGCAGAAAATCCTTGTCCAGAAATGCTTTCATGATGATTTCTCTCCTTATTTATGTTCCCCTCCGCTGACAAAACCCATTCATCCCGAAGGGGGTTCGGGGGCGATCGGAACGCCCGCCGATTACCGCTGCACCCTGCCGCTGCCGCTGCCCTTCATCAGGCTTTCCACCTCGGCCACGCTCATCCGGTTGTAGTCCCCGGGAATCGTGTGCTTCAGGCAGCTGGCCGCCACGGCGAACTCCAGCGCATCCTTCTCGTTTCCATAGGTATTCAGGCCGTAAATCAGGCCGCCGCCGAAGCTGTCGCCGCCACCGACCCGGTCCACGATGTCCGTGATTTTGTATTTCCGGCTGACGAAGAAGTCCTTGCCGTTGAACAGGCAGGCGCTCCAGTCGTTGTGGTTGGCAGACTTGGATTCCCGCAGCGTGATGGCCACCCGCTGAATGTTCGGGAAGGTGTCCATCGCCAGTTTCGCGATCGCCTTGTAATTCTCCAGGTTCAGCTCGCCCTCCTCAACGCTGCCGGCGCTCTCTGCCTTCAGCAGCAGGGCCTTCTGGAAGTCTTCCTCGTTGGCAATCACGGTATCCACGTATTTCACCAGCTCCCGCATCACCTGGTCCGCGGTCTTGCCGTATTTCCACAGGTTCTTGCGGTAGTTCAGGTCGCAGCTCACGTGCAGGCCATGGGCTTTGGCAGCCTTCACGGCGGCCAGGCTCAGGTCCGCAGCGCCCTGGGAAATGGCGGGCGTGATGCCGGTGATATGGAACCAGGTTGCTCCTTCGAAGGCCTTGTCCCAGTCGATGTCTTCGATGCCGGCTTCAGCGATGGCACTGCCGGCCCGGTCATAGATTACCTTGCTGGGGCGCTGCACGGCGCCGGTCTCCAGGTAATAGATGCCCATCCGGCCGGGCTTGAACACAATCTTCGTCGTATCCACGCCGAAACCCCGCAGCTCCCGCATGCAGGCCCTGCCGATATCGTTGTCCGGCAGCACGGTCACAAAGGCGGTTTCCATGCCGTAGTTGGCCAGGGAAACGGATACGTTGGCCTCGCCGCCGCCGAAGGTCGCCTCCAGCACCGGGGACTGCATCAGCCGTTCATAGGCGGGAGACTTTAACCGAAGCATGATTTCACCGAAAGTAACTACCTTACCGCTCATTTTTCCTTACCCCCTGATTTCTTTTACGATGTCCGCGGCTTCCCGCACCAGTGTTTCGATTTCGCCAAATTTGCCTTCCTTCACGAGGCTGCCGGAAACCATCCAGCTGCCGCCGCAGGCCACGATCCGGTCGTAGGCCAGATATTCCCGCACGTTGGCCGCGCTGATGCCGCCGGTGGGCATGAAATTCACGCCCACATAAGGAGCCGCCAGGGCCTTGATCATCTTCAGGCCGCCGCTGGGCTCCGCCGGGAAGAATTTCAGCACGTCCAGGTCAAACTGCAGCGCCGCCTCAATCTCGGTGGGGGTGCAGATGCCGGGCGTCATGGGAACGCCCTTTTTCAGCACATATTCCGTCACCTTCGGGTTAAAGCCGGGGCTGACGATGAACTTCGCGCCGGCATCAATGGCCCGGTCCGCCTGCTCGCAGGTCAGCACGGTACCCGCGCCGATAATCATCTCCGGAAACGCCTTGGCCATTTTCCGGATGGATTCCTCCGCGGCCGCCGTGCGGAAGGTCACTTCCGCGCAGGGCAGGCCGCCCTTTACCAGCGCTTCCGCCAGGGGCAGCGCGTCGTCGGCGCTGTTCAGCACCACGACGGGGACAATGCCGAGTTTTCCGAGTTTCTTCATCATGTCGGTCATGGATTTTTGCCTCCTTTTTCTTTTCGGCCGTCGGTTCTTTGCTGTCTTTGAATGTGGATAACCCCTGTGTCCTTTATAATGTAACGCCCTGTTTAAAGATTGCCAGGTCGTGGAACCCGTTTTGCTCGTTCCGGGTCAGCTTCCCGCCGGCGGTGGCCAGCACCAGTTCCTCCAGCTCCGCCCCCAGCTCCTCCAGGCTCATGCCGTCCAGCAGCCGCCCGGCGTTGAAGTCGATCCAGTTTGCCTTTTTCGCCGCCAGCGGCGAATTGGTGGCGATCTTCAGCGTCGGCACCGGGCATCCGAAGGGCGTTCCCCGCCCCGTGGAAAACAGGATCATCTGGGCGCCGGATACGGCCAGGGCCGTGGAGGCCACCAGGTCGTTCCCCGGCGAAGTCAGCAGGTTCAGCCCGGGGGCCGATACCTTTTCGGCGTATTGCAGCACACCCTTCACTTCCGAGGAGCCGCTCTTCTGGGTGCAGCCCAGCGCCTTGTCCTCCAGGGTGGTAATGCCGCCGGCCTTGTTCCCCGGCGAGGGGTTTTCGTATACCGGCATATGGTAGGATTCAAAATAGGCTTTGAAGTCGTTGATCAGGCGCACTGTCTTCCGGAAAAGCTCCTCGCTCCCGCACCGGTCCATCAGGATCGTTTCCGCGCCGAACATTTCCGGCACCTCTGTCAGGATCGTGGTCCCGCCCATGGCGGTCAGCCGGTCGCTGAACACCCCGATGGCCGGGTTGGCCGTGATGCCGCTCAGCCCATCGCTGCCGCCGCATTTCAGGCCCACCACCAGCTCGTCCGCCCCACAGGGCTCCCGCCGGTCCTCCCGCATTCGCGCCGCCAGCTCCTCCAGCAGCGCCATGCCGGCCTCGTGCTCGTCTTCCACTTCCTGGCTCACCAGGAAGCGGACGCGGCTCGCGTCATATTCGCCCATCCAGGGTTTGATCTGTTCAATGCCGCTGTTTTCGCAACCCAGCCCCAGCACCAGCACGCCGCCGGCGTTTGGGTGGGTGGCCAGCGCCGCCAGCACCTTCCGGGTGTTGTCCTGGTCGTCCTCCAGCTGGCTGCATCCATAGGGATGCGGAAAGGCGTAGACGCCGTCAATGCTGCCGCCGGCGAGGCGCTGCGCGTCCCGGGCCAGGGCCTTGGCCACGTCGTTGACGCATCCGACGGTGGGAATGATCCACAGCTCGTTCCGGATGCCCGGGCGCCCGTTCTTCCGCCGGTATCCCTGAAAGGTTTTCGCCGGCTGCTTTTCCTGCTTCGGGAAGGTCGGATGCCAGCTGTATTCCTTTTCCCCGGAAAGCAGGGTGTGCAGATTATGGGTATGTACGTGGGCGCCGGCGGGAATATCCTCCGTCGCCTCCCCGATCGGGAAACCGTATTTTATGACCGCTTCCCCTTTGCGGATATCCCGCAGGGCCGCCTTGTGACCCATGGGAATGTCCGTCCGCAGCGTCACCGTGCCGCCGCCCCAGTCGCAAACCGTTCCCGCCGCGAGGGGCTGAAGCGCCACCGCCACCGTGTCCTGCGGGCGGATCTGTACCAGTTCCTTCATGCCGGAATCTCCTTTCCCGCGCTTACAGGCAGGAGGCAAACGCCGCCTTCGCGCCCTTATCCCGGATCAGGTTCAGGTTCTGAATCGTGGCTTCCGTGAGCCCCGGCACCTGGTTCAGGTCCCGGCCCCACATGTCGGTGTTGCCCAGCACGGCCTTCACCAGGTCCTCCGGGCTGTCGTTCCGGTGGTTCCAGTAAAATTCCAGCACCGGGCGGTCATCATTGATGATGTATTCGTTTCCCTTCGGGCGCATCGCATGCAGGCCCTTCTCATCCAGGCCCTGCAGGTTGCTGGAATAGAAGGCGATATACGCCGCCAGGCTCATGGTCAGGCACTTCGGCAGTTCCCCGGTCTTCTCGATGTATTCGAGGAAGGAGGGCATGTTCCGCGCCCTCCATTTGGAGGTGGAGTTCAGGCTGATGCTCATCAGCTCATGGTTCACGAAGGGGTTATTGAACCGGTCCTGCACCGCCGCAGCGAAGTCTTCCAGATCCTTTTTGTCCAGCGGCAGGGTGGGAATCACTTCCTCCTCGAGCATCCTGTTCATGAATCCGCGGACCGTGTCATCCTCCATGCAGTTCCGGACGATGTCGAAGCCCGCCAGGTACGCTCCCAGCACGAAGCCGGTGTGGGCGCCGTTCAGGATGCGGACCTTCCGCTTCTTGTAGGGCGTCACGTCGGCCACCACGATTACGGGCACACCGGCCTTTTTAAAGGGCAGCCGATCCTCCAGGCCGTCCGGCCCTTCAATAGCCCAGAAGCCGAAGACCTCGCCCACGTCCGTCAGCGGATCCTCATATCCGTTGGCGGCCGCCAGGGCTTCCACTTCCTTCGGATCCCGGATCCGCCCGGGAACGATCCGGTCCACCAGCGTGGAGCAGAAGACGTTCTCCTCATTGACCCAGGTTTTGAATTCCTCTTCCAGCTTCCAGTCGTCGATGTACTGGTTGACGCATTTCAGCAGCTCTTTGCCGTTGTTGTCAATCAGCTCGCAGCTCAGGATCACGACGCCCTTCTGCCCCGCCTTCCAGCGGCTGTAGAGCACCCGGGTCAGCTTAGCCGGGAAGGTGTTCGGCGGCACCTGGTCAAAGGTGCTCTCCGTGTCGTGCACAATGCCGGCTTCCGTCGTGTTGCTGACGATGATTTCCAGGTCCGGACTCACAGCCAGCTCCAGCACCTTATCCCAGTCCGTATAGGGGTTGATGCACCGGCTGACGCAGGAAATCACGCGCTTGTCGTCCACCTTCCGCCCCTGTTCGCTGCCGCGCAGATGCAGGGTGTAGAGGCCCTGCTGGGTGTTGATCAGATCGGTCAGCCCCTGGGCGATCGGCTGCACCAGCACCACTTTGCCGTTGAACCCGGCCCGCTCGTTGGCCAGGTCAATAAAGTAGTCCACAAACGCGCGCAGAAAGTTCCCCTCGCCAAATTGCATGACCTTTTCAGGCGCGTTCTCGAGGATGTAACCGTCGTAACCTGTATTTTTCAGTACCTGGTAATTGAGCTGTGCCATGCTTTCACCCTCCGACCTGTTATATTCTGGTACAAATGTACACTTTTTTTCTCATCCGGTCAAGAACAAAAAAAGGACCCAAACCCCTGAAATTCATAGGGTTTGGGCCCTCTCAGCAAGGAAATACAAGGGATTTCCCCACGTCCGTACATCTTATGGACAAAACGGACTTTCTGATGGATTATTCGTCCTCGTCCTCTTCGATCTTGGCATTTGCGATGATCTTCTGGGCTTCGGTCTGCGGCACTTCCTCGTAGCGTTCGAACTTCATGCTGAAGGATCCTCTCGCCTGGGTCATGCTGCGCAGGTCTGTCGCGTACTTGAACATTTCGGCCAGGGGCGCTTCCGCCTCGAGCAGCTGCATGCTGCCTTCCTGGTTCATGCCCATGATCCGGCCGCGGCGCTTGTTCATGTCGCCCATGATGTCGCCCATGTACTCGTTGGGAACACGCACTTCAACATGCATAATCGGCTCGAGCAGCACGGGGCTTGCATCCATACAGCCCTTCTTGTAGGCGATGCGGGCCGCGGTCTTGAAGGCCATTTCGGAAGAGTCCACCGGATGGTAGCTTCCGTCATACAGCTTGGCATGCAGGTGCACCATCGGATATCCGGCCAGCACGCCCTTGACGATGTTCTCGCGCAGTCCCTTTTCGACGCTGGGGATGAAGTTCCGCGGAACCACGCCGCCGACGACCGCGTCTTCAAATTCGAATTCCGCATCACTGTCAGTGATGGGGCTGAACTCGATCCAAACGTCACCGAACTGCCCGTGCCCGCCGGTCTGCTTCTTGTGGCGGCCCTGAACCTTGACGGTCTTGCGGATGGTTTCACGGTACGGGATCTTGGGA
>Ga0265298_10011778_pt1 | contig 10200 bp, 2 predicted proteins | sample AusTroGonzalo_MG_3_FD_193486 | JGI IMG/M metagenome (GOLD analysis project Ga0265298, IMG submission 193486) | Bovine rumen microbial communities from tropical cattle in Woodstock, Queensland, Australia - Gonzalo_01 | ecosystem: Host-associated > Mammals > Digestive system > Stomach > Rumen ... | reverse complement strand
TGCGTGACAGTCTCAACAGGCGCATCGTCTGTCAAGGGCCATCTGGTACAGAGCGACCTCACAGCTACCAGCGACCACCTGTTGATAGACAAGCAGGACTTCAACTGTCCTATCAGCTACACCTTCGCCACTGGCAAACGCATGTGGTATCAGCGCACACCTGACCTCTTCGTCGACCTCACCAAGGGTTGGGAGACTGTCAGTCTGCCGTTCACCGCAGAACTGGTATCTACACAGGACAAGGGTGAGATTACCCACTTCTACAGCAAGAGCCGCACCGCCGACGGTTCTGCCGACGGTGCCAAGATAGGCCACGAGTACTGGTTGCGCGAATATAAGGGCGCTACAGTGCCCAGCGGTTCACCCGCTGTGGTAACTGCTACCTTCAACTATCCAGATGCTGCAGGCGGCACCAAGACCGTTGGTAACACCTTCCTTTGGGATTACTACTATAGAAAGAACGGACAGCTGGATGCTAATGCCGACACCTACCAGACGTTCTATAAGGAGCCTCGCGAATTGCCGGATTATCCGTTGCTGGCTACCGCCCAGCCGTATATCGTCGGTTTCCCAGGCAAGACCTACTATGAGTTCGACCTCAGCGGTCAGTGGACACCAAAGAACACGGCTACCACTGCTCCTGCCCAGCTCGCCAAGCAGACCATCAGCTTCGTCTCCGACACTGGCATTACGATTGGTGTCAGCGACGACGAACTGACCGGTGTCGATGATGACGGCTACGCCTTTGTGCCCAACTACATGAGCAAGAAGGTCGACGGCTACCTGATGAACGCCGATGGCAACAGCTTCGACGTAACACCTGCTGGCGGTGCCATGACCGTACCGTTCCGTCCGTACTTCATCGCTGCCGCTTCGCCGGCACCCGCTCATCACCGCTCAAAGGTTCAGTCTATCCTCTTCGACAACGACGAGTCGTCGTTCGCCTTCGGTGACGACAAAGACCCGTCGGGTGACAACTTCGGCGAGGGTGATCTCCTATTCACCATCCGTCCGCACGCCATCAGCGTCACCTCGTCGCTGCGCCGTGAGGCTGACGTACGCATCGTCAACATGAGTGGTCTCACCATAGCCACCTTCACCATACAGCCAGGCGAAACCATCAACACCAACATCGGTGTCGGTGGCGTCTACATGGTCCGTGCCGACAACGGCCGCATACAGAAAAAGCTGGCAATAAGATAACGAGTGCCCAGCGGTTCCCCCGCCGGCATAACAAAAAAACAGAGTGCCCAGCGGTTCACCCGCCGGCATAACAAAAAAAACAGAGTGCCCAGCGGTTCACCGCCGGCATAACAAAAAAAAACAGAGTGCCCAGCGGTTCCCCCGCCGGCATAACAAAAAAACAGAGTGCCCAGCGGTTCACCCGCTGGTACAAAAAGTAAGAAATGGAAAAGCTGCACCCTACCCGCCACAACATGCAGCGCCGCATGGCTACACATAACTACGCGCTGCCTGGCACCTACCACATCACCCTGCATGTGGCAGACGGTATGGGTCTGCCCTTGGGCCAGATACAAGGCTCTCTGGAGCAACCAGACGAAAGCCCCAACGCGCCTCATGTGGCAATGACCCCAGTAGGGAATATGGTACGCGAAGAACTGCTCACCAGCATCACCATGCACTATGCCATGATTCGTGTTGATAGTTTCGTGATTATGCCTGAGCATCTGCACGTCCTCCTGCAAGTAACAGCACCTATCGTCAGCAGCATAGGCCGCCCCACCCATCTTGGACAGGTGATAGCCGGCTTCAAGAAAGGCTGCAACCGCCGCTACTGGGCCATGACGGGGCAAGATGCCGCCGCGGGGGCTGCGCAGGCTGTAAATTCATCGGGTGAACCGCTGAACACTGTGTCTGGCAGCACTTCCCTGGTGTCTGGCAGCACTTCTCGGGTGTCTGGCAGCGCTTCTCGGGTGTCTGGCGGCGCTTCTCGGGTGTCTGGCGGTTCACCCGCCAGAGAGGGCAAGCGCACCCCCTCTTCCGGCACTACGGGCCGCAGGCCCCTCTTTGCCTACGGCTACTGCGACGTGCAGCCCATCACCCCCGAGCAGCTGGACACGCAGCGCGCCTACATCAAGGCCAATCCGCGCAGCCGTCTGCTCCGCAGCCGCCAGCGCGCCACGCTGACCGCCTGCCGCAACGGCTTTACCACAGCCCTCACGCCATCAGCACTTCGCGGCTTCCTACTGCGTGAGTGCCTGCAGAAGCACGCCACCGCTGAAGCTCTTGACGCCATCAAGTGCCGTCTGCTTCTCGCAGACGGAAAGATTGCCCTCGACACCTACGGCAACCGCCAACTGCTGAATAGCAAGCTCATGCCCGTAGTATGTCATCGCAAGGATAAACCCCTGTTCGCGCAACAGAAAGCCCGCTGTATGGAAGAGGCTGGTAATGGAGCCATCATGGTGTCAGCACGTATCTCTGCTGGCGAACAGGAAATCATGAACGAGATGGTGAATCACGGTTTCCCCGTGATAATCATCGCTGACAATGGTTTTCCCGAGCGCTACCACCCGTCAGCGGTGCGCCTCGACCTATGTGCCACAGACCGGCTGCTCCTGGTCACCCCGTGGCAATACCAATACCGTGGCAAGAACGAGCAGGTCACCATTCCCTTCTGCAAGGCGATGAACTGCGTTGCCCAAGCCCTCTGCCGCCAAAAAGACGACTGGTGGAAAAACAGAGAATAAAGTGTTCAGCGGTTCACCCGCTGCAAAAAAAGAAAACAGTGTTCAGCGGTTCACCCGCTACAAAAAAAGAAAACAGTGTTCAGCGGTTCACCCGCTACAAAAAAAGAAAACAGTGTTCAGCGGTTCACCCGCTGAAATAAAAATACAAAAGATATGAGTACAACATACGAACACACGAAAGGATTAGCCCAGCAGATGTCAACAACAATCCGCTCCGCCATATCCCTGCTCCTCATGCTGGTATTGGGAAGCGGCAGCGTGTGGGGACAAGATTATTCGGGAGTGTATTATATCAAAAGTGCAAGTGCCAATAAGAACACCGACGGTGATTATTATCTTTGCCCTACGAAGAACTGGTATCTTTATAAGGCTACGAATAGTTATGAAGACGACACCGATGACAACGACGACAATGGACAACCATTCCTCACCACATACCAATGTAAAGATGGTGTTTATGATGCTAGTAAGGCTGTGTGGGATGTCGTAAAGCACCCTACAGAGACAGATTGTTATTACATCATACAAAGAAAAACTGGCAGATATATGGTGTCCAATGGTCAAATTGGAACCAATGCCAATCGTATGCGTGTACACCTGGAAGCTGTTGCTGATGCCACCGCACTTGCTAATCTTGGTGATTTAGCCCTTTTTGAGATTACATCACATAGTGGTCATATTGACATCGTACCTCATTCTACAGAGGGTAGAAATGGTGATTATATATACTTGGTTGTGAACTTCAAGAATTTTAATGAACTCAAGGGTAGTAAAGGCAAGGATGGCGGACCAGGTAACGCTGTTACAGCAGGAATTATTGGCTTATATGATCAGGAGGAGAATCACAAATGGTTTCTTGAAAGCGCTAAATGCACTACGCCTGTCATTACGTTTGATAATGTAACATCTGAGGTAACTATTACTTCTGATGATGACGAGACCATCTATTATACTACAGATGGAAGCAATCCTGATGCCAATTCCTATGTTTATAGCGACTCTTTTGTGCTTAATGCAGGGGCAGTTATCAAGGCCATATCCAAAAAGAATGGTCTGATAGACTCAGAAATAGCTACGCTTACAGTAAATAAGTTGGCTATGCCAACCATCACATTCAACGAGGAGACCAGAGAGGTTACTATTACAACAGCGGCAGAGGGCGTAGAGATTTACTATACCACCAACAACACTGACCCTACCATAGAAGAGTCTACCGCACATGCTGCATCACCTGTTGTCATTGCTCATGCCCTGCCTTCTACTAAGATACATGCCCGAGCAGTAAAAAGCGGATACATCAATTCTGATATAGTCACAAAGACGGATATTCCCGTCAAGATACTTACGAACCCAACCATTATCCTTGCGGAGGATGATTTTGTTTACGACGGTTCTGCCAAGGAACCTGCCATCACCGTAAAGGACGGGGACGTTGATGTCAGCGCTGATGAATATGTGGTGACTTATAACAACAACACCAATGCAGGTACAGCTTCTGTTACCATATCAGATAAAGCTGATGGCGACTATCAAGTGAATGATGGTTCAAAGAGCTTTACCATCTCTCCCAAGAGCATTGGTAACGGCGATACGGCTGCAGAAGGCATCACGGTGGAGATGACGGAAGATGGCTCGCTGAGTGCTGTAAAGGATGGCAGTACGACACTCGTAGAGAATACGGACTATACGCAGGAAGCGGAGGAAGATGGCAGTGACAAGATCATCACGATTACAGGCAAGGGTAATTACACAGGAATTGTCAGGGGTTTCTATGCAAGCCCTGCATTCGTCGATCCTGACGGTGATGGTGGTCCAGGGCAGGCTGCTGCCGTATACATGGCAAAGCATGACCTGTCTTGCCCATCGGGCATCAATCCCTACATCATCCGTAAGGTCAATCCGTCTATCGGTACCGCAGTCATTACGCCATTGGACTATATCCCCGTAGACGTTCCCGTACTGCTGTTGTCAGACGCTGAGGCCTCAGGATTTGTAGCATCTCCGAAAGACCCCTCTACCCCAGAAGTGACAGCGCAGACCAAGAACAGCAATCTGCTGAAGGTATCAGCAGGAGGCGAGACGATAAAAGCCGCCCAGATATATATGTTCTACAAGGGTGAGTTCGTACTCACCAAGGCAGGAACCTTGGGCGAGGGCAAGTTCTATCTCAACAATCCCAACTACGCGGATACGCCAACGAACGAGAATAGTGGAAGTTCGAATGCACGAGGCCTGTTGCAGTTTGTCATTGACGACGAAGAGCCGACAGGAATCACGGAGTTTGAGACTTCAACGACGAAGGAACCAGATACAGACGTATGGTACACTTTAGACGGTCGACGTCTGAGTGTCAAGCCCACCAAGGCAGGAATCTATATTCATCAGGGACAGAAAGAATATATAAAAAGATAATATGATATGAAACACACATTAAAATACATCATCCTATTCTTTACGCTTGTTATTGGTAGCATGGGCCATGCCTGGGCTATCACAGAGAGTGATATTATCATCAACATACAGCCCAACAATTCTGCAGGCACTGTGAGCGTGACCGCCATTTCAGGGATGACAGTCACCATCTCTGCCACTCCTGCCGCGGGCTATAGCATCGATGCCGCTCATATCATTGCCGAAAAGATGGTTGATCCTCTCAAAGCCCCCCGCCGTGCTACAGGTATTGCCTCTAAGCTCGACATCACAGACAATGATGGCAATTCCTTCTCCTTTACCATTCCTGCTGGGTATGATGGTGCTTATGTGACGGTGAATTTCTATACAAAAGCAGAGGGTTATACTCAAATTACATCTCTGTCAGAGATTACGGACATGAACGGTAAATACCAGTTAACGGCTGATGTTTCTGGCTTATCCAATAGTTTGGGAGAGTTTACTGGAACGCTCGATGGTGGATTGCATAAGATAATCGGGTCTTCTGCACCTTTGTTTGCTTCAACAGACGGTGCTATCATTCGCAATATTATCTTTGAAGATGTGAATATCACATCAGGTGATACCGATGGTGATGCTGGTGCTGTGACATCTAAGGCCAAAGGCGCGACTCGAATTTATAATTGCGGCATCCTACCCACCTCGGTTGAGCGTGATAATGAAGGAAATATCACTGGCTTCTACGGCAGCAGCGTAAGTGGTACTGGCAATGTTGGCGGCCTTGTTGGTACCCTTAGCGGCACAGCCCGTGTCATCAACTGTTTCAGTTATGCTACTATCTCAGGAGGCAATGTTGTAGGAGGAATAGTGGGAAATAATACAGAGACCTCCAATCAAACTAGTGTAACAACCATGGTGATGAACTGTATGTTCTACGGTGATATCACTGACGGTACTACAGTTTCTCCTGTTTATGGGGGAACTAATATTGACAACAAGAATTCTAACGGATTAGCTACCTTTAATTATTTTGCAGATAGTCAATTAAAGTCTTCTGCGATAGCTGATGAAAACTATAACTGTGCGTTAGGCATGGAAAACCGATTCATTGTCCAATGTGAGTTATATCGTCAGTTGCTGAATAGCAATAAGAAGTTGGCAGCCAAATATGCTTCTACAGCGACCGTTACTGTCGAACCTAGTGATATGGCAAAGTGGGTATTGGAGACAGCTGACAGAGGTATTAGTGGACGCGATCCCTATCCCTATCCTGTCCTGAAAGATCAAGGATACTATCCCTCTATTATCAATCCCGACATCGCCAATGCTCCCGACAGTGCATCGGTAGGACGCAACCACGGTGGCAAACTCGGTAAGACACTTTCAGTAACTATTAGTGGTGTGGGTATTAATGCTCCTACTGGTGCTAGCATCTCGACCAGCAGCCTTACCTTACAACGCACTGATAAGGACTTCGACCGATTCAACTTCAACTACGACAAGGTTCAATTACCTTATTATAATGATATCGGTACAGGGAACTATACCGGCAACCGTGTGGTGACTGGATGGAAGATTACGGCTTTTACCGGTGGTACAGAAGGTACATACACTGAAGCGGACGAATGGGGTGGCTATAATTTTGCTGACCGTAACTGTACAAAAAAGGATAATTTCAATGTGTCTAAGCGGGTATTCTCTCAGGGTGCCTATTTCGATGTGCCTTATGGCGTAACAGGTATTACTATAGAACCTTACTGGGCAGTGGCGGCATACGTGAGCGACCAGTATTACGATGTGGTTTATAAGGAAAACGGCGATAAAGATTATGCAGGAGAGAATGTCACGGGATTTGGAATTCAAGCAACAAATAATACGAACATAACTATCAACGGCAGTAGTCAGAAGGTTTACACATCGATAAACAATGCCCGTATTTCAATGAGCATTCCAACAAGTGGTAAGAGTGTTTACGACTATGCTGTAGTCCTCGTGGGCAATGTCCATCAAGCAGGACCATTATATGGTTCAGGAAATAATCATGATAAAACGCCCTATACGATAATGTCAGTCGATTTAGATAAGGATAATGAACCAGACTACAGTTTTATCTTTAGCCACCACAATCGTCAGGGAGTTACACCTATCCGTTTTGACTTTTTGAATGTAGTTGGTACTGCTCAGGCACAGAAGCCTAATGGTACTGAACGACTTTTGAATGTTAGTATTTTTAAGCCTAAGGGATGGTTTGAAATCACCAATACTTGTTCTGTTTTTATAACTCAATTTGAAGCAGACAATGGTAATAAGGATGCAGCACCTGTTATCCTCTTGGGAGGTATGATAGACCAGTATACCTCTACGCAGTATACTAATATTTCTGATAATGAATATAATCATAGAACAAGTTATATCCATGTGGGTAGCAATGCATGTTTTAAGGAGTTTGGCAATGGTACCCACAGTGATGGGTGGTACTTCACAAACCATGTCCCCGTGTCTGTGACGGGTGGTAGCTTTAACGGTTTTTATTTGTCTGGTGTCTATAGACCTGATGCCCAAATTCAGGCTGATGATGCAGAAGGATATATCAGTGGTGGATATTTCAAAGAAATGGCTGGAGCTGCACAACAGATGATAGAGGGTAGCGTAAAATGGCAGATCTACGATGCGGATATAGATAATTTCTATGGTGGAGGCATTAACTCAGAAAAACCAATTACTGGTAACGTAACAGTTGATATCATTAACAGTCATGTCGGCATCTATTGTGGTGGGCCGAAGTTTGGTGATATGCAGAAGGGGGGAACAACTTTTACAACCCAATATAGTAATAATAAAGCTGGATCATCTGTAGGTACTAAAAGTATTAATATCACTGAAGATGGAATAGTTACTACCAATGCTGTAGGATGCACCTTTGGAAAGTTCTTTGGAGCAGGATATGGTGGCGCTTCATCTTTTAAGCTCAAGTTTTTTGATAGTACGAATCCCAATTTCAGCACCTTGATAAATAGTTATAATAATGATCGTGGTAAATACTATGATGGGAACGACAAAAACTATAAATCAGAATACGGAAATAAAGGTCCTGGTGTTGCTACAGATTTCGACTATGAGTTCTTTGTTTGGTCTTCTGGTTTGGTGGGAGCTCGTTTCTATGTGAATTATACATCTTTCTCTCTTGCTCAGACGAACAATGTCTTTTCAACTTTAAATAATTGTACCATCAATGACGATTTCTATGGTGGCGGCAGCCTTGGAGTGGTTTCAGGAAATGCCACATCGACACTTAATAATTGTATTGTAAAGGGAAGTATTTATGGTGGAGGGTTCTCTGCCTCCATTCCTTCTATCCCAGTAAGAGCCACAGGTTTTGCGAAACTGCCAAGATTCAATAATAATTCTGGTATCTTTGAAATGGGTAAGAAAAATGGAACAACTAATTTTACATGGAAAGAAGGAACTCTAACAAAAAATACTAGTGCTCTTGATGGTAGCGAGATCCTTACAAATATCAACCTTGAAAATCTCGGCGCCGTAACAGGCACAGCCACGCTGACCATCGACGGAACAACCACCGTGGCAGAAAGTGTCTACGGCGGCGGTGAGGAATCTGGTGTGGATGGCAACACTTCCGTGACCGTTACTGGCGGTACGATTGGTACTCCTGGCAAAGGCGGTGCCACATGGGGCAACATCTATGGTGGCGGTAAAGGTAAGGAGAAAGATGTTAAGGCTGGACTGGTGAAGGGTAATGCGACTGTAAGTATCAGTGGTTCGCCTACCATTCTGCACAATGTCTATGGTGGCGGTGCCTACGGCTCTGTGGGTGATTTCACCTACGATAGCACAACAGGAATGCCTACGGCTCTGGCTACAGCGAATACGGGTGCTTGTACTGTCACAATTACTGGTGGCACCATTGGTAGCAATGGTCATGAGAACGGTATGGTGTTCGGTTCGTCGCGAGGTGACGTAGCTGTTCCTGAAGGAGAACCTGCCGTTGACCCCAACGACCGTATGGCATGGGTTTACAGTACACATGTTACCATTGGCGACACGAGTGCCGAAACAAGTCCTACGATTAAGGGCTCTGTCTATGGAAGTGGTGAGAATGGCCACACCTTCCAGAATACTATTATAGATATAAATAAAGGTATTATCGGTATTACTGATACGAGTGTTGACGGAGGTGCAACATACTCCTACCGTGGCAACGTCTATGGTGGAGGTTGCGGTACGGATATGTACGACTCCAATAGTGACGGAATAAAAGATAAGTACAACCCACTGGCTGGTATCGTACAGGGTACTGCCACTGTCAACATCACTGGCGGTCACGTGGTGCACAATGTCTATGGCGCTGGTGCTATGGGTTCGGTAGGTAATGACGCTGATGCCACCAGTGGTAAGACGACGGTGAACATCAGCGGCGGACGTATTGGCTATGATGGCAACCAGAATGGTAACGTATTTGGCGCCGCCCGTGGCGAGTATGGCATTAGTACTGCTGCGTCAGGTCTTGCCAACGTTAGAGAGTCGGAGGTTAACATTACTTATACCACAACACCAGCAGCAGATAATGAAGGAAAGACGGCACAGCTTATCGCAGGTTCTGTCTTTGGCGGTGGTGAGTCAGGTATCGTCAAGGAGAATGTAGCTGTAAAAATGACAGGTGGTCTTATCCTGAAAGATATCTATGGCGGTGGTGCCTTGGCTGATACACAGACCAGCAACTGGGATGCTACCCTCAACGAGAATGCTGGTGGCTGGGCAGCAGGCAAGACTTCTGCAAGCACCACGACGACTGTTCGTCTGACTGGCGGCACGATTGTTGGTGAGGCATACGGTGGCGGACTGGGAGAAGCCGGTAAGCCTGCCTATGTATGGGGTGACGTACTGATTGACCTGAACGGAACGACATCGTCGGGCACAACAGGAACGCCCATCGCTGATGATGCAAAGGGTTGTGCTGTCGGACAGATCTTCGGTTGCAACAACATCAACGGAACGCCTAAGGGCGACGTGATGGTGCATGTCTATGCCACACAATCTCCTGATAAAGACAATATCAGTACCAAACCGGAGAAGAATA
>Ga0265298_10011777_pt1 | contig 10202 bp, 7 predicted proteins | sample AusTroGonzalo_MG_3_FD_193486 | JGI IMG/M metagenome (GOLD analysis project Ga0265298, IMG submission 193486) | Bovine rumen microbial communities from tropical cattle in Woodstock, Queensland, Australia - Gonzalo_01 | ecosystem: Host-associated > Mammals > Digestive system > Stomach > Rumen ... | reverse complement strand
TCGTAGCATGATTAAACTGCCCGTCAGTAATATTGATAATTGTAGGTGGATAGCAATCTTTCTCATGATGCCCTTTCATCCATTGGTCAAGCAAAGCCTTTGCTTTATCAAATGCCTGATGTACATGTGTCCAATTGCCATCGCACCTAGCCGCTAACCACTGAACTTTCTCAATTTCCTTTATCATTGTCCCCTTTCTTGTACGTTTCTCCTCCTTCACAATGATTTTCTTAAACGGATTATTCTTCAATTCTTCTGGAGAGACAAAATCACGACCAGCCAGTACACCATTCCATCCGCTATAGACCCATGTCCATAACCAATAATAGCAATGTCGTAATAATGTCTTACCTCCGTTGTCTTGATACAACGATATACAAGCTCGTTGATTTGGTTGTTTACAATTCTTGCTACAGCTTCTGCCAACGACATCTGTTCACCATTAAGGGTTGTAATGCGCTTCATAGATACAGACTGATCCACCAAGAAGATAAACGCCGTAGGTGTATTTCTTGTGATCTGTGCTGTATATGGATTCTTGATTTGCAGAGCCTTTGGCTTAGACGGAATAGGAATACCGAAGTTTCCGATATTCTTGATATACTCTAATGGTATGAAGTTTTTAACCAGCACTTCTGCCTGGAAATAAGGTTGCTCCTCTTCTGGTAAGTCAAAATGCTTTTGAACCTTTACAGATTGGAAATGAATTAGTTTGAAATCATCCAATGTCCCACCCTTATGTGCTCCAGACCTTGTAGCATTCATATTAGCATATTTGCTGTCTTTCCAATATACCACCTCTGGATCAATCTCTAAAATTACGGGATTTGACAGCCTTCCATCCTGCATCGCCACATACATCATGGGATGCTGTGTAGTAAAACTCACTCTCACATAATGCTGCAGGTTATCTCTTCTATCAAGGTCTCTTGAAAGCAAACCTCCTCCAGGCTTAGCGATCTTGATACCTTTATCTTCGCAATCACCCCACGAATACAATCCACCATTCTTAATAATAGACTCCAAATTGTCTCTATCTGTAAAGTGATACAACTTCACAATTTTATGCTCATCGAGCACAGCCTTATACTCCTGCCAGTTACTTTTCTTTTCCATATCCCTTGCCTTTATTGATTAAACAGATCTAATTCTATAACGTCACCTCTTGATGTATTATTATGTGAAACAGCAACATCCTCATACGGATAAATACCCTCAACGTATGCCTTTATCAGCGAAGCATGCGATAAAGGTTTCTTTGCATTCTCAACATCAGCATTTGTGTCATAATCCAGCAAAACGATGGTCTTTGTTTTGCTGGCCTCTCTCATTTTTTCAATAATCCAAGCCACTTTGTTTTCCAACACCCAACGATATGTAGGTATATAAATCAGCTTTCTGGCCTCGATATAGTCTAACAGTTCTGTACCATCAACACCTTTCCTATGGCCAAGAGGTTTGCCGTATTTCCTCACCGTCCGCTTCAAACCTTTCATCGTATCGTTTGCAAACAGCGAAGTATCCACATCGCATCCTTCAAACACCTTCAATCCTTGCCAAATAGATTCTACGCAAGTTGCCGTATATTTCTCACTAAATGGCACGGGTATTCCCCCATGCGGATAGAATGGACTCAGTTTCACCAGCCCACTTTTTGCACTGCTCGTCACATCAGCCAATACGGCATCAGGGTATTTCTTCAATATCGTTGCAGGCTTCTTTCGTTTAGATTCAATAATTATCATTTTTTCCTCCATTCTTTAAGCATATTAATAAACGAACAAGTTATACAATATATTCCGAAATAAAAAGTTATAGGGAATAGAATAAATGCAAATATGCAATTCCCAAACGAGCCATCACGTTTTATATAATCAAAAAAACAAAAAAACCATGGCATTAGCCCAAGAGCAAATCCCCATACTATTATAGGCCAGATCTCATCACTTCGATTATTTGTACTAAAACATACAAATATGACAAACAATATGATTGGGATATTTATCAATAAAGCAGCTTGCCATCTTGTTGATCTGTTATCTTTTTGATCTGTAAGATCACTCTGAAAGGTATAATTATTGACCGTAAGTTGTTGTGCATGTCTATTTGTGGATGTACCAAAATCAGTTTTGTTTACTATTGGCCTTTCCCATACTCCTAAATGAGCTAATTCCTTAATAGGATCATTGACTTCATTACATCTCGCTGCAATTAGAATATTGACAGGAGTGAGTGTTCCTTTATTTAAATGATAATTCAGATTTGCACAGGCCTCTTCAAATAGTATTTTATAATTTGTAGATGTTTCAATGATAGAAGGTATGTCATTGAAAACAATGGATTTGTGAATATTTAAATAGTCTTTCTTGGAGAATAACAATCTGTCTTCTGCACCATATTTTGTCAAATAGTTTTTGTTGACAAATACGATACATAAAGACAATAAAATAGAAAGTATTGAAAAGTCATCAATGTGTTCGTCAAAGATTTCTTCATTTCTCTGTGGATGACAAAAATCTGGAGACCCCATTTCACGAGCTTTTTGACCTTTCATGGAAGGAACATACATACCATCATAATCAACAAGGATAAGAGTACAGTCTTCACATACCAAGATGTTATCTGGTTTCAAATCACCATGAGCAAATGGCTGAGAAATAAGCCATTCTGAAAGTTGATAGAAATTTTCCAGTAAAGTTTCGATAATATATTTACTTGTTATATTTTCACGTAAGTATTTATCAAGAGGCTTGCCATCCACCCAGTCCATCAAGAGTACAGGGAACTCTGATTCTGCAGTCTGATCAGTATCTACAAATAGTTCTTTATCCAGATATCGGATAGAGAGAATATAAGGTGATGAGACATTTTCAAGTTCCTTTGCAATCTCACGATAAGCCTCAGTCCGTCCTTCCTGTTCTTTCGTAAAGCACTTCACTGCATAGAACTTTCCACTCCGCTCATCCTTCATCCTAAAGACCACAGCAAAGTTCCCACTTGTCATTATAGGCAGCCCATCATCACCCAATACCGGCCTCAGATAACTCATTTCCTCGAAGTTATCCTCTGCCGACTTGATGGCCTCTATATATTCTGATATCAGTGGATAGTTCATGATTTACTTATTCTAATATTTGTACTTCGTTATATAAATCCTTCAAAAAGTCCAAAGATAAGTCTATAATCGGTTCAAACATAAAGTTGTTTATATGTATGTTTTCGGAAGTCATCATCAAGACTTTCTTTATTACTTCATGTTGCTGACATTTCAAAGGATATTCTTTCCTATAATTATCAAACAATAATCGTGTCTGATTCCGATTAATATCCAAGTCTAATTTTATTCTTTCATTCAACTCATTTGTCATAAAGATCTCAGCTTTCATTCTAATTGCCATCGATAGAATTAATTTATTCTCTATAGAGATTACATCATCAGAATTGAAAGCATTATCTGCTTCATAAAACAAAATATCAATATACTTACCAACATCACATTTACACACTTTATTTGTCAGATGAAAAGTCGCAGACATTATCTCCGTTAGTGCTTCTAATGTTAATAATTTTGTATTTGTATTGTAATGAAGATAATCCGTCAATGTAATATATTCATACGAATTTTCTCCTTTTGTATATTCAACAATATTACGAGCAAATGGTATCAATGCTATTAAACATTTGGGAGTATCTATGTTTTTTATCAATACGTTTTTTATTATGTCTCTTACATATTTCCCTTTTTGAAGAATGATACGTCCTTCTTTATTTCTATTTGCTATATAAATATTTAATACATCAAGTCTGGAATGAATTGTTCTGTAAAAATCAAAATTATGGGTTAGAATAACCAAAATTAGATTCTTGCATTCCTTTAATTCTGCAAGATATTCTACAATTGCATATTTATTTCTATAATCAAACGATTCAGCTATGTCATCTATAACGATAATTTGTTTTTCCCTACTGTTTTTCCGTTTTTCTATTTCAAACAGATTAACTAACAAATAATATGCTCTCTTTTCACCTGTACTTATGAAATTAAGAAAATGATCTTTGCCTTTGTACTCTTTGGGGTCAGTCGAATCTATATGAGTATATTTTATGTATGGTGTTTCCTTATTGAGTATGGTTTCTGCTCTATTCACCAATCTTAATTCGTAAGGGACATGAAATCGAGAATTGAATTTACATATCACTTGATTCCATAATTGAGTATCTTCCTTTACCTTATTGATTATACCAACCAGCTCTTTTCTTCTCTCGTTATAAAGAACTGAGAAATTTGAAAACAGGTTCATTTCATTAGAAATAAATGCGAGTATGAGGTCTCGTCTTAACAACTCCAAATCCCCAATTCTCTCACTTACACATTGATTGGAATCAACTATCTCACAAAGTCTATTCCAACGTGCCTTGCTTTTAACATTGACTTTCTTTCTCTTATTAATATCGACTAATGCTTCATGATAATTTTTTAAATATTTTACAGAGACTTCATGTTCGTCGAATATTTCGTCATAATAAAAATTATCAAAATTACAATCTGATACATAATAGTTTTTTGCATGTATTATTGCATCATTAACGGAATCGTATTTGCAAAGAATGCCATCATGTTTGAACACTTTTAGTATTTCTTCATAAAATACTCTATTCTTATATTTGATTAACTTATTGAATTCTTGATTAATCTGACTCAACAAATTATCTATTGGTTTTAATAACTCATAAAACTGAAATACTTCATCGGGAGAAGAGTTGAAAGATAATATATTATCTTCTTCTAAATGATAAATGCCATTAGGCTCAATTTGATTATCTTCTGTTTTGTACACATAAATTTGATCATGTGTGAGGCTTATCCCATTCAACTTGAAAGAATAAGACGATACTTTTATGTCATCTATTAAATCTGCAGCATTATGATTATTTTCAAGACACAAAAAGGTTCTTGCCAATGATGTTTTCATTGTACCATTGGGCGCATATATCATAACTACATTGTCTTTCGACAAATCAAAGGAGTAATCAAAAGTTCCTATACCAAAACAATTTTTAATTAACAATTCAAATTCCATGCATTTAGTCTATATCTAAATCCAATACATTACCATATACATCATAGTAAACTCGACAGAGAAAATCTATTGCGTCGTTGATTGAAGCAAAAGAAACACCATCGCTTATAAAACGAGCCCTATAATTCTTCGTTACATAACAAATGCCTGAAAAAACTTGGCTAAAATAAAAACGATTAATTGGTTTATAAACATCAAATACTAATCCTAGGATATTTTTTAGTTTTGATAAATCCACACCAATACCTTCACCTGCCAAACCATAATATTTTGTACAAACGATATCTTTAAGTTTCTCTTTCAGTTGTAATGGGGTAATTAAATTCAAATCACTGGTTTTTTCAACAAAATAGTCCTTGTCATAAATACAATTCGGATTTTCAATTTCTATTTGCTTTTCATCCTTACCTATTGAAAAGAAAAGTGAATTGTTGTTGTCCAAAATCTTCTTAAAGTAAACATCTGTTTCCTTGGGGCAGACTATAATATCTACTTCATTCTTCTCCCAAGCCAAAGAGACATATGGTTCATATGGATTAACTAATGAACCTGGCATAGTCTTTCCTATATGAAAAGCTTTCTCTCCAATAGTATCAATTTTGGATATGAAAGTTAAAGTTATCAAATTTACACATTGCCCCAAAACATAATTACCTATTTTTTTTACAGACAATGGAATCGTGAGATTTTCTATATGACCACATCCAACGAAGGCATAGTCTTTTATTTCTTCCAAACCATTTGGAAGAAAGAGTGCCTTTAATTTGTTAAATCGAATATGTTGCCCCCATTCGTCTATTCCTGTGTTATCATCAAAAGCAGCCTCTTCAATAATCTTACATTTTTCATCAACACGATACTCTTCTCGATCTAACCAATATGGGAAGCGATACAGAATAGATTTATCTGAGGAATAAACGACTCCATCATCGACAATCAAATCCCCCTCGAAAATATTATTTCTTGTTTCAACTATATCTGGATACTTTTCTCCTGGAGGCCCATATGTATTATAATCCACATGTATATACTTCTTTGTCCCCTTTGGAATACTAATATATTTGCCTATAAAAGCAAGATCGTCAAAATCGTATTGAATATGTTTTAGACAAATAACCCATAAATAACTTGCAGTAGAGAAGCATCCTTTCACAATATGTTTAACTTGTTCTGGAACTTCATAATATGTATCTTTTTTGTCTTCTGGATAATAATAAAGAATCCTCTGGTCATATGAAAATAGTATGTTATTATCAACTACAAACATAGAACTGTCACAACTAATAGATGAAAGTCTTGTCCCTTCAAAAACAGACCTTCCAATATATTTCAAAGACTTTGGCAAAGAGATTGTTGTTAAATTCTTACAAAACATGAATGCATCGTCACATATAACCTCTGTACCCTCAAAGACACTATAAAAAGAAGGGAATTCCACTTCTTCTTTGAGTATATCACGCCAACGTAACAAAACCTTTTTATCTGGAGTGTATTCTACTCCAAATTCATCTATAAATATATTAGGTATAGAATAATACCTATCTTGGTATTTAGATGTTATTTCTGGGCAATAACCCGAATTCAATGTGGCCATTATGGGATATCGGGCCTTTACACTATTCAAAATATAATGTAGGAAAGCAATTGTAAGTTTCTTAATCTCTATATCATTAAACGACATTATTTGTTTAAACACGGTACTTCCATCAATATTTCGATAATCTTTCTCTGAAAATAATAATTGATTTGAGGTACAATACTTTTCTATCAATGCCTCATTCAAAGAGATAGCTTTCAGAGAAAGCATTATTGATACAAATGAAAAATCATCAATATGTTCATTAAAATCATTTTCTGTTCGTTGTGGATGACGGAAATCCGGTGATCCAAGTTCGCGAGCCTTTTGGCCTTTCATGGCAGGTACAAACAATCCATCGTAATCAACAAGAACGAGTGTGCCATCATCACGAACTAAGATATTGTCTGGTTTCAGATCGCCATGGGCAAAGGGCTGAGGAATGAGCCACTGAGCCAATTGCCTAAAACGATAGGCCAACATTTCGAGAGCATACTTGTCATCAAGGTTTTCACGCAGATATTTATCGAGCGTCTTGCCTTCCACCCAGTCCATCAGTAGCACAGGGAATTCTGTTTCAGTAGTCTGGTCTGTATCGACAAACAACTCTTTATCCAAATAACGAAAAGAAGTAAGGTATGGTACAAACACTTTTTCCAGTTCTTTTGCAATCTCACGATAAGCCTCAGCCCGTCCCATCTGCTCTTTTGTGAAGCATTTTACAGCATAGAACTTCCCATTCTGCTCATTTTTCATCTTAAAGACAACTGAAAAACCTCCTGCACTCATAATAGGCAGTCCATCATCACCCAATACTGGCCTCAGATAACTCAACTCCTCGAAGTTATCCTCTGCCGACTTAATGGCCTCAATATATTCAGATATCAGTGGATAATTCATATTTCATTGCTTTTATTATCAGACAATTCAACATAAAAATACCTCTTCTTATGTTCTGCCCTATATTCAGGTTCCCACTTCGAGAGATACTTTGAAACATTGGGAACCGTATAATTCTTCAATCTAGGGTCGCTTATGACCTTGATATAAGCAGGATTAATGATACAGAAGACCCTAATACTATTAAATAGTCTAACAGAACCATCAGAATTGCATACATATGCTCCAACTTTATCCCTTTCACACAACCCCCTATATGCATCATCAACAGTATATCTCCTCAGTAAAGGACACTCATAAGGAACTGTTACAAATTCACCATAAAAAGGATCATTAAATTTCTTAGGTAAAGGAACTGACATTTCTTCGTATTGTCGCACGATGTCCTCATCTCCAGTACCCCAATATGGTACAACATCTAAAATCTTTGTAGGATTATCTGCTCTAATAACATCAACAACGACATAATAATCCCCTTGCTGCTCAAATGTCTTTTGAGAGAAGCGCCTTGTTCTATAGTTAATAAACATATACTTTTCCATATTATAACCCATTTAATATTGATGATTTCAACTAAAAAGGCAAGAGAAAATCATCAATTTGATTTATGGATATACTTTCATCATCTTTTATGCATCTTAAACTTAGACAACAATGTTTGTCACAAGAACCTGTTCCTACGCCAATTTCTTTATAATACAACATTTTGTAGTAAAACGAATCACCGAATAATCTACTACGTGTCCACCACATTGATACAATATAAGCATCTATCATTTTACCATAATATGTTCTCCAACCTCCTGGAACTGCATTAAAAAAAACATTATTTATGGCCGTCTGCTTTAACACACCATCATCCCAAAGGTTTTTGTCGACCATTGAACCACCATGATGTCCTTTAAAGTGATATTCTGTATCATCCACTACAATAATCCTTTCTTCATCATTATCTATTCCCAAGTTTAAATCCAATTCATTCCATTCTTCATTAGAAGGTATGTGCCATCCTTGCGGACACGCTTCTTTTGCAGAATACATGTCATATAAAACTCCAAATGTTTTATAGTTATGAGTACTTTTTGCTTCAGAAATATCATATCCTTGATAACCATAAACATAGTAACCATAATTTATCTTAGGTAGGTATCTGAGGTTTTCCGCTAGCCATATTTGATTACCAATCTTTATTGTTTTGTAAGTATATCCATCTCTTGGATCTGTAAAATAGCCATAAACACTCTTTTCTTTATTAGGGCATATGACATTAAACAGATTTAACGACAAACCCGAGAAGTCTTTATTAGCGTAACAAATATAGAAAACTCCTAACAATTTTAGATAATCTTTGTCGCTTGATAAAGAATTCAAAAGCTTTATCATTTTAGAATTTTCAATATCTCTAATATCATTTCCTGATAACAACAATCCGTTATTACTTTCTGGAAAGAAAAGTAAAGAGGGGTCAATAGATATAGCCTTTAAAGAAAGGGTAATGCTTATCAAGGAGTAGTCATCCATGCGCTCATTAAAATCAAAATCTGTTCGTAATGGATGACGGAAATCTGGAGAGCCAAGTTCACGAGCTTTTTGACCTTTCATGGATGGGACATACATTCCATCGTAATCGACGAGAACGAGGGTTCCATCTTCTCGGACTAAGATATTATCTGGTTTAAGGTCACCATGAGCAAAGGGCTGAGGAATGAGCCACTGAGCCAATTGGCTAAAACGATAGGCTAGCATTTCGAGGGCATACTTGTCATCAAGGTTCTCACGCAGATATTTGTCGAGTGTTTTGCCTTCCACCCAATCCATCAATAGTACAGGGAACTCTGTTTCTGATGTCTGGTCTGTATCCACAAACAGTTCCTTATCCAAGTAACGGACAGATGTAAGATAAGGTGATGAGACATCTTTCAATTCCTTTGTTATCTCACGATAAGCCTCAGTCCTTCCATCCTGTTCCTTTGTAAAACACTTCACGGCATAGAACTTCTCACTTTGCTCATCCTTCATCTTAAAGACCACTGCAAAGTTTCCACTTGTCATCACAGGCAACCCATCATCACCCAATACCGGCCTAAGATAACTCAGTTCCTCGAAGTTATCCTCTGCTGACTTAATGGCCTCTATGTATTCCGAAATCAGTGGATAGTTCATAAGCCTTTATTCATTGGAAGGTGCAAATATACAACTTTTTTCTGATATAATTAGTTTTTTCATTAAAAAAATAGTTTTCACAAGGCTTGTGGAAATATATATGTACCGCAAAATTGATACTATTTGCGACACATTCAGGATGAAAGACTTTGATTTGTCGCCTTGGAGGCCAGTTGTCGCTACAAGTAGGAGAAATAAATGCGAGAAAGTTTGCAATGGGACGAAATATGGCGTAACTTTGCATCAGATTTAAGATTCACGCATAAGTTAGTTAGAGTAAGTTTTCTTTTTCATATTGGTTTTTAGTTATTGGGTTATTAATTAGTTTGTAATTGCTTTGGGCTCGCAGCGATGCGGGCCCAAAGCATATAATACAATCATCATTTCAATATCGTTGCAGGCCAATCACTTTTAACTCAATTTAGTCATTTGGCGATAATTTGTTTGGTCATTTAGACAAATTTCAATGGGTTATTTGGCAT
>Ga0265298_10011776_pt1 | contig 10203 bp, 12 predicted proteins | sample AusTroGonzalo_MG_3_FD_193486 | JGI IMG/M metagenome (GOLD analysis project Ga0265298, IMG submission 193486) | Bovine rumen microbial communities from tropical cattle in Woodstock, Queensland, Australia - Gonzalo_01 | ecosystem: Host-associated > Mammals > Digestive system > Stomach > Rumen ... | reverse complement strand
TTACCGGCACATGCTTTTCAAACGCAGCATCCACCGTATTGGCCGTCAGCTCCTTGCCAACCGTCAGAGCCTTGTCACTGATCACAATCTGATCATCAATTTTCCAGAACTTCATAGGTTTTCCTCCTTTTTCGAGTTTTGCATCATTGGATACAGGATCCAACGCAGGCCACGACCTGCGCTCTCTTTGTGTTAAAAATCGTTAGCTTCGCCGGGCAGCGCGCAAAGCGCCCCGCCTTGAAAACTTTTCTTCTTTTCAGCGATCTTCAGCCCCAGCAAACCACTGCGAGCCGTCTTCCGCCTGCCTCGTGATTTCTCTGAGCTTAGTCTTTCATACACTGTATAACCGCCTGGGTTCTGCCCAAGCCGTGCTGCAGTCTGTGCCACAACACCTATGGCCATACAGAAGATTATTTTACTATATATAGGTAGAGAAGTCAACGAAGCGTTTATGTCCAAGGAGCCTCAACCCATTGATTTTCCTTGCATTCCGCCCCCATTAATCACCGACATCAGGTCCCCGTGATCCCCTTACTCCCCAGACCAGTTTTCTGGGACGCGTAGATCATGATTCCTGAGAACACAATAAGACGTATCCTTGAAGGTGGTGCCATTGTTTTCCTCCACATTCCAGTCAGAGGCGCCGACCACCTGGGCATCGTTCTGCTTATCCGCATCAGTGACAGGATTGCCGGTGGCCGGATTAACGGGATTCTCTATGAACCCCGCAAAGGCAAGCGTCGGCGTGTCCGCGTGGGTCATGAACTCATCACTGAAGGCAAAGGGCTTCTCTTCTCCGAAATCCTTAACCATATAAAGCGGGTTGAACATCATGGTGCTGATGCCGAGATGCTTCACTTCCAGATCCTCAAAGTCCAGATTTGTACCGTGGTCGGAGGCGATGATGATCCTCGTATTCTCATACACCCCCTGCTCCCGGAGGGAGTCCATCCAGTTCCCGAGGAGCAGCAGCGCAGCCACATTGGCCTGATAGGCCTCCCGCTGCATCTGCGTCGAAAGAGTCATGGTGCGACCGTCTTCGGACACCCGGGTCGGATGCTCCGCGTCATATTCCGCATTGTCCACATATTCGGCGGGCTCATAGGCCGGCTCCTGCAGCTCCATGGGCTCATGGGTGAGGCTGTTAACCATGACCAGGAACTCGTTCTGTCCCGACTCCCCGACCTTCGTCACGCTTTCAAGGTTCTTCAGGAAGGTATACTGGGACATGAAGAGGGAATTCTCGAAACTGAGCTGTTTTTCGGTTTTATTGTAATTGCCGCCGTCATACAGCACCGAATGGACCGCCACGGGGGCGATGCGCAGGAGACTGTAACAGAACATATTCCGATCGCGGACAGCATTGCGGCTTTCGCCGCTGAAGGTCGTGTCATCGAAAACCCGACCCTCGGTGATGAAGGTCCGGATGTCCGGGACATCGTCGAAAATGCTGAGATCCGCGATCCACTGGTAATTAGCCAGGGGCGGATCGCAGACGGTGACCTCAAAGCCGGCATCATGGAAGAGGAGGGGCATCAGGCGCAGGGCCTCATTGTGCTTGTCCACCAGGAGCTCCTCCGTCCGGGCGTTGATTTTATCCATGGTATACTCATAGCCGCCGAAGAGGGCGGGCGTACCGGTATTGGTGCCGTTGCCGTAGGACAGGGTGTTCGGATAGCAGATGAAGCCCGCGAACTGCTCCTTCAGCTGCGGTTTTTCCTCAAAAATGAAGGGTGCGAAGTATCCGATGGCCCGGTCCAGCATGATGACCACCACGTTTTTGCCGGATTTGTCCAGATGGATGATCTTATCCTCGCTCTGCTTCGACTGATCCGCCAGGCGCCGGATTTCCGGCAGGCGAGTCGCAACGGAGACCATGTTCACGGCAGACATGCCGAAGGTGACCAGGCAGGCCAGGGCCGTGACCGTACGGAGGATGACGGGCTTTTTCTTCCAGAGAAGGAAAACCGCACCGCAGAGGGCGAGGATCACGCCGAGGTTGATCAGCTTCTGAGAGGATTTGAGAGACTGGGCGATATCCCTGTCATAGACCAGAATTGCAGACATATTGCCGTAGTTGTTGCCGAAGAACATATAGTTCCCGAGGGCAACGATCGCCAGGGCGCCGAAGATCAGCGCATAAAGCGGACGGCGCTTCCGATCGGAAAGCAGATAATAGATCACGCACCAGAGGAGGAACGTGCCGGCGGCCAGGAGGAAGGCGCTGAACACAAAGGACAGGGGATTCCGGAAGGCGTCCATCTCCACGAACTCCGCCGGGGAGGCGTGGATCACCGCAGAGGGGATCAGCAGGCCGGTCAGGATCATCAGGAGGATCACCGATCCGAAGAAAGCCCCGCGGAGATGCCTGTTTTCCGGCTTTGCCGGTTTTTTTGCCTTTTCCGGGGCGCTGTGCTTTCTGAAGAGCTTTTCGATGATATTTTTCAGGAGAGAAAAGACATTGTTCAGGCTCCAGTAGAAGACCAGGCCGGCCGGAGAATTGTACAGCAGGACCAGGAAGATCAGCGCCATGCCGTAGAGCTGGACTTTGCTTTTCAGGGGCATGCCGCGGGTATAGATCATACCGGAGACGATATTGATCAGGGTCATGAGGATCGGGAGGACGTTGATCGCCGTGCCGCCGATTTTCAGCATCCCGTCCGGGGCGGCCAGATTGGCAATGGGTCCGAAGGAGACCCCCTGCAGAACGGTCAGGTTGGACAGGAAGTTATAGGCCGCCATGAAGAACGGGATCTGGAGCAGGAGGGACAGGGAGCCCCGCAGGACATAATAAGGCTTATAATTGTTCTGGCGGTAGAAGGTCTGGAGCATCATGAAGCGCTCGTCGCCGGTGAAGGCTTCCTTGATCTGATCGATCCGGGGTTTCAGGCGCTTCGAGATTTCCTGCTCCTCCCGCTGGAGGGCATCGGCCTTTTTATACAGGGGCAGCACGAGGATGTTGATCGCGATGCTGAGGACGACAATCGAGAGAACCGGGCTGCCCTTCGCCTGCATGGACAGGGAGAAGATCACATCGAACAGCAGCTCGATGGGCCCCAGTATCAGCTTATGCAGAATATCTATTACGGTCATTTTTCCTCCAACGCCGGGTTATCGGGTTTGGTATTACACGGCGTTACTGGCTTTGATCATTTTCTGTACTGTTCCGGAATCACCGGATACCCGCTAGCAGGTGCATCCACAAACCCCTCCGGCAATGGATACGGTCCGGGAATGTACTTCATCAGGGTTTCCTTTGAAACTGTGACCACCCAGTCCTCCCGGAAGCAGTTAAACCCGAGATGTCCGATAATCGCCTTGTTAAACAGATTGTTCAATACTTCCTGAGTATACACATATCCCCAGTCTATACCGTATGCCATGGCACGTATGTCGCTTTCAGCCTTATTCTTGCTGGTGTAGCAGAACAAACATCTGTTTCCGATCGTATTCGGATGATCGTCATCGAGATTCATGAAGAAATGGCGGTCGTCCAGAAGAAGGATCACCATCTTCAGATTCTCATCATAAGCGGTCTTCAAAAGCCGGGCCAGCAGATCCGCCTTCTCTTCGACCGTTTTCTTTGATTCGGAAATCTGATCCGCTTTCATCCAGAATTGCTTGTCTGTCATTTGTGCACCTGCCTATATTGGGATCACTGGGATTGGGTTTGGCTGATTCGCATTAAATATTCGGGCTTTATAAAGCTTACACCTTCTGTTTTCATCTTTCGCCAATCACCCTGTAATAATCCTTGTGTTAATACTTCATATCGGAAGCCAGTGTTCTATCGTCGTGGATTCATCATCCCGTATTCTCCTCATACAGTAGGATTACCGAGATCCAGCTCAGAATGATTCACTCGAAATTATAGCCTTCCCTGCAATTCAACGTGCCGCCACTATTTCTGCTTCTGCATCCACCAATCCCGGATCAACTTATCCTTCACACCGTACAACAAATGTCTTCGTTTCATACCCATAGATACTGTGCTCGCTCATTTCCAGCCATGGCCGGTTTTTCGGCCGTTCCGTCACATCATACGGGCTGAATGTGACGATGGTATTATCATTCCGATCCCGGAATATACTCTCGTGATCTATGATATCGGAAAGTCTGGATTTCCTGAGCTTCTTATGCACTTCATACGCCCGTTCATGATCTATCGTTCTGAGCGGTAAGATCCGCAGCTTTCCTTTGTCTTTCCCGCGTGTAATTTCCTTATAGGGGATATCGTATTCCTCAAAAAACAGTTTTGCTTCTTTGCAGTCGTTCACAGCAGCCAGGGCCATTCGGGGCTCTTGGTTTGCCTGAAGTCCTTTCTCTATCTCCATCTCAAAGTCGTCAGAGCCATCCTCTTCATCCGGCGATGTTGTGATATCGAACAGCGCATATGACAGATCGGAGAGCGCACGATCGATTTCCTGCACCGCTTCCCGCAGATAAAAATTCGCTTTCATGTTTCTCCCGTTCAGGATCATGACCTTCAGGATCTCTTTATCCGCCTTCAATTCCCCCATGATGCTTCCGAGATCCTCATAGAAATCTTTCATCGATGCAATCCTACTCCTTCTGGTTTTGCCACACCGGAATCTACGGTTGATTGGATCACCGGGGCCTGGTACCAGTGATCCCTGTAGTCTGCGCCCCATTTGCGCAAAAAAAGCATAAGCTCCGCCGGGCAGGGCTTTTTCGCCCTGCCTGTTCCCTCTTTCTCTCTTCAGCGATCCCCGGCCCCGGCAAACCACCGCGGGCCATCTGTACAGCCATTCGGGGTTTCAACCCGCATAGCTATACAGAGTTTATTATATTATATATAAGAAGGGAAGTCAACGAGAAAACCGGCGGACAAAGTGCCTCAACGCCTTGATTTTCCTTGCTTTGCGGAGGATTTGGCAGGTGGATCACTCGGACCTGGGTCGGGTGATCCAAAACGGCGAAAAGGCCCGGCCCGCGATTTTTCGCGAGCCGGGCCGGGGGCGCAGGCGCCAGTGTGCGCCTGCGTTGGCTTCAGAGGCCTATTTGGATCAGCGAACCTGGTCCGAGTGATCCACTTGCGCCATTGGGGTCTGTCCCCAATGGCGCAAGTGGCGCCTAATCCGTCAGCATTTCGTTTCGTCCTTCACGGCTGATATCCACCGGGTGTTCCGGGAGGATCAGCCTTTCCAGGGCCATATTATACTTCTCAAAGACCACGGTGCGGGACATGAACAGGAGATCCGCGATCCGGACCATGCTCTTCCCGTCCATCCAGCGATACTCCATGATCCAACGCATCCGGTGATCCGGAAGGGCGCAGAAGCATTTCTCCATCTGCTCCCGGAGGCGGACCAGAAGCAGCAAATCCTTCTCCACCCGGCGGTTTTCTTCCTCGTATTCCTCCAGCTTGCGAACATAGGGCGCATCCTGCTGATGGGAAGAAATATGCTCGCCCCAGACCGCCGAGAGCGCCTCCGCGTCCCGGCGCAGGCTGTGGGCCCGCTGCCTGCCGAAAGCGATCCTTTTCTGCAGCTCCGGCATCTGGGCGAGATATGCTTTTTTCGCGTTCAGTTCCATCATTTCCATTCCGGCATCCATTCCGTCCAGTCCCCCTTCTGTATTTCTTTAGCCATCTTCTTTACATCCATCGCGGACAGCTGGGCACACCAGCGGGAGCGGAAAAAGCATTCCAGGCTTCTCCGCTGCTTGTCCAGGCTCCGCAGATCCGGCCTTTTCCGCATCCGCAGACAGATATCCCTGTAATCCTCCAGCGCCTGCAGCACCACGGCATTCGCCAGGTCCTCCCAGCACTGCATTGTCAGTTTGTCATCCATTTTCAGTGCTCCCGTCTATTGATTTCGTCCGGACGATCGCATTTTAGGCGGTTTTCCGCCTTCCGTCACGGAAAGTGATGTTGGCGCCGTATAAAAAGAGAAAATTTCTCCGCGACGCTGCATAAACTGCATGCCGGCGCTTATGAGACAATGCCGGGTGACCTCCAAGGCTGCCCGGGCGGGGGCAAGGGAGGCAAAGAGCTTTTTCAGTTCTTCCGGAGAAATTCTGCTTTCCCAGCTTTTATGGTAATTCATGCGAATCCGCCGAAAATCCCGCTCCTCCAGATCCGGATATACGGCCATGATTTTTTCCTGCTTTTCCTTCTGCCCCATGGCCAGAATGATCTGCATCTTCACTTCGGCGGGGGTGCGGTTATACGGAACCAGATGGGCCGGAAGGAGGGCATGGGTTTTGCCGCAATAGCTGCAGCGGATCCTTTGCACCCAGAGGCTTTCTGTCTGACCGTTTGCGACATAGGGCCGGACATATCCTCCGGACCTGTGCATTCCGCCGGTCCGGCCGCAGGTACAGGCCCATTTTTTCAGCGTATTTTTCAGTTCTCTGTTTTCCAGAAAACGATCGTAATATTCATTTAACAATTCTATTGCTACAGTGATGAATATCATGATCATTCCAGGTTTTGCTCCGGTTTTTATATTTGAATATTTCTATATTCATTCTACCATAAAGCACCCGAAACCGGAACGGATTTGCTCACGAAAAACCCTGAAAAGACAAAGTCCGGCGGATCCCCCGCCGGCATCACCATGGCGACCGGGCGGCCCTTTCCGAACCTGTGCGGGACCGGGTCCCAGACAATATGGACGCCCCGGTTCAACAGCAGAAAAGCGTCGAGATTTCCGACGGAGGGCCGAAGCCCCGGCCAGAAGCGATGGACGTATCTGTTCCAGGCCTGTTTGTCCGGCTTGCGGATCTCCAGAAGGAGGATCCTGAACTGCTTTGCCATTTCCACCGCGCCGGACTGGAAACCGCCGGAAGCGGCCATGATGCCCAGGAGGCTTTCGTCAGGCGGCAGCGCGGCCCGGATGTCCTGGAGGACGCCGTGGAAGGCAGAGACGAGCTGCATGCCGAGGGGTTTGCGGTGGTTTTTGCATTCCACCGCGGCGAAATTCTTAGACTCCGGAAAGCGGAAAAGGATATCGATCTCATGACCGGCGCCGGAGGCACCGGGGAGGATGAGATTGCGCTTTACCGCCGACTGCGGCAGGGAAAAGCAGGAGATCAGGGCCCGGGCGGCAAAGCGCTCGTAGGCCTTGCCGTTGTTCACTCCTCCGCTTCCGGGAGGCCGGTGAGGGCCAGGAGCAGGGCCGTGACAAAGCCGAAGACGCCGGCGGACAGGGCCGCCAGCCAGTTGACATCGCCGAGGACCAGGGCGCCGGTGCCGATATACGCCAGCATGGCCTCTGCGAAGGTGCGGACGCCGCGGATGAGGGCCGCTTCGGCCCAGAGCTTCCAGTTATGGGATTTCATTGTCATTTTCTGTTCGCCTCGATTCTTTCGATTTTGGATTCCAGTTTGTACATGCGTTCCACCAGGTTGTTGTGCTTATCCACCTTGGCTTCCAGCTTTTCAAGACGGTAGGCCACCAGGGCCGTCTGCTTCCTGTTGCTGACATAGACACCCAGGAACGCAAAGCCGGCAGTGATCACAGCAACGAGGACGGTTGACCAGTTCGTTTTCATCACCTTCTTCTTTTTGGGGTTGGTCGGGGGCGGGGGTTTGGGAGATGGGTTGGGCGGTTGGTTGTACCTCCCGGAGGTAGGTTTCCATGATCCAGCAGTACCAGGTGGCTTGGTTGGCGTCGGTTGTTTTTATTTGGCACCAGGGGGATTGGGTTTTTAGGATTTGGACGGGGGTGCCTGGGTTCAGCTTGCCGGCTTTGGAGAGGGCGTAGGTTTTGCCGGGGCCCTTGCGGGTGTTTACCGGGTTGCCGTTGGGGGATGTGACTATGGCATACTTGGGCTCTTCTTCCGGGGGTGGACCGGAGGGACGGTTCTGCCGATCCACCAGCTCGACCTGGTTCCACAAGCCAACGCGGTTCCAGCCTCCGTTAATGGACTTATTTTGGAACTTGCTTTCTGCTACGCAGCCTCTTGAGGCTGAGGAGTGGATGGCTCCTTCTCCTTTTCCTGTTGCTATGCCTATGTGGCTGGCGTTGCCCAGGTTGTCGGATTTGTATTTGGCGGGTTCTTTGCCGTCTTTGGAGAGGATAAAGAGAAAGGCCCCCGGGGGGACCTTGCCGTATTTGCTGACGCATTCTTCCGGGGTCAGGATTTCGCCGTTTTGGTGCACTTCCCGGAACCAGGCGTTGGACCCGGCGAGGTTTTTGTTCAGGCCGCAGTCCTTCAGGCACTGCTCCACAAAGGCCTGGCAGTCCATCTGGCTATACGGGGTACCGAGGTATTTGTAGCCGGCTTCCGCCAGCTGTTTGCCGCTGATCATATGGGTTTCACTCCTATCGGGACGGACAGTATTTCTTCGGGGGAGGCCGCTTCTATTGTCGCGGCGGTTACGGTCATGTCGGCGTTGTCGCAGAAGGTTTCGCCCTCTTCGACGTAATCGAAGGCGGTTTCGTTCAGGCCGTTCCATTGGTTTCTTTTCAGCTTTCTTTGCAGGATTTGGCGGTAGGGTTCGTCGGGGAGGTTTTTTGGGCGGGGGATGCTGAGGGAGGCGCCTACAGCTTCGAGGTGGACGCCTTGGGATTGGGAGAGGGAGAAGGATGGGTTGATTGTCGAGACCAGGGATTGCAGGTCTTGGAGTTGGGTTAGGACTGCTTCTGCTAAAGCTGAAAATTTGGGCATATCCCTTGTATATGCAGGGAACAGGGTTTTATAGTCCATTTGGGGTACCTCTTCCAAGGGGTGGACCGGTGTTGCCTTGGGTGGACCGGAGGGACAGTTCTGCCGGATCCATCCAGTCGGTGGACCGGCAAAACCGTCCCTTCGATCCACGGGTCACTACTCGACGATGATTTCGGCTTCGGTGCTGCTTATCATGGTGAAGATCTGGTTCCAGGCGGGGGTTACTTTGTCGCGGGAGACGCCGAAGTTGCCGCTGGCCACGATGTCCGAGATGGCGAAGGTTGCGGCGTAGTCTCCCGCCGCCTGGTAGAGGAGGCCATAGAGCTGGGGGACGATCAGCTCCTGGCCTATTTCGAACTTGTTGTTCATCAGATCCATGAGGGCGGAGCGGATCGCGGGCTGGACGACGGAGAGGTCGAAGCCATCATAGGTTTTCAGGGTGATCCGGTAGTGCACCGTCAGCATGCCCGGGCGGGAGAACTTCACCGTATGCTCCTGTCCCTTTTCATCCGTCACCGTGCGGGTGAGCGTCCCGTCGGTGCCGACGCCCGGGGGCTTCTTCTGCCAGATTGCCTCCGCGATGCGATTCGCGTTTCCGCCCTGAACCAGGATCGCCAGGGTGTGGGCCGGGATGCCGTCCACGGCGGTATCCCCGTCGTTGGTTCGGATGAGAAAATGAAACACGCCGGGGATTTCGCACAGGGCCGCTGACAGGGCATCAAAGGTGAAGATCCCTTTGGCCGCGATGGCCGCGTTCATCCTTTTGCGGACGGCGGCGTCCGACTCCCCCGGTTCCCGGGAAACGCCGTACAGGGGCAGGAGCAGATTCAGGGCCTGGCCGGTCGCATAGGCGGGGTTGCGGGAGTTGTAGGCCGCAAGGACCAGGGCCGCCGTATCGTCCAGGGCTTTAGCGAAGACGGAGAGGAGCTGGTAATCCGGGACGGCGGGGTCGAGGGCGGCCTGTTGGCCGAAGATGGTGCGGTATTGGTCGCAGAGGCTTTGGAGGCGGTCTTCATAGGTCGGCATGTGGAGGCCTTGGGCGTCGATGTACGGGGGGAAGTAGGAGATGGGTATCACTCCTTTGCTTGGTGGACCATGTGGACGGTTCTCCCGATCCATCCGGTCGGTGGACCGGGAAAACCGTCCCCAAAGTCCACCTACGAAACGGTTACGGTTCCTTCCCGGGTTCTCAGTTTACAGACATAGTTCAGCCGGGTTCCGGAGGATTCGATCTGCACTTCTTCCACATCCAGGACGCCGGGGGTTTCGCGGATCCAGGACGAGAGAAGGGCGGAAACGGTTTCGCGATTCGCCTCCGTGATGCGGTTTTCCCTAAACAGGTCGAGGATGGGGTTACCCAGGTCCGGATTCTCCCACCAGTCGCCTTTCAGCAGGTTCAGCCGATGGCGGACGAGGAGGGCGACGGCTTCCGGGCCGGAGAGAAGATCCCGGGCGGATGTGACCGGCAGGACGTCGCCGTAGGGGTCCAGGGGGCGGATGGTCATGACACGTCCTCCGGTTCCGCGATTGCTATGGCATTGGGGTTCGTTCTCCATCCCACAAAAGC
>Ga0265298_10011774_pt1 | contig 10203 bp, 20 predicted proteins | sample AusTroGonzalo_MG_3_FD_193486 | JGI IMG/M metagenome (GOLD analysis project Ga0265298, IMG submission 193486) | Bovine rumen microbial communities from tropical cattle in Woodstock, Queensland, Australia - Gonzalo_01 | ecosystem: Host-associated > Mammals > Digestive system > Stomach > Rumen ... | reverse complement strand
CCATACCCTGTACGGCTTGCTCAAACTGGATATTCTTCTCAATATCCTCCTTACTTGGAGTTATGAGATTCAGAGAATCCTCTGTCTGAGTCTGTACATATTTCATTGTCTCTGCGGCCATATTATACAAGAATGTCTGGTCGCTGGCGCATAGAGTCGGTATCATGGCAACAAACTTGAATGCGTCAATATTGAGGTCCAGGGCTTCCTTCTCTTCATTAGTCATCTTGTCACGTTCCTCTAAGGCTTCTATCATGCTCTTGATGGCCTGGAATAAGCCCAGATTGGGCGTAGCAAAGATGCGGAATCCTCCTTTGGTGCGGAAATAAACACCACTCTCCGTCAGACCGAGTTCGCTTGCCCCGAGGTCTATCTTCTTTAAGACCTCATCCTCCTTAATGCAGAAGTTCATAGGCTCTATGGCAAGCTGCGCACGTAATGATGCGAGCTTGTCAACAGCCTTTGCGAGTTTCTTGTTGTCACCTATAAGTTTCTTGACAGATTCAACCTGCTCCTGATACTTGTTCTGTAAATCCTCTCTTTTCATAATCAATTCTTTGGTTCTTTACTCAACTGTTTCTTGATAGCATAGTCACGCATGATGGCTACCTGTTGCTGCGGTGTCATCTGACGCACTTCATCTACGCTCTTATTGGATATGCGAGCAATATACTCGTAACGGTCCTCTTCATGGCCTGGAGTAAACCGAGGCATAAACTGAGAATCGACATAGATATAAGGATAAACCGTATCAATGCGCTTCACGGCATCGATACCCCAATCCTTAACCACAAACTGTTTACCAGAGCCGTCCATCCTAAGAATGACATAGCTCTGAATGCCACTGCTACGGCTCACAAGACCTATAGCCTTCACAAAAGGAGTCTTACCATCCCACTCATCCGGCAGCTTATGCAAGCGTGCGTAGTTCAGAGCTTCGTTAAGACTTGTTTCAGTAAATTTTCCCATATAAAAAGATAATTAGATGCTTATAGGAGTCCGGGATTCACCCCAGATGTTCTTAAACTTGAATGGAACTTCCATATAAGGCTCAGAGCCCTTAAATACTTCTTCCGACGGCTTGACAGGTTCATTAAGGATGAGAAGAACCTCTCTCATGCGAACGGAGTCATAGAATCGTACCCTGCTATTCTCTATGAAAGCACAAAATGCTTCATAGGATGCCTGTCTGCTGTTACCTGAGAAAATCATTGTGAGATTTATGTCTGTAGGCTCACGAGTGACTGTCTGCCCCATATACGTTCGTGCCGTATTCTCTTCGGGATAGGACTCTATATATACATTCTTGCGTTTGCCTTTATCGTTTAGGCCTGTGCATTTACTGTATTTCATGCCAGTAAACCTGGAGTCGGCCTCGATGTCGATGTATTCATTGTCGGTGCCTTCCCTCTTCATGTAGATGTGATATGCGTTGCTCATATTTGTTGTTTTTTTCTGTTTGGAACTACCTTTTTGGAGGTCTTGGAGAGATGGTAACGTGTAGAGTAATTATAGTAATAATCCTGGAAATGGTCTTTTGCATCCTTGCAATATTTGACGATACCGGTATTTGGAGTAACGTTACCCATTATAGGGGAGTGGACCTTCCCTTTTATCTCACTTTCAAAGAAGTCCTTACCGTAAAGTTGCTTCAATAGATGGGTTTGCCTGTCTATGCAGTTAATCTTGACTATCGGTGCAGCAAAGAAAGTTACATTGACGCATGAGTTAGCCGTCTCATGCAAGTCATTATCATCAAGAGGGATGACCACGGCACGCTTCTTGTTGCCGTAACGGTCCTCGTATGTCACGACCTCAGAGTTCCTGAATTTAGTAAGGACTAACGTTACCTTCAATGGCCTATTATCACTCATGTTTGATTACAACGTTACTGCTCAACTTATCGGAATATATGACCTCAGCATCACCATAAGTATGCACGGTCACATTGGAGTTCTCTCCCAATTCAAGGTGTATTTTGGAGCCTGAGTCAACAAAAAGCGATACTACATCATAGTCCCTCACTATTACCCTGCAATCGCATTGCATGAACAGGGTGAGGTTTGTGTTGATGTTGACATCTTCGCCATAGAACAGGTAAAAACTGGATGTGTACTTTTTGTTGCGGACATATCTGCCGTTAGCATAAGGACCAAATTCTTTACGAATCAGTTCATAATCCGGATTGTCTGGATTGGTTGACATCTTCGCCAGAAATGCCATGCCATTGATGTCGAGACCAAGTTCAAGCAACTCTATCTTGGTGTTGCTCGGTCGGACCAAATCGGCGTATTTGTCGCACATCCTGTATGGTCCACTCAGTCTGTAAAGATACTCCTTGAACCTCATTGCCGCAAATATATAAATAATTTCACAAAGACGGTCTTTTTTATCTTAGTTTTTCATTTCCTGATGCTGGACCTTATCCTTTGACCGGAGATATTCGACCATTTTGCGCTTCAAGGCATCGACGCAAGACCTTATGTTCTCCACGTTATTGAGGTCAATGGTCTGCTTGTCACAGTTATGTATCTCACAGGCCAGACGATGCGACAATAGCTCAACACCCTTAATAAAGGGATTTGTGTCAGCGTTTGCACATTTAGTCTTGAAGATAGAGCCCCAAACTATCTGAGCGCACTGAGCCAGGATGTTGCATGTCATAGCATCTCCGATAAGCATACGTCTCTCAAAATCAACATTAGGAGGCATACAGTTCATAACATGGTTCTTGAGCATGAAGGCATCCTGCTTGATGAACTCGTCAAAATCGTTCATCATGTCATTCAGGGTGTCGCATTCCTCTGGGGTTAAACCTTTGTAGAGACTTTTGAAGAAGTCGCTGTTCTGCTGGGTCCATCTCTTGCATATCAGTTTAGGATAGCCTTTGAAATCGGTTTTTCGTATCTTCTCGGCGTATATTTGATACTGGCAATCCATGAGAAGGTACGGCAGAAAAATGTCAGTACATAAAGACCCTCTTGTAACAATGAGACCCTGTGCTTCCACGAATCTCTCTATCAATGATTGCAGTGTCATAGCTTAAAACGGTATATCTTCGGGGTTAATCTTTCTTTCGCCCTGGGCAGGCTTCTCGTTTTTGGGAACCTTCGGAGTATCCGACTTGGGCTTCCCCTTGTCTTTGTTAGGTTTAGGCTCTGCCGTATCAGCATCATTCTTCTTTGTACCGGACAAAATCTGGAAGGAAGATGCTGCTATGTACCAATAAAGTCTCTTCTCACCATCCTTCTCATATTCCTTAGAACGCATAGAACCATCGACAAGGACAGTAGCTCCTTTTGTCAGTAACCTGGCCTGGCCGGAGCTTGTAGTCCACATCTGAACATTAAACCATTGGCTCTCATTAACCCATTCCTCGCCCTTCTTGAAGCGATTGGTGGTACATACGTTGAAACGGATAAGATACCGGCTGTCATAGTCAGATACTTCCGCATCCATACCAACATTTCCTATAACTGTAATACGATTGTAACTCATATCTTGAAATCTTTTAGTAAATCTATAATGAATAAAGCCTTCTCATTCTTTGTCTGAATGAGGTCTTGTAGGGTCGCAATGCCGTGCATAGCTGTGGCGTGTGACTTGCCTGATGCTCTTCCTATGCGCATCCATGACCAACCCTGTTCGCGCAGGATGCTGAAAATAGCATATCGATAGACAGGCAGAGGAAAAGTCTGCTTATTGACAAGGTCATCCATTTTTATATCAGCAGTTTCGGCCACAAAATCCAGGGCACGAAAATACAGGCTGTTATCTTCTTTTGTTTTCTGGCACATCGCTATTGTCAATCATTTGTTCAAACTCAAAGAAGCGTTCGCCCAGCCATCCTGAAAGATATGCTGCCGCCTCCATGTCATCGATACCGGCATGTTCAAGGATTCTGTCCTCAATATGCCTTTTCTCATGGCAGAATGTGTTACGACGAGCCTTTTTTGAAGTGTATTGATGGAGTATTACAAGCATTTCTCTCCGGTTCAGGCCCCTCCACAATGCACCACCATCCTTGTCTCCATTCTCAATAGAATCAAGAATGCCATCTGAACGCTCACTGCCGCCGCATTGGAACTTCTTAAAGATAGCTTCCACTGCATCTTTGTCCTTCGGCGACTCCACCATGACAAGAGTCACCTGAATCTGATAGATGGGTACTATAAATGTAGTCTTTATCATACATTCACTGCATTTGAGTTAATATTCTAAGTTTTCCCTGTTCTCTTCATCGTCAAGAACCTTCAACATCTGGTACAGATGCTCATCTTCTCGGATTTTTATATAACCCATACGCTCATACCAGTGTGTGAGCCATACATTGTTCTTCTCTACCCATAATGTAGAGAACTTCATCTCGCGCTCCCGGGCTATCTCATGGCACTTCTCCAGCATTTGACGCGCCAAGCCAGCCCTACGGTATGCCTCTAAGACACTCAGCCCTTCTATCAGGACTATGTTGGGGGTTTCCTGGTCAAACTTCATCTCGACCAAAGCCAGACCCTTGTATGCGACAAGAGTCACAGTAGTACCCCACCACCAATCGTTTTCGTGAACTTCTAATTCCATATTATTGTATATCTAATCCTCCAAGAGTATTCCTATATGCTGGAATCTCGCACCAGCTCTGAACAAACACCTCATCCCTTTTCTCGGTATGCCAGATACCTTTTTTACACCATCCGATACTAACACCATGAAAATAGTTATAGATTAGAACCTCCCGACTATCCGAAGGCATAACATCACATGCAGAAAACCACATCCCGAACTTCTGTTCTCTGAGGCCGCGTAAGTTCTTGTCGAGACGGTGGTTAATCTGCTTGAGTTCCTTTATCTCCTGTTCCTTACGGTTAAATCCAGTCACAGAGAACTCGTTACGGTCATTCCATAACCTCAGTGAAGCCAGACGGCCTAATGTAGCCATCTCTTCGTGATTCAGGTTACGGGCTTGCCTTCTCTTCTCGTTGCCGAAAGGTTTGCCGTCATCATCAAGGGCACGTCTGAGGTGGCCATCCTCGGTATAGTATAATACTGCAGGATATAGTAGCCAAATCTTCTCGCGTATCAGGTCCAGAGCTTTCTTTACAATAGCCTCTGGTATGACATAGTAGAAATATGAAATACAAAACGCATCATGCTTATGGTCCTTCGTGAAATCTTTCTTGAAGTCCTCGAAGCTGCGTTTAATCTCAAACTCCATACAAACACCAGACTTACGGCACACCAACAGGTCCGCCTCGTAAGGCAGCAATCCCCAACTGACGTTAGGAACGCACATGTCGCTCCTGCTATCGACATACTCTGAGTTGTGTATCATCAGTTGTATGTCGCGTACCGAAAACTTTGTCACTACAGGCATAATAACTCTCTTAACTGATGTGTACTTCCGGAATTTCCGAAAAATCCCTTAACGCCACGCCTTTCATCTCTGTACATAGAGATGCGCTGGCGCAGTTCTGGCAGACGGAGGTATCAACCTCCCTGTTATTAAAAAAGCATAGGCTCATATATCTTTACGTTATTATCTGTCTTATTCCAACCTAAACACTCAATAGCCTCGTCGTGAGGAATATCTCTCTCGGTCTCGTAGTTGTGGGCTATGCCATACAGCACCAACTTACGCACCTCGGCATCGGTGAGGCTCTTACCGTCAAGAGTAAAGAATCCTCTCAGGTTCTTTTTCCAGGCGTAAAGTTTTACGCCCTTGAGACTACAACAAATCTTTGCCATCTTCTTTCTTCTAAACGTTGTAATTTCTCGGCCTTCTGTACTATCTGCCAGTTCTTATACTCCTGGCATTCCTTCCAATAGAACGCGTATTTCTCGCAACGACCGCTACATGAACCACGAATACCACAGGATTTCTCTTCTAAGGTTCGTACTATGTGGTGCTTCTTGTAAGACTCGCAGTCCGTGCAGGGTTTTCTCATCTGATGTCAACAAAATCGATAAATAACCATTTGTGCGTCGTACCCTTCTTGACATTCTCCTTGTTATGAAGCTTAGCATAGATAATAGGACAGAGGTCATCGAGTCGGCGCATCCAAGCCCAGGGAAAGAGATTGGTTGTGCTGGAGTATTTGTCATCCAGGTCCTCCAGCTTGGTCCCGAAATTAAAAATTGGATTCTTGCATCCCCAATCGGTCCTGTTGTTACCGCCAAAGAAGTGTATGTTGCGATATACCGTCTGCAGATAGTAGCAATAGGAGCGAAAATGGTCCTCCTGATGTGAGTCTGGCTTATTGGTTTCCAACACCACCCTGCAGTAACCTCCCTTCTTGTTGAGCTTATCAAAGAAGTCGCCCAGGAAGGTCTCGGCATAGGTCCAGCGTTTAGGATGCCTGTATTCCATCAATCCGTGACAGATTATGAGGTCGTTATTTTCGGTGTATCGTATGCGAAGGTCAAATAGACCGGCACCAAGCTCAAGCTGCCTATCGAAGTCCACCCTCTGACATCTTGCCATCCATCGGAAGGCCCACATCCACCACTTGCGCACAGGAAGGTAGCTGAAACTGTTATGTGATGCTATGTTCATAAGTAATAATGTTTGAAAGCGTATTTGAAAACAACCTTATTGCCAGCACTTGCTTCTATTATCCTTTTGTAATGTTTTTTGAGCTTACGTGGATAACGTTTAGCGTAGATAAACCAAGGTGTTGGCCCTTTCATCATGTAAGCCCAGACCTTTTGCTGATGTTCACTGAGCTTTAAGGTACCCTCAAATTTTAACTCCATAGGCATGGAGATAGCAGAAAAGTCGCCCTCTGGAGCACCAACATCAAAATGAATATCCTTTGATGATGCAATCTTTAGCTCCTTGAGCTCCGAATCTGGAGCACCAATGGGCTTGACATAAAACATGCCAGGTTTTATTTTCAACGGTTCCTCTCCCATAATTATCTGTTTATCATTCTTTCTATAGATTCTGCCCGGACCTCGTCATAATACCATTTTATCTTATACTCTTCAATGGTCTTATCGTAGAGTCGTTGTGCATCCTTTTGCCTATTCATTCTCCTTTGTTTTTGACAAGAAGGCGGCATCCTTGAGCGATTGTATGTTTGCGTAGATGGATTGCACCTCATCATCTTTGGCTGTACCCTTGAGCAAGCATACGTTCTGGATGTCGGTGTTCTGTCCAGAATGGACGAAGAGAGTATCGATATAATCCTCATAGGCATCTATCGTGAGCTGCATCTCACAAATCTTATTCACATCGGTCTTTGTCAGACGCGACTTATTCTTTTTCTTTGCCATAATAGCTGTCAATAATAAGATTATCTGCTTTTTCATTCATATTACAGAGCCTCAATATATGTTGCAACTCGTGTACGTATTTGATTTTTCTTGCCGAACTGCCAATTTGAAAGGAAAAATCCGCATCATATATAGCCAGTAAGGAAAGACTTGGCCCAAGATAATAAGTGTAATGTTGTTGCTCACCCATTAAAGGAGTTTTTGAGAAATACTTATTGTTTTTCATCAAAATCTCTGCGGTCAAAGGTATGGGTTCACACTCTTGGTAGTCCATCCCATTTTCAAGTATAACACCTGGCGCACAACCTCCAAAAACATCTGATGTTACTTGAGCCACACGTCTTGGAAGTCCTTCTTCTTTATCAAGAAGCCAATCGCCTACCATCAGTCCTCTATAATCCATATCACTCAACTTTAAAGTTACTTGCCAATTCTTCCAATCCGCATAGCCTTAATGCGTGCTGGAGTTCGTGAACATAATAACCATGTAAGGACACTTGTGCATTTACTCCAAGGACAGACAAAGCGTAGCGTTCTTTACCATTGAATAAATTGATGTTAATACACCAATGTGCTGCATTTAACTTCCACCATTCATATTCTTGTTTTACAAACCCATTTTTCTCCAATATCTCTGCGGTAAGAGGTACAGGCTCAATCCAACTGAAATTATCTCCTTCTTGCCAATCTAATTCATCGGGGAAAGGTTTAAGAGCCTCACAACTAACATCTCCATAATGGTTAATGTTAGTAACCTTGCAAGGAATTTTGTATGTAGCCTCACCAACTATATCAGTTTCAATGCAACCGATAATAAGGTCGCCAATCATTAGAACCTTTTCATCTTTAATTTCGTTTGCTTTCATAATGTTACTTTGATATATATAAGCCCACTCCAGGATGACATCGTCTTTATTGAATCCAATCCAGCCGCCCTGAAACTTCAATGCAGGGTCATTGATAGGGCACATATATTGCACCCATGAGTTTATACTATGGTCGTATCTGGCCACCGCATATTCGCTGAACGGTCTTTTCACTTTCACCAGGACCTCGACATCGGGGTCTGTGGGCTGCTCCATCTGTGCATTATGCCATTTCAATTCCATGTCATCTGCGTTTTTTTACTTTCTTCTTATGCTTATGGTGGTGGCCGAGGTGCCAGGCTCCGCATACGCCACAAACGTATGGATGATATTTGTCCTTGTCAATACCTGACTTCTCCATGAAGGCCAGACACTCAGAAAGTGTACGAAACTGCATCTTTGCTACCAGCCGCCCATGCTTCTGAGTCCAGTGTTCATTGAGTCTGCCATTACCATTCACCATATTTCTCGTCTAAATGCGATAGTATCACGTCTATTATACCCAATATGCCAAGTATGACAAGCATAACTACGCATAATGGCCATAATAGAATCACCTCCAGGCTCCAACCCTTCCACTTCATAATCTTATTTGATATGAAGTTTACCAGCAACCCGACGAGAGGGTACAATATGACGTAATACCAGGGCATCTTATTCTTTTTTGATTAAATCGGGGTTATCGTAAATGTTGCCAATGACCTCATAGGAATATTCCACAGGAACACGTGCATTTCCATCGTTCACAATCTCGCTCTTAATAAATGCGTATTTTCTTAAATAACCCCTTTTGTCGTGGTTTTTAATGCGAAAAGACGCTGTGTCAGAGTCATAAATTACTACACCAATATAATCAAGGTTATAGGGTTCTTCGTGCTGACACACAATATCACCCTCATAGATTTCCTTGCCGTTCTTATCCTTGAGGTTAGTGTATTGACCGATGGTGTCAGAATTTACGAAGCTGCGTCTGCCAGCAAAAGGATATGAAGTTGTCTCGGTGTGTATATGAGGCATATCACACAAAGTATGAAGGTCTCCATAAACCCACTCTCCTGTTTTGAGGTCTTTACCTCTGAATATGATTTCGCGGTTCATAGTAAATTATCTTGACAACACAAACGAATAAACAAAGACCCAGGGATTCGAGTCCCATGTTCCCCTCCCCGACATGCGGTCGATAAGCTCTGCAAAGGCCCTCTGAGGCGTATTGCGGACCACCAATGCCTCTCTGACCTTATCATGGAAAGAGTATTGGTCCCTAAAAGGAGTGATACCTTCTTTCATGCAGTCATCATCGGATATATCCTGGAGCCGTTCAAGTTCTACGCTGAGAATCTGGATGCGGTGACGCAGATAATAGCTGGATGTGAACATCTTATTGGTCCAACCTGGTTTGTCTTTCAGGTTATCCAGATAATCACCATTGGCTTCAAGCTGGCCCTTGAACCATTCCGGACTCTCCTTGTAAACCGCCTCATAACTCTGAGCTACAGCCACCAGGTCGCCTTTCTTGAATCGACTGTAATCGTCAATGATAACCTTCTTGCGGAAGTCGAGGTCAAAAGCTTCGTTCAGATATTGCTCGTCACGCTCTTTCAACTTCGCAAAACGTCGCGTCTTAGTCTTGAGGCCGCCGATGACGGCAGACTCAAGACCGAAACGCTCGTTGAACATTATCTTGGGTGCAGGAAACATCACTCTTCGGTCTTGAACGGTCCGACATAATCAGCCCAGATGTCGATGAACTGCTTGCCAAAGTACAGAGCCAGTTCCTCCGATTTCACAGCAAGGCGAGCCGAGAGGGACGAGCCCGCGGACGCCCAAGCGGAGTACGAGGGAGCGTACGCGAGGCCGCAAGCCGACCCGCGGTTCGAGTTGCCACCGAACAGCCACAGCTTCTTCTTATCATCCTCGTCCAGTCTGTCATACTCTTCTTTGGTATAGAAATAGAACCAGGGATAATAACGCTTCTCCTTACCATCGAAGGCAGGAACCCAACCCTCGTTGAGTGCTGCGGCAATAATGCGGAGTTTCAAGTATGCTGTCAGGTCTTTTGTCAAAA
>Ga0265298_10011773_pt1 | contig 10204 bp, 5 predicted proteins | sample AusTroGonzalo_MG_3_FD_193486 | JGI IMG/M metagenome (GOLD analysis project Ga0265298, IMG submission 193486) | Bovine rumen microbial communities from tropical cattle in Woodstock, Queensland, Australia - Gonzalo_01 | ecosystem: Host-associated > Mammals > Digestive system > Stomach > Rumen ... | reverse complement strand
TCCATGGGCGTGTTGAAGGCCGGCTGCGGCTATCAACCCCTCGACCCGACTTATCCCTCGGAGCGCCTCAACTTTATGATGCAAGATGCTTCCGTCAAATTGCTCATCGCCGATGAATCGTTGCGCGACATCGTGAACGAATACCAAGGTGACGTTTTGCTGACGAAAGACATCAACCAACTGCCAACTTCCAACTGCCAACTTCCAACTGTAAATCCGGAGGATTTATTCATCATGCTTTACACTTCCGGTACTACAGGCACACCCAAGGGATGTCAGTTGGTGCATCGTAACCTCGTCGCATTCTGTGAGTGGTATCACCGCAGGTTTAGCCTCACCTCTGGCTGCAAAATTACGGCCTACGCCAGTTTTGGTTTCGATGCCAATATGATGGAAACCTATCCCGCGCTCACTTGTGGCGCCACAATTTACATCATCCCTGAAGAACTGCGCTTGGATTTGCTGGCATTGAACGAATACTTTGAACAAGAGCAGATTACCCACGGATTCATGACCACGCAGGTGGCCTATCAATTTGCCACTTCCATAGAGAACCACTGCCTGCGCTATCTGTTGACAGGCGGCGAGAAGTTGGCACCACTGACTCCGCCCACGAACTACATTTTGGCGAACTGTTACGGCCCCACCGAAAGCACCGTCTGCATCACCTCCTTCGACGTGACGAAGTCCATGAAGGACATCCCGATTGGTGCGGCGTTGGACAACACCAAACTTTATATTGTCGACAAGGCTGGACACCGTCTGCCTGTGGGCGCGGCGGGCGAACTCTGGGTTGCCGGACCACAAGTGAGCCGTGGCTACCTCAACCGTCCCGAAAAGACCACCGAGGTCTATATCGCCAATCCCTTCGAAACCAATGAGAAATATGCCCATATCTACCGCACCGGCGACATCGTTCGCTATCTCCCTGATGGCAACATCCAGTTTGTGGGGCGCAAGGACGGGCAGGTCAAGATTCGCGGTTTCCGCATCGAATTGAAGGAAGTCGAAGGCGTTATCCTTCAGTTCCCGGGCATCAAGGATGCCACGGTGCAGGCCTTCGACGAAGAAGGCGGCGGCAAGTTCATCGCGGCCTACATCGTTTCTGATGAAACCGTTGACATCAAGGCGTTGAACGACTTCATCCTTGAGCAAAAGCCACCGTATATGGTACCCGCCGTGACGATGCAAATCGACCGCATCCCGCTCAACCAGAACCAGAAGGTGAACAAGAAAGCCCTGCCCAAGCCCGAAAAGAAATCTGAGGCGGTGGTGGAGAGCAACGTCCCGATGAACTTGTTGGAGCAAGAAATCCATGGCATCATTGCAAAGATTATCAATACCGAGGACTTCGGCGTGACGACAGTGTTGGGCTATGTCGGCCTGACCTCCATCATGGCCATCAAGTTGGCCATCCAAATCAACAAACGTTTCGGTGTCACCCTCGACTCGAAGTCTTTGGCCAAGACGGGTACTTTGCAGACCATCGAGAACGAGATTCTGGCCAAGATGATGAGCGAAGACACTGGAGAAGAGGCGGTTAAGGAGGAAAAACATGCCGATACGAACAACATTCCGTTGTCATACGCGCAGATGGGTGTTTATGTGGATTGCGTAAAGCAGCCTGAGGCCACCGTGTATAATATCCCGATGGCAGTCCGTTTCCCCAAGGATGTGGACACCACCCTGCTTACCACGGCATTGGAAAACCTTGTCAAGGCGCATCCTCAATTGCAGGCGCATTTTGGAAGTTCGGGTTCGGATATCATTCAAATCATTGATTTCGATCAACCTATCGAGATTCTGCACAGCCAGCATAACGAGGCAGAGATGGACCAATACAAACGGGAATTCGTCAAGCCGTTCAATTTGAGGCAAGGCCCGCTCTACCGTATGGAGATTGTCACTACTGAGCAATGGGTCTATCTTATGCTCGATTTCCATCACCTCATCATGGACGGCGGCTCCTTCGACCTGTTTTTGACCCAACTATTCGACTTGCTCAACGGTCATGAGATTGAACCTGAATCATTCACCTACGCCGATTTCGTGGCAGCAGAGAAAGCCGCTGAAAGCGGCGAAGAATATGCGGCTGCAAAAGACTTCTTCCAAGAACGTTTGGGCAACGTGGAAGGCGTGACCGAGGTACCGTCAGACCTGACCAACCCCAAAGAGCAAGGCGTCTTAGAGACCTTATCGAGCCAGTTGGACTTTGAAGCCATAGAGAGTTTCTGCCGTCAGCACAACATCACTCCGGCACATCTCACTCTCGCCGCCACCTTCTATGCACTTTCGCGTTTCACCAACAACGAGCAGCTCTGCATCACCACCATCAGCAATGGACGTTCCGACTTGCGCATCAGCAATACTACCGGCATGTTCGTCAACACGCTGGCATTGAGTGCGACTATCGGCGAACAGACTGTGCTTGAGTTCCTTGACGAAACCAGCAAGCATTTCGATGAGACGCTGCGGCATGAGAAATACCCTTTCGCACAAATCGCTGCCGACTATGACCTTTCTGCCGAAATCATGTTTGCCTATCAGATGGGCGTTATTGACGAGCATAAGTTCAAAGGTCAGACGCTTGCCATTGACAATTTAGAGTCTGATACGCCGAAGTTCCGCATCGCTTTCTATATCATGAACGACAAGGCGGGTAAGCCGAGTGTGTGTGTTGAATACGACAATGGCCGTTACAGCCATGACCTGATGCAAAGTTTGGCACAGTCGATTTGCAACGCTGCGAAGGTATTCATCCGTCAGCCGGAGATGAAGTTGCAGCAAGTGTCGCTGTTGGATGCCGAACAGACCGCTGTCCTAGACAGCTTCAACCAGACCGAGGTGCCTTACGACGACACGCAGACTATCGTCTCGCTGTTCCGCCGTCAGGTGGAATTGACGCCCGACAATATGGCGGTGGTGTACCACGACAAGCACTATACTTACAAAGAAGTGGATGCCATTTCGGAGCGTATCGCCAATTACCTTGTGAAACAGGGCCTTGGCAACGAGGATGTGGTCTCGGTGCTCATTCCGCGCTGCGAATGGATGGCAATAGCCTCGTTGGGCGTGCTGAAAGCCGGTTGCGCTTATCAGCCTTTAGATCCGAGTTATCCCGCCGAGCGTCTGAACTTTATGATGAAGGATGCCAACGCCAAATTACTGATTGCTGATGAAGAATTGCGTCCCATCGTTGAGGAATACCAAGGTGAAGTGCTGCTGACAAAAGACATTGACCAACTCCCAACTGTCAACTGCCAACTATTAACTTCCATCGCGCCTTCAAGCCTCTTCATCATGCTTTACACTTCGGGTTCGACGGGTACGCCCAAGGGCTGCCAACTCGAACACGGCAACCTTGTGGCTTTTTGCCATTGGTACCAGAGACATTATGGCCTGACTGCCAACGACAAGGTGGCCGCCTACGCCAGCTATGGTTTCGATGCCTGCATGATGGATCTCTACCCTGCCCTCACCTGCGGCGCTTGCGTCCACATCATCGGCGAGGACATCCGCTTGAACTTGCCAGATTTGAATGATTACTTCAATTCAAATGGTATAACTCATTCATTTATAACGACACAAGTCGGATACCAGTTTGCTACTAATGTGGAGAACCATTCGTTGCGTTGTTTCGCTGTGGGTGGAGAGAAACTCTCGGCACTCAACCCGCCGACGAACTATAAGATGTACAACGGCTACGGCCCGACGGAATGTACCATTTTCACCACCAACTATTGGGTGAAGGATTACGAATTAGACATTCCCATCGGTAAGCCCTTAGATAATTTAAAACTCTATATCGTTGACAAGCAGTTTAATAGACTGCCTATTGGTGCAATGGGTGAGTTGTGGGTTACAGGACCGCAAGTGAGCCGTGGCTATCTGAACCGTCCCGAAAAGACTGCCGAGACCTACATAAAGAATCCTTTCAGCGACGACCCGAAGCACAGTCGTGTGTATCGCACGGGTGACATCGTGCGTTACCTCCCCGACGGCAACATCCAGTTTGCAGGCCGTAAGGACGGTCAGGTGAAGATTCGCGGTTTCCGCATTGAATTGAAGGAGGTTGAGGCTGTCATCCGCCAGTTCCCGGGCATCAAGGATGTCACCGTGCAAGCCTTTGAGTATGAGAACGGTGGCAAGTACATCGCGGCCTACATCGTCAGCGACGAAAAGGTGGATATCAAGGAACTGAATGCCTTTATTGGGCAGCAGAAACCGCCTTACATGATTCCAGCAGCCACGATGCAAATCGACAGCATCCCGCTCAACCAGAACCAGAAGGTGAACCGTAAGGCCTTGCCTGCTCCCGTCATTCAGGCGGCAGACCACGAGTATGTGGAGCCTGCCAACAATGTCGAGAAACTCTTCTGCAAGATTTACAGCGACATTCTGTCTATGGACAAGATTGGCGCGACGGACAACTTTTTTGAGTTGGGTGGTACTTCGCTCATGGTGACCCGTGTCATCATCGAGGCTGACAAGGCCGGCCATCATATCGCCTACGGCGACGTGTTTGCCAATCCCACACCGCGAATGTTGGCCAACTTCCTCACAGGCGGCACTGTTGACGAGGACGAAGAGGCCCGCAACTACAACTACGGTCCTATCAACCATATCCTCGAAAGCAACACTCTCGACGCTTTCCGTAACGGTGAATGTCAATCTATTGGAAATGTGCTGCTTACGGGAGCCACAGGCTTCTTAGGCATCCATGTCCTCAAGGAACTCATTGACCGCGAAGATGTGCCTGTCATCTGGTGCATGGTGAGAGCCCAGAATGACGAAAAGGCCGAACGCAGGCTAAAAGGGATGTTGTATTACTACTTCAGCCACAACTATAACGAGTTGTTTGGCAGCCGTTTGCGCGTCATCAACGGCGATGTGACCCAAGAAATCAAGGTGGATGGCAAAGTCGATACCGTCTTCAACTGCGCCGCCGTGGTGAAGCATTTCTCCAAGGGCACTGAGATTGAGGATGTCAACGTGGGTGGCGCGGCGCATTGCGTCAAGTTCTGCTTGCTAAACAATGCCAAACTCATCCATGTTTCCACTTACAGCACCGCTGGCATGTCCATCAATGGAATGCCGCCAGAGGATACGGTTTACACGGAGCAGAAACTCTATTTCGGCCAGAACCTTGGCAACCAATATGTCCATTCCAAGTTCATTTCCGAACGTATCGTGCTTGATGCTGTGGCCTTGCACAAGTTGAATGCTAAGGTAATGCGCGTGGGCAACCTCGCCCCGCGTTCCACCGATGGTGAGTTCCAGATCAACTTCCAGACCAACAGCGCCATGGGACGCATCAGAGTGTATCAAATGTTGGGCTGCTACCCATACGATTTGACTGACACCCCGATGGAGTTCTCCCCCATCAATGAGGTCGCAAAGTCCATCGTGACGCTTTCGGAAACGCCGCAACAATGCTGCCTGTTCCATCCTTACAACAACCACTTCGTGCACTTCGGTGATGTTTTGGAGGAACTGTCGAAGGTCACGCAGGGCCCGCGTCAGGTGGAGGCCGAAGCCTTTAACGAGGCTATGGAAACTGCCAAGCAAGACCCCGAAAAGGCCAAACGCCTCTCCAGTCTGCTGGCCTACCAAGACATGGCACATGGACAAAGAGCCGTGATGATTCCTGCTGAAAACCAATACACTACGCAAGTGCTGTATCGTCTCGGTTTCCGCTGGTCGAGTACCTCATGGGACTACGTGGATCAGATGCTGACGGCTATTGCTGGGTTTGGGTATTTTGAATAATTGAATCGTTTACGCAGTCCGAGCTTCGCGCAAAGGATTGTCCCACAGTACCTTCCCTCCTATCGTTTCGGCCAATTGGTCGATTTCCGATGGGAGGGTTTCCATTATGGTCTGTTCACGTTTTTTGGAACGGCGGCCAGCAGCTTCATAAAGCACTTTGCTGAAATAGGCATCATAAGAAACGGCAAAATCTTCCTCGTCGTTGTGCGGGAAGAAAGATACCGCAGCCTCATAACGGATATTGCCCGCCTCGGAGTCAGCAATGAGCATCACTAGGGCACCGTGGCGCGGCACACCGTTGAACTTGGCCTCTGCGGCATAATAGCGTTCGTATACGTTGGTTGTCATAGTCGGCGGATTTTGAGACTAAATCAATGAAAGCAAATAGATGATCAACATGTGGACGGGATAAAACGCGTAAAAGAAATATTTCCAGAATTTGGTCTTGATGAAGCCTCTCTCGCCATTATACATATACATCACCATAAAAGAAAGAAACACCATGAGCTTCATCGGCATTATGGACGCACCAACCACGCTTTGAATGGCTTTTTGATTGCGCAACCCGTACATTATCAGGATAAAACAAAAGCCGACGGTTCCAAAATCGACCCGTAAGAATCGGCAAGCCAAAAACAATAACAAGACGGACAAAAGGCGCATTACGGGTTTCCCCCTGAAATACTCCAATGCGCACATGGCCAAATACCCGAAGAACAATGTAAAGACCACGTTTTGCCGTAAAAAGGAAAGCTGGTGCCTTAGCATCAAGTCAAAGGGAATCTCTGAAAGCAAGGCCAAAACAAGCAAACTAATCCCATATTTTTTCCTGTTTCGAGTTTTCTCAAAACCGACGACTAACAGAAAAACAAAAATGGGAAAAGCAAACCTGCCAAACAACAACATGAGTTGCGTTAATGAAACGGACTTTCCTGCAATAGTAAACCAAACCATGTTGGCCCAAGGGAATCGGTAGAAGTAGAACTTTGCCAAATGGTCAGAAGCCATAGAAAGGCAGGCAATTAGCTTTAGCGTACTGTTGCTGAGGATTTTGAATTTGTCGAGGGAAAGTGTTGAGGATGTGTTGATAGCCATAATTAATATACAAAATGCAAATGCAAAAATAAAGTTTTTTTGTTTTGTTGGCGAATCACTTCCTTTTAATCCACTTCCCTATCCTACCTTTTCCGTTGAGTTCCATCACGGCGAGGATACCGAAAGCAATGGCGACGGTGGCTTTGAGAGCTGCGAAACCCGTATGGAGGGCATCGGGAAGATGGTTGGAGACGATGTTGTAACTTGTCCAAAAGATACCTGCGCCAGGTACCAAAGGGAAAATCCCGCTGATGAGAAACACCGTGATGGGGCATTTCCGCCATATCGACTGTAGCAAGGCTATCAAGGCAACCAAAACGGTAGCGCAAAAGAGCACTTCGGCGGGCGACATAGCCGTATAACGGCTCAAAATGAGATAGAGCAGCCAGCCCATCGTGCCACAGAAGCCAGCATCGAAATAATATTTGCGTGGAACACCAAAGAGGGCGGCAAAAGATACGGTGCCCAAGAAGGCGGCCATCAGTTGGATAGCAAAACCAGAAGTTTGTGGGTCGTTGGTAAGTCCTTGCAGAACATGCATCTCGCCAAAGACATTCTCGTCAAACATGAAGGCCAAAGCCACGCCCAAGGCGATGCAGAAGAAGGTCAGCATGGCATCCAAGAGGCGCGTGACACCGGCGATATAGTCCTCGTTGGCCATATCGCGGATGCCGTTGGTGAAAGGCACTCCGGGAATCAAGGGGATAATGGCACCGATAATCATATTGCTCAAGTGATTGCCGAGACCGATTCGGTATAACCCAAAACAAACCAAAGTGGCTAATAACCCGCCCGTGACATTGCCCACGATGCGCGACAACCGTTTGGAGGCAACGAAAAGCATAAAGACCCACAGCACCAACCCAGCGATAAATGAGGCCAAACAATCCATGATGCCACCGCCAAAGATGATGCAGAAAGCCGCACTGCCCACGGCGGAAGCCAGAATCTGTTCCCAAGCGGGTTTAGCTTTCATGGCGCGGATTTGCTTCAACCTTTGCTCCAATTGCTCCAACGAGCAATCGCCTTCTGCCACTTCACGTGAGAGTTGGTTGACGGCCACCACCTTATCGAGGCTCGCCCCTTTGATAGGGATGAACTTGGAGCGGGCATAGTCCTTGCCCGTGGCCATGATGCCATTGCTGAGCACGAAGAAACTCTCGTCTTCCATGCCATAATGGCTGGCAATGCGACGCATGGTCTCCTCCACGCGCGAAATCTCGGCACCGTTTTCAAGAAGGATGGAACCGGCTTCGTAGGCTAGGTCTAAGGGGTTGGTTGATTCAATTGATGTCATGGGATAAAGGTAGATTCTTTTCAAATCAATTATTAAACGAATATAGTTTCGCTTTTAGTTCTGCATTTTCCTTGCAGAGACTTTCTATCTCCTTCAAAGCGGCTTGCAAAGCCTCTTTCTGGTTACTGCGAAAACCGATACGAGCTGCGGTCATTCGCTCACGAAGACCGCCTTCTTTGATGAATTCGTTCTCCTTTTTCTTTTGGTAAGTTACCATCATTTTGTCCACCATCCGACATAAGGTTATGGCTGTGTTTGCCATTTCCTCATCGTTCCAACGCTCAAAGAAAACCTCATAATCTTCAAGTTGGTTGTGCTTTCTGCAATAAGACAACATTGCATCAAAACGAGAATGTCCTTTTGCCCATTTTGTCAGTTTATGACTTATGATATAGTCTTGGTAATCCTCAAGAAGTTCTTGGATACTGGCTCGGGCTACATTCAGCAGTTTTAGTTCCATTTCCATTGAGGTTACTCCGTCTGCCGAGCCTTCAACAATGTTCTGCTTTCCTGAACGAGCGGCCTGTACCATTTGGTCAACTGTTCTATCCCCATAAGCAGGCAAGAAACGCTTCGTAAAGACATAAGTCATCTGATAAAGAACAATTGTCTTTTGGTAAAACCATAGATTCTTCCAATTAGTTTGTTTCCTTAATACAGATTCGATTCTTTCCGCTGTCTCTAATTGATTTGCCATTGTTGTTTCATTTTATAGCCGTCAATATAGATTTTCTAGATTCTCTAAAACATCTAGAAATTCTATTTCAAAATACATCGTCCTCGTAGAGCCGTGCCATGGCACGGCTCTACAAAGAACGACATAATTTAGAGAAATCACTTCTCCACTTCCTTCTTCAACCTCTCCGTCAGCATAGGAACAATCTTGTGCAAATCTCCGACGATGCCGAGGTCGGCGACACTGAAGATGGGCGCGAACTTGTCCTTGTTGATGGCGATAATGAAGTCGGACTCTTCCATGCCGGCAAGGTGCTGGATGGCACCGCTGATGCCGCAAGCCATGTAGAGGTTCGGGCGGACGGTCTTACCCGTCTGACCAACCTGACGCTCGTGAGGCATCACGCCGTTATCGACCATGGCACGGCTCGACGAAACTTGTCCGCCAAGCACATCGGCCAAAGCCTGCAGCTTGTCGAAGCCTTCCTTGTTCTGGACGCCACGACCGCCCGAAACCAAAATCTTGGCATCAGCAATATCAACCATGGCTTTCTCCTCACGGATGGTCTCGACGAGTTTGACTTTGAACTTGCTGGTGTCAAAGGTCGGAACGAAGCTGGTGACCACGCCTTGACGTCCTTCCTCGCGCTGACGCTTCTGCATCACGCCAGGACGCACGGTGGACATCTGCGGACGGGTGTTCGGGCAAATGATGGTGGCCATCAGGTTGCCGCCGAAAGCGGGACGGGTCATACGGAACTGCAGCTCGTTGTTGCTCTTTTCGTCAGCAACGACTTCGAGCTTGGTGCAGTCGGCCGTCAGACCGGTCTTCAGACGCGAGGCGATACGCGGAGCCATGTCGCGGCCAATGGTGGTGGCACCATAAAGCACGATGTTGGGCTTGCGTTCCTTGACAATCTGGTCCACAACTTGGGTGTATTGCTCCGAAAGATAATCCTTCAGTTCAACGGCATCAGCAACGATGACTTCATCGGCACCGAATTCGATCAACTTCTGGGCTTGGTCTTTCACATTGTAACCCAGCAACATAGCCACAACCTTCTCACCGAGAGCATCGGCAAGGTCACGGGCCTTTCCTAAAAGTTCGAAAGCAACGGATTGGATGTTACCTTCACGCTGTTCTGCGAAAACGAATACGTTCTTATAATCTTTCAATTCCATGGCTGTAACTTTTAGATGATGTGTTTTTCTTTCAGTTTGTTGACGATCAGCTCAACGGCCTCTTCTTCGCTCACTTCGTGAACCTCGCCCGGGGCCTTCATGGCCTTCGGGAAGCTTTGGAACACCTTGGTGGGAGAACCGCTCAGTCCGAGTTTGGTCTCATCGTAGTCGATCTTATCGGCACCC
>Ga0265298_10011772_pt1 | contig 10205 bp, 8 predicted proteins | sample AusTroGonzalo_MG_3_FD_193486 | JGI IMG/M metagenome (GOLD analysis project Ga0265298, IMG submission 193486) | Bovine rumen microbial communities from tropical cattle in Woodstock, Queensland, Australia - Gonzalo_01 | ecosystem: Host-associated > Mammals > Digestive system > Stomach > Rumen ... | reverse complement strand
CGCCTGGCCACCCCGCTATCATCCGGAGCCCAGATGGCGGCCAACAGACTCAAGAAGAACATGGCCTCCATCGGCAAGGAAATGGCAAAGCAGGGAGTCACCTGCTACCGCCTCTACGACGCCGACATGCCCGAATACAGCGCCGCCATCGACATCTACGAGGGCAAGTGGATCAGCCTGCAGGAATATGCCGCACCGGCATCCATCAACCCGGAAGATGCAGCAAGACGCCTTGACGAGCTCATTCTGGCCACCGAGCGCACAACGGGAATCGACCTTGAGAACATCTATGTCAAGAAAAGGGAAATCCAGAAAGGCGCCAGCCAGTACGGCAAGAAGAGCAAGTCGTCCAACTTCTATGTGGTCAACGAGAACGGACACAAGTTCCTGGTCAACTTCAGCGACTACCTGGACACAGGACTGTTCCTGGACCACAGGCCGGTGCGCAAGCTGATCGAGACCATGAGTCAGGACAAGAGATTCCTGAACCTGTTCTGCTACACGGCAAGCGCCACAGTCCATGCCGCAGCAGGCGGAGCGCTCTCCACCGTCAGCGTGGACGCCAACGCCAACTACCTGGACTGGGCCCAGAAGAACATGCAGATCAACGGCTTCAACACCATGAACCACTTCTTCTACAGGGACGACTGTCTGTCGTTCCTCAGGGAGAACCACGATGTCTTTGACCTGATCTTCTGCGATCCTCCCACCTTCTCCAACAGCAAGGGCCGCGACACGTTCGACGTCCAGAGGGACCACGGATACCTCATCAGATCATGCATGAGGCACCTTACGGGCAACGGAACGCTGATCTTCTCGACCAACTTCACGCGCTTCAAGATGTTCGGAGAACTCTACGAGGACTTCATCGTGGAGGACATCACCGACAGCACCATAGGCGATGACTTTGCCCGCAACAGCAAGATCCACCGCTGCTACCTCATCAGGCACAAGACAGAGAAAGCACGCGTAGTCGAGGCCCCCAGAAGACCCGCAAGACGCATAGTGCGCAAGGAGAACTGACCGGCTGTCAGAATTTCTTGAGGTAGTTGCCCTCTACCCACACACCCTCGTTTACGATGATGAATGCGCTCCTGTCATGGGAGCGCACGATGTTGCGAAGCTGGTGGACCTCGTACTTGGAGATCAGGATGTACAGGATGTGCTCCGAATCCTGGGTGTATGCGCCCACGGACTGCAGCTCCGTCACTCCCCTGCCCATCATGGTGAACACGTCCTTCTCGATCAGGGCGGGATCGATCTTGGTGATTATCTTGACCTCGACGTTGATGTTCTGCGAGTGGAACCTGTCGATTGCAAACGCATGGACCACGGCAAAGATGACCGAATAGACCACGATCTCGACATCGAACAGGAACAGGCACACCCCGTAGATCACCAGATTCACCGCCAGGTTCACACGGCCCACGCTGACGTTGCCGTGCGCCTTGGACACCAGCATGCCTATCACATCCATGCCGCCTGTGGATCCGGAATTGCGCAACACCAGTCCTATTCCGGCACCTGAAATGAACGCCCCTACTATGGTTGAAGCAAGGCAGTCGTTGACAACCACAACGGTGGGGACAAAGCTCATGGCAAGTGTAAGGGCCGTGACCGCCACAATGGTCCTGAGGAAGAACATCTTCTCAAGTCGCGGGAATGCGTAGATGAGTATGGGCAGGTTCAGGGCGTAGAAGACGATTCCGGCCACATCCTTTGAGCCGAAATCTATATGGATGAAGTCAGCCAGCAGTGTCCTTATCAGCTGTGCGATACCGACGATTCCGCCTGAATACAGGCCGAACGGAACGATGAACAGGTTCACGCCCACCGCATAGAGTACTCCCCCGACCATGCAGAAGAGAAACTTCTCGAAATGAATCCTTTTCTCAAGTTCAGCTGCTGTCATACCATTACCACGTCATGCAAAGAAAAAGGCTGCGCGGACATCTCCGCGTCAGCCTCTCAGGTCTTCCCGGATGCAGAATCACTTCTGCTCTTCCGGCTTCTGAGCCTTCTCCCTTATCCTGTTGATGGCACGCACGATGCAGAAAAGCACGAGTGCGGTGAGCAGGAACTGGATGATGTTCTGGATCAGGTTTCCGTAGCGGATGGCAAGCTCCTCAGTTGTCTCGGTAGCTGCCCTGAGGACGATCTTGAGGTCGCCGAAATCGGTTCCGCCCACAAGCAGACCCAGAATCGGATTCAGGATGTCCTTGACGAACGAATTGACGATTGAAGTGAACAGACCGCCGATGATGATACCGATGGCCATGTCAACGACATTACCCCTTGAGATGAATGTCTTGAACTCAGCAAAAAAACCTTTCTTCTCCTCTGCCATACTTCCTCCAAACAGGTTTTGACATACCCATGTTTTATATCAAAAGAACAAAAATGTGAACACGCTCCAGCGGGCCTTTCACAGCACCTTTTACAGAGCCAGGGACACGTACAGCCTCACGTCCATCATGTTGCATCTGCTCCTGGGCCTGATCAGGTACGCATGGTCCGAAAGCACTGCTCCGAACGCCAGCTTCTCCGTCCTGTGATACCTTACTCCTATCTCGGCCGCAATGCCCGCCATCTTATGGCCGTCCCTGCCCAGCACAAAGCACAGCTCCGGGCCGAATGCCAGATGGATATCGCATTTCTCCACTGCGGCACTTACCAGTCCCAGCACATTCAGCTGCAGATACATCTGCGTCTGCTTCACGTCGGACACAAGTTCCCTTGTGGCATAAAGGCTGACGTTCGCCTTTGCTCCTAAATCGAACACCCCGTATTTCACGAACGTCCGCGTATAGCCCGCCGATATTCCCAGCGTTTTAGGCCCTGCCGGATCCGGCAGATAATCCATGTATCCGAAACCCAGATCCAGCTGCGAAAGTGCCTTGTATCCGGAATCCTGCTGCTCCGCAGCCTCCTGAGCTTCCTGCTCGGGAGCCTCGGCCACCGCCTCAGCTTCAGCCGTGGATTCGGCTTTTGATTCTTGCGCCTCTTGCCCAGACTCGTCCGTCAGAAACTCCAGTGTCTCATAAGTTTCTTCAGGCTCCTGTGTCTGAACCTCCTCCTCGGGATAGACCTCGGACTCGGTGAAACTGCTCGGACTCCAGGCAATCCCGTCATAGGACTGCTGGAGATACAGTGTGTGTACCACTGAAACATCCAGCTCTATTGCGACCTCCGTAACGGACCAGTCCACCACCGTCCAACCGTTTTCGTCCTCTCCATCCACCTGATAACGGTAGTATCCCACCATCGGGTCGTTCTCGAACCACATCCATGTGACGATACCTTCACGTGCGACTGCAGTCGACAGAGAAAAGAGGATTATAAACAGTACTGCGGCGATGCGCTTTATTGCGGGATGTCTCATTTCTCCCAAAGCTTCTCCGGGTAAACGCCTTGCTTTGTCTTGGCGGCCAGACTGGCCTTGACGGTGTCTCTGTCTTCCTTGTAGGTCATTCCGAACCACTTCTCGCTGGTAGAGAACACCTTCATGGTTCCGGCACCGGTCTGGACTATCTCACCTGCACAGTTTGGAAGCAGGACCTCGGCCTTAGGCTCAGCGGCGTTGGCCTTAATGAATCTCTCGAAATATCCGGTCATGTAGTCAAATGCCCTGGGAGTGAAGCCGAAGAAATTCATCGAAACCCACTCGTCGCCCGTAAGGACAACATCGCCCTCGGGCAGATGCGATACGATCTTTCCGTCCTGATACTCGATCTTGGTGTTCTCGCGCATGCCCTGCAGAAGTCCGTCCTTGACCTGGCATACACCGCGCGAGACACTGCCCATCGGGCTCATCGTATTCTTGAGGTAATAACCGACCATCGCGTGTGCAGTGCTGTCGTTCTCAAGTGTGCTCAGGTAGCTGCCCAGAATCTGATATGCCTCGCGGCCGTAGTAGTCGTCGGCGTTGATGACAGTGAACGGAGTCTTGATGGCATCCTTGGCGCACAGAAGCGCATGCACGGTACCCCACGGCTTTGTCCTTCCCTCGGAAGCCTTTATCTGCTCGGTGGTAAGCAGCGACTCGTGTGTCTGGAACACATAGTCGGCATCCATGTTCCTTGCAATCCTGTCGAACAGCCTCTCCCTGAAATCCTTTTCGATATCGGGCCTGATGATGAACACGACCCTCCCGTATCCGGACCTCATGGCATCATAGACGCTGTAATCCAGAAGTGCCTCTCCGTGTACTCCGACCGGATCTATCTGTTTGACTCCGCCGTAGCGTGATCCGAGACCTGCTGCAAGAACCAGCAAAGATGGTTTCATATTGTATCTCCTGTTTACTATATTTGGCTTTCTGCTCAGATTATCCACCAATCCCATTGCTTTTTCAACCGCTTGCCCCAAGGTGCTTTTTTCTTTAATCTATCCTCGTCCGGGTCCATAGCCCAATGGATAAGGCGCATCCCTCCGGAGGATGAAATGCGGGTTCGATTCCCGCTGGACCTATTGCTACAGGAAGAATTTCCTTATCAGCAAATCCAAATATCTTGAATCCAACGGATTGTTTCCGTCCTCGAACGTATAGATTATGTTTCTCCCCATTAGCAGCCCGTTGTTTGCATAATCCGCAATCTTGAAGAAAGCAAAGCCTCTGTACTCCGGATCACCCATCATTCCGAAATGCTCAAGCCTGTATTCCGTCCTGGTCCTCACATTGAGGATCGTGAAGTCCGTGTACACCTTCTTCCCGTTCTTCAACTCAAAAGGATACTCGTACCTGTACGGTATTCCGGAATAGAACAGCCTGTCTGCAATAAGCTGCTCCGACTTTGATCTGACACGCTCACCCCGTTTTGTATATATTCCAGGATCTCCATCCCGGAACACCTTGCCCTCATATGGCATTGCCTGCCATTTCTTTGCGTATTCCTTATCTGGGAATTGGTAAGGAACAACCAGCTCCTTCTTCCCCTGTGGAAGATTCTCATAAACCTTCTTCAATAAATCAGGGTCAAAGATTTTTAGAAACCTTTCCAAGGCCTTGATTTCTTTTTCAAGAACCTTCTGCGCCTTCAGCATGTAGTCCTTCTGTGCCAGCGCCTTTATCAGTTTCTCATTTCCTTTCCTCAGATATTTCCCGGTCTTTTCTCCTTTTTTCCTTCTGTGGTATTGAATATGGACTTCATCAGCATCTTTCCGCACATCGACCTTCAACGCTCCTTCTGGGCTCTTTTCTATCTTGGAACGTATTTCTTTCTCTATCCTCACGTATCTGACAAGCAGTGCCTTTAATTCATCAACAATCATTTTTGCTCTCCCAAAGAATACTCGGCGAGAATTGGATATTACCGTGTTCTCGCCGAGAAAAAGCATGTTAGTTTTGTCTGAATACCATCATTTTTCGGCGAAAACAAAGAATTAGACATTTCTCGCCGTTCTCACTCTGAAATCGAGCCAAAAACGCTTTGTTTTTTTCGGCGAGTTTTTCAGAAAATGGATCCTCCGCCGAATAGAACTCCATCTTTCTCTTTTCTGAGCGGCGGAGACTGCGTTTTCTCATTTTTCCGCCGGCTATTATCCCTTCCACAAACAATCTCATAAAAATTCCCCGCTTTCCAGCATCGACCTATAGCCGTCGGATGAGAATATCAGATGGTCCAGGACTTCGATTCCAAGCAGGTGACCCGCTTTTTTGAGGCGCAGGGTGACCTCGAGGTCGTCGGGACTGGGTTCTAGGTTGCCGGAGGGATGGTTGTGGGCAAGGATGATTGCCGTGGCGCGCATGGAGATGGGGTCGGCGAAGACTTCGCGGGGGTGGACGAGCGTGCGGTTCACGAGGCCCACTGTGACTACGTTGACACCCATGAGCTCATGGGCACCGTTGAGCATGATCACCAGGAAGTGCTCCTGGACGCGATCGCCGTAGTGCCTGATCAGGTCGAAGATTGCGGCCGGGTCCTTGCATGAGCGCAGGCGGGATGACAGCATTCTCCTGCCCAGCTCCAGGCCTGCGCAGATGCCGGCGGCTTTTGCGGGACCGAGGCCGGGGACATCGCGGAAATCCTCGGGTGAGAAACCTCCTTTCTCAATCACCTCGAGGATGTCGCCGGCAATGTCCTGCACAGGCCGCCCGCTGCTGCCGGAGCCGAGGATGGCGCAAAGGAGCTCAAGGTCGGAAACTCCTTTGGGTCCGAGTCTGTGGAGACGCTCGCGAGGTCTGTCGTCGCGGGGCATCTCCTTGATGGATCTGAAATCAATTGTCCTGTTTTCGTACTTCATGCCCACGTATACGAAAAAAGTGCGGAAAATATTTGAACAAATCCCGAAAAACACACAAAAAACCCGAAAAAAATGTAAACTGGGGATGGCAGGAAGCAGGCAATGAGGACTTACACCGGAAAAACAAAGACAGCAATCACCGTTCTGATGGTGCTCTGGGTTGTCTTCCAGTTGTGGTTCACGACATTCGGGATAATCCCGGCGGTGAACCTCAGGGCAATCCACTGCATGTTCCTGCTGATGTTCACGTTCCTGCTTTACCCGGCCGCCCGGAAAGGGAAAAACGAGACACTCAGCCATCCCCGGATTACAGACATGATCCTGATAGCGGTTGCACTTTGTGCATTCGGATATATGGTGCTGAAATACACGGACGTAGCGCGTTCCGGAGGAAGGATAGATACGTTCCAGATGTGCGTGGCGGCTGTAGGCATCATTATGGTCTTTGAAGCAGGCAGGCGGGTTTCGAGGAACCTGGCCGTACTTGCAGCCATATTTCTGGCTTACAACTTCCTGGGGAAATACATTCCGGGATACCTGGGACACAACGGATTCACGCTCAAGAGAATCCTGATTACACAGTTCTGGGGTACTCAGGGGATACTGGGTACCGGAGCCGGAGTATCGGCCACCTATGTGTTCCTGTTCGTGGTCTTCGGAGCATTCCTCAAGCACAGCGGGTTCTCCGAATTCATAAACAATCTTGCCCTGACACTGGTGGGAAGATCTCCCGGCGGACCGGCAAAGGTTGCAGTCATGGCAAGTGCCCTTCTGGGAATGGCAAACGGATCTGCGGTAGCAAACGTAGCTACTACCGGAACCATAACCATACCCATGATGAAGCGCAGCGGCTACAGGAACGAGTTCGCCGCAGCCGTGGAGGCAACTGCATCCACAGGCGGGCAGTTCTGCCCTCCCGTAATGGGTGCGGCGGGATTCATCATGGCTGAGTTCCTCAACGTAAGGTACGGCACCGTAATCGTGGCGGCAATCGTTCCGGCAGCACTGTACTATCTGGGCATAATGCTGTCTGTTCATTTCGAAGCCAAAAGGCTCGGCCTTTCAGGAGTGCCTGAATCAGAAATACCGGATGCCAAGGAAGTCCTGAAGAACGGGTGGCATCTGGCAATCCCGCTTGTGGTCCTGATTACGGTAATGATCATCGGCAGAAGCCCACTGTATGCCGCGGCTGTATCCATACCGGTGACGGTTGCTGCGTCATGGATACGCAAGGATACCCGCATGACATGGGACAGGATAATCGCAGCCTGCGTTGACGGAGCAAAGGGCGCCGTCACCGTAGGAATCTCCTGTATCCTCATCGGCATCATCATCGGAACCGTCACGCTCACGAGCCTGGGTCTGAACATCGGATACATGATCCTCAACGGACTTGCCGGGAGCAACATCTATCTTGTCGGAATACTGGTGATGGTGATTTCAGTGATACTGGGCATGGGTGTCCCGGGAGTTGCTGCGTATGTGATAGTTCAGGCCGTGGCTGTTCCCGTACTGCTCAAGGCCGGTGCGGTTCCGCTTGCCGCACACATGTTCTGCCTCATATATGCGTGTCTTTCCAACATCACTCCGCCGGTTGCCATCAGCTGCTATGTGGCGGCAGGAATCGCGGAGGCAAACCAGACAAAAACGGGACTCACTGCCGTGAAGCTTGCGCTGGCAGGGTTCATTGTCCCGCTGTTCTTCCTTGCAAACCCCGTGCTGCTTCCGGGCGCGCAGGCTGCAGGCACCGCATCTACAGCACTGCAGACAATCCTGGCCGCACTCACGGCGGCGGCAGGAACGGTCATGCTGTCCGGTGGTCTGGAAGGCTGGTTCATCATAAGGCAGCACTGGGTTGAAAGGATTCTGTTCATCTCCTCCGCCCTGCTCCTGCTGTTCCCGGGAACAAGGACCGACATCATCGGACTGGGCATGGCAATACTCCTGATTGCGGAGCAGGCGTATAGGGCATATGGAAATAAAAACCGGAATGCGGTAATGTGAATCCGACATGAAAAAGATTCTGGCATTCACCGCAATTCTGCTGTTCGCGTTCACAAGTCTCGGCAATCTCTGTGCAAAAGGAAACTCGGAGACCAAGGCATCCCAGGATGCCGAAGGAACCCACTCCACGGTAATCATCCGATTCCCCACCGCCGGAGCGTCGGGAGCCCTCTATTCCGTGGGCGCCGCAATCACCAATGTATGGGATACCCGGATTCCGTTCGTAAAGGCATCCAGCCAGGCGTCGGCAGGAGGAATCGACAACCTCAACCAGATTGCCGACGGCGAGAGCCAGGTCTCCATTGCCATCAGCTCAAACTGCTGGCAGAGCTTCTACGGCACCGACAGTTTCGAGGGCATGGCAAACCCCGGGCTCAGGGTCATCGCGGGTCTCTACCTCAACCCCAACCAGGTGGTGGTCACCACGAGAAGCGGAATCAGCACACTGTCCGATGTCAAGGGAAAGCGCTTTGCCGTAGCCGCATCGGGCTCCAGCGTTGAAGGAGAATGCCGCAATCATTTCACCGCGGCAGGACTGGATTACCCTGACGACATCCGCGCCGAATACATCTCGTTCACGGACTCGGCCGGGCTTCTTGCCAACGGACAGATCGACGGCGCATGGATAATGAGCGGAATTCCCGCCGCCGCAGTAAGCCAGGCACTCTCTTCAGGATGCACGCTGCTGGACATAGACGAAGCAACCATTGAAGCCCTCAAGGCAGAATTCCCGTGGTACGTCAGCTACACCATCCCCGCAGGATCGTACCCGAACCAGAAACAGGACGTGACCACCACGGCAATAAAAATGGTGATGTTCTGCTCCGCAGACCTCGATGACGAGACTGTCTACATGCTCACCAAGACGCTTTGGGAGAACATCGTGGAGCTTGGAGAGTCCCAGGCCAGCCTCAGGGGACTGACACCGCAGGAGGCGGTGCGCGACATCGCGGACCTGCCCATACACAACGGAGCGGTGCGCTATTACAGGGAAATCGGAGTCCTGTAAAGTTCCAGTTCACAAATCCCGCCGCAACCATTAGAATTAAACAACAACTAAACAAAAGGAAGTTTAAATGGACAACCTCAATCTCACCATGTTCAAGCAGTATGATATCAGGACAAGGCACAATGCCGTCGACGATATCCAGAAGGACAGACTCTACAACGCAGTGGCCGTCTATATCCGCGACTGCGTCAAGGCAAAATCAGTTGTCATAGGAAGGGATGCCAGACTCTACGTGCCCGAACTCGCCGAGGGTCTTGCCGCCACAATGCGCAGGGCAGGCGTCGACGTGCTGATCAATCCGCTTCCGATCTCGACATGCCAGTTCTACTACACCTGCATGCAGCACCGCGAAAGCGCGGGAATCATGGTGACGGCCAGCCACAACCCCGCCGAGTACATCGGCCTCAAGGTTGTGGGACCTGACGTGGAACCCATCGCCTACGGATGCGGCCCCGACGGAGGCATTTCAAAGATCAAGGAGCTGTACAAGGAAGGCGCCAGGATAACGGGCGATGCACACGCAAAGCTCACCGTAGTCAACCACCTGTACGATTACATCGACTACTGCATGAGGCTCTCCGGGGTAAGGGAAGGAAGCCTCAAGGGCACCAGGATAATGCTTGAGTTCCTCAACGGATCCGCAGGAACCGAGATGGCACTGGCATTCCAGAAGGCCGGAGCCGACATCGAATGCAGGAACGTGGCGCCCGACGGATTCTTCCGCCAGGGAGACCCGAACCCCATCATCGAACCGTCCATCGCACCGGCAAGGGCCGCCATGCGCCAGGGCAACTACGATTTCGGCTTCTGTTTTGACGGCGATGGCGACAGGGTCGACCTCATGGCCCCCAACGGCGAGCAGATAGTACCCGGCCTGAACATGTCCATAATCGTCAAGAAGATGATAGACATCTTCCACGGCACAAAGATGCATGTTTACGCCGACGTC
>Ga0265298_10011771_pt1 | contig 10206 bp, 9 predicted proteins | sample AusTroGonzalo_MG_3_FD_193486 | JGI IMG/M metagenome (GOLD analysis project Ga0265298, IMG submission 193486) | Bovine rumen microbial communities from tropical cattle in Woodstock, Queensland, Australia - Gonzalo_01 | ecosystem: Host-associated > Mammals > Digestive system > Stomach > Rumen ... | reverse complement strand
CGGATTGCCAAAGAGAACATCTGGCTGGCTATCGGCATAAAGGTGGCGGTGCTCCTTCTGGCTGCCCTGGGCCTTGCCACCATGTGGATGGCCGTCTTCGCCGACGTAGGCGTTACCGTCCTGGCCGTCCTCAACGCCATGCGCGCGCTGAAAGCGTAAGCAATCGTTACTGCGAGGAGACGGCGGAGAGGGTGGCGACGGAGATGCGGACCAGCGGGCCGAAAGCGTCTCGGACGGCCTGGTAGCAGGCGGCCAGGGTGGCGCCGGTGGTGAAAGTATCGTCCACCAGCAGGATGTGGGAGGTGGGCAGGGTCTTGCGGACCCGGAAAACACCAGTTACATTGCCCAGGCGGGCTTCCGCATCCAGCCGGGTCTGGGTTCGGGTGCGGCGGGTGCGCGCCAGGATGTCCGTCCGGAGGCGGGCGTCCAGGGCGCGGGCCAGGGAGGCGGCTATCACCTCCGACTGGTTGTAGCCACGCCTCCACCGGCGCGTCCAGTGCAGGGGAACGGGTATCACCAGGTCCACCGAGGCGAAGTGCGAATACCCGGCCATGTACCGGCCCAGCCTGTCGGCAAAAAAACGCCCCGCCGGAAGGTTGTACTGATACTTGAGCGCCTGCGGTATCCGTTTGTAGGGATTTCCGTGATGGTAGAACAGCAGGGCCGCCGCATAGGTGTACTCCATCCGCACCTCGTCGGGCCGATGCCGTTCCAGCAAGGCGTTGAATTCGTCGGCCATGGGATTGTGGGCCTCTTCCCAGTAATAAGTGAGCGGTAAATCCTCCGCACACCAGAGGCACAGGTGCTCTTCCCGGGCCCCCAGTTTCCTCCCGCAAACCAGGCATTCGCGGGGCATTATCAAGTCTGTCATTTCCCTAATCATGCCGGCAAGATAGCCACGGAAAACGCAGGATGGGCCACATCGGTTGAAAGATTTTGTGTTTTTTACGAAATATTCTGTGTTTCAACCGATTTTTTCCTATTTTTGTAGAAATCACATAGTAATCCGCGCCATGAAAAAACTTCTTCTCCTTTTTGCCGCAGGAATCCTTGCCGCCGCCTGCGCCCAGAACGTACCGGAAGAATGCTACATTCCCGGGGACAACGTAGAGTTCTCCGGCAATGCCTTCTCCCTGTTTGACCTGGGGTCCGACATCCGCCTGTTCCTCTCCCAGAATCCGGAGAACAACGCCCAGTGGACCGTCCAGGCCGTAGTGCCTGTCCGGAAGGAATCGGCCACGGTGTTGCGGTCGCTGGACATCACCCTAACCCCCCTGGACGAGCGGGGTGTCCGCGTGCGGGACGGCTTCTACCTGGAAGGGGAAGACATTCCCAATCTGCTGCCGGTGTATAATTCCGGTGAGGGCACGGAAAAAACCATCGTCTTCAACATTCCGGAAGAAGCAAAACCGTATTATACCCGCAAAGAAGCCGTTGATTTGCTTTCCCGAATCCATGGCGCCCGCATGAACTTTAACGTGGAAGATCCGGAAACTTCCGCAGAAGTGGCCGTGGAACCCGAACCGGAAAAGAAAGACGAACCGCTCACCCTGAACTCCCTGCTCACCAAGCACGGCGTATACGGCCTTCTCTCCCGCTACGACCGCCTGCTGAAGAACAAAGACAAGAAAGCCGCCAAGAAGGTGGAAGACCAGCTCTGGGAAATCGAAAAACAGGTGGGCAACGACAAAACCATCCCCGAGTGGCTCCGCAAGCGCTTCAAAGACTATATCGAGGATAAGGAGGACGAGATTGAAGACCGCTACTAGGCGGTTTCTCCACCCCTAACAGTACATTCCGCCATTGACGGCAATCACCTGACCGGTTACATACGAAGAGAGGTCAGAAGCCAGGTAGAGGGCCGTATTGGCTATGTCTTCCACCGTGCCGCCCCGCTTGAGCGGAATCATTTTGAGGTATTCGTCCTTCACGGCCTGCGGCAGGGCGTCCGTCATTTCGGAAATGATGAAGCCGGGGGCGATGGAGTTGGCACGAATGCCGCGCGGACCCATTTCCTTGGCCACGGATTTGGCCATGGCGATGAGGCCGGCCTTGGAGGCGGAATAATTCACCTGGCCCGGATTGCCCGTCTGGCCGGCGATGGAAGCCATGTTGATGATGCTGCCGCCCTTCTGACGGGACATGACCGGAACCACGGCATGCAGGAAATTGAAGGCGCCCTTCATGTTCACGGCAATCACGGCGTCCCACTGCTGCTCGCTCATGCGCATGACCAGGCCGTCCTTGGTGATGCCGGCATTGTTCACCAGCACGTCTACGCGGCCGAAATCCTTCACGATTTCCTCTACCACGGCCTGCGTTTCCTCAAAACTGGCACAGTTGGAGGCATACCCCTTTACCTTGTGGCCGAACGCCTCGATTTCCCGGACCGTTTCCTGAGCGGCATCGTTGATGACAAGGTCCGTGAAAGCGATACTGGCCCCTTCGGCGGCGAATTTAAGGGCGATGGCCTTGCCGATACCCCGTGCGGCACCCGTGATGAGGGCAACCTTTCCTTCTAAAAGTCCCATAGAATTCATAGCGATTAACACTGCAAAGATAGTGAAAATTGCCTATCTTTGCAGACTTAATTTTTGAACTATGCCCAGTCACATCAGCAATATCGGCCTCTGGGAAAGCGGAGAACTCAAGATCCGCTGGGTCCGGGATCATATGCCCCTTTTGGACGGTATCGAGAAAGATTTCCGTAAAACCCAGCCCTTCAAGGGGCTCAAGATTGCCCTCAGCGTGCATCTGGAGGCCAAGACGGCCCACCTGTGCGAGGTGCTGGCCGCCGGCGGGGCCCAGATGTACATCACCGGGTCCAACCCGCTGAGCACCCAGGACGATGTTGCCGCCGCCCTGGTGCACGAAGGCCTGAACGTATTTGCCGTTCACGGCGCCACGGAGCAGGAATACATGGACGATATCCGCAGTGTCCTCCGCGTGGGCCCCAATATCATCATTGACGACGGCGGAGACCTGGTGACCACCCTGCACCGGGAGTTCCCGGAACTGGTCCCCGGCGTTATCGGCGGCTGTGAGGAGACCACCACCGGCATCCTGCGCCTGAAGGCCATGGCCGCCGCCGGCACCCTCAAGTTCCCCATGATGCTGGTGAACGACGCAGACTGCAAGCATCTGTTCGACAACCGCTACGGCACGGGCCAGAGCGTGTGGGACGGCATCAACCGAACCACCAACCTCATTGTGGCCGGCAAGAACGTGGTGGTGGCCGGTTATGGCTGGTGCGGCAAGGGCGTGGCCATGCGGGCCAAGGGCCTTGGTGCGGAAGTAATTGTCACTGAGGTAGATCCGGTGAAGGCTATGGAAGCCATCATGGACGGCTTCAAGGTAATGCCCATGCTGGAGGCCGCCGCCGAAGGCGATATCTTTGTAACCGTAACCGGCTGCAAAGACGTCATCACCCCCGCCTGTTTCCTCCGGATGAAGGACGGCGCCATCTGCTGCAACGCCGGGCACTTCGACGTGGAAGTGGCCGTGGCGGACCTCAAGAAGATGGCGGCAAGCCATCGGCCCGCCCGGAACAACATAGAGGCCTATACCCTGGAAAACGGCCGCACCGTGTATATCATTGCCGAAGGCCGGCTGGTGAACCTGGCCGCCGGGGACGGACATCCCGCCGAAATCATGGACATGTCCTTCGCCATCCAGGCCCTCAGCGCCCGGTATCTGGCCGACAACCGCAGAAACATCGGCACCATCCTGAACAATGTTCCGGCAGAGATAGACCGGGAGGTGGCCCTCCGCAAACTCAAGGACTGGGGCGTATCCATAGACCGGTTGTCGGAAGAACAGCATAAATACTTATTCGGATAGAAATGGCACTGATTCCCGTATTTTGGTGGACCAAGGAGGTCCATCACTTCAAGATTTCCCAGGAACGGTTCACCAAGCAGCCCTGGGCCAACGGCATCATCCTGCTGGGCTGCGTAGTGCTGGCCATGCTGCTGGCCAACCTTCCCTTTACCAAACACGCCTATCACGCCTTTCTGGAAACTTCGTTCACTGTAAACATCAAGTCCCCGGACGGTGCGGTGAACTGGATCTTCCCGCACGGGATGACCATGGAGAAGTTCATCAACGATATCCTTATGGTCATCTTCTTCTTCACCGTAGGCCTGGAAATCAAGCGGGAAGTGGTGTGCGGAGAACTGTCAACCTTCAAGAAGGCCATCCTGCCGGTGATTGCGGCCTTCGGAGGCGTGATGGTGCCCGCCCTTATCTACATGGTGGTGAACCACGGAACGGTGGCCGCTTCCGGATGGGGCATTCCAACGGCAACGGACATTGCCTTCGCGGTGGGTATCCTCTCCATCCTGGGAGACAAAGTGCCCATTTCGCTGAAGGTGTTCCTCACCGCCCTGGCCATTGCCGATGATCTGATTGCCATCCTGGTGGTTGCGTTCTTCTACGGAGGCGCCATCCGGCTTCCGCTGCTGTTCATCGCCCTGATGGTTATCCTGTTTGTGGCGCTGATGAAGAAACTGGGAGAAAAGCGGATTGGCTACTATGTGGTGCCGGCCATCATCGTGTGGTTCCTGTTCTACTACAGCGGCATCCATGCCACCATGACGGGTGTGGTCATCGCCCTTCTCATCCCCATGGACGCCCGTTACAACCGCGCCAAATTCCATCGGCGCGCCAAAATCCTCTATGAAGGGCTCACCGAGTCTGAACGCGTGAGCACGCCGGAGTCCTTTCCCAACGGCCCCCAGCGCTACTATCTGCGCCGCCTGACCGGCCTCACGAAAAAGACCATTCCGCCGTCTTACCGGCTGGAGCACAAGCTGAACCCTATCGTCAATTTCCTCATCATGCCCATCTTTGCCCTGGCCAACGCCGGTGTGGAGATTCCGGACATGTCCTACTTCAATGTCTTCCAAATAGACCCCGCCCTGGGGGGTGTGGGCCTGGGTATCTTCCTGGGACTGCTTGTGGGAAAGCCGGTGGGCATTACCCTGGCATCCTGGCTTTCCATCCGTTTCAAGGTGGGGGAAATGCCTTCCAAGGCCAACTGGCCCATGCTGTTTGCGGTGGCCTGTCTGGGCGGTATCGGCTTCACCATGTCCATCTTTGTGGACACCCTGTCTTTTGCCGGTCCCGGCATAGACCCTGCCGTTACGCAGCATCTCAGGGATGCGGGTAAGATTGCCGTTCTGATGGGCTCTGTCTGCTCCGGTGTGCTGGGTTCGCTCCTGATTCTGGGCGTGAACAGGCTCTGGAAAAAACCGGTGCGTCAGAAGGCGTAGACAACAATATAAAACAGCATGACGGCCGCGGTGATAAGCTTGATGCCCGTGCCGAAAAGGAAGCCCAGAAAAGCCCCGAAGGCTGCTTTCAGGGAAGAGACGGTGTCTTTCTGCGCCAGCACCAGCTCTGCGATGAAGGCGCCCAGGAGGGAGCCCAGGATCATGCCCACGGGCGGATAGATGAGGCCCACGAAAAGGCCGCCCACGGCACCCCAGCTGCCATATTTGCTGCCGCCGGTGAGTTTGGTGAAATACGCCGGAACAACATAGTCCAGAAGACTGACCAGGATTACGATTCCCAGCCAGATGAGCAGGAACCGGGTGGTCATCGGATCCCCCGTCCCGTTTGTGCCGGCTCCCCAGATGTACAGGACCAGCATACCCACCCAGCTGACGGGCGGACCGGGCAGGGCGGGAGCCACGCTGCCGATGATTCCCACAAGCCCCAGCACGATGGCAAGTAGGCCGATAAATGTTTCCATGATACAAAAATATTGATTATCTTTGGACAAATCAAAAAGTATACCTGCCATGTTTGCAAAAGAGGTTTATGTAAACCGCCGCAAGGCCCTGCTGGAAAAGATGCGCGCCGGCGGCAATAACGGTATCATCCTGTTCGTGGGCAACGCCGAAGCCCCGGCCCAGTACAAAGACAACTGCTACAAATGGAGGCAGGACAGTTCCTGGCTGTATTACTTCGGCCTGGACGAGCCTCTTATGGCCGCCATCCTGGATATCGATTCCGGTGCCGAAACCCTTTTTGCCGACGATGTGGAGATTGACGACATCATCTGGATGGGCCCGCAGCCCAGTGTCCGCTCCAAGGCCGATGCCGTGGGAATGGCCCATACCGCCCCCTATGCCGGGGTGGAGAACGCCGTAGCCCTTGCCCGTAAGAGCGGCCGTCCGGTGCATTTCCTGCCGCCTTCCCGCTACTTCAACACCATGCGGCTGGCACAACTGGTGCCCGGCGGAGCGCCCTCGGAGGCCCTGACCAAGGCCGTCATTTCCATGCGCCTTATCAAGGAAGAAATTGAAATCCAGGCCATTGACGAGGCCTGCGCCCTGGGGTACGAGATGCACTCCGTGGCCCGGGATGCCATTACCATCGGCATTGTGGAGCAGGATATCGTGGGGAAGATGGAAGGTGTGGCGCTGGCCAAGGGCTGGGGCGTTTCTTTCCCCACCATCCTCACCCAGCACGGAGAAACCCTGCACAATCATCTTCACGACAAGGTTGTAGAGCCGGGTAAACTCATGGTGGTGGATGCCGGTGTAGAATGTAACCTCCACTATGCTTCGGACTTCACCCGCACCTATCCCACCGGCGGCAAGTTCACCCAGAAACAAAGGGAAATCTACCAGATTGTATACGAGTGCAACCAGCACGCCTTCAGCCTCACCAAGCCCGGCATTACGTACCGGGAGGTGCACCTGGCCACGGCCCGCAAGATGCTGGAAGGCCTCTGCGCCCTGGGCCTTGTCAAGGGAGACCTGGACGAAATGGTGGCCAAGGGCATTGCCGGCCTGTTCCAGCCGCACGGCCTGGGCCACAACATGGGCCTGGATGTGCACGATATGGAAGACCTGGGAGAGAACCTGGTGGGGTACGACCCTGATCAGACCCGAGCCAAACAGCTGGGCCTGGGCTCCCTCCGCATGGCCCGCCGCCTGCGTCCCGGTCATGTGATCACAGACGAACCGGGTATCTACTTCATTCCCGCCCTCATTGAAAAGTTCAAGAAGGAAGGCCTGGGTTATGACTTTGTGAACTACACCAAACTGGAAAGCTATTACAATTTCGGCGGCATCCGCCTGGAAGACGACGTGCTGGTTACGGCCGATGGCGCCCGACGCCTGGGACCGAAGCGCCTGCCCATCGCCCCGGAGGATGTTGAAGCCGCCATGGCAGCAGAATAATCATCTTTACAAGCCCCATAGTTATGACTAAAACCTTTAAAACCATGGCGATTCTGGCTCTGACCGGTCTTGCCCTCCTGTGCTCCTGCAGCCAAAAGCCCAAGGAAGTGGGCCTTCAAGTGAAAACCCAAAACGGCGTTCTGGAAGGATTCGAAGAGGGCGGCGTGAAAAAGTTCCTGGGCGTTCCCTTTGCCCAGGCGCCCGTTGGCGAACTCCGCTGGAAGGCTCCCCAGCCCGTCCAGAACTGGAAAGGCGTGCGGGAAGCCAAGGAATTCGGCAACGACCCTATGCAGCCCAACATCTTCGGAGACATGAGTTTCCGGGGCCCGGCCCGCAGCGAAGACTGCCTTTACCTGAACATCTGGACCACGGCCCAAACCGTAGCCGACGGTCTTCCGGTTCTCATCTATTTCAACGGCGGCGGCCTGATGGCCGGCTCAGGCAGTGAGCCGCGCTACGACGGTTCCTCCATCGCCAAGGAAGGCGTTATCGGCGTAACGGCCAATTACCGCGAAGGCGTTTTCGGCTTCTTCGCCCATCCGGAACTCACCGCCGCTTCTCCCTACAAAGGCAGCGGCAACTTCGGTTTCCTGGACCAGGTGGCCGCCATCCAGTGGGTAAAGGACAACATCCGGGCTTTCGGCGGAGACCCCGACCGCATCAACATCGTGGGTGAAAGCGCCGGTTCCTTCTCGGTGTCCCTCCTCATGTGCTCCCCGCTTTCCAAGGGCAACATTGCCGGTGCGCTGCTTTCCTCCGGCGCTGAAGTGCTTCCCTACGGCGCGGTTTCCCAGGCCGATGCAGATGCCGCCGGTGAAGCTCTCCTGGCCTCGGTGGGCCTGAAGAGCCTGTCCGAAGCCATGGCCCTGAGCGGAGCGGAGCTGGAAAAACTTTTCCCGCCCAGAGGCATGTCCAACGTGGTGATGGACGGTTATTTCATGACGGAAAGTGCCGACGACGTGTTTGAGAAGGGCCTCCAGGCCCAGGTTCCGCTCCTGGCCGGCTGGAACTCCCTGGAAGGCACGCCCATGCAGGCTCTTGCCGGGCAGGCTCCCACCCTCAAGAACTATAAGAATGCCATGAAGGCCCAGTTCGGAGACATGACCGACGAGATCTTTGAGGCATACGGCATTGTGACGGACGAGGATGTCCTCAGCCAGAAGGGTCTGGACCTGGCTTCGGACCTCTTCACCGGCTTCCCCACCTGGAAGGTCTGCGACTACCATGTGAGAACTTCCGGCCAGCCCGTGTACCGCTACCACTATATGCACCCGCGCCCGCAGGTATCGGCCAAGATGGGAGATAAGGTGGCCGCCCTGGCCGGTGGCGTTCGGGAGAAGACCGAAGAAGAGAAAGCCGCCGAGAAGAAAGCCGCGGCCCAGCAGCCTGCCGTTCCCGCCGGCGCCGTCCATTCGGCCGATATCGAATATGCCATGGGTACCCTGGACACCAACGAGTTCTACGACTGGCAGCCGGAGGATTACGCCCTCTCCAAGCTGTTCCTCACCTACTATGCCAACTTCTGCAAAACCGGCAACCCCAACGGTGAAGGCCTGCCCCAGTGGAGTGCCATCACCCAGGAGAACATAGATGCCGCCCCGTACATGTGGCTTGACGTAGAATCAAAAGAAATGGCGTCCCCCCAGAAGGAGAACGCCTATCGTACGTTGGAGAAGTTCTACAGGAGCAGGTAGTTACCTATTCCCATTCGATGGTCCCGGTCGGCTTTGGCGTGAGGTCATACAGCACGCGATTGACGCCCGGGACTTCCGTTACAATGCGCTTCACAATGTGGTGCAGCAGCTTGTAGGGGATTTCCTCGATGGTGGCGGTCATGGCGTCCCGCGTGTTGACGGCACGGATAATCACGGGCCAGTCCCAGCTGCGCTTGTTGTCCTTTACACCCGTTGACTTATAGTCCGGAACCACGGTGAAATACTGCCAGACCTTGCCTTCCAGGCCGTTCTTGGCAAATTCTTCCCGCAAAATGGCATCGCTCTCTCGCAGGGCCTCCAGACGGTCACGCGTGATAGCGCCGGTGCAGCGCACGCCCAGGCCCGGACCCGGGAACGGCTGGCGGTACACCATGCTATCCGGCAGGCCCAGTTCCTTGCCCACTACACGGACCTCATCCTTGAACAGCAGCTTGATGGGTTCCACCAGTTCAAACTTCAAATCCTCCGGCAGCCCGCCCACATTGTGGTGGGACTTCACGGGACCGGACTCCACAATATCCGGATAGATGGTGCCCTGGGCCAGGAAACTGATTCCGGAAAGCTTGCGGGCTTCTTCCTCGAACACGCGGATGAATTCTGCGCCGATGATTTTGCGCTTCTGCTCCGGATCTGCCACGCCTGCCAGCTTGTTCAGGAAACGGTCTACGGCATCTACATAGATGAGGTTGGCGTTAAGCTCGTCCCGGAACACGCGGACCACCTGCTCCGGCTCTCCCTTGCGAAGGAGGCCATGATTCACGTGCACGGAAACCAGCTGCTTACCCACAGCCTTGATGAGCAGGGCGGCCACCACCGACGAATCCACACCGCCGGAGAGGGCCAGCAGCACCTTTTTGTCTCCAATCTGGGCACGCAGGGCCTGAATCTGTTCTTCAATGAATTGCCGGGCCAGGGCGGGAGTGGTGATACGCTCCATATCGGCCGGACGAACGTTTCCTGTATTCATATTGTGCAATGGTTTTAATGCTTGTGCAAAGATAACAAATTCCAAAAAAAATCTGATTCACATTTCACTTTAAAAACTTTTTATTATTTTTGTATCCCGGTTCTCTTGGAAGAGAATCGGTTTTTTTGTGTGTTCATGAAAGCGAACTTGATTCTGGAAGATGGTTCCCGGTTCCAGGGAACCGCATTCGGAAGTCTGCGGAGCACAGCCGGTGAAGTGGTTTTCAACACCGCCATGACCGGTTATCCGGAGAGCCTTACCGACCCCTCCTATGCAGGACAAATCCTGGTGTCCACTTTCCCCCTCATCGGCAATTACGGCGTTCCTCCCC
>Ga0265298_10011768_pt1 | contig 10207 bp, 7 predicted proteins | sample AusTroGonzalo_MG_3_FD_193486 | JGI IMG/M metagenome (GOLD analysis project Ga0265298, IMG submission 193486) | Bovine rumen microbial communities from tropical cattle in Woodstock, Queensland, Australia - Gonzalo_01 | ecosystem: Host-associated > Mammals > Digestive system > Stomach > Rumen ... | reverse complement strand
TCGATGGCCTCGTGGATGTCGTCTACGTATTCATGGAGCAGGTCCAGCAGGCCCAGTGCCCTTTCGTGCCCCTTGTCTTTCAGGCCTGCAATGTAATCACGCAGCTTGGCGAGTTCAGCCTCAAACACGATGATGGGGGCTTCGATAGCGTCATCCATCTGGCGCAGGGTTCCGTTCTTTTCCAGATACTGCTGCAGCCTGTTGTTGGATTTCTGGAGCATCTCCAGCACGGGGGAACCGGTGGTTTTAATAGCGGCGGTAATGGTATCGTTCTCCAGGACGGTATCATAGGTGGCCTTCATGATGGCGCTGGCTCTGCGGAAATTGTCGGCGGGATCAGCCGGTTCCGCGGAGGCGGTTTCTTCGGCGCCGGCCGCCATCCCAACGAACATCAGCGCGAATAAGGCTTCGGCTTCTTCTTCTGTAACGTCTTTCTGGTCCAGCTTGCCAAGGGTCTCGAGAATCTTGGTCAGCGTTTCATTTTCCTTTATTTTGACGGCCGCGTCGGCAAGGATATTATTCACAACCTTGTCAAAAACGCTGTAAATGCTGCCTTTGGTAGTGAAGTTTTCTCCGGCCTTTGCCTTGACCTCGTCCAGGTTGATCTTGCTGACGGCTTCTCCGAGATCCTTCATCATTTCGCTGACCAGGGCAGTGCCATCCACATCCTTGGTAAGTTTGTGGAGGGGCGCTTCGATGGCTTCATGGATGTCGTCCATGGCCGCGTGGAGCAGGGCCAGCATATCCAGGGCGCTCTGCTTCGGCCCCTCGCTCGCCTTGAGGTAGTCTTCCAGTTTTTTGATCTCGGCTTCGAATGCCGCGTAGGAATCAGCGTTCCTTTCGGTATCCACCACAGTCAGGGCGCCGTTCTTTTCCACATATTCCTTCAGGTGCCTGTTGCTTTCGAGAAGCATGTCAAACAGCTTGGAATCGGTCGCTTTGACGGCCGCGGTGAGCGTTTCGTTTTCCTGGCAGGCTTCAAATACTGCCTTCAGAAGTCTGTTGGCGATGGAGATGCGATTCTGGGGGTCTTCCGTCTCCGGGTTTTCTGTTATTTCATTCGCGTCGGCGATGACAGCCAGGAGCACCAGGGAGGACAGGACTTCGAGTTCCTTCTCGTCCACGTCCTTCGCTGCCTGAAGAGAATCAAGGTGTTCGAGGACCCTCTTCAGGTCTTCGTTTTCTTTCCCGTTCTCAGCAATGGCATTGGAAATGTCGGTCAGCACTTTTTTGAGAACGGTAAACACGGTCCCTTTGGACTTTTCAGGGTCAACGGTGGATTTGGCCTTGAGGTCTGCCATGTCAACCTTGACGACGGCGTCATGGACATCGGACAGAAGCTCGTCGATCAGCCTGTTCATATTGACTTTTTCGGATTCAGGGGGCGTCTCGGTGGCCGTTTCAGCCATCGCGGGGATCAGGCCTGCCAGCATGCACAGGGACAGGATCAGAGCAATCAGTTTCTTCATCAGGTTTGTTCTCCTCTCATTGTTATGATTTCCGGCTTCCGGTGTTCCGGTCGGGAGTACTGTTACATCCATTTTTTATAACTCCTGTTGTAATGTAACACACAAAGCGTTACAAAAGCGTAACCTGGGAGCCCAAAAATGATAAAAATTGATGAAAAATAATAAAAATATTTTTCGTCTGCTTCTCCCCTGTCTGCCGGTCGTTTGCATTTTTGTTTGAGTTTCCGGCATTTCTGTGTTATATTTTGTATATAAATGAGGAGGTCCCGTAACAGAATGGCCAGACGTAAACGCATAGGGCTTTTCACAGCATATCCGGAGACCACGCATGTGCGGAGGATCATGCAGGGCATGATGGCGCAGTGCGAAAAATATCATTATGACCTGTGTGTGTTCGCGTCCAGCGTTCACCTTTCCTTTCCGCATGAGGATTACGTGCGCGGAGAGTCAAATATCTTCGGGCTGGCCAATCTGGACAGGCTGGACGGTGTGATTCTCGACAGCGTTACCCTCACGGGGGATCCGGAAGACCGGATCCGGAAAAAGCTGGTGTCCCGCCTTCTCCGCTGTGAAAATCTGCCCAAATGCGCGCTGGAGCTTCCCATCGAAGGCGTCAGGCTGATCCCGAACAACGATGAGGCCGCTATCCGGGAGCAGTGCCGGCACGCGATCGAAATCCACGGCAGGAAAAGGATTTGCATCCTGACCGGTATGCAGGGAAATAAAATCGCGGAAACCAGGCTTGCCCTTTACCTCGATGAAATCCGCAGGCACGGCCTGGATGTCCTTCCTGAGCACATTGTGTACGGCGATTTCTATTATTTCAGCGGCGACGCGCTGGCAAAGAAGATCGCGGGCAATGAGATCCCGCGGCCTGACGCTGTCATCTGCGCGGGGGACTGTATGGCCATCGGCCTGGTCGACCGGCTGGTCAAACTGGGGGTCCGTGTTCCGGAAGATGTGCTGGTCATCAGCTTTGACTCATCGGATGAAGGGGCCGTCAATCAGACGACGATCTCGTCCTATGAGCCTTCCGATAAGGAAATGGGCGCGAACGCGGTGGATTACCTGCGGAGTATGATCGAGCCCGGAGAACCCCTGTTCCCCTGGAAGCATGAGGTTTCCGCCCAGTTCCATGCGGGTGCGAGCTGCGGCTGTATGTCGGATCCTTCCTATTTTATGAAGCGTTTCCGGGACGCCCTGTATATCAGCAGTTACAACCAGGCGGACGAGGATCAGAATGACCGGGTGGGAATCGGGAACTTTATGGAAGGGTACGTTATGGAAGGGTTTACCGCGTCCGGATCCGCGGAGGAATGCTTCCGGAATATCTATAACTATGCGGATCTGCTCAAACCTTTCACGAATTTTTTCCTGTGCCTGACGCCCGGCTGGCAGAATATCGATGAGATAAGCTATGAAGGATACCCTGAAACGATGCAGGTCTGTGTGGCCCGTTCCCTGGCGGGAGACGGATCTGTCTTCGGAAAGGAAAACGCCGTTTCTTTCCGGACGGAGGCGATGCTGCCCATCCTGGATAACGAAGCGAGAAAGCCTTATGTATTTTATTTTTCGCCGGTGCATTTTGACGGCGCTTTACTGGGATACGCGGTCCTTCAGCGGGAGCTGAGCGGTCATCCTCTGATCAATGTGGTCTACCGGAACTGGCTCAGGTATCTGAATAACGCGCTGGAAATGATGCGGATCAGGGAACGCCTGCAGTCCATCTCTGTGCGGGACGAGATGACGGGCGCCTATAACCGGAGGGGAATGTACGCGATGTACCGGTCGATGCTTTCCCAGGCCCGGGAGGGAGACGCCCTGTTTGTCAGCGTCGTGGATATGGACGGCCTGAAATATATCAATGATACGTTCGGCCACAGCGACGGGGATTTCGGAATCAAGACCGTATGCGGCACCCTGCATTCCGTCGCGGGACACAATGAAATCTGCGTCCGGAGCGGAGGGGATGAATTTTTCCTGATCGGCATCGGGCCATATAAAAAGGAAGACGAGGCAAAGCGCGCCGCGCAGTTTACGGAAGCGATCGCACAGGCCTCTGAACGCGCGGAAAAACCCTATGCTGTTTCCGCCAGCATCGGATGCGTTGTATTCCCGGACTGCAGGCGGATCAGTCTTGATGCGGCCCTGCGCGAAGCCGATGAAAGGATGTACAGGTACAAGGTCAGAAACAGGCGGCACAGGAGCGTATAATACAGTTTAGTCAAAGAGTGCGCAAAAAAACCTGAAAGCGCGGGCTTTCAGGTTGATTTTTTTATGCGTCGCTGTCGCGGACTCCGATAATCTCGCCGGTATACTCCAGGTCCAGGATCTGGTGCCGGTTGTCCTCTGTCTCGTATCGGACGGAAATATCGTCGGAATTCAGGATGATTTCCTTCGGGAAGCCCAGTTCGGTTCCGGGATAATCGGACTGCCACAGCAGGCGCCCGTCCCTCGTGATGGCGGCCACCGTGGTATTGGTGGTGCCGGTAATGTACAGGGTGCCGTCTTCGGCCACCGCGATCACGGCGGCGTCCCCGAGGTTGCAGATCGTCTTCAGTAACGACCATTTTTCCTTGCCGCTCAGCAGGTCGATCATGATCAGGCCGTATTCCGCGTCGTATACCATGACCTGGGGCTCGTCGATATCCCCGCCGATGAAGGCCTTCAGCTTGGGCGTCTGGGTTTTGTTTTCCACCTTTTCGATATAGCCCCATGCCGGGACGTCGTCGATGAAACAGCCGACGCGCAGCTCTTCCTTGTTCCCGTTGGCTTTCGTCGGGCCGACGTACGCCGCCAGCACGGAAACGTTGAATTCCTTCCAGTTCAGGGTCACTTCGGCGCCGTCCGTGATCTCTTCCTTCGTCATGGTCCTGGATTCTGCGCTGGTCTCCGGCGGTTCGTATTCCGGGGCCTTTTGCAGGTACTTCATCATGATGTACCCTTCCTCGCCCTGGTACTCGCACTTGACAAAGCCCTTCTTGACGTACGTGCAGTTCATGACGATCGCGCCGAGCGGCACCTTCATGATCCGGTTATAGGTTTTCCTGGGGCCTTCCCGCAGGGAAACCCATTCCTTGCAGTAGGCTACCCGCATCGCGCCGATATAGTTCTTATCCTTCTTCTCCGGCGTCCGGTCCGCCTGCACGGAGACAACCAGCGACACACAGCAAATCAGTACAAGCAGAAAGCATACAGCCCTTTTCAATGGCGGTTATCCCCTTCCTTTTTTTACTATATTACCTCATTTATTGTATTTTCTCAAGTTAAAACATCAAAAATACCGTGATTTTCTTGTTTCGTCAGCCTGAAGCCATTATAATAGGATCAGTTTTGTATACAGGATGTAAGGAGTTGGTTGCTGTGAACGTGGAACTGGTCATCTTTATCTTCTATCTGGTCTGCATGCTGGGGATCGGCGTGTATTTCTTCCTCCGTACCCGCGGCAGCGGTGAAAAGGAGTACTTCCTGGGCGGAAGAAAGATGGGGCCCTGGGTGTCCGCCCTGTCCGCCGGCGCCTCCGATATGAGCGCCTGGGTGCTGATGGGTCTCCCCGCCTCCATTTATGTGGCCGGTATCAGTAAGTCCTGGATCGCCATCGGCCTGGCCGTCGGCTATGCCCTGAGCTGGATTTTTGAGGCGCCCCGCCTCCGCCGCTTCTCCATCGTGGCGGATGACTCGATTACGATTCCCCAGTACCTGACCAACCGGTTCAAGTCCTCGACCAAAGCGCTGCAGGTGATCTGCGCGGTCATCTTCCTGGTGGCCTATACGATCTATGCCGCCTCCAGCGTCAAGGCCTGCGGAACCCTGTTCAATACCGTGGTCGGTATCGACGCGAATATTGCGATGTACCTGGCTGCCGCCATCATTATCGGCTATACCTTCCTGGGCGGCTTCAACGCCGTCTGCTGGACGGACTTTTTCCAGGGCCTGCTGATGCTGGGAGCCCTGCTGATCGCTCCGATCTTTGCCCTGTCCCTGGTCAATTCGGGGAAGGCCGTCGCTTCCGGCGATACCCTGCCCGCCGATTTCTGGAACCTGTTCGCGGACTGGAAATCCATTATTTCCGGCCTCGGCTGGGGCCTGGGCTACTTCGGAATGCCCCACATCATCATCCGCTTCATGTCGGTCCGCAGCGATAAGGACCTGAAGAAGAGCGCGAAGATCGGTATCAGCTGGAACATCCTGATTATCGCCTTCTCCGTAGCCGCCGGCTGCATCGGCCGCCTCTACATGGGCCAGCTTTCCGACAGCTCCACCGTCTTCATTCAGATGGTGCGCTCCATCTTCCCGCCTGTGATTTCCGGCATCCTGCTGTCCGCCATCCTGGCGGCCTCCATGTCCACGGCGGACTCCCAGCTGCTCTCCGCTTCCTCCGCCTTCGCTTCCGACTTCTATAAGCCGGTGATCCGGAAGAACAAGTCCTCTGATAAGGAAATGTTCTGGGCAGGCCGCATCGTGGTGCTGATCATTGCCCTGCTGGCGGTCATCATCGCCGCCAATCCCAACAGCGGCTCCATCATGGATCTGGTGGAAAACGCCTGGGGAATCTTCGGTGCCGCCTTCGGTCCGGTGATCCTGCTGAGCGTCTTCTGGAAGCGCTTCACCATGAAGGGCGCCATCGCCGGCATCCTCTGCGGTGCGGCGGCCGATATTATCTGGCTCTATGCCATCAACCTGGGAATTTATGAAATCATCCCCGGCTTCATCATCGGTTTCGTGGCCGCCGTGGTGGTCACCCTGCTGGACAAGGAACCGTCCAAAGAGGTGCAGGATCTCTTCGACAAAGCTTCTGATCCCTCTGTTGAAATCTGACCGGGTTCTTTGAAATCATCCGGGCGGCGGGAGTTTTCCCGCCGCCCTTCCTTATTCCTTTTGGCATGAAAAAAGAGGCGTGCCTGCACGCCTCTCGGATCATCACTCCATGTTGAAACGCTTCTTGAAGCGATCCACACGTCCGCCGGTATCTACCAGCTTCTGTTTCCCCGTATAGAACGGATGACATTTGGAGCAAATATCAACCTTCATCTCTTTCCTGGTAGAGCCCGTTTCAAACGTTTCACCGCACACGCAGCGAACGATGCACTTACCGTACTGGGGATGGATGTTCTCCTTCATTGCTGTTTCACCTCTTTCGCGTATGCAATGGCAGTTAAACCGCAAGAGGTATAATACCATATCCGAAAACCTTTTGCAAGGATTTTTTCAAGGCCTTTGTGAAATTTAAGTGAAGCGAAGGGAAACAGCCCGATTTTGTCGAATGTTGTTCCCTGTATATTATTGGTAAGGAATCGGAGGAGATTTCCGTTTATGGATGAGCAGAAGAAAAAGTTTGATGTCGGCGGACAGGCGGTCATGGAAGGCGTTATGATGCGCTCCCCGACCGCGACCGCGGTGACGGTCCGCCGCCCGGACGGGACGATGGTGACCAAGCTGACCCCCTTTACCCCCCTGAAGGATAAGCACCCCTGGATGGGCAAGCCGTTTATCCGCGGCGTCATCAATATGGGGACGATGCTGTATTACGGGATGAATACGCTGCAGGACTCCACGAAGATGCTCGGCATCCTCGATGAGGAGCCCACGAAATTTGAACTCTGGCTGTCAAAAAAGCTCGGCAAGGGTGTGGATAAAATCGTGATGGCGGTGGCCATCGTTCTGGCCGTGGTTCTTTCTGTGGCCCTGTTTATCGCGCTGCCCGCCGGGATTGAATCCCTGCTGAAGGGGGCCGGGATGTCCCCCATCGGCTATACGCTGATCGGCGGGCTGGTCAAGATTCTGATCCTCATAGGCTACATGGTGGCGGTTTCCTTTGTTCCGGATGTCCGGAGGACGTTCCAGTATCACGGGGCGGAGCACAAATCCGTCCACTGCCAGGAGGCGGATCTGCCGCTCACCCCGGCGAACGCGAGGACCTTTTCGCGCCTCCATCCCCGGTGCGGGACCGCGTTCCTGCTGATCGTTTTTTCCATCAGCATTATCCTCTTCCTGATGCTGAATATTCTGGTGCCGATCAACAATTATTTCCTGCGCCTGCTGTTCCACCTGGCCATGCTGCCGCTGGTGGCCGGGATCAGCTATGAAGTGCTGATGGGCCTGGCCCATTCCAGCGGGAAATGCGCCTGCGTCCTCCGCTGGCCTGGGATGCAGATGCAGCGGCTGACCACCCGTGAGCCGGATGACAGCATGCTGGAATGCGCCATCTGCTCTGTCAACGTCGTTCTGAACGGTTTCCCGGAGGGCTGTCCGAAAACGCCTGAAGGCTGGGGAATTTTCCATTCCTATGAAGAATCTGAGCCCGGCCACGTCTTCCCCGCTCCTTCGGAAAAGGCTGAAGAGCAGAAAGAAAAACCCGTTGATGGGACCGAAGAAAAGGAAAATCAGGAAAGATGAACACCCCGAGACAATTGATCCGGGATGCCGCCGCCCGGCTGGAAGCGGCCGGCGTTCCCGATCCGGAAAACGATGCTGCGCTTCTGTTGTCCTCCGTCTGCAGGCGGCCTTTTCTCGAACTCCGCCTGGATCATGAAACGGATCTGGATTTTTCGGATGTTGTCCGCTTCGAATCCCTGCTTTACCGCCGGATTAACCGGGAACCCCTGCAGTATATCCTGGGGGAAACTTCCTTTTGCGGCCTGTCCTTCCGGACGGATTACCGGGCGCTGATTCCGCGTCCTGAAACGGAGCTGCTCTGCGGCTGGGCTTCCGAAATCCTGGAAGGCAGTCCCGCCGGCCGTGTGCTGGATCTTTGCTGCGGAACAGGCTGCATCGGGCTGGTTCTGAAGAAGCGCTTTCCCGCTTTCTCCGTGACGCTGGCTGATCTGTCAGCCCAGGCGCTTTCGCTGGCGATGGAGAATGCGGAATGTCTGGAGTGTGACGTGAAGTTTGTCTCTTCCGATCTGTTCTCCAGGCTTTCCGGCCGCTATGACCTGATCTGTTCCAATCCGCCGTATATTCCCTCTGCGGACTGCCTTTCCCTTCAGAAGGAAGTGCAGCAGGAGCCCGTGATTGCGCTGGACGGCGGGGAGGACGGCCTGGATTTCTACCGGATCATTGCCGCCGAAGCGCCGGCCCATCTTGTTCCCGGCGGATGGCTGCTGCTGGAGCTGGGGTACGGCGAGGCCGATGGCGTGGTGCAGCTCCTCTCCTCTGCCGGATTTGAGGAAATCCAGGTCCGGAAAGATGACCGGATGATCGACCGGATGGTGTGCGCCCGGTGCCCGGATGGAGGCCAGGATGTTTCAGAAGCTTGACGCGATGGCGGATCATTACCGGGAGCTTTCCGAAGCGATTGCCCAGCCGGAGATCATCCAGGATTATCCCCGGTATCAGCAGTTTTTAAAAGAGCGGGCGGATTTGGAGCCTCTTTTCCTGAAATATGAGGAATACCGCGTCCTGGACCGGCAGGAGCAGGACGCGGATCAGCTGCTTCAGGATCCGGACTTCGCGGAGGAAGCGAAAAAAGAACTGGCGGATCTCCGGCTCCGGAAGGCAGCCCTTACGGAAGAGCTGAAACTGATGCTGATTCCGCCGGATCCGATGGATTCCCGGAATGTGATTATGGAGATCCGTGCCGGAGTCGGCGGCGAGGAAGCCGCCCTCTTCGCGGGGGATCTGCTGCGGATGTACCTGAAATATACGGAGAAAGCCGGGCTGAAGGCTTCGGTCATGTCCCTCAGCGATACGGATCTGGGCGGCGTGAATGAAGCCCTGGTCATGATTACAGGCCCGGATGCCTTTGCGAAAATGAAATATGAAAGCGGCGTTCACTGTGTCAAGCGCGTTCCGGTGACCGAGAGCGGAGGCCGGATCCATACTTCCACAGTGACTGTTGCCGTCCTGCCGGAAGCCGAGGATGTGGAACTGGAGCTGAATCCCGCGGATCTGCGGATTGATGTGTTCCACGCTTCCGGGCACGGCGGCCAGGGCGTGAATACGACGGACAGTGCCGTCCGGGTGACGTATCTTCCCACCGGCCTGGTGGTTTCCTGCCAGGATGAGCGCAGCCAGCTGGAAAACAAAGCCAGGGCCCTGAAGGTGCTCCGCTCCCGCCTGCTGGACCAGATGCGGCAGAAGCAGATCCAGTCCCACGCGGAGAACCGGAAAAGCCAGATTGGCAGCGGGGACCGCAGCGAGCGGGTCCGCACCTATTATTTCAACCATGATTATGTGGTGGATCACCGGATCGGCATGACCGTCAACCGGACTGCCAACGTCATGAACGGCGAAATCGGGGGCTTCATCGATGCCCTGCGCCTCGCCGATAAAACAAGTCAGTTGAATGGATGATTTTGGATGAATACACAGGTTCTTCCCGCTTCCCCGGAAGCGCTTTCCCTCGCCTCCGGCCTGCTCCGGCAGGGGCAGCTGGTCGCTTTTCCGACGGAAACCGTATACGGCCTCGGCGCGGACGCCCTGAATGAAGCGGCGGTCCGGGCCATATTCGCGGCGAAAGGCCGCCCGGCGGATAATCCCCTGATCGTTCATATCGCGGATCGCGCTCAGCTGGATCCGCTCTGTGAAGTCTCGGATACCTCCCGGCTGCTGATGGACGCTTTCTGGCCGGGTCCGCTGACCTTGCTTTTCCCGAAAAAGCCGGCCGTTCCGGCGGTTGTTACCGCCGGCCTGCCGACCGTAGCGGTCCGGATGCCGTCGCACCCGGATGCCGCTGCGCTGCTGAAAACCTGCGGCCTTCCCGTCGCCGCCCCGTCCGCCAACCGTTCAGGCCGTACCAG
>Ga0265298_10011767_pt1 | contig 10207 bp, 4 predicted proteins | sample AusTroGonzalo_MG_3_FD_193486 | JGI IMG/M metagenome (GOLD analysis project Ga0265298, IMG submission 193486) | Bovine rumen microbial communities from tropical cattle in Woodstock, Queensland, Australia - Gonzalo_01 | ecosystem: Host-associated > Mammals > Digestive system > Stomach > Rumen ... | reverse complement strand
AACTACCAGGTCATCCGCTACAACGGCACGCAGTACGTCCACAATCTGAACACCGAGCAGCTGGCAACCAAGAACAGCCGTTCGATAACGAACAACGTCACGAGCACGGCGTTCTATGTCGGCAACTCCTCTCGCACCGCCAAGGATGCGTACCCCGGAAGGCTCGACGAAATCCGTATCTCGTCCGTGCATCGTTCCGACGACTGGATCAAGGCCACGTACGACTCGATCCGCAACACCGCGGCATTCGTTTCCTATGGCGAGGCGAAGAATCGGGTGAATGGCATGAAGTTTTTTGTAAGGTAGCAGCAACGACCTGTGGAGGATGTCATGAAAATTTGCGGTAAGTTTGTAAAACCGCGGGAAGGGGCGATCTTCGCCGCGATATGCGTTGCTGCGCTTTTGGGTTCCGGAGTCGCGAATGCAGACCCCGTTGACTGGACGCAGTATGAGCGTTCGCTCAACATCTCGTTCCCTGGATATGCCGGCGCGACAACCCTAACGGACTTCCCCGTACTGGTCAAGTTCTCGGCCGAACTGAACAACTTCAAGTACTCGGATTGCAAGCTGCCGAACGGCGGCGACCTTCGCTTCTCCCTGCCGGACGGAACGCTTCTCCAGAGCGAAGTCGACACGTGGAACCCTGACGGCGAGTCGCTCGTCTGGGTGAAGGTTCCGCAGTTTAACAGACAAGCCAAGATCATTGCACATTACGGCTGTGCCACTCCAGCCGAGATAACGCCATCGAGCGTCTGGTCCGCCGGCTACGTGGGCGTATGGCACCTTAATGAAACAGGCGTTCCGATGGCAGAATCGAGCGGAGTCAGCACACCGTTCTCCACAGAGGGCGGATCCGGCATCGTCTACGCCGCTACGGGCGCAATTGGCGGTGCGGTCGATTTTTCCGGCGGCAGTGGATTTGCGCGCCTGAGCGCGGACGACGACGATGACCTTGACGGCTTCAAGGACTTCACCTTTGAGGTCTGGACGAAACAGGAAAGCGAACCGCCTGCTACCTATGCCTACATTCTCGCGAAGCGCATCAAGAATGAAGAAGATGTCGCCTACTTTCTTTACAACAATTATTCTTCGACTGCCGAGTGGAAGCATGGCAGGAACATCTGCGGTTTCACCGAGGATGGAGTCAATCCAACATACCTCGTTGGAACAGGGCATAACATGACCCCGGTCTGGGGCAAGTGGTGCCATCAGGCGTTTGTGCGCGACACAACCGCCAACCAAGGATACGGATATGTCGACGGAGTCGTGGTCAATGGCGCTGCTGCCGGATCAGGCAATGTGTTCAGCAGCACTTCGGCGCTACACCTTGGCAATTCCCACGCGAACAACAACACATTCAACGGCCTGATCGACGAGCTTCGCATTTCCCGCGTGGCGCGTTCGGCTGACTGGATCCAGGCGTCGCACGACGCCGTGGCTAAGTCCGATTTCGTGGCTTACAGCGTGGGGGAGAACGACTGGAAATCCTATTCGCACAAGTTCAAGGTTTCGTTTGAGAACGCCTTCTCGGACGACACGACGCTCCAAAACTTCCCAGTCCTCGTTCGCATTGCCGAATATGACGAGAACACAGGCACCGGCATTCCGGGTTTCGACTATGACGACTTCGTCTTGGCGAACGGCGGTGATCTCCGGTTCGCCGACAAAAACGGCGACATTTTGCCGTGCGAGGTCGACACATGGAACACGGACGGCGAGTCGCTTGTCTGGGTAAAGGTTCCGTCCCTTTCCACCAATGCGACGATAACCGCCTACTACGGATGCGTTCTTCCAGGAGATATCTCGCCGAGCGACGTGTGGAGCCAGGACTACGTCGGCGTATGGCATCTTGGAGAAAGCTCGCTTCCGCTCAAGGAGTCGAGCGGCGTCAGCACGCCTTTCTCGTACTCGTACAATAGCAAGGAAAAGCTCGGCGTGTCAGGCGCTGTCGGTGGTGCGGTCGATTTCTCGGCCAGCACTGATGCGCATTCTCGTTTGCGGGCGGACGACGACGACGACTTGGACGGTTTCACCGACTGCACCTTCGAGATCTGGTCTAAGCAGGATGCTGAACCGACTAGAATGTCGGGCATCGTGACAAAGCGCAAGTCCGGCAGTGCGGACATTGCGTATTTAATCTACAACAACATTTCAGAAGATGCCGCAAAACACGGGCGGAACATTTTTGGCATCTCTACGAATGGAACGGCGCTTACGTCGTATCCGATTGGGACTGCACACAATATGACCCCGATCTGGGGCGAGTGGTGCCATCAGGCATTCGTGCGCGACGTCTCCGGCACCCAGGCGGCGTACGGATATATCAATGGGACAAACAAGAGAACGGGCAATGTACAAAAAGGCGTCATCCACGCCAGTGCCGAACCGCTCTGGCTTGGCAACTTCAATGGAGGGTCCGCCGGGTTCGAGGGCCAGATTGACGAGCTTCGCATTTCCCGCGTGGCGCGGTCGCAGGTGTGGCTCAAGGCTTCGCACGACACCGTTGCCGTCCGCAACTTCGCAACCTGCGGTGAGGCGAAGGCGATCGCCAAAGGCCTTACGATCATCGTCAGGTAAATATCGTCACAATCAGCAGATGGAGGAGATCTAATGTTGGATTTTTATAAATTCATAAAACAGATGGCGGGGACGGTTTTTGCCGCGATATGCGTAGCGACGTTTGCGCTGCCGATTTTCGCCGATCCGGTGCAGATCAATTCGGACGACTACAAATACTCGTTCACGATTAAGTTCCCGGGCTATAGTGGTTCGACGCCGCTGACGGACTTTCCTGTGCTCATTCGCCTCTCCACCGCCCGCAACGCCTTCGACTACGCCAAGTGCCCGAACGGCGGCAACCTCCGCTTCGCCGATGCGAACGGTAACCTGCTCGCGCACGAAATCGACACTTGGAATGAAAGCGGCGAGTCGCTCGTCTGGGTGAAAGTTCCGTCGCTAGATTCGTCCACCGTGATTACAGCATATTATGGCTATACGGGTAGCGGCAACCCTCCTGCCGTGACCGCCTCGGACGTTTGGTCCAACGGCTATGTCGGTGTTTGGCATTTGGGCGAGACGGGCCTTGATTTCCCTGACTCAACTGTAAATGGGCTGGATTTTGCCTGTCAGCAGAACCATGCCGATTATGTTGGTCGTGGCATCGAAAACGGTGCCGTTGGCAAATCGGTAGAGTTTGGTGTGAATGGAAGCACCGCGGGCTGTCTCTTGGCAGATGACAGCGACCTTCTCGACGGTTTCCAGGCCGTCACGTTTGAATACTGGACATACCAGACAACGCATGCCCCCGACAGAAACATAACTCTTTTCAAAAAGCAGGGATCGGAAAACACAGCCTATCGCTTCTATGAAAACAACAATGACCCCAGAACCATTGTCGGTTTCTTCCTCGATGGCTACGAAGATACCTGGTGGGCCAATGCCGCCAAGGGATCGGGAACAATTCCCGTGGACCAGTGGAACTACCAGGCGTACACGTATAACGCGCAGTATAGTGACACGCAGTCAAGAAGTTATGGCTACTTGAATGGAAGTCAAATCTCATCCAGATTGACAAACGATGTCCATCTCGCCTTCCTCTCGAATAACGGAAAGCTTTGTCTCGGAAACGAAAAGGCTGCTGGATCAAACGCCTATGCCGGTCGCATGGACGAGTTTCGCATTTCCAACGTCGCACGGTCGGCGGAATGGCTCAAGGCGACCTTCGACACCGTGAACAACGACGAGTTCGCCCTTTATATTGTTCCCAACGACTGGGAAAAGTACACGCACATGTTCTCCGTGTCCTTTCCCGGCGCGACCAACGGCGTTCTTTCCGCTTTCCCCGTGCTCGTCAAGGTTTCCGAGTATGACGATACAACTGGAACGGGCATCCGCGGCTTCAGCTACGCTGACTGCCTCAAGCCGAACGGCGGCGACCTCCGGTTCTCCGATGCGGACGGCAACCTCCTTGCCAGCGAGGTCGACACATGGAACCCTGCTGGCGAATCGCTTATCTGGGTCAATGTGCCGACACTCTCCTCTGACACTAAGGTCACGGCCTACTATGGATGGGAGTTCGCTTCGGCCGTCGATTCCATGAACGTCTGGTCGAACGGATATGTCGGCGTCTGGCACCTTGGAGAAAGCTCCAGCCCGCTTGGAGTCTCGACGTTGGGGGCTTCTGATTTCACCACGTTCACCGCTGGAGGTGGTCGCGACACCACAGCGGGCATCTACTACGCGCAAACGGGCATTGTCGGTGGCGCAGCTAAATTCGGTCCCAGTGAAATCTACACGAACAGCTGCCTCAGAGCAGATCACCGGGACGCATACGAAGGCATGGACGCCATTACCGTTGAGGCATGGACTTGCCGTGATACGGATACTGTGCGCAACGGGTATGTCATCGACATGGTGGCGAATACAGGGAAGAATTATGCGTGGCGGATGTCTGACTACGAGAGGAGTGGTACCGCTCGCGTCCGGTTTGAAGCCACAACCACAGACGACGAGGGTTCGAGCTCGATTTCGATGTACACCAGTGGGGCTGTTTCGGCAAATATCTGGTACCATCAAGTTTTCACATACGACAGCAAAAGCGAAGTCGCGAACAATGCCTTGCTGTACATCAACGGAAAACTGGATAAATCTGCCGCTGGCGGCAACAAGCCGGTGAAGGCAACAGGATCCGAAGGAATCCTCTATCTTGGGAACCAGCAAGGATACTTCAAGTATACAACCCCGTTCCCCGGAAAGATCGACGAAGTGCGCATCTCGAACGTGGCGCGGTCTGCGGGATGGCTGGCGACGACCTACGACATGATCCAGGGCAATGCCGCCTTCGCGAAATACTCTTCGGCGCGCAAGCTGGCGGGGCAATTCATTGTAATCATCCGATAATGGATATGCTGACTCGTCGGGAAACCCTTGACCTTCTCGCCCGCGGCGGACTCGCCTGCGGCGGGGCCTGCGCCTTGTCGCGCTTCGCGATTCTCGATGCGCTTGCGGAGGACGCGGCGGACAAGGATCCGTTCCAGGTCGCGACTGTCGACTTCGCGTCCGAGCCGGGGCGCAAGCTATCGCGGCTCGGCTTCGGCATGATGCGGCTGCCGTGCAAGGGGCGCGGCGAAATCGACGAGGAGATGTCCGACAAGCTCGTCGACTACGCGGTCCGCCACGGCGTGAACTACTTCGACACGGCATGGATGTACATCGGCGGCAAGTCGCAGTACTACACCGGCAAGGTGCTGGAGAAGTACGATCGCGAGAAGCTCTTCATCGTCAACAAGATGCCGGGCGGACACGGCGCGCGCGGACTCGACAACGCGAAGGAGATCTTCCGAAAGCAGCTCGAGGCCTGCCGTACGAAGTACTTCGACATCTACCTCCTCCATGCGCTTGGCGACTATCGCAGCTACGAGCGATTCTATCTCAAGGGCGGGGTCCTCGACTTCCTCAAGAAGGAGCGCGACGCAGGGCGTATCCACCATCTCGGCTTTTCCTTCCACGGCGGACAGGACGACCTTCGCAGATTCCTCGACCAGAAGGAGAGCGCCGGCTGGGACGTCGTGATGCTCCAGATGAGCGCTAACGGCGTCGGGCGCGAGTTCTACGAGATCGCGAAGCCGACGGGCCTGCCGATCGTCGTGATGGAGCCGCTGCACGCCGGACGGCTCGCGAACCTCAACGTCGCCGCTCGCAAGGCGCTCGAGCAGCTTAAGCCGGGCCTTTCGCCAGCGGGGTGGGCGCTCCGCTGGGTCTCGTCGCAGCCGAACGTCGCCGTGGCGATATCCGGCATGGCGAAGCTCTCCGACGTCGTCGACAACTGCAACACCTACCGCGACTTCAAGCCGCTCACCGAGGCCGAGACGGCTTCCTACCACGCGATTCGCGAGAAGTACAAGGGCGCGAACCTCCTGCCGTGCACGGGCTGCGCCTACTGCGCGCCGTGTCCGCATGGCGTCGACATCCCTGGCGTCTTCGGACTCGTCAACGCGTGCCGGACAGACGGAATTCTCGGTCCGAAGGGCGACGGGAAGGGCATGTCGGACGGGGACCGCAAGAAGTTCCTCGACCTGTACCGCGACAAGATTGGCGAGAAGGCGGACGTCTCGCGCTGCACTGCGTGCGGCGAGTGCCATGCCAAATGCCCGCAGCACATCAAGGTCGCCAAGGAGTTCAAGAAGATCAAGGCGATGGTCGAGTCCATCCGCAACGAGAGCGCGGCGGTTGAGCATAGTTGACTTCTCGCGCTGATTCGGTGTATAATACTGGCACAATCAGTCAACGGAGGTCATTTAATGTTGGATTTTCATAAGTTTGTGAAACCGAGCGGCGGAACTATTTTTACAACGATATGTGTTGCGGCGCTTGCAATGCCGCTATGTGCTAATGCGGTGCAGATAAGCGCGGCGTCTTACAGTCATTCCTTCACGGTGAAGTTCCCGGGCTTTGCTGGCAACGAGACGTTGACAGACTTCCCGGTGCTTGTCCGCCTTCCGTCGGCTTTCGACTACGCCGGATGCCAGGCGAACGGCGCGGACCTCAGGTTCGCGGATGAGAACGGCGAGCTTCTCGCGAGCGAGGTCGATACTTGGAATACAGAAGGGGAGTCGCTTGTCTGGGTCAAGATCCCGACACTCAAGTCCGGCACCGCAATCACCGCCTACTACGGCAGCAGCAGCCCCGACGCTGTCGATCCGCATGACGTGTGGGACTCGAACTACGTCAGCGTGTGGCACCTCGGCGGCACGGGGCTTCCGCTGGCGGAATCGACGGGCGGCGGCAAGGCGTTTACTGAGGATACCGGTACCGTCGGCTACAACGTTTCCGGCGCCGTCGGCGGCGCGGTGGATTTCATCGGGTCCGACAGCACTTTCAACTCGCTCAAGTGCGACGATGACGACAACCTGGACGGGCTGAACGACTTCACCATCGAAATATGGACAAAGCAGTCGTTCCTCGACACATCCTACAACCGCTTCTTGCTTACCAAGAGAGAGGCCTACAACAAAGACATATCATTCTCCGTCTTCTGTGGTGGCAGCAGCAAGGGTGCCATGGTCATTACCTATACCCTCGACGGAACGACGACGGTGTGGGCGAACCAGAACAACGTGCCGGCGAAACCCGACGTCTGGACCCATACGGCCATTGTCCGCAGTGTCCAGAATACGCATTTGTTCACCTATCTCAACGGTTCGGTGGCACTCGACAGGACGAACGCTACATACGGTGAAACGCTCTGGAACAGCGCCACGGGGGTGCGGCTCGGCGGCGACACGGGGAACGTCAACCAGATGTTCAACGGACAAGTGGACGAAGTCCGCATTTCCAAGACGGCGCGCTCGGCGCTCTGGGTCAAGACGACCCACGCCACGGTGTCAGATCCGCACTTCTCGGAATGCAGCTTCGATAACGACTGGACGAAGTATTCGAACAAGTTGTACGTCAAGTTCTCCGGTTATGCTGGCTCGACCACGCTTACGGACTTCCCGTGCCTTGTCCGCCTCTCGGCGGCGCGCAACGCCTTCGACTACGGCGCGTGCAAGCTTCCTGACGGCGGCGACCTCAGGTTCGCGGATGCGGAAGGCAACTTGCTTGCGAGCGAAGTCGACACGTGGAATCCAAACGGGGAGTCGCTTGTGTGGGTGAAGGTTCCGTCGCTCAACGCCACGACGCAGATCATCGCCTACTACGGCTGTGCGACGCCAGGCGCGGCGAATCCGCGCGACGTGTGGTCGAACGGATACGAGGGCGTGTGGCACCTCGGCGAGGATGGCCTGATCCAGCGCGACTCCACCACGAACGGACTCGACTTCGTGGCGTCCGTTGACCATGATTCGCGGATTACGAGAGGCGTGGACGGCGGCATTGTCGGAAAGACGGTCAAGTTCTTCGCCGCAGAAGACACGAGCGACAAGAAGGGCTGTCTTGTCGCGAGCGATCCGGGTGGACGGCTGGCCGGTCCGCCTGCCAAGACAATCGAGTTCTGGTCTCGGCAGGACTACCACGACACTTCGCCAATCGGCTGGGACGGCGTCATGATCAACTACCTCAACAACTCCGCCTCGCTGAATGCGTATCGGTTTTACGAGGTCTCCGGCAAAAACGGAAAGACCGGCAGCTATGCGTACAGGATCACCAACGAAACCATGAGGGTGCAGAACTGGTTCTCCGTCAACGACAAGTACTATCCGAATAGGGGGGAATGGACCCATCAGGCGTTGCGCTATGACACGGTCGGGGGAAAGCTGCCGTGGGCCGTGTTCCTGCGGGGCGAGAAAATCCAATACAGCTCCGGCCCTGACGAGGAGAATGGCTGGGAGCCGATGTCTGGAATGCTCTGCCTCGGCAACTCCGCAACCGGAAGTGCCAACGTTTTCCCAGGCAACATGGACGAGGTGCGCATATCAAGCGTGTCGCGATCCGACGACTGGATCGTCGCGACGCGCGACTCAGTGGAGAACGAGGGGTTTGCAGCCTACGAGCAGGATGCGGACGAGACGGAGGACTGGACGAAATACATTCGCAGGTTCCCTGTGACGTTCCCGAGCTATGCAGGGTCCGATCCGCTTACGAATTTCCCGGTGCTTGTGAGGATTTCGGAATTGACTGTGACAAACATATACTCCGATAGCAAAGTTGCCGGAGGTGGCGACCTCAGGTTCTCCGATGCGGAAGGCAACCTTCTTGCGAGCGAAGTCGAGACCTGGAACGAAAACGGCGTTTCGCTCGTCTGGGTCAAGGTCCCGAGCTTGTCGGCTTCCACTGTCATCTATGGCTACTATGGATGCGATGCCCCGGCGAAGGTCTCCGCGAAGGACGTCTGGTCGAACGGCTACATCGGCGTATGGCACCTGGACGAGACCGGTCTCGTGATGAAGGATTCGTCATGGAAGTCTGCGGACCTGACATGTACATCGGGCAATGCCAGCAAGGTCGGGCGCGGAGTCGCCGGACTTGTCGGCGGTGCGGCGCTGTTCGACGTGGCGGAAGACAAGTATGGAGCCCTGTCGGCGCCGCACACCGCCGTTTTTGAGAACCTCGGCGCCATTACGCTGGAGATGTGGATAAACTTGACGAAGCAGGACACCACGAACAACCGCTATCTGCTGACGAAATGGATAAACTACAACAGCGACTGCTCGTTCTGCATCTATGACAGCTGCATGTCGACCCCGCCGAACAATACGGCTGCGGCGATATTCCGCGAGGGACAGCCCGGTGTTAACGCAGACAAGAAGGTGTCAATGTCAATAAGCCCCGTCGAGCCAGGCTCGTGGCATCATCAGGCGTTCGTCTACGAAAAGACGAACGAGAGCCTTGCGAATTGGGCGACCTATGCCGACAGGACGGCGAGCAGCGGCACGACTGAGTACAACGAGGGAGTGCGTACTGGCTACGGACCGCTCACGCTCGGCAACAGCACGTACGCAAGTGCGGGGGCTTTCCCCGGCATGGTCGACGAGCTGCGCATTTCGAACGTCGCCCGTTCGCAGGACTGGATGCAGACCACCTACGACTCGATTCACGTCGAGGACTTCGCCAAGTGTGGCGCGGTCAGGGACCTTACGATCCATGGACTCAAGATATTAGTTAGGTAGGGTTGACTTATCGCGCTTGTTCAGTATATAATATTGCCATAATCAATAAACGGAGGTTCTCGAATGTCGGCACTTTATAAGTTCGAACAGCCACGTCAGGGAGGTGATTCCTCGAGGTTTTCTAGGCGTATGGTTGCGCTGTTCGCGGTTGGGCTGGCTTTGTCCATGGCGACGGCGCAGGCCCGGACGATGGCCATGACGAAAAACGTCACCGCCGGGGTGACCACGTTCGACTTCACCTTCGACAATGTCGGGTCTGGGACGGCACACTCGCTGTGGATGGTCTACGGCGTGGCCGATGGAGGCTCCAGTTCCTTCTCGAGCTGGTCGAATGTCCGCCACGTGGCGGACATTCCGGGCGACGTAACGACTCTCACGGACATTCCGGCGCCGTCCGGATGGGGTGCCTCCGTGACGCAGCTGCGCTTCTTCCTTGCGGACGCGGGAATTGTGCCGTGCGCGGATCAGCTGGATTTCATAAGGTCAAACCAGACGGGCGGCAACTATCAGTACATCGCGACTTCGTACGTCCCCAACGGAGACACGGTATTCGAAACTGAAATTGCGCTCACACAGCCGACTGGCGGCAACAACCAGACCAT
>Ga0265298_10011766_pt1 | contig 10207 bp, 6 predicted proteins | sample AusTroGonzalo_MG_3_FD_193486 | JGI IMG/M metagenome (GOLD analysis project Ga0265298, IMG submission 193486) | Bovine rumen microbial communities from tropical cattle in Woodstock, Queensland, Australia - Gonzalo_01 | ecosystem: Host-associated > Mammals > Digestive system > Stomach > Rumen ... | reverse complement strand
GTCACGGACCGCATTCCCGGCAAGATCAAGATGGACACCGACGCCCCGGAATACTGGGGCCTGGCCTGCATCTTCGAGGACGAGATGGATCCCATCACCCGCGAGGCCTCCCTGGACCTGCTGCTGGACATGCTGCCCGGCAATTTCTTCAAGGTACGCGAGCATCACTCGTACCAGGAACTGCACGAGTGGAACCGGAAAAAGCATTACGCCTCCACGGACAAAGAGTTTGACGACCTGCTGGACAAGCTGGCCTACTTCGGCATGCTGGAATATGACTACGGAGACCACTACACCAACGGACAAGGCCCGGACCCCGGCACCAGCTTTGAACGCGAGGCCCGTATCTACTGGGTTCCCATGTTCGTTCCGGGATCGGCCGAGTATACCAACATGAACGTGGAGCTCATGGACAAGCACCCGGAACTGGCCATGTTCTTCGAGCGCATGACCTTCCTGCCGCTGGAGAAAGTGACGCCGATGGTTCCCATGGGCGGCAGCGGTATCGGCATGCACGTGATTCCCGTGGAAAAGGCCATCTCCATGGAAAATGAATCCATTGATATAGAGCACATTTCCTACTGGCTCAAAAAATATGAAGGACATCTGGGCGTGGGCATCTGTTCCTGCCGTTACGGCCGCAAGAAGCTGGACGAAGGCTGTGCCGACGACTACCGGGACTGGTGCATCGGCGTGGGAGACATGGCCGATTACCTGGCCGAGACCGGCCGCGGCCACTACATCACCTACGACGAGTGCATGGCCATCCTCAAAAAGGCCGAGGACAACGGCTATGTGCACCAGGTGACCAATATCGACGGCGAGGGAAAGATCTTTGCCATCTGCAACTGCAACGTCAAGATTTGCAACGCCCTGCGCACTTCCCAATTGTTCAATACGCCCAACATGAGCCGCAGCGCCTATGTGGCGGAGGTGGATCCCAAGAACTGCGTGGCCTGCGGCCGCTGCGTGGAATACTGCCCCGCCGGCGCCGTAAAACTGGGCCAGAAGTTGTGCACCAAAAACGGTCCCCAGAAGTATCCCAAGCACGAGCTTCCCGATGCCGTGGCCTGGGGCCCGCACAAATGGGACGAGGATTACCGCGACAACAACCGCATCAACTGCTACGAAACCGGCACCGCCCCCTGCAAGACCGCCTGCCCGGCCCACATCGCCGTACAGGGCTATCTGAAGAAGGCGGCCGAAGGTAAATACACCGAGGCCCTGGAACTCATCAAACGGGAGAATCCCTTCCCCGCCGTGTGCGGACGCGTGTGCAACCGCCGCTGCGAGGATGCCTGCACCCGCGGCACCATCGACAAGCCCATCGCCATCGACGAGGTGAAGAAATTCATCGCCGAGCAGGACCTCAAGGCCGAAACCCGCTTTGTGCCGGAGGTGGTCATCGCCTCCTCCGTGCAGGACCGCTGGGAAGAGAAGATCGCCATCATCGGCGGCGGCCCGGCCGGCATGAGCTGCGCCAACTATCTGGCCACCATGGGTTACAAGCCCACCGTCTTCGAAAAGAACGAAGAGCCCGGCGGCATGCTCCGCTACGGCATCCCTTCCTACAAACTGGACAAGGACGTCATCAAGGCCGAGATTGACATCATGAAGGAAATCGGCGTGGAAGTACGTACCGGCGTGGAAGTGGGCAAGGACATCACCATCGCCCAGCTCCGGGAGCAGGGGTACAAGGCCTTCTACGTGGCCATCGGCTGCCAGGGCGGACGCCTGCCCGGGATCCCCGGAGAAACCCTTCCCGGCACCACCACAGCCATTGAATTCCTGCACGATGCCAACTGCGGCAAGAAGAAAGTCTCCGGAAAAGTAGTGGTAGTCGGCGGCGGCAATGTGGCCATCGACGCGGCCCGTGTGGCCCTGCGCAGCGGCGCCTCCGAGGTAACGATGCTGTCCCTCGAAACGGAAGATATCATGCCCGCCTCCCTGGAGGAACGCACCGAAGCCCGCGAGGACGGCGTGGTACTGAACCCCGGCTGGGGACCCAAGGAAGTACTTGGAACAGAAAAGGTTACGGGAATTGTTTTCAAAAAGTGCACGTCCGTTTTCAATGCCGAGCATAAGTTTGCGCCGGAATACGACGAATCCCAGCTCATCACGCTGGAGGCCGACATGGTGATCTTTGCCATCGGCCAGACCGTCATCCTGAAAGACCTGCTGAAGGACACCAAGGTAGAGTTTTTCCGCGGCGTATATCCCGTGGCCGACAAGCTCACCTACCAGACCGCCGAGCCGGATATCTTCGTGGGCGGAGACTGCTTCACCGGTCCCAAGTTCGCCATTGACGCCATCGCCGCCGGCAAGGAAGCCGCCGAGAGCCTGCACCGCTTTGTGCAGCACGGGCACATGACCATCGGCCGCAACCGCCGCCAGTTCATCGAGTTGAACAAGCAGGACATCCTGGTGGAAAGCTACGACAACGGTTCCCGCCAGGCCCCCGGCGTATTGCCTGTCAAGAGCAAGTTTGCCGAGTACCACGGCACCCTCACGGAGGAACAAGTGCGCAAGGAAACCGCCCGGTGCCTTTCCTGCGGCGCTTCCGTAGTAGACGAAAACAAGTGCATCGGCTGTGGCGTGTGCACCACCAAATGCGCCTTCGACGCCATCCACCTGCACCGCGTACACCCGGAAGCCTCGGTGTTCCGCACCTCAGAGAACAAATTCGACGGCATCCTGCCATATATGATAAAACGCACCGGAAAGATATTGTTTAAAAAGAAATGAGATTGATGCGGGAGAGGGTGAGGTCCTCCAAAACCGTTGGGGGCCTCTCCCTCTCCGGCAAATAGACATATGCATGAACTGGGCATCGTGTTTTACATCATTAAGGACGTCAAAAAGGCGGCCCAGGAAAATGGTGTGGAGCATGTGAATGCGGTGGTGATGAATATTGGAGAGGTTTCCACCATTGTGCCGGAATACCTGACGGACTGCTGGCGGTGGGCGGCCGACAAAGAAGAGATGCTAAAGGGCTGTGAACTCAAGGTGAACACCATCCCGGCCGTTACATACTGCGAGGACTGCGGGAAGGAATACGGCACGCTGGAACACGGAAAGATTTGCCCGTTCTGCCAAAGCGAACATACGTACTTGTTACATGGTAATGAAGTAGAAATCAAAGAAATAGAAGTATAATTATGGCTTGTTTCGTAGTACCCCTGGTGCAGGCTGTCGCCACCAGTGCCCTTCGCAAATGGGGCAAGAAAGACAGCTTTGTGAGCCGCAACCTGGCTTCCCTGGAGCTCATGCTCTGGGGCGGCACCGTCATGCTCATCGTAGACCATATCATCAATGGTGAACTCACCTGGCGGTTCCCCTTCTTTACCGCCTTGGGAGAGACAGGGGGATGGCAGATCATGCTGCGGGAAATGCTCACCGTGGGCGTTCCCATGAGTGTGGTCATCACCCTGGTATGGGCAGTGTACGCCCTGCACATGGAAAGGAAGAGTCTTATTATTTAATTACTAATAACACTAAACTATGTTTTTCCAAGTTTATGGGGCAAATGCCCTTTCCCAATGGGGAATGATGCTTGTGGTCCTGCTGGGCCTCATCCTTTTCAATGAGTTCGCCCGCCGCACCAAACTGGGCGGCATCATTACCTTCCTGGTAATTCCGCTGGCGCTCACAGCCTATTTCCTGGCCATCCTGTTCGGCGTCAAGGCCGGTGCCCAGTGGGCGCTGGAAAATCAGACCCACGTATACATGGCGGGCTGGTTCCACTATGCCAAGCTGTACGCCGCAACCGCCGGCTGTATCGGCTTCATGATGATCAAGTACAAATGGGGCATCGGCGCCAAGCACTGGTTCAAGCCTTTCCCGTTCATCATCGTGGCCATCAATATCCTCATCGCCTGCGCTTCCGACTTTGAGAGCGCCATCATGGGCTGGAACAAGTGGTGGCTCACCTCCGAAGGCGTATGGCAGTACGGCGGCTGGCACAATGTGTTCAACGGCGTGGCCGGTCTCATCAACATCTTCTGTATGACCGCCTGGTGGAGCGTATGGCCCTCCAAGGACAAGAAGGACATGATCTGGGCCGACATGACCTGGGTCTACATCGTCATCTACGACATCTGGAACTTCGCCTATACCTACAACTGCCTGCCCACGCACAGCTGGTACTGCGGCGTAGCCCTGCTGCTGGCCCCCACCGTGGCTGCCCTCCTGTGGAACCGCGGCGGCTGGATCCAGAACCGCGCCAACACCCTGGCCATCTGGTGCATGTTCGCCCAGGTGTTCCCCCTGTTCCAGGAAACCTTCAAGAACGGACAGCAGTGGTTCAGCTGGGCCACCCTGCCCGTGCTGTATCCGGAAGGCGTCGCTACCATTGAAAAGCTCTATGCCGCTGGCGGTCAGGCTGCCGTGGACGGCATCGTGGGCACCACGGTAGACCCGTCCGTTGTATCGGCCAATCCTTCCATGATGCTGTTTATCAGCGCCCTGGCCCTGGTAACCAACATCGCCGCCCTGTGCTGGATCGTCGCCATCTCCAAGAAGCGTCACATCAACCCGTACAAGGAAGATGTGTTTGTACACCAGAAGTACTACAAAGACGCCATGGCCCGTGCCGATATGAGCTAAGGCTCTTGCTCAACACAAGAAAGCCGGCCTCCTGCGAGGTCGGCTTTTCTTATTGATTATCAATTGGTTAATTATTTTTCTTGATCCCATTTGGTATCAAGAAAAAAACTTAAGGTACTGGCTGTCAGATTGTTATCAAGGGTGCACACTTGGAGCGTTCCGCTGCCTTGGAGGATAATCTGGGCCAAACCGTTGAAGGTATCAACTCGGAAGGTGCGGGCCGATGGAGCGGAGGGGCGCTCCGGGGAGCGGAAGGCGGAATCGCCGTTGCCGACGCCCAGGATACGGGCCGATCCGTCAATGGTAAGCTCCAGCGGAAGGCAGGCGTCGGGTACGAAGCGGCCCTTCTTATCCTGCACGCGCACGGTGCACACGGTAACATCGCCGATGGTCTCGGCCTCAACGGACAGCTGGGCGGCGGGACCGGTGGTTTCCACCACCTCCGTGCAGACACGCTTGCCTTTCTTATAGCCGGTAGCCACTACCTTGCCGGGCTTGTACACGGCGTCCCATTCCAGGTGACCGCCGGCAGGCATCCTCTTTCGGCCCAGCGACTTGCCGTTCACGCTTAGCGAGACTTCGTCACAATTGCTATATACCCAGACGCTGACAGGCTCGCCTTCGTGGCCGGACAGGTTCCAGTGCGGCAGGATGTGCAGTACGGGTTCATCGGTCCACCAGGCCTTAACGTACCAGGCCTCATCCTTGGGGAAGCCGCAGTAGTCCAAAATGCCGAACTGGCTGCCCGTGGCGGGGAATTCCAGCGGATTGGGTTCTCCGCGGTAGTCGAAGCCGGTCCACCAGAACAGGCCGCCCAGCCAGGGGCGGGCGGCATAGAACTGCCAGCCGCGCTCAATGCGGTTCAGCTTGCCGTCCTTTTCGTCGGGCACGCGATTCAGGGCCGGCATACGGCCGGGCTCATCGTAATAGATGCCCCGCGTGCCGCAGCCAGTGGTTTCCTCAGAACCCACGGCGCAACGCTGCGGATAGTTGACACGATGCTCATCAATGGGATTCTGCGTCACATAGTTGTAGCCCGCCACATCGGCCGGAACCACGATGTTGGGGCCGGAACTGGTGGCTACGCACATGGGACGCGTGGGGTCGGCCCGGTGGCAGTATTCCCGCATGGATTCCGTTATCTTCCGGCCTTTGTCGTTCCATTCCAGGGCCCATTCCTCGTTGCCCACGCTCCAGAGGATAATGGAAGGATGGTTGCGGTCCCGCCGGATCATCCGCTGCAGCAGGCGCACATGTTCTTCGTTTACGCCCATCAGGCGGTTCTCTTCCATTACCAGGAAGCCCAGGCTGTCGCAGGCGTCCAGGAGTTCGGGCGTCATGGGGTTATGGCTGGAACGGATGGCATTCACGCCTATCTTCTTTAGCTGGCGGAGACGATACACCTGCAGGCCGTCGGGAATCCCCGTACCCACGCCGGCATGGTCCTGGTGCAGGTTCACGCCCTGGATTTCCAGGCGCTCTCCGTTCAGGATGAAACCGTTATCGGGGTCAAAGCGGGCGTCACGGATGCCGATGCGGGTCTCGTACGAATCCACCGCTTTTCCGTCTTGCATCACTTCGGTAATTACCTTATATAAATAAGGGTCGGCCGGGCTCCAGAGATGGGGCCGGGCCAGGGGCAGGGTCACTGAAGTAGGTGAATCGGCCTTTCCCTGGACGCGCTGCACCGGCGTCTCGCCCACGGCCACCTGCCGTCCTGCGGCGTCCACCACCGTGTGGCACAGGTAATACGAAGCGCCGGCGGCCGAACTGTTGCGCACGATGGTCTCGATAACGACATCGGCCTGGTCATAGGGGGCCGACAACTGCGTATGCACGAAGGTGCCGAAGGGCGCCACATGCACCGGGGCGGCCTTTTCCAGCCATACGTGCCGATAGATGCCGGCGCCCTCATAGAACCAGCCTTCCTCCACGGAAGCATCGGCACGCACGCATAGGAGGTTCTCTCCGCCGTAGTTCACATACTCGGAAATGTCGTACACCTGCGTGGCGTAGCCGCTGGGCACGTGGCCCAGATAAAAGCCGTTGAGCCACACGCGGGCGTCCCGGAAAATGCCGTCGAAGCGCACCCAGAGGTGTTTTCCCTCGTCCTCGGCCGGAACGGTGAAGAACTTTCGGTACCAGCCCACGCTGGTTTCGGGATACTTGTAGCCCACCGTCTTGTAACCGTGACTGTGACTGGCATCCGGGGCATAGGGCAGGTCCACCACCCAGTCGTGCGGCAGGTCCACCGTCTTCCACTGCGCCGGCCACTTGCTTTTGTCGAAGGACGGGCTGTACGGCCCCTCGTTGTGGATGGAGGCCGCCTTGGTGAGGTAGGTGAAATACTCGGTGCCACAGCCAAAATCCAGCGCCGGAGACGACGCGTTGCCAAAGGCGAACTCCCAGCCGGCGTCCAATTTGGTCTTTTCGCGGGCCGTGAGGGTGGTAGCCAACAATACAAGCAGAAGGAGGGTTGTGCGTTTCATAACTAAGCGGTTGGTCCCGCAAAGTTACAAAAGATTGTGAGATATTTTCTTATAGTGTTTTAACGCCAGGGAAGCATAACAGTAGCGCCGGGTGCTTTTGGAAGGGATGATGGCGTAGTGGAATTGTTTGTCCTGCGCATGTTCCCGCAGGGCCGAAAGGTCCCCGTAGCCGGGGGCGGCCCATGTGACTCCGCGGTTGTAGGCGGTGGCGGCCAGACGCACCTGATCATATACCGGCAGCGTTTCCAGGCCCTCCTGCGTGTGTTCTCCCTTCTTGTTCACAGAGCCGTATGTGGCATAAAGCAGCCTTAAAAACACACCTACATAAATTACCTGCCACTCCTCTTTCTGCAGCCGGGAAATGCGGATGCGCCGCGCGGTGACCGTGTCATCCGTGTCAAACCACAGTTCATACTGCCGGGCCAGGCCACTGCGCATCCAGGCTTTCTCCATGGCCTCCACGAAGGAGGGCTTCATCTGGAAGATGCCGATGGAAAAGTCCGGACCGCCGCCTGTGGTGATATAGGTGCCGTAATTGGCAGCCGTTTCCATCGCGTCCTGCAAGCGGGAATAACGCTCCATCTCCGGCCAAACCACGGACTCGGCGATAAGGGGATCCACGTCGAAGGAGCGCCAGACATCATACCAGGCAGCGCCCCCGGAAGAGGGCGCTGTCAGTATGGTCCAAGCCAGTATTAGAGCTTGTAGGTACAAAGGGTAAGCTGGTATTTACCGTCCTCGGTAGTGGCGGCGTTCAGCCATTGGATTTTGTCTGAATAGGCCTTCCAGGCATGCGGCTGGAAGATTTCGTCACCCTCGGGCAGCACGATATAACCGCCTTCGGCGTTGAAAGTGACCGTGCGCCGGCCATCGCCGGAAGTCCAGGTCTGGCCCTTGGGGGTGACATCCTTTTTCATTTCGCTCAGTTCCTTGATGCGCTTGTCGGACAGCCGGGTCCAGGAACCGCCGCTGAACTGATAAACCTCTCCGGCCTCGTTGGAAGCAAAGATATACTTGCCGGCGGCAATGTCGTCAAAGTGGGAGGAACCGAACACGGAGAACTCCGGGAACCACGCCCAGCCACCGCCCGGCACCTTGGAGAGGGACAGTTCCCGAACCACTTCCTCCTGGTACATGGGAGGATAGTCCGACGGGAACTCGCTGTAGGCCTCGGACAGGATATCGCCGGCCGTAATGACGGCATTCAGCGGCATACGCCACAGGGCGCATTCGGGGATGAGTTCATCGGCCACGGCCTGGCGGTTGAGCTTGATGAGGGATGACATATTCTCCTTCATCTGGTTGAAACGCTTCTGGACGTCGGCGGCCCATACCTTGGCGGCACGGTCGCGGTAGGTCTTGATGAGTTCCAGCGCCTGCAGATAGAGGGGATTGTACACGGCGGGGTCGTCGGTAGCGTAAATCTTTTCCTTGATGGACAGCAGTTTCTTGCGGTCGGCGGCCGAGAATTTGGCATCGGCCTGCCCGTCCGGGACAGAGAGCAGCTTTTGGGTCTCCATGAAATAGGCGCCGAGCTTCTGCTCCATCTCCATGATGGGTTTGGCCTTGTCCATCGCCTGCATCAGGTTACCCATGCCGCCGCCCATGGCGCCCATGCCACTAGACTTCATGGCTGCGTCCATGGTCTCTTTCTGCATGCGTTTCTCAAAGGCATCGGCCTCTTTCTTGAAAGAAGGGTTCTTGGCCGATTCGGCCTTCTGATAAGCCTTGATCTTCTTGTTCAGGGTCGCCATCTCGGGGCACTCCTTGTCGGGATTGGTGGCGTTCATCTGGGCGCGGGATGCGCTCTTGAATTCGGCGGCCGAAACGCCGCAGTACTTCTTGATATCGGCGGCATTGCGATCATAAACGGCATCCAGGGCCGATAGGCTCCGGTTAGCCGTCATGGCCACCATCTCGTCTTCCGACATACCCTGATACTGGGCGGCCTGCTTCTCCAGGTCTTCCACATTCATGTCTCCCAGCAAAGCCTTCTGCATCTTCTCCTCCAGGCGCTGACGCTCGGCTTCGGGCAGGTCTTCGTCCTGCAGCTCCTCTATCTCGGCCGGGGTGAGGCCGAAGAGGTCGGAGAGCATCTTGTTGCTCTTTTCCCGATAAAGGAGGGTCTGTTCATCCTCGCAGGTGGTGTCTTCGTTCAATTCCTCGGCCCGCAGGGTGACGGCCTTGATGGCTTTGTAATACGCGATCTGGGCTTCTTCCGTGGGATGGGCCAGTTCGGAGGCCGACGGTACCGCCGGGAATTCGTTCATCAGCGGGATGGGGAATTTGGCCGATGAAGGGGTGACGGGACCGTCCCAACCGAAGGTGCTGGCGCGCTTGGCCGGCAACGCCTGCTCTCCGGTAACGGCGGCGGGAGCGTCGGAATCGGCCATCTGGGCCATACTTTGGGTATTCTCAGGCACAACACCCTGCACCTTTTGGCCCAGGGCGTTGCCGATAGCGCTGCCCACGCCCTCGCTGGCCTTCTCTTTCAGTTTGTTAAGGAAGCTCTGACCCTGCGCAGGAGCGCATAGCAGCGAAAGGGCTGCAATGAATATGGTAATTCTTTTCATAGTCAATGGTTTTTAGATTCTTCGCTTCGCTCAGAATGACAATTGTCATCTTGAGGAGCATAGCGACGAAAGATCTATTTTTTTACAAATTCCACACGGCGGTTCTTAGCGCGGCCTTCATCGGTGCTGTTGGAGGCGATGGGAACGTGGGAGCCCTTGCCCACGGGAGTGAGGCGGGACTCGGCAATTCCCTGCTCCACCAGGGCGGCCACGATGGCCTCGGCGCGCTTCTGGGACAGCGGATCGTTCACCTTGTCGGAACCCGTGGCGTCGCAGTGGCCCTGGACCTCGAATTCGATGCCGGGATTCTCCTGCATGAGCTTGGCGATGCGGTTGATCTCCACCATGGACTCGGGCTTGAGGTCGGCCTTGCCGGTCTCGAAGGTAATGGCGTAAGTGATAATCTTTCCGTCGCTGGAGAGGCGGTCATAAAGCGGAACGGCTCCCTTGGCCAGACGGACGTTGGAGATGCAGGCATATTTGTATTGACCGCCATGATTGAACCAGAAATGCGAAGGCACTTTGGCGATGGGAACGCTC
>Ga0265298_10011765_pt1 | contig 10207 bp, 8 predicted proteins | sample AusTroGonzalo_MG_3_FD_193486 | JGI IMG/M metagenome (GOLD analysis project Ga0265298, IMG submission 193486) | Bovine rumen microbial communities from tropical cattle in Woodstock, Queensland, Australia - Gonzalo_01 | ecosystem: Host-associated > Mammals > Digestive system > Stomach > Rumen ... | reverse complement strand
TGTAGGGGATCCATTTCTTGGCCTCGGTAGTGCCGACCATCGGAGGAGTGTAGTACTTCCTCACATGCGGAAGGAACATGATGAGCATGCAGAGGATGCAGACGAATACGAACGGGACCTCGGATTGGATCAGCGGGTTCCTTGCCCAGTTCCCGAACACATAACCGTTCAGAAGGACCAGGAATATCTGCAGGATCATGGTCTTGTTGGCCAGCTGCCAGGACCTCTTCTGGGCCGAGGACAGCTTTACCATGGTCCTTATGGTCATCTCCGATGAGATGATGGTTGAGCCCAGGATGTAGAGGTACCTTACGGAGGACTCTAGCGTGGACAAGTCCAGCCCATACGAGAGGACGCTGAACTTATAGATGTTGAACGACAGAATGTAGGCCAGGCATATTTCCACCAAGTATAGGATACGAGGCATCCTCGCAATACTGGTCCTTTCACCGCCCAACTCCATGCCGATCGGCTCAAAAATGGTTATTTACAATTAAAAATATCGTACCATTATGGGCATGTCGGCAGAGGACAGATTCCTCGATTGCGTTCTACGCCGTGCTGGTAAGGACATATCGATCAATCCGTTAGTGTTGCTGCTGATAATCCCCGGTTCCCTGAGTTTCATCGTACTCCTGATCGTCAGGCTCTACATCGAATCAGGGGTGTGGTTCGGTTTTTCGGATGCAGGCGAATACCTGATCGCACTGTTCTTCTCCATGGATGCGGCATTCATCACCTATGTGCTGATGAAATCCATCAAGCTGCATACGGACCGTACCATAGTGTGGACCGATGCCCTATGCGAGTTCGTGGAGGACAACGACAAGGATTCCAGAGAACTCAGGTTGCTGGCAGATGATGTGGCCTCTCAGCGCATCGTATGGGGAAGGATGGTCTCGTTCCTCATATTCGCCGCCATGGTGGCGATGATGGCCCTGAGTTTCTTCATATTGGATTTCCGTTCGGGTTCTGGGGACGGCCAGTTCAAGACCCCGGAGATCATCGTCCTCGGGATCGCAGCCGCCAACCTCTGCATCACCAGTCTGTTCGGCGTTTACAAGTTAAACAAGATAGATGACATCCTATGCAGGTTCACGGAATTGCTGAAGGGGACCTTCGACAGCAAAGGATTCCCCGAACCGATGAAACCCAGCACTATGAAGAACAAGGTGGAGATCCAGGTCGCTTTGATTGTCATCTCCCTGGTGTTGACAACTGTGCTTAGATTCAGCATCAGATACGCTAACGGTCTGGGCTTCAACATTCCGGAAGTTAACCCCATACTCATGGTCGTCGGCCTGTACTTCTCGTTCCTGTTCTTCTATGTCATCCATATACTGAACAGGCACATCAGGCATCTGTGGGAATACGAGAACAAACTGCTGGCCTGGATGGCCAGCCATGTCGGTGCGGATAGGATCGAGAGGATCCCGATCGAAGAGAAGAGGGAGAGGCCTGCCGATCAGGGAAAGATATCGTTCATGCTGTTAGAGCTCATCCGTCAGACGAAGAGATGGTTCAAGGATTACTTCGATCTCATCTGATGAACTGAAGATGCCTTTATCTACGACATTCATGTAATGATGATCATGACATCTGGAGTCCTCGGACTGATAGTCTGCCCCATGGCCGATGACAATCTGATCTACAGTCTGGGCAAGGATCCCGAGGAGAAGAACATCATCGTTATCGACAACGATCACAACACCTCCATCAAGAACAAGCTGGAAGGCATCGGCCAGAGCTACAGGCTCGTACCATGGAACGACATCATCTCCAGGAACTTCGTTCCGGAACAGGACAGGTTCACCATCATCATCTACATGATCAACCTCGGACTCCATTCCAAACCCGATGAACTGAAGAAGACCGTGGAGGGCATCACCGAGGAGATGCAGCCCTTCGTGGACGGCATAGGATTCTATCTGGGGACCTGCGGTAACTTCGAATGGAACATCCCCAAGTGGTGCAGTGATAAGGGCTACAAACCTGGCGCGATGTTCTGCGACAAGGAAGGCAAGCTCTGTCATGACTGCGTGGGGATAAACATCGCCGGAGGGCCCAAGTACATAGAGCTCCAGAAGAAATACACCGGACATCTGTACATATTCCCTGCAATGGCCACCAACTACGACGAGTTCATGGAGGCAGATCAGGCCGAGTCCGCTGCCACTGAGGCCAGCCTAACCGACGAGATGAGGGAAGCTTTAGGGATAGCCCCAGGACGCGACGGCTACATGAGATGGCTGCTCTCTCTGGGCGGTTACGAGCACATACTGAAAATCGATACCGGGATCGGCGACAGGGAAGGTTTCGAGAGAGATATCCAAAAGGTTTCCGAGAGGACTGGGCTCACCATAAGGGTGGCCGAGGATGGATGGGCAGACCTACAGCCCACCGATGACCTTTACAGCAGATGCAAATCATTCCTGAAGAAGAACGAATGAACTGTGAGACCTGCGAGATTGAGTCCTATCACTTCTTCGACTGAGGACTCGTGAACTTCTCCAGCCCGTCCACCTGCTCTATGAACTCCATGTCCTCGAACTTGAACTGACCGCGATATGTCCTGATGAGCAAACGTGAGAGGACAGCGCATACATGTCCTTTCATCGTCAGCGAGAAGAACCTGATCTTCCTCCCGGTCTCCATCGTCCTCATCGTCAGGAGCCCGTCCGCTATCAGTTGGTTCAAACGGGGTTCCAGTGCCCTCCAGGTCGCTAGATGGAAAAGGTCTGATGCCTTAGCCTCATCATGATCGAGCAGATACTCAAGAATCTGATGGGACACCGGGTCGTATGCCGGCGGCGGATTCTTGGACATGCTCATTCATACAACAATTTAACAAATATTAATTACTGGATTTTTAGTCAATTATTTGATTAATAATCAAACGCTGGCACATTGTTCAAATTATCGAACCAACTGATGAACCCAGCCATCGTTGAATATTTATTATCATGACCGTTCGCAGGAGCGATAGCATGAGGTCCGATCTCCTTCCAGCGATATACGTCATGATAGGTGCATCGCTCTGGGGAATCATCGGGATCTTCACACGTTCTCTCTACGCATACGACGTGTCCCCTCTGCAGATGACCTTCACGAGGTGCCTCATCACACTGGTTGCTATGTTCCTTGTCATACTCTCGGTAGACAAGAAGAAGCTCAGAATAGAGCCCAGGGACATATGGATGTTCGTGGGCACGGGTCTCTTCAGCATCGTGTTCTTCAACATCATGTACTTCACGACGCAGCAGATGGTCTCGCTTTCCACGGCATCGGTCCTGCTGTACACCGCGCCGTGCTTCGTGGTCGTCATGTCGGCCATACTGTTCAAGGAGAAGATGACCAAGAACAAGGTGCTGGCACTGGTCATCGCGTTCATCGGATGCGTTTTCACCACAGGCCTAGGATTCGGCGACCTCAACATAGGAATCGCGTTCGGAGTGCTGGCCGGATTCGGCTACTCCCTCTACTCGATATTCGGGAAGTACGCACTGGAGAAGTACAGTCTGCTAACGGTGCTGTTCTACACGTTCCTTGTCGCAACGTTATGCCTGGTGCCGTTCACCGATGTGCCTTATGTCCTGGGAGCCTGCATGAATACCGATATCCTGCTCAATGTGCTCGGACTAGGCATAGTGTCCACGATCCTGCCGTACTTCTTCTACACAACCGGACTGAGGGGCATGGAGGCCGGCAAGGCATCCATAATAGCATTCGTCGAGCCGATGGTCGCTACCGTCCTCAGCATAATCGTCGGCGACGAGTTCGGGTGGATGAACGTACTCGGTATAGCTCTGATCCTGGTATCGGTGATAATGCTGAACACCAGGAAGGACACCGCATTCAGATGAGCTCGTACCTGGCAGAACGCGTGCTGCCCTCGGACTTCCTCACCCTGCCGTCCTTCCTAAGATTCTGGAGGATGTTAGTGGCCTTGACCGAAAGCTGCTCGTCTGTCAGTCCCTTCCTGTCCCTGAACCTCAGAACGTCCACCACATCCGCACGGGTGACCGAGCCATTCTCCTTGATCAGATTCAGAACAGCGCTCTGATCGGAACCTTTGCTGAAACGGGACGAGGGATCCTCGTGGGAGAGGTTTATGCAGGGGACCCCGTCATAGACCGTGACCAGTCCCTCTGAGATCAGCGCCTGCATCCTCCTGTCGGGGATGTACCTCCCTGAATCCAGACGGTCGAGGTCCAGGATGTCCTGCACGGACATGTTCGAATGGATGTCCAACGCACGCGCCACTGCTCCTTCCCTTCTTCCCGGGAATGTGACTGAGACGGAATCGTCGGTTATGGTGAAATGCGGCAAGGGGAAATGCTTGTGCATCTGTGAGAGGTAGAAGTTGCGGATACCCGCACCGGAATTGGTCACCAGGCCTATCTCTGTCATGGCCTTGATGAGGAAGGCATTCCTGGAGGCCATGGTCTGATTCTGACCTTTTACGAAGGACTCCGGCTGCATTTCCGGGAAGGATCCTTTGCTCATCACGGTCACGGATTCGTTCTCGCGCTCTATGACGTCTATGGTCCCTCCCATGGTGTAGTCCTGATGCTGCAAGGCGTTGAACATCGCCTCCGTGAGGGATGCGACACGGTAGGTGCTGACGAATGTCTGACCCTCATCGGATTCTATCTTCACCGTTGAGTTGCTGATGATGGATGCGACCTTCCTTATGGCCAATACCATGGAGCCGTTCACAGTACGGGTATCGACTACAGAGCCGTCCACGTCAAGGAGCTTCCATCTGATGCATACGGTGGAGGGGATCACCCTCTCTGACGCCTTTCCCATGAGGATCATGGAGGCCACCGTCACCTTGCCCCTCTTCAGGACTCCGATGCGGGACAGGAACTCCTGATCGTCCATGCCGGCGATCTCGTCCCTGTGCTCGGAATGCTCGGACACATAGGTCGCCCTGATCGCTCTCAATGCCTCCGGGTCGAAGCTGCGCATGTCCGCTTCGGGGACGACGTTCCCTGTCCAATCGTCGTAGACGCTCTTCACGGGGACATGATGGCTGTACAGATATAAATCTCATTTATTCTCATTACAACATCCCGCAGACGGCCGGGATTGCCTATCCCACCCTGTAATACTTAAATAAGGTGAATCGGTGGAACATCCATTACATCCGGAGCACCCCCGCTCCAAGAGGAATAAGAATGCCAGAATTAATGGGACTCAAAATCATAAACATGCCTCAGATCTCGCAGGAACTCACACAGTGCGTTCAGTGCGGATACTGTATCGATGTCTGCGAGGCTCACGCCCAGACACCTTGGGACTCAGTCACCCCCAGGGGAAAGATCTACTACCTCAAGCAGCTGGACCTGATGGGACGCGGCGGAATGGACAAGATGCTCGGAAGGCCCGTATCACTCAGCCCCGAGTTCGTTGACGCCATGTACAAGTGCACAGGATGCGGAAACTGTGAGGTTGTCTGTCACGCCAAGATCCGCCTCGTCGACCTCTGGGAGACGATGAGGAAGTGGATGGTGGAGATCGGAATCGGACCCATGCCCGCAGCGGTCATGATGGGAAAGAGCATCCACGCCAACCACAACCCCTACAACGAGCCCGACTCGAAGAGGGATGCATGGTGGCCCGAGGATGTCGAGAGGCACCTCCCTGCTAACGTCATCTTCTTCGCAGGATGCACCGGATCCTACAGGATGCAGCACATCGCACAGGCTGGAGTCAGGGTCCTGGACCGCGCAGGCGTCCAGATGAACTGCCTCGGACCCGACGAGTGGTGCTGTTCGTCACCCCTCATCAGGACAGGAAACGAGAAGGAGTCCACAGACTGCGCCCAGCACAACGTCGAGAAGGCGGATGGAATGGGAGCGAAGGACATGGTCATGACCTGTTCCGGATGCTACAAGACAGTGTCCTGCGACTTCGGAAGGTTCTATGCGAAGGCCGGACAGAACGTCTACCACTTCTCTCAGTACGTGGAGCAGCTCATCAACGACAGGAAGCTCCCGCTGAACAACGAGTTCAACCACAAGGTCACATACCACGACCCCTGCCACCTCGGAAGGCACTCCGGTGTCTACGACGCACCCAGGAACGTCCTCAAGAAGATCAAGGGCGTCGAGTTCGTCGAGATGGAGAGGTCCAGGGAGAACTCCAGGTGCTGCGGTGCCGGAGGAGGATACAAGAGCACATACCCCGATTTCGCTCTCAACATCGGAATCGAGAGGGTGCACGATGCGGAGGAGACCGGAGCGGACGTCCTCGTCAGCTGCTGTCCCTTCTGTGCCCTGAACCTCAGCCAGGCCGCTAAGAAGATCGGCTCGCCCATCAAGGTCATGGATCTCTCACAGGTCCTCCTCGAGGTCACCGCGCCCAAACCCGAAGAGCCCGCAGCGGACAAAGCCTGAAACCCGAACATATCAAAGGGGGCTCCGGCCCCCTATCTTACGTTTTTTATGACATTCCCCGAACTCTGCCCCGACATCGTACGCGTCCTGGCGGAGAAGGGGATAACCGAACCGACACCTCCCCAGGCCGACTCCATCCCCAGGATCATCAGGGGAGAGAACCTGCTTCTCGTGGCCCCGACCGGAATAGGGAAGACGGAGGCCGCCATCCTGCCCATCCTGGAGATGATCAAGAGATCGCAGGGGAAGCCCGGGATCAGATGCATCTACATCACTCCCCTCAGGGCCCTGAACAGGGACATGCTGAAGAGGATGGAGGACTACGGCAGGGAACTGGGCATAACGGTTGGCGTGAGGCACGGGGACACATCCCAAGCCGAGAGGAACAAGCAGTCCGAACACCCCCCGGAGATCCTTATCACCACTCCGGAGACCCTCCAGGTGATGTTCACCGGCAAGAGGCTCGCCCAGCACATGAAGAATGTGGAATGGGTGATCGTGGACGAGATACATGAGCTGGCCAACACCGAGAGAGGGGCCCAGATGAGCGTAGGTCTTGAAAGACTGGTGCTCCTGGCGGGCAACTATCAGAGGATCGGCCTTTCCGCCACCGTCGGCAATATCGAGAATGTAGCGAATTTCCTGGCAGGCAACAACAGGGAGGTCGTCGTGAGGAAGCATGACACCTTCAGAGAATTCGACATAAAGGTCGAGAGCCCAGAGCCTGCCGATAAGGATTCGGAGCTCATCGACAAGCTCCAGAGCGACCCCGACATACTGGCGGTGATGAAGAGAGCCAGACAGATAGTCGAGAGCGGCAATTCCACACTGTTCTTCGTGAACACCAGGGAGACGGCCGAGTGGCTCGCCGCCCGTTACCACCTTTGGGATGACAACATATCGATCGAGGTCCACCACGGATCCCTGTCCAAGGAGAACAGGATGGAGATGGAGGACCGTTTCAAGAGAGGGGATGTCAAGTGCCTCATCTGCACATCGTCCCTGGAATTGGGAATAGATGTCGGTACCACGGAGATGGTGATCCAATACAATTCCCCCAGACAGGTCTCCCGTATGATTCAGCGTGCTGGACGTGCCGGCCACAGGATCGGGGAGGTCATCAGGGCGAAGATAATCGCTACCGCACCTGACGAGGTGGCGGAGGCCATGGTCGTCGCCAGGAAATCAGACTCCAAGGAGCTGGAGTTCTTCGAGGGCAGGGAATGCCCGCTGTCAGTGGTGGCCAACCAGCTCATCGCCATGACCATGAGCGGCGCTATGGACAAGGAGCTGGCCTACAAGGTCATGAGGAACGCCTATCCATTCAGGAACCTGACCATGGGTCAGATGCTGGATGTGCTGGAGCAGCTGAAGAGCATCAAGATGGTCTTCGACGACGGCAACACCTTCAAGCGCTCCAAGAAGGGGATGAACTACTTCTACGACAACATCTCGATGATCCCTGACGAGAGGACGTATCTTATCCGCGACATCGGGACCAGGGCAATAATCGGTACGCTGGACGAAAGCTTCGTCGCATCGTTCGCCGAGGAATACGCCATGTTCATCGCCAAAGGACGCACCTGGCGCATAGTCGAGATGAGGGAGGACGAGATCCTGGTCGAGGAGGCCAAGGAGGTTGGTTCAGTCCCGAACTGGGTGGGATCGGATATCCCTGTTCCCTTCGAGATCGCCATGGAGGTCGGCAGGATGAGGAGGCTCAGGAACTTCGGCGACTATCCCGGCGACGAAGGATGCGTGAGGGTCCTGAAGCAGTACTTCGCGGAACAGGACGAGAAGTCTATCATGCCCACCGACAAGATGGTCACGATAGACCTGGCCCAGCAGATGGCGATAGTCAACTGCTGCTTCGGGAGCAGGGTGAACGAGACTCTGGGGAAGATCTACTCAGCTCTCCTGAGCGCACGCCTCGGGGAATCCATTGGTGTGACGACCGATCCCTACCGCATCATCCTCGAATTGCCCAGATACGTGGACAAGGACACCATGATGAACACCATCAGATCCGTCAAACCGGGAACCGTGGAGGCATTGGCCAGGATGACCATCCTCAACTCATCGTTCCTGAGATGGAGATTCGTCTATGTGGCGAAGAAGTTCGGTATCGTGGAGAAGGAGGCGGACCATCGCTTCATGAACTTCGGAAGGCTGTTCGACCTCCACAAGGACACACCGGCTTACACCGAGGCGATTAACAAGGTCCTGTGGGAGGATCTGGACATCCCCAACACAGAGAAGGTCGTGAAGATGATCGCCGACGGCGAGATAGAGATGAAGGTCCAGAGGCTGTCGCATATCGCTCTCGAAGGGATCACGAGATCGAAGGAACTTATGCAGCCTGTGCGTGCGGACCATTCCATCCTGATGGCGCTGAAGAAGAGGCTGGAGGATGAGATCCTCTTCGCATCTTGCATGCACTGCGGTTCCCAGACCAGGTTCAGGGTCGGGGATGCCCCGAAGAAGTTCAGATGCCCCCAATGCGGAGGAGTTATGATCGCGGCTCTGAAGAACTACGAGAGGGATACGGTGAAGCTGATCAAGGAACCCGCCCTTTCTAAACAGGAGAAACTGGACCTCCAGAAGATGAGCCGCAATGCGAATCTCATCGCTGAACAAGGCAACAGGGCAGCCCTTGTACTGGCAGGAAGAGGGATCGGCCCGGATACAGCGGCCAGGATCCTTCGTACACTGCACACTGACGAGGATGAGTTCCTCAGAGAGATCATGAATGCGGAGATACTCTTCGCGAAGAACAAGAGATTCTGGGATTGATATTCATCTGACCTTGTTGGTCAGAGTGCCCACGTTCTGAATTTTCGCTACGACGGTGTCACCGGGCTTGATCTCGGATACACCTTCAGGTGTGCCCGTGATTAGGATGTCGCCCTCGTACATCGTGATGTACCTGGAGACGTAAGAGACCATCCATGGCAGGGTGAAGATCATGTTGGCGGTGTTGCCCTTCTGCCTGACCTCGCCGTTGACCGTCAGCTCGAGTTCTAGGTTCTGCAGGTCGCCTGCGTTCTCGATCGGCACGGGATCGGACATCGGTCCGAAGGTGTCCATGCCCTTGGCCAAATCCCATGTGTTGCCTTCATCACGTGCCTTCCACTGCATATCCCTGGCGGACACATCATTGAAAACAGCTACATGGGAGATGTATGACATCGCGTCCTTCTCAGAGACGTCCTTGCAGTCCTTTCCGTAGATGAGTGCCAGTTCCACCTCGTGCTGCACATTCGTCACACCTTCCGGGATCACTATCTCGTCACCGTCTCCGATCAAGCAACTGGTGGGTTTGAAGAATATCGTAGGCACCTCAGGGAGCTTGGACTTGAGCTCGGAGACGTGCGATTTGTAGTTCCATCCGATGCAGACGATCTTAGTAGGTTTCATATGAATCCGCCTTTGACCGTGAACTCCGGCTTCTTCTCCTTCTCGGTGACATCCTTCAGCTTGACGGATTTGCCGTAGAATCCCTGAGCGATCACATAGACCTCCGAAGATGTAGGTCTGGACGCATCCGGCGAATGGACCTTAACCGATTGGAAGCGCTTCTCAAGCTCTTCCTTCAGCGAATCGAACATGTCTCCCATGAAGACCTTCATGACCAGCTTCCCTTCCTTCTTCAGGATGCGGTCGCAGACATCGACAGCGAACATGCAGAGATTGATGGATCTGGCGTGATCGGTTGAATAATGGCCGGCGATATTGGGCGCCATATCGGATAGGACGACGTCCGCCTTCCCGTGGAACCTGTTGAGGAGTTCCCTCATCGTGGA
>Ga0265298_10011764_pt1 | contig 10208 bp, 8 predicted proteins | sample AusTroGonzalo_MG_3_FD_193486 | JGI IMG/M metagenome (GOLD analysis project Ga0265298, IMG submission 193486) | Bovine rumen microbial communities from tropical cattle in Woodstock, Queensland, Australia - Gonzalo_01 | ecosystem: Host-associated > Mammals > Digestive system > Stomach > Rumen ... | reverse complement strand
CGGGATGAGCGCTTTCAGCTCTTCATCGCTCTTTTCCGCCATCTCGGCGCTGGTAAGGGCCACATCCTCCGGCCCCTGCAGGAGCCCGGATTCCGTGGCGATGGCCACGGCGGTTTCCTTCCGGTCGCCGGTGACCATGACCACCTGGATGCCGGCATTGCGCACCTCGCGGATGGCGTCGGCGGCTTCCTTGCGGACGTTGTCCCGGATGGACAGGATGCAGATGAGGGTCATGCCGTCGCTTTCCGGATTGTCGCCGTCCGCTTTCGCGACGGCCAGCACGCGCATGGAGCGTCCGGCCTGGGCGTTGATATAGGCGGTGAGTTCCTCCGTTCCTTTCAGGGGAACGACGCTGCCGCTCTCGTCCATGTAAGAGCCGCACCGGTCAAGGATTTTCTCCGGCGCTCCTTTGACATAGGTGACGGCCTTCCCGTTCCGGGACAGGGTGACATAGGAGGTTTTCCGGGCTGAATTGAAGGCGTCAAAACGGGTGACGCCGGACCGGTTGATCCTGTCGGTGACGCGGCAGTCCATGAGGAAGGCCATGAGGGCGCGGTCCGTGCTGTTGCCGCCGATGATACTGCCGTCGGAGGCGGTGGCGCTGTTGTTGACGCCGACGCCGATGATCACGTCCGTCTTCAGGCCTTCCTGCAGCTCATCCAGGTGCAGGCGGGAATAGGTATGCAGGCTGCCGGTGGCCAGTTCCACCACGGAAAGCCGGCCCTCGGTGATGGTACCGGTTTTGTCGCTGAAGAGAATGCTCAGGCTTCCGGCGGTCTCCAGGCCGTTGATCTTCCGTACGAGGACGTTGTCCTTTGCCATGCGCAGGCTCTGATAGCTGAGCAGGATGGAGGTCAGCATCGGCAGGCCTTCCGGCACGGCGCAGACGATGATCGTCACGGCGACGGTCAGGGCGTCGATGATGAGCACGATCCATTCCGCGAAATTGTCCGGGCGGTCGCCCGAGAGGAGGGTTTTCAGCAGGATGACAACGATGATGGCGATGGCGCCAATATAGCCGAAGGTGGAAATCCGGTTGGCCAGATGGGCAAGCTTGACCTGGAGCGGGGTTTTCCGGGTATCCTCCTGTACTTCGAGCGCGAGCTCGCCGAAGAGGGTTTTATCGCCCACGGTGGCAATTTCCGCGTATGCCTCGCCGCCGCACACGACCGTGCCGCGGTAGACATAATGCTTGTTGACCAGATCCCGGATATCATAGTCCGGATCCCCGTCCACAGGAACCTTGAGGGCTTCCTCGGTCTCGCCGTTGAGCGTGGCCTGGTCCACCCGGATCTCACCCTCGATGATCTCGCCGTCCGCGGGGATCTTGTCCCCGGCCTGGAGATAGACGATATCCCCGACGACGATCTCGCTGGCGTGGATCTCCTGCAGGTGGCCGCCGCGGATGACCTTGGCGGTTTCACGGGCTTCCTCTTCCGCCTTGAGGGCGGAGGCTTTGCCTTCCTGCCGGCTCTCGGACACGGCGGCGACGCCGTTGGCGATCATGATGGCGATGAGCACGCCGAGGGGCTCATACCACTGGGTTTCCACATTGATGATATTCAGGCAGTGGTTTCCGAGAATGAACAGAACCACCTGGATGACCAGCGCGACGCACAGGATGGTGATCATCGGGTCCGCGAAGCCATGCAGGATTTTCTTCCACAAGGGTTCCGGAGGGATCCGGGTCAGCGCGTTGGAACCATATTTCCGGCGGCTTTCCTCCACCGCGGTCTGGGACAGTCCCTGCAGGTTCATCTGAATACGCTCTCCTCTTCTGTTTTCGGTTTTCGCATATCCGCTACCCTGAAATGTACCATAGACAGATGGAAAAGTCCAGCAAAAAGCGAAGTCGTTTCAGGCTTGTTGGGAACAGGATCTTATGGTAAAATAATATTAACTGAAACCTGTGTACAGGGTGCGGGAGAGGAGCGTTCTCAATATGACACTTCACAGAAAACCGCGTACGGAAGCCTTGCTTTGCGCAGTGCTTCTGCTGTTCCTGTGCTTGCTTTCCGGCTGTAAAAAAATAGCTGTTCTCACAGGGGAAAGCGGAGAAACGGAAAAGGCGCCCCGGTACCTTCGGGTGGTGGATGAAGAACCGACTACCGTGGACTTCCAGTGTACGACGCTGCATTATACCGTAGCCCTGAACGTGTTTGACCGCCTGGTGGAAACCGAGGTCGACACGGACGGAAACACAAAGATTGTTCCGTCCCTGGCGGAAAGCTGGACCGTATCGGACGACGGACTTGAATATACCTTCCGTCTGCGCGAGGGCGTGACCTTTTCCGACGGAAACAGGCTGACGGCGGAGGATGTGCGTTTTACCCTGATGCGGCTGCTGACCCATCCGCTGAGCCGGAACCGGGAAATCGCCGCGGAAATCGCCGGCGCCGATATGCTCACCCGGCGGGAGACGGATGAACTGGCGGGATTTTCAGCACAGGGCGATTATGTGTTCACCATTGAGCTGGCGGAGCCGTTCCCGGCGTTCCTGGCCTGCCTGTCCACCCCGGCGGCCTCCATTATGAGTGAAAAGAGCGTGACGGAGGCGGGGGACGACTTCGGCCTGGATCCGGCAAAAACCATCGGCACAGGTTCTTTCATCATGGAAGAATGGGTGCCGGGAAAAGGCATGAAGCTCAGGGCAAACCCGGACTGCTGGCGCGGCGCGCCGGGCTGCGACGGGCTGGAGCTGTATTATGTGACGGACGAGGTGGAACAGCGCCTGATGTTTGAGCGGGGCGAGCTGGATATTCTCGACCTTGACAAGCTGGGGGATGAGGCGGAATACTTCGTTCACGGGGACAAGTATGAGAACCGGCGGTATGAGGCGGCGCAGGTGGATATCTCCTATATTGCGCTGAACCAGAGCGTGAAACCGCTGGACGACGTCCGGGTCCGCCAGGCGCTGCAGACTGCGCTGAACCGGCAGATGATCCTGGACGCGCTGTACAGCGGGCGGGGCGTCGTGGAGAACGGCATTTTCCCGCATGGCCTGAAGGGCTTCAACCCGGACCTGGAGGAAATCCGGTATGATCCGGATGAGGCGAAGCGCCTGCTGGCGGAAGCCGGGTATCCGGACGGGTTTGAGCTGGAAGCCGTCGTGAACGGCGCGTCCGGGCGGACCCGGCGCCAGCTGATGCAGATGGCGGCCGATATGTGGGAAAAGATCGGCGTGAAAACGACGGTCCGTATTCTGACCGACGCGGAGTTCATGGCAAAGCGCACGTCCGGGGAGGCGGCCTGCTACACCGCCACCTGGTCCGCGGACTACAACGATCCTGACAACTTCATCTATTCCTTCTTCGGCAGCACAGAAAACACGGTTTACCGGAGCCTGTGCTATCCGGACAGGGACGTGATCAAACGGGTGCAGGACGCGCGCGGCATCCGGGATGAGCAGGAACGCCTGGCGGAATACGCGGCGCTGGAAAAGAAAATCATCCGGGAGGACGTCTCCTGGATTCCGCTGTTCTCCCGGACGCACCTGTATGTGACCGGACAACGGGTAGACCATTTTGAAACCGCCTGGAACGGATGGTGCGAACCCATCTACAGCCGGATCACGATGAAACAGGAATAATCCCTTTTATCACTGTTAACGAGGAAGACGACCATGCATTCGATCAGAACAAGGATCATTGCCACGACCCTGGCGGCTGTGCTGGCCAGCGTAATCGCATTTGCCATGCTGGCCTACGTGACCGTAGGGAATGAAAGCAAGCGGGCCTCCGCGGAGGAAATGAACCTGATCAGCCGGAACGTGCAGCTGACGCTGGACGAGTATCTGGGCAGTATCCGCCAAAGCGTGGAGATGGCGGCGCATTATGCCACGGACGACCTGGATCCGGTTATCCTGGTGGAGTGCGGGGCGGCGGGCAGCAGCGCGGGGAAAGCGCCGCGCACGAAGGAACAGACCGAAAAGCTGGACGCATTTCTGGCACAGCATACCGCCGCGGTGCAGGAAGCCTTCAGCTCCGTGGCAAGCCACACCAGCGGCGTGGTAACATATTATTACTGTATCGCGACGGATATCAGCGAGAAGGAGCATGGATTCTTCTATTCCAGGGTGGGCAATACCGGCTTTATGGAGCAGGAACCGCTGGACGCGCGGGACCTGGACCCGGAGGACCGGGAGCATACCACCTGGTACTATACGCCCATCGAGCACGGACATCCGTGCTGGGTGGGCCCCTACCGGGCCCACTATCTGGGCGAAGTCTGGACGGTTTCCTATCTGGTGCCGATTTATAAGGCGAACAAGCTGATCGGCGTGCTGGGCATGGATATCCTGTTTGAGACCATGCAGGCCAAAGTGGATGAAGTGACCCTGTATGATACCGGTTACGCCTGCCTGCTGGACGAGAACGGGACGGTACTGGACCATCCGGTGTGGGAAATCGGCGCCCACAGCATGGGGGAAAGCTCCTCGCTGCACGAGAAAATCCTCCGGAGCGAAAACTCCGGGAGCCAGGTCTTCCAGTATGAAGATATGAACGGCACAAAGAAACAGCTGGCGTTTTCCACCCTGTCCAACGGCATGAAGCTGGTTGTTACCGCGCCTTCGAAAGAGGTTAACGCCTCCTGGCGCTGGCTGATGACGCATATCCTGATTGTTTCGCTGGGGATTCTGGCGGTGTTCGGTGTGATTATGGCGCTGATCATCCGCCGGCTGACCAAACCGCTCAAACAGCTTTCCGTGGCGTCCGCGCGGCTGGCCGCAGGCGATTATGACGCGGAGCTGGATTATAAGGCAAACAACGAGGTGGGCCAGCTGACGAAATCCTTCCGGGAAATGCGGGACCGGATGCGGCTGTATATCCGGGACCTGAACAGCAAAGCTTATACCGACGCCCTGACCCGGGTCAAGAACAAAGCGGCCTACGATATCTATTCCAGCCGGATGGACCAGACGATCCAGGCGGCGAAAGAGGACGAGATGCCGGAGTTCGGCATAGTGATGTTCGACTGCAACGAACTGAAGAAAATCAACGACGCCTACGGCCATGAGCACGGCGACACCTATCTGGTGACCGCCTGCCGGCTGATCTGCTCCGTGTTCTCCCACAGCCCGGTATTCCGGCTGGGCGGAGATGAATTCGCGGTGCTGCTGACCGGGCAGGACTATGAGAACCGCACGCTCCTGATGCAGGACTTTGACCTGGCGACGGAAAAGCACAACAAGCGGGCGGAGAACCCCTGGGAAAAGGTTTCACTGTCCAAGGGCATCGCCGCCTTTATTCCCGGATCAGACAAGACCGTGCAGCAGGTCCTCGAACGCGCGGACAAGCGCATGTATGAGGAAAAGAGAAGGTTCAGGGGCGAAGAGGAATAAGCAGACAAACAGGAAGCCTGTCCCTGGATCCCGGCGGATCGTTCCGGGACAGGCGCTGTTCTTAAAAAGGTACAGATCTTATTCTGCGGGATGGACCATGAAAAGGGATATGCAGATCACTTCTCCGCCTTCGCCATTGTCATCAAAGCAGAAGAAGCTGCCGTCCTCAATCCGGATCGGCGGAACAGTCACGCCGAAGGTCGTTGCCAGCGTTTCAAGATCGACATAGAGTTCGCCGACAAAGCCCTTGCAATCTTTGGCCGCCGGAGCTTAGGTATCTTTCTTTTGGTTCTTTGTGAATTTCCGGTAATACACGAATATTTCGACAAGACTTATGATCACGAGAAAAATGATGTTGAAGGTACTGAACAGCGTCTCGTTCATCGGCTTCTTATCGATCAGCAGTTCGAACAACGAAAAGAAAATCCAGGTGAGAATACCGGATCCGATTCCGGCAGGAACAGCTTTTTTTAGCGCGTCCATGTTCATATGCGGTTTCTCCTTTATCATTCCGGATGCCCGGAGTACATCGGAACGGAATGTATTTTAAATATATATTATCGCAGGATGTCCACCAAATGTCCACCCCGGTTTCTCAGGAAACCGATACCATGATTATTGGCAATGAAAAACAGCCTTTTTATTCGCTTTCAATCTTCAGCTGCACATGATAGAATATGTTATCATTATCTGTCCACCCAATGTCCGCCCGATCCGGCGGGAAAACAGACCGCATCAGATCCGGGTGGACATTGGGTGGACAACAGACGGCAAAATATTTATCAATGATCCGGACAAACAGATATGGATATACAGGGTTCATGTTCACCGTCCCGGAGAAAAACGGAAAAGAGTGTGAAAAAATGACACGGACAAAACTGTTTCTGATCGTCCAGGCCGTGCTGTGCGCGGTGATCGCCGTTCTTCTGGCAGCCGGAGCGCTGGGCCTGTACCTGGACGGCGCGGCGAAGCAGGCGGAAGGCGACCTGTTCTGCTATATCTTCACACGGGAGAGGGCCGGCGCGAAACTGCTGCCGGTCCTGCCCCTCCTGTTCTGCGCGCTCGGGCTCACCGCTGCCGGGGTGATCCTTGGGATCAAAGATGAAAACGCGGAAAAACCCGTGCGGGATGAAAAGCTGCTGCGGGATCCCGGCAGCATCCGGGAAAGGGCGGTACACCAGCAGGCGGATCAGAAAACGCGGATCCTGCGGACGGCGGTGCTGGTGATCGCGCTGATCCTGATCGTCCTCGGAATCCTGAACGGCGGCCTGGAGGATGTGCTGGCCAAGGGCGCCGCTATCTGTACGGAGTGTGTCGGCCTTGGATAAAACGACTGAGAACAAAAATGCAGGGATACAGCGCCCGGGAACCCGCCACCTGGTGCAGCTGTATGCCGCCCTGCTCTACAATGCCAACCTCAGGGGCTTTATTGACGGCCATATCTATTCGGGTGACCTGAAGGCCGTCTGCGTTCCGGGGTTCAACTGTTATTCCTGCCCCGGCGCGATCGCCAGCTGTCCGCTGGGCTCCCTGCAGAACGCGCTGAACGCCGCCGGACATACCGCACCCTGGTATGTGCTGGGCATTCTCGCACTTTTCGGTGTGATCCTCGGACGGACGATCTGCGGCTGGATCTGCCCGCTGGGACTGATCCAGGAGCTGCTGCATAAAATCCCGACGCCGAAGGTCCGGAAAAGCCATATCACCCGGAAACTTTCGTATCTGAAATACGTTTTCCTGGCGGTGTTCGTCATTGCGATTCCGCTTATCTACGGCGTGGGCAAAGGCCTTATCCTGCCGGGCTTCTGCAAGTATATCTGCCCGGCGGGCACCTTTGAAGGCGCGGTGGGCCTGCTTCAGAATCCCGCCAACGCGACGTCCTTCTACCAGCTGGGCGCGCTTTTCACCAACAAGTGGGTGATCATGGTCGTGATCGGCCTGGCCTGCGTGTTCTGCTACAGGACCTTCTGCCGGTTCATCTGCCCGCTGGGCGCGATTTACGGTTTTTTCAACCGGTTTGCCCTGACCGGCGTAAAGGTGGATCCGGACCGGTGCAACGGCTGCGGCCTGTGCGTGATGAAATGCAGGATGGACGTGAAGCATGCGGGAGATCACGAATGTATCTCCTGCGGCAAGTGTATCAATACCTGCGCCCGGGGCGCGATCTCCCTGAAGTGCGGGAAGATCACCCTGAAGGGGCCGGAGACAGGAAAAAACGCGGATCCGGAACCGGAGATCCGCAAACGAAAAAAAGCCGGCCGGATTGCCTGGGGCATCGCGATCGCGGCGCTGGTGTTCGCGGTGGCCTGGTTTAATCTCATTGAACCGGCGACAGACAGGACAGCCCCCCCGGCCGCGGCTGTGACGACAGACCGGCCGGCGGAAACGGAAAACGCGGCCGGAACGGAAGCGGAAACCGCTGTTCCGGAGACACAATATACCGCGGAGGAAACCGCCGTCCCGGCCGTTCCCGCCGCGGATGCGCCCGTGGGAACGGAGGTGGGGAATCTCCTGCCGGACTTCTCCACGGAACTGCTGAACGGGGAAACCTTCCGGCTGTCGGACTGGCGGGGCCATGTGGTGGTCATCAACTTCTGGGGTACGACCTGCGCCCCGTGCGTCGAGGAACTGCCGTATTACGAGCAGCTGAAGGAGGCGTATCCGGATGTGGAGATCCTGGCGATCCATAACCGGGCCGGCGCGAAAAAGGCGAAGGATTTCCTGGCGGACAAGGGCTGGGATCACCTGGACTTTGCCCTGGACAGCAAGGAAAAGGGCCTGCTGCCGCTGCTGAACGCGGCGGACGCCATGCCCCAGACCATTATCCTCAATAAACAGGGCGTGGTAACCTACAACGCCCAGGCGCCGCTGACCTATGAAAAGCTGGAAGCGCTGTATCAGCAGGCAAACGAACCATAACGGGAACATGGGGAAACATGGGAGCTGTAAAACTCAGGATTTCTCAATCCTTTTCTTTACAGCTCCTGTTTTTACAGGAATTCCCATCTTTTCCGGGTGGACATTGGATGGACAATCAGCGGTAAAATATAAAATAATAATCCGGACAAATGTATCCGGATTACCGGGACGGCTGTTTCTGAATAAAATCTGTTTATATACACATCTGAACCGGGAATAACTGTTTCATGCTTATTTTTCCAGTTCGTTTTTGCACCGGCGGAGGAGGGAGATGATCTTCAGCCCCTGGGGACAGGCGTTTTCACACTGGCCGCAGGAGATGCAGTCGCTGGCTTTGCCCCGGCCCTGGGTCACGATGGTGTATTCCCGGAGGGTGCGGAATTCGGGACTGCCTTTGCGGCGGTTAATGACGTTGAAGATCTCCGGAATCGGGATTTCCATGGGGCAGCCCTTGGTGCAGTAATGGCAGGATGTGCAGGGAATGGACTTGTCCGCGTCCAGGGCCTGCTGGGCCCGGCGGATCAGGTCTGTTTCCGCCTCGCTCAGCGGGCGGAAGTTCTTCATGGTCCGGAGGTTGTCCTCCATCTGGCCAAGGCTGCTCATGCCGCTGAGGACGGCATGGACGCCTTCCAGGCCGGCGGCGAAGCGCAGGGCCCAGCTGGCATAGGAAACATCCGCCCCGTACTCGTCAAAGACAGCCCGGACGGAGGGAATGGGATCGGCCAGAATGCCGCCTTTCACCGGCTCCATGATCATGACGGGTTTGCCGCGCTCGCGGCAGATCTCCCAGTTTCGGCGGGAAGCGACGCCCGGGTTTTCCCAGTCGGCATAGTTGATCTGCAGCTGGACGAATTCCGCGTCCGGATGGGCGTCGAGCAGTTCCTCCAGCAGGTCCGGATCCGCGTGGAAGGAGAAACCCCAGTGGCGGATGAGACCTTTGGCCTTCTGTTCCTTCACGAAATCCCAAAGGCCGTATTCGTCATACTTTTTGTACATGGAGCGCTGCATGGCGTGGAGAAGGTAATAGTCGAACCAGCCGGCGCCGGTGCGTTCCAGGCTGGTGGTGAATTCCTGTTTGGCGCTCTTTTCATCGGTGGCGCCGATGGTGGCGTGGAGCTTGGTGGCGAGGGTATAGACATCCCTGGGATACCGGTCCGCCACGGCGGCTTTGAAGGCTTTTTCGCTTTCGCCGCCGTCATACACGAAGGCGGTATCGAAATAGGTTCCGCCCGCGGCGATAAAAAGATCCGCCATCGCCGAAACCTGGGGGATGTCAATGGTGCCGTCCGGGTTTTTCGGCAGCCGCATCAGGCCAAAGGCCAGGCGGAGGGGATTGGGCCTGAACATATCTGTCATATACGGATCCTCCCTGTCAGGTATGGTATGTTTTCTCTGTCTGGACATATTATAACCGAAAGCGGGAAAGCTTCACTGTTTTTATTCTGCATTCCGGATTTCCGGAAGATTGTCCAGCCACTCCAGGGCCAGCTGGTGCAGCCTGTAGGTCCGGCTTCTGCAGAAGGCCAGCTGTGAGGCGATTTCGGCCCAGCCGCAGCCGTCCAGGTATTTCATCTCCATCAGCATAACCTGCTTTTCGTCCGGAAGGAGGGAGATGGCCAGGGCGGCGTCGATCAGGGCCTGCTCCCGGGCCGCTTCCAGGCGGCGGATCTCCTCTTCCTCATCCGCGGCTTCGGCCAGAAACGCCTGGACACGGGTCGGATCCGCCGTGGACTGGACGGTGATCTCCCGCAGGGGAGCGGTTGTGCTGTCCGCCAGGCGGCGCAGGAAGAGAATCCGCCGCTGTTTCCGTGCGATTTCCTGCAAAAGGGTACGCGGACGGCTGAGATATTCACGCGCGGTCATCGTTCTTCAGCGCCTCCTTTCGGCCCAGGGCGAGAATGTCTTCCCCGCTGAGGTGTGACAGCTGACGGAAATCGTCCGAGCGGAA
>Ga0265298_10011763_pt1 | contig 10209 bp, 10 predicted proteins | sample AusTroGonzalo_MG_3_FD_193486 | JGI IMG/M metagenome (GOLD analysis project Ga0265298, IMG submission 193486) | Bovine rumen microbial communities from tropical cattle in Woodstock, Queensland, Australia - Gonzalo_01 | ecosystem: Host-associated > Mammals > Digestive system > Stomach > Rumen ... | reverse complement strand
TCCACCCCACTCTCCAACGTAAACACCAGGTTGTCTTCCACCAACGTCGGCTCTGCCTTACGGTTCTCGTGGGTGGTTATCTCCACAAAGACCCGGATGCTGTCACCCTTACGCACTTCGAAGTCAGTGCCCACGGGGTCGAGATAGAGTCCGTCGACATTCACACGATAACCAGACTGAGAACCTCGCTCCAGACGAGCCGCCTGAATGCGAATGCCATCACCCGACTCATTATGTACCCAAAAAGTCTTGGTGGCCGACGGTACCGCACTGAACAGCGTATCAAACCGGACAGTGTCCGTCGAGAAGGTCAGCCTGTTAGCGGAATTGGTACTGAACGAGTCATCGTCAGTACACGCGGTAAAAAAGCTTGCCGCCAATAGCACAAAGAAGAATAAGCGCTTCAAGTATATGAATCAATTAAATTAAAGATTAGACATTCAACAATCAATAAACGGAGAAAGACCGCCATTTATTGCCTGAATGCCTAATCTTTAGTTCTAAACCGTCAATATTTCTTCTACTTGAAGTATCTCTTCAGCAGACCGGCAAAGCCAGCACCATGGCGGGCCTCATCCTTGGCCATCTCATGGACGGTGTCGTGAATGGCGTCGAAACCGGCAGCCTTGGCGTTCTTGGCAATGCGGAACTTGTCCTCGCAGGCACCAGCCTCGGCAGCGGCACGCTTCTCCAGGTTGGTCTTAGTGTCCCAGACGCACTCACCCAGCAACTCAGCGAAACGGGAGGCGTGGTCGGCCTCCTCTAAACCATAGCGCCTAAAAGCCTCGGCAATCTCGGGATAGCCTTCGCGATCGGCCTGACGAGCCATAGCCAGATACATACCAACCTCACTGCACTCACCATTGAAGTGGTTGCGCAGGTCGTCAATCATCTCCTGGCTGACACCCTCGGGCTTGCCGTCGCCAATGCGGTGAACGGTAGCATAAGTGGTCTCACCCTCGTCTTTCAGTTCAGAGAACTTAGAGGCAGGAGCCTTACAGATGGGGCACTTCTCAGGAGCAGCATCGCCTTCATAGATATATCCACAAACGGCGCAAATAAACTTTTTCTTCATAATCCTTTTTGTATTAGTTTAGTTAGCAATAATTGATGATTACTTTGCAAAGATACGAAATAAAAAACAATCCTCCAACTATTTCTGTTGATTTTTTCTCGAAAGCATCATTTTTCGTATAATCATTTACACAATCAAGAAATAATTACTAAACTCTGCCAACACAATAACACAAACATTAAGTACCCGAAAACGGGGAAGGTATGCCTCTCTGCGTTAAAAAAGAATAATGTTCAACGGTCAATGGTCGTTGTTCTGTGATAATGTTGTATCTTTGCATCATAATTATACAACTTAATATTTTAAAAGACATGAAGATTTCTCACATTGAGCATCTGGGCATTGCCGTCCAGAGCATTGAAGAGAGCCTGCCGTTCTTTACTGAAGTGCTGGGCTTGGAGTGTTATGCAACAGAAGTAGTGGAAGACCAAAAGGTAAAGACGGCCTTCTTGAAATGTGGCGAAGTGAAGCTTGAACTCTTAGAGCCGACATCACCTGAGAGCACCATCCAGAAATGGCTCGACAAAGGCAACAAGGGTGTCCACCACGTAGCATTCTGCATAGAGGATGGCGTTGCCAACGCACTGGCAGAGGTATCGGAGAAGGGTGTGCGCCTTATTGACCAGGCTCCACGCAAGGGTGCCGAGGGTCTGAACATCGCGTTCCTGCACCCGAAGTCTACCTGTGGTATCCTCACGGAGCTCTGCGAGCACCCGGAGTAAACCATCGAGATATTGAAATATCGAAATAACGAAATATCGACAAAAACAAAGCAATACAATGAGTAAGCAATTAGAGAAAATCAAACAGCTCATCGAGAAGCGCGAAAAGGCTCGTCTCGGTGGTGGCGAGAAAGCCATACAGAAGCAGCACGACAAAGGCAAGTACACGGCCCGCGAGCGCATTGAGATGCTGCTCGACAAAGGGTCATTCGAAGAGTACGACATGTTCAAGGAGCACCGCTGCCATAACTTCGGCATGGAGAAGAAGCAGTTCTTAGGCGATGGTGTCGTAGCCGGTAGCGGAACTATCGACGGTCGTCTGGTATTTATCTTTGCACAGGACTTCACCGTACATGCCGGTTCACTGTCGGAGACGATGTCACAGAAGATCTGCAAAGTGATGGACATGGCCATGAAGATGGGTGCCCCTGTCATTGGCATTAATGACTCAGGTGGTGCCCGTATCCAGGAGGGTATCAACGCTCTGGCTGGCTATGCCGAGATCTTCGAGCGTAACATCCTGGCATCGGGTGTCATTCCCCAGATTTCCGGTATCTTCGGTCCCTGTGCCGGTGGTGCTGTCTACAGCCCTGCCCTCACCGACTTCACGCTGATGATGGAAGGAACATCATACATGTTCCTCACAGGTCCGAAGGTGGTGAAGACCGTCACGGGCGAAGACATCGATCAGGAGCACCTGGGTGGTGCATCGGTACACGCTTCCAAGTCGGGTGTGACCCACTTCACTGCCAAGACAGAGGAGGAGGCCGTCGAGATGCTGAAGACACTGCTGTCATACATCCCTTCGAACAATATGGAGCTGGCTCCTCGTAAGAAGTGTACTGACCCCATTGACCGTCTGGAGGACTCGCTGAATGAGATTATCCCAGAGAACCCCAACGAGGCATACGACATGTACAAGGTCATCTCCGCCATTGTGGACGACAACGAGTTCTTTGAGGTACAGCCTAAGTTCGCCAAGAACATTATCGTCGGCTTCGCCCGCTTCAACGGTCAGAGCGTTGGTATCGTGGCTAACCAGCCATCGTGCTATGCCGGTGTACTCGACGTAAATGCTTCTCGTAAGGGTGCCCGCTTCGTCCGCTTCTGCGACGCTTTCAATATTCCTATCGTATCACTCGTTGACGTTCCTGGATTCCTGCCCGGTACGGGTCAGGAGTACAATGCCGTCATCCTGCACGGTGCCCAGCTGCTCTATGCCTACGGCGAGGCTACTGTTCCCAAGATTACCGTCACGCTGCGTAAGTCGTATGGTGGTTCACATATCGTGATGGGTTCTAAGCAGCTTCACACTGACCTGAACTATGCATGGCCTTCTGCAGAGATTGCCGTGATGGGTGCCTCAGGTGCTGCTGCCGTTCTCTATGCCAAGGAAGCTAAGGCCAAGAAAGAGGCTGGCGAGGATGTGAAGGCCTTCATCGCCGAGAAGGAAGAGGAGTACAACGAGCTCTTCGCTAATCCCTATCAGGCTGCCAAGTACGGCTACATCGACGATGTCATCGAGCCGCGCAACACCCGTTTCCGCGTCTGCCGTGCCCTTGCCCAGCTGGCTACCAAGCGCGACGCTCTTCCCGCCAAGAAGCATGGTAACATTCCGATGTAATAGTGTTTGCGTATGAAGAACGAAGTATATGCCGCCATTGCATTGGCACTTTATGAGTTCAAGGGTAACAACGTACACGACAAGGAACCTGGATTCATCACAATCAGTGAGAAACAGACCCAGTGGAATGGCTATGCCCTGACAATGACAGCACACCCTTGATGGAAAGGATGAAGTGAAAAGTGATAAACCGAAAAAGACTATGAAAAAAGAATATAAGTACACCATCAATGGCAACAAGTATGAAGTGGCCATCGGTGATATTGTAGAGAACTTGGTTACTGTCACCGTCAACGGTGAGGAGTACAAGGTGGAGATGGAACCCGAGGAAGAACCAGAGAAGAAAAAAGTAGTGCTGGGAAAACCGAAGGATGAGAGTGCTGACAGTGGTTCTGCCCCTGTCGACACGGCCAACGTCAACACCAACAACGCCATCAAGGCCCCGCTGCCTGGCGTAATTACCTCTATCGAGGTCAGTGTCGGCGACGAAGTGAAGGCTGGTGATACGGTTTTAGTGCTTGAAGCTATGAAAATGGCTAACAACATTGAAGCAGAGAAGGACGGCAAAGTAACCGCCATCCTCGTACAGACAGGCCAGAGCGTCATGGAAGACGATGCACTGGTGGTAATCGAGTAATTTGAGTATCATTACCAGTAAATAATGTCTAATAAAGGTGTGTTATCAAACTATAGCACACCTTTTTAAACTAAATAAAAGAACTTATCGAGATAATCAAGGCCAACTTAATGGCCAATAATCAATGTTCAAAAAAAATGGCAATTGTAAAACCATTCAAAGGAATACGCCCTCCCCGTGAACCTGTGGAGCTGGTGGAGAGTCGTCCCTACGACGTGCTCAACTCCGAAGAGGCACGTGCCGAAGCCGGCGACAACGAGAAAAGCCTCTATCACATCATCAAGCCTGAGATTGACTTCCCTGTAGGCACTTCTGAGTACGACCCACGTGTCTATGAGAAGGCTGCCGAGAACTTCCAAAAGTTCCAGGACAAGGGTTGGCTGATCCAAGACTCGTGCGAACATTATTATATATATGCGCAGACTATGAACCACAAGACACAGTATGGACTGGTGGTTTGTGCCCATACTGACGACTATCAGAAAGGCAATATCAAGAAACATGAGCTCACTCGTCGTGACAAGGAGGAAGACCGCATGAAGCACGTCCGCGTCAACAACGCTAACATTGAACCTGTCTTCTTCGCCTATCCTGATAATGCCGTGCTCAACGAGCTGCTCATGCGCTATGCACAGACCACGCCTGAGTATGACTTCATTGCGCCCATAGACGGCTTCCGCCATCAGTTCTGGATTATCTCCGACGAACAGGACATGCAAACCATCACAGAAGAGTTCCACAAGATGCCAAGCCTCTACATTGCCGACGGCCATCACCGCTCAGCAGCAGCAGCCTTGGTGGGGGCCGAGAAGCAGAAGCAGAACCCCAATCACCGTGGCGACGAGGAGTACAACTACTTCATGGCTGTATGCTTCCAGGCAAGTCAGCTGACAATTCTTGACTACAACCGCGTAGTGAAAGACCTTAATGGCATGACTTCCGAAGCGTTCCTGACAGCCCTGCAGACGAACTTCACCGTCGAGGACAAGGGAACAGACATCTACAAGCCACAGCAACTCCACGAGTTCTCATTATATCTTGACCAACACTGGTATAGCCTGAAGGCAAAGGATGGAACCTACGACCCCACTGACCCCATAGGAGTACTGGACGTAGACATCTCTTCAAGATTAATTTTGGATGAAATCCTGAACATCGGTGACCTGCGTTCCTCGGAGCGTATCGATTTCGTGGGAGGTCTACGAGGGCTTGGGGAACTGAAACGCCGTGTCGATTCAGGTGAGATGCGTGCCGCACTGGCACTCTACCCTGTCACCATGCAACAGATTATGAACATAGCAGACAGTGGTAAGATTATGCCACCCAAGGCCACATGGTTCGAGCCGAAACTGCGCTCAGGACTGGTGATCCACAAATTGTCGTAATATCGTAATATCGTTATAACGTCATAACGTAAAAACGAAGATGCTCGACGAATATAAAACGATATCCGGTACAGGCGAGGGCTACTATACGGAAAAGCGTAGCAAGTTCCTCGCCTTTGCCCATCATGTCGAAACGACAGACGAGATAAAAGAACTCCTTGCAGGCTATCGCAAGAAGTACTACGATGCTCGACATGTATGTTACGCCTATATGTTAGGTGCCGAGCGTAAGGAGTTTCGTGCCAACGACGACGGTGAGCCTTCATCGACTGCCGGTAAGCCCATCCTTGGACAGATTAACTCCAACGAACTGACAAACATCCTCATTGTGGTGGTACGATACTACGGTGGCGTCAATCTGGGTACCAGTGGACTCATCGTAGCCTATCGCGAAGCTGCTGCCGATGCCATCGCCCACTCCACCATTGAAACACGACAGGTGGAGGAGATAATACGGTACTCGTTCGCATATCCACAAATGAATGACGTCATGCGCATCGTCAAGGACATGAATCCCCGCATCCTCTCACAAACTTTCGAAAACACCTGCGAGATTGTACTGTCCATCCGCAAGAGCGAGGTCGAACAACTGCGCAGCCGCCTCGCTAAGCTGCTATAGCTCGATGATGGTCTCCTCGAACATCCCTTCTTTGTTGATGATGAAACGCCGTGAGTTAAGGAGTTCAGGCCTCTTCTCCGTGTCGTTCGACTGATAGAACATCATGAGCGTTATTTCATACTGGCTCGTGATAAAATAGTCCATATACGTATGGCCGTAATCGTTCAACCGCCTGTCCTCCTTCCTCTCATAAATACATAACTGGTCAAGCGGCACATGGTTACGGTCAAGACTAAAGAGGTAAATAACAGGGTTCAGCGAGTCGTTTACTTCCGCTAATAGCACCATCGGATGGCGCCAAGCCCTGGGCAGTGAAAGTGCTTTCAGCTTTGCACTGACAGGATAACCGAACTGACCATTCAACGCCATGGGCACTGTGGTAAGACTACCTATCTTGCCAAGATCACCGCCTGCCGAACGGATAGGCAAAGTATGGATGTTCAGGGAGTCGAACCACGCTTCAATCGGGTTGACTGGAGTCTCCACCGTCAGTTGTAACTCCTTCAGCTGCTCGGCCTTACGAATGCTGTCAATCTTTTGCTCATAATAGGCAGCATCGCGCCTGCCACCGCCACATGCCACTGTCATCAGAGCCAGTGCAGCAACCAATAATATCTCTTTTTTCTTTTGCATGGTGCAAAGATACAAAAGAGTCTTTGAACTTTGAGCTTTGAGCTTTTAACTTTATGATTACTTAACTATGCGCTATCAACAACAACCTTTGGGTAACAAACGAAATAGTTCTATATATTAAGCCAAAACAAACAAACATAGTTAAATTTGTCAGTTTTTTCACTTTAGTCCGTTAATTTATAACAGCCGTTAAGCGAAAGAAGCGAATTGTTAAATTGCAACAAAAATAAATGACAAATTGTCAGTTTTACATTTTTTGCTCCTATATTTGCACCATCAAACAGCGAAATGGCAATAAAATAATTGGCCAAATAGAGATAAAATAATATATTGTAAATATTTAAATTGAAATCAGTAAGATGAAAAAGATTGTAAAAAGCTTCATGCCGGCCATCTACATGATTGTAGTAGCTTTCTCGGCAGCATCGTGCAACAAGACACAGGCCGCTCCCGCAGCAGCCTCGGCAGCACCAGGACAACCCGTAGACCTGACCTACGCAGCAGAAAAGTCGCTACCGTCAGTGGTTTACATCAAATCAGTCATTAACTCAAAAGTACAGACCGTGGAATACAGCGACCCCTTCGAGGACTTCTTCTCTGACCCGTTCGGTGGATTCTTCGGACGCGGACAGGGCAATCAGGGCGGCAAGCGTCAGCGCCAGGTACAGACCCCAAAGCGTGCCGCAGCCGGTTCTGGCGTCATCATCTCTGCTGACGGCTATATCGTCACCAACAACCATGTGGTGGACGGTGCTGACGAACTGACCGTTACCCTGAACGAGAACTCAAAGGAATACTCTGCCCGCATCATCGGTGCCGACAAGACCACCGACCTGGCGCTCATCAAGATTGATGCCAAGCAACTGCCAGCCATCGTCATTGCCAACAGTGACGACGTCAAGATTGGCGAATGGGTGCTGGCCGTCGGCAACCCCTTGGGACTGAACAACACTGTAACGGCTGGTATTGTCTCGGCAAAGGCCCGCCAGATGGGTGGTGAAGGCGTTACCTCGATGATACAGACTGACGCCGCCATCAACCAAGGTAATTCAGGTGGCGCACTGGTCAACACCCGTGGTGAACTTATCGGCATCAATGCCATGCTGGCATCGCCCACCGGTTCTAACATCGGTTACGGTTTTGCCATTCCTACCGCTATCATGAACAAGGTAGTGGAAGACATCAAGCAGTACGGAACCGTACAGCGTGCCTTAATCGGCATCAAGGGCGGCGACGTCAGCAACTATGTCGATAGCGAGAAAGAGAAGGGCAACGAGGTAGACCTTGGCACCATGGAAGGCATCTACATTGGCGAGGTCATTGACGACGGTGCAGCAGCCGAGGCCGGACTGCAGAAGGGTGATGTTATCACCAATATCGACGGACAGAAGGTTAAGAAGTTCGGTGAACTGCAGGGCATCTTGGCACAAAAACGTCCTGGCGACAAAATTACCATCAAATATCTGCGTAACAAGAAAGAGAAGACCGTTACGCTGACCCTGAAGAATGAACAGGGCAACACCAAGGTCGTCAAGAATGCCGACGTCGATGTGTTAGGCATTGATGTGCGCCCCATCACCGACTCACAGAAGAGCCAGCTGGAAATTAACTATGGTCTGGAAGTGCTGAAAGTCAGCGGCGGCAAGATGCAGGAGGCTGGAGTTCCCAAGGGCTTCATCATCCAGCAGGTGAACGACAAGCCCATGAAATCCTTCGATGACCTGCAGGAAGCTGTCAAGGACGCCAAGGATCAAATGCTCGTCATCAAGGGTCTTTATCCTACAGGCAAACGCGGTGGTTTTGTCGTCTATCTGCAGAACGAATAACCTTCAACGTCACCACCTTTGAAAAGTGTGCCAAAGCCAGAAACGCAAATTTTCTGTGGCTTTGGCACACTATGTTTCCACCATTTCTCCCGCCTATCCAGTATATAATATAAAAATAGGTATAGAAAAGAGACCGTATAGATGAGGTATATTATTGCGTTTGAATGGACTAAAATTGCATTTTTTACCCGTATATATTAAAAAAATAGTGATTTTTTTTGGTGGATATGGAAAAATATCTTATCTTTGCACACAAAATACAATACAGAAACAAAATTTTTATTTATATTATTTAATTAATTAATTATTTATGAAAAAAACAAAACTCCTTTTGCTGTCGGTGCTTTGCGCCGTTTCAGCACATGCTCAGCTGAATGGTGAAGGTTATTACCGTATTCAGAATGTAAACAGCGCTCGTTACATTTCACCTTCTGATAACTACGGTTATTATGGTGGTGGCACGATGGTTGATGTGTCTTGTCTTAAGACCATCGAGGAAGCTGAAGTTGTATCTGATCCCGGATCAGTGATTTACATTAAGGACGGCAATGCCGGTGGTTACAATCTGATTAGTCAGGGTTATGAGACCTATCCCGTATTCGAGAGAGACCTCAGCATCTGGGACAATGGCGATGGTACCTACAAGGCATACGTTACTGAGAATGGCGTTACGCTCTACCTGTTTGACCTTAACGGACAGTGCACAACTGGCAAGAACACCAGTCTGGAAGGAAGTGACTGGAAGATTATACCTGTGAACGCCAAAGAGGCCAGCTTCTTCGGTGTTGCTCCCAAGATTGCTGTTGCTGACAGCTACTACCAGTCATTCTACGCTTGCTTCCCCTTCACAATCGCTTCTGACGGTCTGAGAGCCTTCACGATTGAAGAGGTGAACGAGGCTGCTGCCAAGGTTGTCATCGCTGAGGTTACCGGTGAGGTTGCACCTGCTACCCCGATTATCTTCAAGAGCGCTTCTCAGGAGCCCGCTGACAACATCCTTGACATTGATGGCGAGCCCACTCTGTTAGAGGCCAGCGGTTACAGCGATGCTCACAAGGAGACTGGTGAGAATACTCTTGGTGCACTGGGTGTGTTCTTCAACAACGACGTTCGCGGCAACCACCGCAACTGTGTTGAGTATGATCCCGCTACCATGCGTATCCTTGGCACTGACGATGCCGGTAACTTGGCTTTCGTTAAGGCTAACATGACAACTGTTCCCGCCAACTCTGTATTCATCAGAGTCAACGAGGGTGCTCCCGATGTGCTGCTGGTTGTTGAGCAGAACGGCGGCTCTCCCATCCTGGTTGGTGACCTGACTGGTGACGGACAAGTTTCAATTCTTGACTATGTGATGATCAGCAACATGATTCTGGGTAAGATTCCCGCAACGCCTGCTGCTGACCTGAATGGCGACGGTGAGGTGAATGTTGCCGATGCCGTTATCCTGGCTAGCCTGATTTAATTTATTCTTCAGAAACTTAATTAAAGGAATATACGATGAAAATTATTCATAAATTTAAGGCCTGTCTGCTGATGACTGCGTTGCTGCCTATGATGGCTAACGCACAACAGGCTACGGTCTCTGCCGAAGACTTCAGGGTTGAGGCAGGCTCGACAGGAACTATAGAAGTTAATTTGACGAACTTTGATTTTGAGGTGACTGCTGTTCAGTTTGATATTGCATT